>Ga0163152_10000155_pt1 | contig 112959 bp, 99 predicted proteins | sample OliLakLV19MP8IB2_FD_148635 | JGI IMG/M metagenome (GOLD analysis project Ga0163152, IMG submission 148635) | Freshwater microbial mat bacterial communities from Lake Vanda, McMurdo Dry Valleys, Antarctica - Oligotrophic Lake LV.19.MP8.IB-2 | ecosystem: Environmental > Aquatic > Freshwater >...
GCAGCTGCACCTGTTGGTGAGCCAACTCGACGTGCTCGATACGAAGACCATTGACGCCGAGCAGAAGTCCGCGTGATATTGTGAACGTCGGTGGAACCGGCTTTTCAACTAACGGAGGGACATTCTCTCTATTCCAGGGAAGACAAGTTTTTTCGTATTGACTTGAGTGAATTAAAGAGCGACGGTCGTAACAAAGGAACTGCAGCTGCCCGAGAGCGTTTTATCTTACGACCTGATGGTTACGTATTGTTAGCAGCTAAGACTGACAAGGATTATCTTGTGCTTGTAGATTGGGGAACAGTAGAAGAAGGAATCGTCCTCCTTTTCAACTATGAGTGGATTCAACGGTCAGCTCGTGCGGGAAGATTACCTGCGGACTTGATCTTGGAAGAACTTATTTCCGAGGCTAGTAGTCTTCCTGAATTGTACAAGCGAATGGTTGTAACCAGCGATATCCAATCTAAACAGAGTTTAACCGCAGATTTACCATGGACCTCTAAATCCGCGGAAAACTTAATGGAAATCGAATTATCACCAGATGACGGGACGTTAAATCTAGTGTGGAATTCAGAATCTGTCCCAGAAGGTTCCTGGTCCAGTAAATCTACGCTGATTTGTCAACACGAAAAAGGTGTCGTAAATAAGTATGAATGCATTACTAATCACAAGAATTCAGGGCGAATGTTGCTCAGCGAGATTTGTAAGTACGATTTTGAGCTGTTTGGTACTTTTCCTATGTTTTTTCGGCAACACATAAATAATAAGAATGCCCCAGAAAATTCCTATACTTCAACAATTAATTGGGAAACCAAATCCATCGACTGGACTCCCGTTCCCCTTGGCGTTTTCTCTTTCGAGACTCAAGGCCTCAACAGCCTGCGGCCGGAATCGGTCTGGTCGCGGCGGTTGAACGTGCTGCTGGTGGCGCTGGCCCTGCTTAGTGTGGTGTTTCTAGTCAAATGGTATCAACGGCGCGTGGAAACTTAGGAGACTGTTCGTATACGTGTTCCCAATAGCCGCGATTCGTTGAGTCGCGGCCAATTCGATAAGAAAGCTAACTGTGCTGCCCTGGCGATTGAAAACAACTGGTAGGGAGATTTTGGCAATTTGTTGCCTACTCCTGGTCCAAGCGGCCCTACTCAGCTGGATTTCCTGGCGGACCGCCCCCACCTGGGATGAATGGGGCCATTTACCCAGTGGGCTCTACCATTTGGAGTACGGGGAGTTTAAGCCCTATAGCGTGAATCCTCCACTGGTGCGTAGCGTGGCCGCTCTGCCATTGGTGGCCAGTGGCAACGGACTCAAATGGCACGGGTTTCCTTTTGCCGGGGGAGGGCGTCCTGAGTGGGTCTTGCGTTCGGTGTTCCTGCAAACCCATGGAGAACGCTGTTTCGAGCTATTCTCCTGGGCACGAATGGCGCTCATTCCGGGTTCTTGGCTGGGAACCTACCTGTTGTGGATGACTGGCAGGCGCTTCTACGGTCGCGCCAGCGGCTGGGTCGCCGCTGTGCTGTGGGCCTTTTCTCCCATGGCGCTTGCCTTTGGCGGGACGGTTGCCCCTGACGTGTGGGGGGCTACATTTGGCTTCTTGGCGGCGTGGCGGTTTTATGTGTGGTTGGCCATGCGAAGTTGGCGGGCCACCATTTGGCTAGGTGTAACGCTTGGACTGGCCATGTTGTGTAAGTCGACCTGGATCATCTTGCCGCCGCTTCTTTTCGCACTATGGTTGGTGGATTTACTGCGGATGCGACGACGAAACTTGCGAAGCGATCTTCGCCAAGGCCTTGCCGCGGCAGTGTTGGCTTGGCTGGTCATCCATGCGGGTTACGATTTTAAGGGTGTCCTCAGGCCTCTAGGAGATTTCGAGTTCCACAGTCGGGCCCTCACCGGCCACAAGGGCACGGACTTTCCTCCAGGTAATCGTTTCGCAAATAGTTGGCTGGGCAAGATTCCCGCCCCACTGCCGGCTGATTACGTCCAGGGCATCGATATTCAAAAGTCAGATTTCGAGGGGACCAGGCGCTCTTACCTTTTTGGTGAATGGCAGGATCACGGTTGGTGGTACTATTACCTCCTGGGCATCCCTCTCAAAGAACCAATTGCCTTGTGGGGACTCGCTGCCTTGCTTTTGATAGGTCTCGTTCTAAGAAAACAACCTCGGCTTCGCTGGCGAGAAGTCGTGCTTTTCGCGCCAGGAGTAATGGTCTTGGTGTTCGTGAGCGCGGAAACCGGTTTCAGCCATCACATTCGCTATGTGTTGCCGTTTTACCCGTGTCTGTATTTGCTCGCTAGTCGCGCCGTAGCGGTGGCGACGCCTTGGATTCGCATCACTGGTGGCGCGTTCACACTGTGGTACGCTGTCAGTAGTGCCATGATTTTGCCCCATAGCCACGCATTCTTTTCCGAGGCCATTGGGGGCGGATCAGAAGGCTGGCGGTATTTATCCGACAGCAATTTGGATTGGGGTCAAGACTTGGTGGCGATTCGAGATTGGGCTCGCGATAACCCGGATAAAAGGCCCCTTTGGCTGCTCTATTCTCCGGACATGTTAGACTTTAAGAAACTGGGAATTGACGCGCAAAATGGCGAGCCCATGATTTCTGGTGGACGTCCTCGGATGGCCGGTTGGTGGGCCGTGTGTGCCACCCCCATGACGGAGTCTGGCATGGAGTGGTTCCAAGAGCGATCCCCCACAATTCGCTTAACGCCTACGCTCAAGCTGATTCATGTGACGCGTCAAGAACTCGAATCATTCCGCACTGACCAGCGAACGGGGGACTCTCCATGAATTCGCTTCGCGAAGAACGCAGCTTGATCCAGGCAATTAGCCGTAACAGTGTGATGGCGTTTACGCTTGTCGAGTTGCTGACGGTGATTGCCATCATCTCACTGCTGATGGCAATTCTATTGCCGGCCATTCAAGCGGCCCGCGAGGCATCGCGCCGCACGACTTGCACGAACAACCTGAGACAGTTGGGAGTGGCTTTGCAGAGCCATCTTTCACAGCACAAATCATTCCCGAACAATGGCGGGTTCACGGAAGATTCGCTGATTCAAGCCACCGATGGAAATCCCACGCACATCTCCACATTCAGCTACGCGGAAGTCACAAATCTCAAGTGGGGTGTCGGACAACCGGGGAAGCAACCTGATGAACAACCGGGATGCTGGGCTTATGTACTCTTGCCCCTTGTGGAGCAAAATGTGGCGTACGAGCAAGTGAGTTTTACGCAAGTGCAGCCGCTCTTTCTTTGCCCGACGCGCGCTCGACCGCTGCCCGAACCGACGCAGGATGATCTTTTCGGCGATTACGAATCGGGGGGCTGGGCGTGGGCCAAAACCGACTATGCCGCCAATAAGTTTGGCTTCCCTAATCTTCCCGAGATTGTTGGTCCCCAGGACATACGCGATGGACTCTCCAATACGATTGCCATCGGCGAGAAGGCCTTCAATCCCCTTCGCCAAATTCCGACAAGCTGGTATTGGGATGAGCCGCTGTTTGCTGGCGGTTCAGACGGCACGGTTCGCGACGGGTTGAAAATCGTCGACGATCAGCAGAGTGTCGACTTCCGTTGGAATTGGGGATCGTCTCATCCAGACGCTGCCGGATTTCTGTACTTCGACGGTTCGTTTCACTGGAAATCGGCGGCTATAGAAGAGGCAAGTTTGAAACAACTGCTCGAAATTGACGATGGTGATTAATTGCAAGTCTGGGCTTGTGACTACTTTGCCTTCTTCCCTCAAAAAGCAGTAAGCTCTCAGTGAAAAACGAGATATTTACAGTCCCAAGATACTGAACTTTTATCAATTGGGAGTCGAAAAATGTCGTCTAGTCGGTGAGAACAGACTTTTTTTGCATAATAATTCTGTCGCATTTCCCGCAGAAAGCCGCTAGAATGAACTTGGAACAAGACGCGGCGGGCCCCGTTTGCCTGGGGTCATCGTGAACTACACCCGTTGCCATACTGCCCCTAGATTTTGATGCTGGGCTTTCCTTACCCGGAGCTGCGCCCATGGCCAATCGGATCTTCGTCTTAGCCGTGGTCGTGCTCTGGCTCTGCAGCATGACGTGGCTCTTCACCGACCGCATCCTGCCGACGTTTCAGGACGGTCAGCCGCCCACGATCGAAGCCTATGAGAATGGCGAGGCAGTGGCTTGGGACGTTGAATGGGCTGGTAAAGAAGTAGGTAAAGCAGCGAGCGTGCGCATTCCCGGTGCCGGTGGGAGCGTGGAACTTCACAATCGCATCGCCCTCGAAAATATGCCGATTATCGATCTGGCACCGGCTTGGATGCGCATGGCTGTGCCGAGTTTGGGCGAGATGTCGTTCGACGTGATTTCGCGCGTTGAGTTTGATTCGCTGGGGAGCTTTTCTTCGTTCGACAGCAGGGTGATCTTGAACGACATGCCGTCGGTGATGAGGCTCTCGGGCCGCGTGAAGGATTCGTATCTGCGTTTGAATGTTGTGTCGGGGCAGTTGCCCTACGAAGTGCCGGTCTACATGCCGGACAGTAAATCGCTCAATGAAGCCCTCTTCCCCGACGCGCGGTTGCCTTACATGTATGTGGGTCGGCATTGGCAGGAAGAAGTCTACAGCCCGTTTCGCGCCACGGGAACTCCCACCGAACTCATCCATGCCGAAGTCGTCGGCGAGGAAACCATTGAGTATGGAGAAGAGACGCGGCGGGTGATGAAGGTCGAGTACCATGGCATGATCGGATCCGGTGTGTCCGACAAGGCACGTTTGCAGGCGATTGCCTGGGTTGAGCCCGAAGGTGCCGTCTTACGACGGGATGTCTTTGTGGGCAATTCGCGGCTGCGTTTCAATCGGCTTTCCGATGCCGAAGCGGCCCAAATCGGCAAGGAGTTGTTTGAAGAAATCCTTGACCTCGAGCGGATCGAATTTTCTCCAGGCGAGAAAGTCCAACAGCTCGATACCAAGGCGATCTCGGGCATGCTTAAGGGACAACAACCTTTCCCCACGACTTTGAGTCCTTGAGCAGAACCGCTGGGGCGACGATAATTGCCGTTGTGTCAGCACCGCCTCCCTCCATGATTTGCTTTGAAGACGTCACCCGGTCCTACGGTCATCGGGTGGCCGTCGACAAGCTGAATTTGACGCTTGGCAAGGGGGAACTGCTCGCGCTCTTAGGGCACAATGGGGCGGGCAAAACGACTTCGATCAAGATGCTCGTGGGGTTGCTGAAGCCGAGTGCCGGTCGGGTACGGGTGGGACCCTACGTGGTGAGCGAAAATCCCCGCGAAACGAGCCGCCTGATTGGGTATGTCCCCGATCAGCCGTTTCTCTATGAAAAACTGTCAGGGCGTGAGTTTCTCGAATTCGTCGCGGAATTGTACGGTCTCTCCCCGAACGAAGTTCGCAACGCCGTCGACCGCGAAACCGAACGTTTTCAACTCGGTCCGTTTTTGAATCGACTCACCGAAAGCTATTCCCACGGCATGCGCCAACGCACCGTGTTTGCCGCGGCGCTCATCCATCAACCCGAAGTGTTGGTGGTTGACGAGCCGATGGTGGGCCTCGATCCCCAGAGTATTCGACTGGTTAAGGACTTGCTTCGCGCCTATGCCGACAGTGGTCGGACCGTGCTCATGTCGACACACACCTTGACGATTGCTGAAGAGATTTGCGATCGGGTGGCCGTGATGAAGTCGAGTCAGCTTGTCTTCAGCGGACCCATGGCGGAATTGCGGCAACTAATTCCTGAAACGGATGGGCATCTGGAATCCCTCTATTTGGCGCTGACGAAGGATTGAACACCCCGATGGCCTCAGCCGACGTACCCTTTCGACCGGAATTTTTGACGCACGTCGAGCGACTGCCGACGCACGAGCGCGAAGGTCGGCTGTTTTGGAAGTTGCGCATTCGCGAGTCACGAAGTCATCTCAAGCATTTGTTTACTCATTCGCGGATGCGCACCAGCTTGGTGATTTCGCTGAGCATTTTTTTCTGGGCCGGTCTGTTCGCCCTCTTTTACATGGGTTTCTCGTTTGTGGTTTCCAATGTTGGTCCTCCGGGAGCAACTTACCACGCCCAGACGGTGCAGTTTGTGTTCACGCTGTTTTTCATGTCGCTCCAGGTGATGCTGGTTTTTTCCGCGGGCATTATTCTGTACGGGGGGCTCTACGCCTCGAATGAAACGACCCTGTTGTTGACTCTGCCAGTGCGCGATTCGCGGTTGGTGTTTTATCGTTTTCAAGAGGCATTATTCTTTAGCAGTTGGGGTTTCTTTCTGTTGGCCAGCCCCATGATGATCGCCTACGGATTGGTCGTGAAAGCGCCGTGGTACTATTACGCCTACCTGCCGGGGCTGATGATCTCGTTTGCCTACATTCCGTGCGCGGTGGGAGCCATTGCTTGTTTGCTGCTCATTAGCCGCGTGCCCCACTTGCGGCGGATCATCGTGGGCGCGATCGCTTTGGTCGTCGTCGCCATTGCCTACTCTTCGATTTGGCACACGCTCGACATCGACAACGCCGATCTCTTGGGGACGGCTTGGTTCAAGCAGACCTTTCGCCGGTTTGAATTCACGCGCGGCGAATGGCTCCCCAGCACTTGGCTCAGCAATGGGCTGCTGGATTCCGCGCGTCGGCAAACCAGCGACATGGGCGATTTGCCGTGGCTGCAGAGTGGAAAATATCTGGTGGTGCTCGTTTCCAATGCCCTGTTTCTGCATGTGGTGTTACTCTGGGTCGGCGGGCTTGTTTATCGCGATAGCTATTATGGGCTCAATTCGCGTGAGGCCCGCGAGGCACGAGCCGGCATGGTGTGGATTGATCGGTTCTTCGAGAAGCTGATGTTTCTTTTGCCGCGCGAGACGCAACTGTTAATCATCAAGGACATTCGTCTTTTCCGCCGTGATCCGGTGCAATGGTCGCAGTTCATCATCTTTTTCGGTTTGCTGATGCTCTACTTCGCCAACATCGACCGCTTCCGCCAGCACCGAGCCGATCTGAGCATCATGACCTGGGTGAACATTGTGAGCTTTTTGAACTTGGCGGTGGTGGGGCTGATTCTCTCGACGTTCACCACGCGGTTCATTTATCCGCTCATCAGCTTGGAAGGGCGAAGATTTTGGATTCTGGGTCGACTGCCCATCGAGAGGGACACGATTCTGTGGGGCAAGTTTTTGTTTGCCGCTTGCGGGTCGTGGGTTCCCTGTGCGGTATTGGTGCTGGCGAGCGACGTCTTGCTCGACGTCTCCCTGGTGGTGATCGTGATTCACCAGTTTATCAGCGTGTTGTTGTGTATCGGCCTATCGGGAATGGCTGTGGGACTGGGGGCGATCATGCCGGACTTCCGCGAGCAATCGCCATCGAAAATAGCCGCCGGCTTCGGGGGCACGCTCAACTTGGTTCTCAGCGCGATTTATATTTTGCTGGTCGTGCTCATGACCGCCCTCCCCTGCCACTTTTATTTGCTCACCAGCGACGCGGATCTCCAATCACAACTTGGCCAACCACAGAATCTCAAACTCTGGGTGGCCCTCGGACTGGCAGGCGTGTTGCTGCTGGCGGCACTGGTGACGATCATTCCGCTACGCAGCGGGCTGAAAGCGTTCAGGAATCTGGAAGTTTGAATCGTGCTCCGCGCAGTGTGTCATTCCCGCGCAGGCGGGAACCCAGTTTTGAGGTCTCTATCTGGGTTCCCGCCTGCGCGGGAATGACGGAAACGTTCTCATTTGATTTCCATAGGTATCGTATTTCGTTAAGATCGGTCACAATCTGCGGTAACTCTCCTAGAGGCTGCAAGCGAACCGATGCAGTCAGCCTAGGCGGCCCTCCACAGGCCTTCTATAATCGCTGCATCGGTAATTATCACAGCAAATGCCATGAACACATCAAACGACAACAACACGGAATTGCGGATTGGTGCGGTCAGTTATCTGAACACCAAACCGCTCGTCTATGGCCTGGCCGAAATGCTGCCCGCCGCTGAACTCGTGTTCGATTACCCTAGTCGACTTGCCGACGCGCTTGCCGCGGGCGAGTTGGACATTGCGTTAGTTCCCTCGGCCGAAATGTTTGGGCATCCCGAATGGTCGGTGGTTTCCAATGCTTGTATTGCGTGCCGAGGCCCGGTGCTGAGCGTGAAACTGTTGTTCCGCGTGCCGCCCTCTCAAGTGCGGACGTTGGCCTTGGACGAAGGCTCGCGTACGAGTGCGATGCTGTCGCAAATCTTGTTGCTAGAAGTCGCGCATGTCCGACCCCAGCTGACAACCCTTCCCCTGGGCCATGAGCCGGTCGATGTTGATGCCGATGCGGTGCTGGTGATTGGCGACCGCGCGATTCGCTGCCGAGAAGAGGAGTTTGTGGAAGTGTGGGATTTGGGTGATCGCTGGTGTCGCTGGGCGGAGTTGCCCTTTGTGTTCGCCATGTGGGTCGCTCGGCCTGGTGTTGATACTAATCTTGTGGAAAAAGCTTTGACCGAGGCCCGCGATCAAGGCTGCCAAAACTTAGCGGAGATCGCCCGCGAGCAGTCGCTGGCGATGCAACTGCCGTATGAATTGGTCTTCGAATACCTCTCGCGGAATTTGCATTTTGAACTTGGTGTCCGCGAGCGGCGTGGCTTGGAGTTGTTTCACAAGAAAGCCGTTGCACACGAATTAGTCCCCCAACTTTGCGAACGAGTTGCGCGTCGATGATTGCCCAACCTTCTATCCCGTACATTCTCGACAAGGCCGTGGCTGGTGAGCGGATCACGCCCCACGAAGCTCTGCGGCTGCTGGAATCGCATGACCTCGCCGCCCTGGGCCGCGCCGCCGATGAGGTCACGCGACGGCTGCATCCCGAGAACTACCGCACCTACAACATCGACCGCAATATCAACTACACCAACGTCTGCACGGCGGTGTGCGATTTCTGCGCGTTCTATCGGACTCCCAAATCGAACGAAGGGTACACGCTCGACCGTGGGCAACTTTTGCAAAAGATTCAAGAAACCGTCGAGATCGGCGGCGATCAGATTCTTTTGCAAGGGGGCTTGCATCCCGACTACAAACTTGAGTGGTACGAAGAACTGCTGCACGACATCAAGGGCGAGTTTCCCCATGTGAACGTCCATGGTTTCAGCCCACCAGAAATTTATCACTTTACCAAGGTGTCGAAGTTGCCGTTGCGCGAGGTGCTCGAACGACTGAAAGCCGCTGGCTTGGGAAGTCTTCCCGGCGGCGGCGCGGAGATTCTGGTCGACCGTGTCCGGCATGCGATCACTCGCGGCAAAGTTCTCACCGACGACTGGCTCAACGTGAATCGTGTTTGGCACGAGATGGGAGGCCGCAGCACGGCGACCATGATGTTTGGTCACGTCGAGACTTTGGCCGAGCGTATCGAGCACCTGGAACGCTTGCGGGAATTGCAAGATGAAACCGGCGGCTTCACCGCGTTCATTTGCTGGACCTTCCAGCCCGATCACACCGAGATGTCCAACGTGCCACCAGCGGGTTCGTTTGAGTATTTGAAGACCAACGCCGTGGCGCGGCTCTATCTCGACAACTTCGCCAATCTGCAATCAAGTTGGGTCACACAGGGCCTCAAGATCGGTCAAATGGCTTTGCTTTATGGCGCGAACGACATGGGGAGCCTCATGATTGAAGAGAATGTCGTCGCCGAAGCAGGCACGGTTTATCATCTCACGCTCGATGAGATTCGTGGCGCCATCGAAGAACTCGGCTACGAGCCTCGCCAGCGAAATGTCTTTTACGAGTTGATTGATAGTCCAATTGCAGCGATTGTTCCGGAAAGTCGCCAAAACCAGCACCAGCTACCCATCGTAAACTGAGTCTGGCAAAGAACTTGCTTCGCAAACTGGCACCTCTCTGGTATCCTTAAGCAGGAACATCCTTATCGCTAGTGGTCCACTCCTCCGAGACCGGTGGCGTATATCTCAGCATCATTGCCGCGATCGGACACCATGTCGTTGCTAGGCCCCGTTGTCGAAGCGCGTTCGCTCACAAAATCTTATTCCGATCTGCGTCGGGGGGATTTCATCGCCCTCGATGGCTTGAGCTTTTCAGCCTGTGCGGGCGAGGTGTTCGGCCTGTTGGGGCCAAATGGCGCTGGCAAAACGACGGCACTGCGAATCCTCAGCACTATTTTGCAGCCCACCACCGGCTCGGCGAGCGTCAATGGTTTTGATTGCGCAACGCAGCCTTCGCTGGTGCGGCATCACATCGGCTTCATGTCGGCGAACACCGCCGTGTACGACCGAATGACCGCCTGGGAGATGGTCGAATATTTTGGCCGCCTCTACGGCATGGAAGAAGATGAGCTTCACGGCCGCATGGAAGATTTGTTCGAGCGGCTGCAAATGCAAAACATCCGCGACCTGTTGGGCGCGAAAATGTCTACGGGCATGAAGCAAAAAGTTTCGATTGCAAGGGCCATCGTCCATGATCCCCCCGTGCTGATTTTCGACGAGGCCACCAGCGGACTCGATGTGCTCGTGGCCCGCGCGCTGCTCGACACCGTCAACGAGCTGCGCGATCAAGGGAAGTGCATTGTTTTTTCCACTCACATCATGCGTGAAGCCGAGCGATTGTGTGACCGCGTGGCGATCATGCACCGGGGTAAGATTCTGGCGGAAGGAACCGTCGAGGAGATGAAGGGCCAGCACGCCGATGGCGGTGATCTCGAAGACGCTTTTTTTGCCTTGATTCGCGACCAAGAAGCGACCATCCACACACCGTCATTCCCGCGCAGGCGGGAATCTAGTTCTTAGCACAACCTGGATTCCCGCCTGCGCGGGAATGACGAAAGTTATGAATCTGCACAACGTCAAATTGGTTTATGCCCGCGAAATGCGGGACCAACTCCGTGATCGGCGGACGTTGTTCCTGATCGCCGTGTTGCCGTTGCTACTCTATCCGCTGCTGGGGATGAGCTTTTTCCAGCTTTCGCAATTCTTGCGCAACAATGCGTCGAAGGTTTTGGTGCTGGGTGAAGAGCAACTGGCCGACAGCGATTGGCTCCCGCCGCTGCTGCGTGAAGAACAGTTTGTGCCGGTTTGGTTCAACAACCCCGACGAACAAAAGGCCTTGCAGTTGGTCCGACCGCAGGCGTTGTGGGGTGATGACAAAGTCCCCACCGGCGAGCGACTGCTCGATGCCGCGCGGCAGGCCATCGAGCAGGGCCAAGTGCAGGTGGTGCTTTATTTTCCCGAAGGATTTGTGAAACGTCTCGAGGCGGCGCGGAAGTCACTCATGGAACGAACGGCCGCAGCTCAAGTGCCCGCAGAAACGGCGGTGCCTCAGCCAGAGATTTTTAACAATTCGGCTAACGAAAAATCGCGGATTGCCCAACTGCGCGTCGAGTCGGTACTGCGTGATTGGCGCGTGGCCGTGGCTCAAACCAATCTGCGTGATAGCCATGTGCCGTTGGATGCTACCAGCCCGTTCACGGTGAAGCTGCAAGACGTGGCCCGTGAGCAGCAGCGAACCGCGGCGATCTGGTCGAAAATTCTGCCGTTCATACTGTTTATCTGGGCTCTCACGGGCGCTTTTTATCCCGCCATCGACCTGTGTGCCGGTGAAAAAGAGCGCGGCACGTTGGAAACTTTGCTTGTGAGCCCCGCCGAGCGACGGGAAATCGTGTGGGGTAAGCTGCTCACGATCATGACGTTCAGCGTCGTGACCGCGCTATTGAATCTGAGTAGCATGGGGCTCACCGCCAAGTTCATTCTCGCTCAATTTCAAGAGATCGCGAGTTTACCCGGCGCGAGTGGCTTGACGCTGCCGCCGTTGACTTCCGTGGTCTGGCTGGTGATCGCCCTGTTGCCGATAGCGGCGTTCTTTAGCGCGATGTGCCTCGCCTGTGCGGCGTTTGCTCGCAGCACCAAGGAAGGGCAGTATTATTTGATGCCGCTCTTGCTGGTGATTATGCCACTGATGATGCTCCCCATGTCGCCGGGCGTGGAACTGAATTTGGGCAACAGCTTGATTCCCGTGACGGGGGTTGTGTTGCTTCTGCGAGCGGTCATCGAAGGGCAGTATTGGCAAGCCCTGCCCTATTTGCTGCCGGTGGCCGGAGTGACCCTCGGTTGTTGCCTGCTAGCGATTCGCTGGGCCGAGGATCAATTCAATCGCGAGTCCGTGCTGTTCCGCGAAAGCGAACGGCTCGATCTGGGCCGCTGGCTCACGCATGTGTTCCGTGACCGGGCCGACACGCCTTCACTCGCGCAAGGTTTGCTCTGTATTGCGGTGATCTTGATCGTGCAGTTCTTCGTGAATTTGTCGCTCTCCGCCAAAGCGGGCATGGGGGCCGATTTTCTTTCCCTTGCGCAAATGTTGTTCATCAGCCAAGTGGTCTGCATCGCACTTCCCGTGGGCTTGATGACTCTGCTTTTCACCCGTAAACCAGCGCGTACCTTGCTGCTCGACAAACTCCCCAAGTTCTCGCACCTCGCCGTCGCCGCTCTGCTGGCGATGTTGATGTTTCCCTTGGGACAGCAGTTTGGTCAGTGGGTGCAGCAACTCTATCCCTTCTCGCCGGAAGTTCAGCAGCAGATTGCCGCCTTGGAGGGGACGCTGGCCGATGCGCCCAATTGGTGGCTACCGTTCGTGCTGATTGGCATCTTACCCGCGATCTGCGAAGAAATTGCGTTTCGTGGGTTCGTGCTCTCGGGGCTGCGGCACTTGGGGCACAAATGGTGGGCAATCAGCATTTCGGCAATCGCCTTTGGCATGGCCCATTTTATTTTGCAACAAAAAATCTCCGCCGCCGCCGTCGGGTTGGTGATTGGTTTCTTGGCCGTGCAAACGGGAAGCTTGGTGCCGTGCATGATCTTCCACGCCATTTTCAACAGCCTCACGCTTGTCACGGCCAAGTTCGCTGGCACTCTCGATCAGAGCGTCCGTGATTATCCGCTGCTGGAAGTGATTGTGCGCACCGACGGCCAAGGCTTCTTCCAACCGGCGGCGTTGATCGCGTGCCTGTTGGGAGCCATGGCGGCTTTGTGGTGGCTACATCGCTTGCCCTACCGCCGCACGCAAGAAGAAAAACGCCAAGAAGCTCTCGACCATCAGCAGCTTGCCGGCGCTTGAGCATTCGCTGAGCGAAAGCCAAAATGCTGTCATGACGCAATTCTCACTAAGAGCATGTTGGATTGTCCCCGTGGCTGGTCCACCGCTGGCCGATGGCGTGATCACCATCGACGGCGAACGGATCGTTGCCTTGGGCACTACCGCGAAGGCAGACACCCTCGACTTGGGCGATGTCGTTCTCTTGCCGGGGCTCGTCAACGCTCACACGCATCTGGAGTTTAGCGACTGCTCAAAGCCGCTCGGCCAACCAGGAATGGCACTGCCCGAATGGATTCGCCAAGTCATCGGCACGCGCCATCGCGCCGACCGTGATCCCAGCATCGCCATTTCACAAGGCCTGGCCGAATCCTTGCGCTCAGGAGTGACAACCGTCGGCGAGATTTCCACAACCTCACCGTCCGCCTACGCCACGTTCCAGGGTTCGCAACTGCTCGCGTTTCAGGAAGTGATCGGCTTTTCCGCCGCGCGGTGCGATTCCGTGCGATCCGATCTCGAACAACGAATCGAAGCGGGAATCAAAAACAACCTTAGCATGGGAATTAGCCCCCATGCTCCCTACACCGTGCATCCCGATTTGCTGCGCGGGTTGGTAGACACCGCGACCAAACGTAATTTACCCGTGGCGATGCACTTGGCGGAATCGCGCGAGGAACTGGAATTGCTGGAGCACGGCGCGGGGCCGTTTCAGGAACTGCTCACCGACCGCAGCATGTGGGACGCGGAAGCCATCCCGCCTGGCACGACGCCGCTTGATTATTTACGCGTGTTGGCCAAAGCACCGCGAGCCTTGGTCATTCACGGCAATTATTTGCGTGCCGAAGAAATTGAGTTTCTGGCCATCAACCGTGACCGTATGTCCGTGGTCTATTGCCCACGCACACACGCCTATTTTGGACACGATCCGTATCCGCTCGCCGCGCTGTTGGCCGCTGGGGTGCGCGTCGTCTTGGGGACCGACAGCCGGGCCTCGAACCCTGATCTGAGTTTGCTCAACGAAATGCGCTTTGTCGCGGCGCGATTCCCTGAATTACCCGCCGAGACCATTTTGCAAATGGGCACCGCCCTGGGAGCCGAGGCCTTGGGGTTGACCGATGAAGTCGGCACGCTCGCGCCCGGCAAATTGGCCGACCTCGTAGCAATCCCTTGTCCTGCCGGTGGGAATCCGCTCGCAGCCATCTTGCACGGCAACGCCGAGCCTAGTCTTGTCTACGTGCGTGGCCAAGAAATTATGTTCTCTCATTGAGCGAACATTTTTTCGACTTCCTGCGAGAACTCCGACATCGCGCGGGCAGCTTCGACGGGCAGCACAATCTCGCCATCCCAAGCCGTGTCGGTGCCATTCATGGTGAGCGCAATTGGCGGCGCGGCCGAATAGTCGGGCACCTCGGGGAACATGCCGAGGACCATCATCGATTTCATTGCCGTTTTGGCGAGATCCACGAGCCCCTCGGGATTCAGCAAGCCCACCCACGCCGCCTCGACATCGCTCAGTAAAAGAGTTTTCTTAACCTGGCTGTCGCTTGCAAGCCCGGCTTCCCCTTTACGAAAGTCCTCGATAAATGCGGCCAGTTTGTCACTCGATTCCATGCCAAAGAAAACGTGCTGGTCGTCCGTCGCGCAAAAATAGAGCGAAAGTTTGTGATCGATGCCGAAGAACGAGGTCAGGAGTGTTTGCCAAATGTGCTGGTCACCATCCCCGGTGGCTTTGTCCAAATCGCAGCTCACTTCGATACCTTGCGCGCGGGCAATTTTGGTCGGGGCGACATCATAGACAAGTTTAATGTCGCTCTTGGTTTGCTCCGAAATTGTATTGGCGAGGTCAAAAAGCTTTTTCAGAGCTTCGAGATACTTCGCGGAATCTTCAACGGTGAGCCGCGCAAAAATGATCGAGAGTAGCGGCTCCCCTTCCTTGCCGGGCGTGACCAGATAAGAAACACCTTGCAGCCCCGCCGTCGCCAGTTCATAGGACGTCTTGACTTCGGCCCACTCCTTTTCCGACAAATCGTCGTAACCATTTTGTTGGGCGATTTCTTGGTTAAGCATCGTGAACAACTCCGGCAACAAAATACTCGTGCCAAGCGGCAGCGGTCCTCCGCCAGCCACCACGTAGGGCTTAGCCGCATACCCGGCCAATGCCTCCTCGGTTTTTTCCACCTCGGCTAGCTGGGCGTTGTCGAGCGGCTTTTGAAATTGCACCTGCCAACGCAGCTTGGCATTGATGGCCTCATCGATCACTAGCCCCAGACCAGCGGACTCCACGCGATCGGTAAAAAATTCCGCGAACGGCAAGTCCTCGCCGATGTCGAGCATCTCGTTGGCAGCGGCAGCTTCCTGACCAGCGATCGTGTCCTGTGGGGTTTCCGCGCGCCGTTTGTTCGCCTCCGCCGCGTAAGCTATCCCCGCAGGGGTAACCATGAGGGAAACGTCGTTCGCCGTGAGCCATGCTTGCTGCTCTGCAACAGCAGCGGAAGTTTCATCTTGCTTTGCCAAGACTTGTTGCATCAACTCGCGATGCTCCAAATTCATCACCAGCGCGTAAGAATCGTGCTTGGCAACCAGCACATCTTCCTCGGCCATCGTGACGCGACAGATTTCCCCGGTTGCATCAGCCTTGATGGCCGCGGCAAACACTTGGTAGTCACTCACTGGCAGCAAAAACATCGGTGCTGGCACGCCAGTCTTATCAGCCGCTGGTAAGAGCGCAAACAACAAATCCCCCTCAAGCTGAAGTCCTTCCGACAGGCCCGTCATTGCTTGAGCCATCTCGAGCGGCGCGGGAATCCCCTCGCGAAACACGCTGACGAACCGCACGATCTTATCATTCGCGGCCTGCACATTTCGGACCAACGCAAAGCTTAGCGCATCGCCAGGGAGTAACGAGAGAATCTCACTTGCTTGTAAGGAGCATGTGAGCAGCAGAGTACAGAACAAGATCATGAAGGATTTTGTGATACGTAGCATGAATTTTGAACCTGTCGTAGTTGAAATGTGTTGCCACATTATCGCCGGAGAATGAATACGAGCAAGGCTAACAATCGACTTACACCTCTTCTTCAACGGGCAAAAAAGGCCGATTGGCGATTGAATAAATAAACGCCCAGTGGCATCCCAGTCCGATGAGCACGGCAAGATGAAACACTTCGTGCCATTGAATCACACCGCTCACCAGCACGGGCCAATGCAGAATGTCGAGAATCGCGCCGATCGTGTACGCGAAACCGCCCCACATCAGCGGGCGGGCAAAGTTGTAGCCATACCGCCTCACCAGCGCTAGCCAGGACACGAAGCCGATCCAGCCCATGCCGATATACATCGCGGTCCCCACGCGCGCCGGGATCGAGTCAAAATAAATCGACTTGAACGTGATGCCGAGAACGGCGACGGTCCACACTAGTGCGAGGATGATCCAACGCTCGCGTCCACGAAACAGAATCACGTGAATCGGCGTGAAGGTGCAAGCGATCAAGAAAAAAATCGCCGCGTGATCGAGTCGTTGTAAAGTAAAGTGCCCGAAATCAGCCCTGCCAATCGAGTGGTTGATACCGCTCACGGCCAGCAAGAACACCGTGCCGCAACTAAAGATCAACAAACTCGCAAACCGCAGCGGCTCGCCCCAACCCCGCCGGAGCAGAAACACCGAGAACACCGCAAAGACCACCGCCCCCAACAAATGTGACAAGCTGCTGAACGGATCGGCAAAGCCGGAAATGGAAACTACCTGTGGCACGATCAATTCCTAACCACGAAGACACAAAGAACACTAAGGAATACAAATGGCCAATTATCAATTGAAAATTTATAATTTATGCTTTGTGTCCTTCGTGCCTTTGTGGTTCAAGTCATTTCCCGAGCAGACGCTTGGCTTCGGCGGCGACTTTCTCTGACGTGATGCCGACCGCTTTGTAAATTTGCTCGAATGGAGCCGACATGCCAAAGCCATTCATGCCCACGAACGCGCCGCGACCCGCCAAATAGCGATCCCAACCCTGGCGGACGCCGGCCTCGACGGCCACGCGGGCCGTCACACTCGGTGGCAACACTTCTTCTTGATGGCTTTGCGGCTGTTCGTCGAACAACTCAAAGCAGGGCAAGCTGACCACGCGGGCCTTGATGCCCGACTTGACGAGCTCCTCCTGCGCAGCGACGGCTAGCGACAACTCGCTCCCAGTTCCCATGAGAATCACGTCCGGTTTGCCACCCGGTGCATCGGAGAGAATGTAACCACCTTTGAGCACGCCAGCTGCCGAAGCGTACTTCGTGCGGTCAAACGTCGGCATGTTTTGCCGTGTGAGCACAATGGCTGAGGGTCGATTGTTGTGCTGGAGAGCCGCCTTCCAGGCGTACACGGCTTCGTTAGCATCGCCGGGACGCAGGACGAGCAGATTCGGAATCGCCCGTGCGGCTGCTAATTGCTCGACCGATTGGTGCGTCGGTCCATCTTCGCCCACGCCAATCGAGTCGTGTGTGAACACGAAAATCGAGGGCAAATTCATGATCGCCGCGAGCCGCATCGAGGGTCGCAGATAATCGCTGAACACAAAGAACGTCGCGCCGTAGGCCCGCAAGCCGCTGAGCGTCATGCCATTCACGGCGGCGGCCATCGCATGTTCGCGGATGCCGAAGTGGAAATTCCGCCCACCAAAATCTTCCGGCGAGAAACTGCCCGTGCCGTCGAATTCCAACAATGTTTTTGTCGAGGGGGCAAGGTCCGCCGAGCCGCCCAAGAGCCAGGGGATACTTTTGGCGAATGCGTTGAGTGCCTTGCCACCGGTGTTGCGGGTGGCGTTCCCTTTCGCATCCGCGGGGAAGGTGACAAGTTCTTTATCCCAACCCGTGGGCAGCTCGTTCCGCTGCATCTCGTTGATTTGCTTTGCAAGCTCAGGATGCGCCGCCGTGTATTTCGCAAACAAGGATTCCCAAGCCTCGCTGGCATCACGGCCTCGCTCGCCCAACGTGTTTTGAAAATGCTCGGGGACTTCCGCCGGTACGCGGAACTTTTCATTCTCCGGCCAGCCATAAGCGGCCTTCGTGAGTTTCACTTCGTCTGCGCCCAAGGCTTCCCCGTGGGCTTTGGAGGTGTTCGCCTTGTTGGGTGAACCAAAGCCAATGATCGTTTTGACGATAATGATTGTCGGCGCGTCTTGGCATTTGGTGAACGCATCGTAGGCTTTGCCCAGCGACTTGAGATCGTTGCCATCGGTCACACGGATCACATTCCAACCGAGTCCCTTGAACCGCGTGGCGACATCCTCGCTAAACGCCAGATTCGTTTTGCCCTCGATGGTGATCGAGTTGTCGTCGTAAATCCAGCAGAGATTGTCGAGCTTGAGATGGCCAGCCAGCGAAGCAGCTTCATTGGCCACCCCTTCCATCAAGTCGCCATCGCTGCATTGGTTGTAAACCTTGAAGTTGAACAGCTCAAAGCCGGGCTTGTTGTAGCGAGCTCCGAGCCACTTGCTGGCGATGGCCATACCAACGCTGTTGCCGCAGCCCTGCCCCAACGGCCCTGTGGTTGTTTCCACGCCCGTGGTGTGGCCATGCTCGGGATGCCCCGGGGTGGCACTGCCAAACTGCCGAAACTGGCGCAAATCTTCGAGCGACACCGCCGGCTCGTCGGTGACTTCACCATCCTTGATCTTCCGCACGCCCGCCAGATGCAGCATTGAATAGATCAACATCGAAGCATGGCCGCAGGAAAGCACATAGCGATCACGATTGGGCCAGTGCGGCGACGCCGGATCGTAGTTGAGCACCTCGGTCCACAACTGGTAAGTGACCGGCGCGAGCGCCATGGGCGTCCCCGGATGCCCACACCCGGCGGCTTCAACGCCGTCCATCGACAGGGTGCGAATCGTGTTGATGGCTAGTTGCGACAGATCGTTAGCGGTAATCGACATTGGTTTTCCACCAAGGTGAAAGGAGCGACGGGGGTAAAATGGCAGCACCAATATAGGGTGCCCAACAGCGCGATGTCAATTGACCGAAGTTGTTGATGGCAAACGACCTATTGCGATATTGGACATTGCAACGAGCAGGCAAACTCGTTGCGATCAGTGGGTAACTACCCGACGGAACAGCTCGACTCATTGTAACTTATAAGTTACAATTGCCTGAATGATGGAGATGCTCCGGTACATCACTGCCGAAGGTAAGGACGTTTTCGGCGAGTGGTTAGGCAGCCTCGGTGATAGGCGTGCCGCCGCCAAGGTGGCCGTGCGTATCAATCGCCTTGCCGCTGGTAATTTCGGAGATTGCAGGGCGCTGCGCGAGGGTGTTTGGGAACTCAGGATCGACGAAGGCCCTGGCTACCGCGTGTACTATGCTAAGAGCGGTCGCACTTGTGTCTTGCTGCTTTGTGGCGGCGACAAGCGAAAACAAGTATCCGACATTGATCGGGCTGTCGAGTATTGGCGGGACTATCAGAGAAGGAAGCAAGAAGATGAAACATAAGTCAAGCATCTCCCACGATGAAGCCATGGTGCGGGATTTGAAGGCTGATCCCGTTTTTGCCGCGGAGTACCTCAAGGCCGCCTTGGAAGATTCCGACGAGCCTCAAGTCTTGCTGATCGCCCTGCGCCATTTGGCTGAAGCAAAAGGCGGCATTGCCAAAGTTGCCAAGCAAGCCGGGATCGAGCGTGAAAGCTTGTATCGGGCGCTCTCTGCCAAGGGCAATCCGCGTCTCTCAACTCTTGTGGCCGTGACCAAAGCGATGGATCTTAAACTCACGGTCGAAGCAAACAACTAATTGCTAATGAACCATCTCCCAGATGGCACCGCTGGGAGCATCCTTCTCGGCGTTCTCACGGTAACTTTGCAGCAGCAATTCGACCGCTTCGTAGATCATCTCTCGCGCTTCGCTCAGGTCGCGTCCTTGAGTCACGGCACCAGGGAGTTCTGGCACCTGGGCCATGATCCAACCATCCTCAATGGGTGTATAAACGACTGAAAATTCTCGCTTCATAGTTTAATCCTTGTGGCACTATAGTCGCCGCAAATTAACCCGCGACCTGCTTCAACGAATCTTCGTAAAGCATGTCGGGACAAATGTCCTGCTCGTGCGGCCAAACCACTGTGCCCCCCGCGACATGCGCTTGACGAAAGTAAGCGAGGTCTTGGAGCTCCTGAAACACGCCGAAGTCCAAGAGGGGTTTACAATCGTACACGTCGCCGTTTGTGAATTCGATTTCGAGCGTATGGTCATCCTTGGCGATCACCGCTTTAACGCGAGGGTTCATGCTTTACCTCAACGGAGGAATCTTGTTGGGTTGCTGGCCGTAAACACGTTTTATAGCACACGAGGGGTTGAGCTAGATTCTTCAAGTCGCAGAGCTTCTTTCAGAATGACATACATCTTTAACAAAAAATCCGCTGCCCGGTCTTACAACTCACCTTCGCCTGGTTCGTGATGATAATCGCTTTGTGAGCGTCGTCGAGGCTGGCGGTTTTCAGCACCAAGCTTTGCACCGCACGATGGAACGTGATTAGCAATTGCTCGCCGACGTTGCGTTCGTGGTCGAGCTTTTCCAGGTGCTGGCCTGCTTTGTCGAACCAGGCGACTGTGTTCGGCAGATCGACGAACGCGATGCCGTTGTCGCAAACGACCTTAAGATCGGCCGGGCGGCGATAGGAGAGCGACTCTTCGAGCGACTCGGGGACATAGTTTCCGCAACCGATAATCGCAACTGGGCCGAGGCCAACCTCGGCGTTGGGCGAGAAGTCCAGGCTCACCGCGAAATAGTCGTTGAAGGCTGTTTCCGAGGAGCGATGGGCCGTGGCCAACAGCGACGTGGGATCACCTTCCACGACATAGCGGCACCAATCCACCAGCTCGACCAAGTCGCGGCCACAGCGGTCTCCGTTCTCGCACTTGATCGGCGAACTGCGGCGACGATTGCAAAACAAGAGCCGTGGCTTGCCCAAACGGGTGGCCAGTAATTCTTTGAGTCGCAAGGTCGCGGGGGAAAGTCGGCACGCAAACTCGGCCATAAACGCGATACCTGAGTCTTGCACCCGCTCTCTCAGTTCGGTCGCCTGTTGATCCTCAAGTTCCAAGGCCGCCGCGCAGTAGACTGCCTTTCCATATTCGCAGGCGGCATAAATCGGCGTGGCTCCATAAAAGTGGGCCGACAGCAACATTACGCAATCGATGTCGTCGCGATCCATGAGCGCGCGAAAGCCGTCGTAGACCGTGGCATTGAATTGCTTCGCAACCTGGACCGCCCGATGTTGCACGGGATCGCAGACGGCACAAACTTCCAGCCGATCCGATAACGCTCGCAAAGCGGGCAAATGCCGCGATTCCCATGCCGAACCAACACCAACGACGCCAACCCGCAGTTTCATAACCGCCCCGGAGGGATGCTCAAGATGTAATAGGCGCGTTGCCCAAATCCTGGCACAACGCAGAACATCAATTATAGGGGTTTTTGTGCGTTTGACTCAATCGAGATTTGTGCGAGCGCGATTTGCTCGATCATTTGGGCCAGCAGTTCCATGGGGAGTCCGATGACGTTCGATTCGCTGCCTTTCACAATCCGAAGCCAACCGGGGCGATCCTGGTAGCCAAATGCCCCTGCCTTGCCTCGCCAGAGTCCGCTGTCGAGGTATTCGTCTATGGCCGCGTCCGTGAGCTGATCCATCTCCAACTCGGTAAGGTCGACGCGGCTGCGCGGGGCTGTTTTCTTTCCTCGTTCCCACGGCCACAAACAGAGGCCACTGTAAACGCGGTGCCGCTTGCCGCGGAGCTGTTCCAGCATCGCGCGGGCATGATCCTCGTCGCGGGGTTTGCCCAGAATCGTTCCCTCGCATTCGGCGACCGTATCGCAAGAAAGAACCAGCGCGGGCTGATGAGATTGTGGTGCGGCACGTAATTGTGTCACCACGTCCGCCGCCTTGCGCACCGCCAAATCGAGCACCAATTCCGCCGGGCCGCACTGGCTGCAAATCCCACTCTCGGCCGAATCGTGCGGCGGCAGAATATCGAATTGATAACCGGCTTCGGCCAGCAAAGCTTTTCGCTGCGGTGAGCTACTGGCGAGAATGAGAGAGAACTGCGACATTTGAGTCATTCATGTGGAAGTGATTTCGTTCAAAAGATTAGCACGGTTTGCCCTTGAGTGGCAACATCCCCGCCAATGGTCCAACCCCTCAACAGCTTGGAAGTGCTCTACGAGGACAACCATTTGCTCGTGGTCAACAAGCCCGCCATGCTGCCGACGATGGGTGTCGCCGAATCTGAGCCCAGTCTGTTGAAAGTCGCCAGGGAATACATTCGCGACAAATATCAGAAACCTGGGAATGTCTATTTGGGGATCGTCAGCCGACTCGACACACCCGTGACAGGTGTCACGATCCTGGCACGCACCTCCAAAGCCGCCGCCAGACTGTCCGAAGCATTCCGAGAACGACGTGTCCAGAAACTTTATTGGGCTGCCGTCGCTGGCGAGTTGCCCGAACCGACGGGCACGCTGGAACATTACCTCCGCAAAGACGAACGACACCGCAAAGTGCATGTTACAAACGCCGCCGCCTCAGACGCTCAACTCGCCCGCTTGCGGTTTCGCGCGCTCAAGTCCAGCGGCGGTTACACCCTCCTCGAAATCGAACTCGAAACTGGCCGCAAGCATCAAATTCGGGTACAACTCGCCAAGCATGGTTTTCCCATTATCGGCGATCGCAAATACGGCAGCGACCGCAGCTTCCCCCAAGGGATTGCCCTGCATGCCCGGCAGTTGGTTGTTTCCCATCCGGTTCAAGAGGAAACCATGACGTTTGTTGCTCCTGTGCCGAAAAGTTGGCGCGGCTTGGCGGGATTACTCTGACGATTCCCCGCCCAACTTGGCGCTCCTAGAAACGCGCGACTAGACTAGAGCAGCGGACTGTTTGACAGTTTCTCATTACTCTTCCCCAAGTCGAGCCACATTAGTGCGAACCGAACGATCTATCCTCGAGCGCGCAGGTCTGGCCAGTGGCCTGTTGACCGAGGAACAAATTGATCGGGCTTGGCAAGTGTTGGTGGAATCGCTGCCGGCCACCGAATTGTCGATCGATGATATCTCGGATGAACAACTCGCGGCCCAAATGATCGCGCTCAGCTACTTGAACCGTTGGCAGGCGGAACAACTGCGGCAAGGCCGCACGAAGTTTAATCTGGGTGCGTATCGGATTCTTGATGCGATTGGCCACGGCGGCATGGGTTGGGTTTTCAAATGCGAACACGGCCTGCTCGGTCGTGTGGAGGCCATCAAGGTTCTGCCCAAGAATCAAACCAACGCCGCGTCAATTGCCAGTTTCTTGCGCGAAATTCGTGCTCAATCCCAACTCAATCACCCGAACCTCGTGCATCTCACCTACGCCGACACGGATGGCGACACCTACTTTTTGGTGACCGAGTATGTTCCCGGCACGGACCTGCGCAAGTTGGTGCGGCAACATGGTCCGCTCAAGATGAACGAAGCCGCGGTGATTATCTCCCAGGCCGCGGAGGCTTTGTCCCACGCCCACAGTCGCGGCCTGATTCACCGCGACGTGAAGCCGGGGAATTTGCTGATCACCAATGATGGTCGCACAAAATTGGCCGATCTGGGCTTGGCCTACTTTTACTCCGACGATCAACAGCAGGGACAAAAAAAGCCGCGCCATATTGTGGGCACCGCCGACTATCTGGCCCCTGAAATCATCGTTTCCCCGGAAACCTTGCGAACGGTGAGCGACATCTATTCGCTGGGTTGCACACTCTATTACGCCGTGACGGGCAAAGTTCCCTTCCCCGGCGGTGATACGTCCGACAAGTTGCGTCGCCAGTTGGACGAAGCACCACTCCCGCCGCAACGACTTAATCCCGCGGTCAGCGACGACTTCGCGCGGGTGATCGCGGCCATGATGGAAAAGCGTCCCGCGGATCGCGTGTCGACAGCCGAGGAAGTGGTGTATTTGTTGAAACCCTGGGTCAACGGCTCCGACGAGACGGCCCAACAACAGTTGGGGACACTCACCAAGTTGCCTCCGACAGTGAAATACGAATCACCGTTGTCGGATACACTGCCCGTTGAACTCGGACCCGAGGAAACCCAAGATCGTCAGGAAGACAGCACCGATGTAAGTTCACTGCGTGGTGCCACACTGCCGCAGATCGTGGCGGAGGAACGAGCCCGGCTTGAAGCGGAGCGGCTCAAGCAACTGGAGCAACAAGCAGCCAAGGCACAGCGCTCCTTGCCACTCGATAAAATCATCACAGTGCTGGTGACACTCGCCGTAGTGATCGCGGGAGTAGCGGTTTATCTGATGATAACAGGAAAGTAACACCGGGTGCCATGCCCACACCGGTACTCCGAGGTGGGCATGTGAACACGAATTGTCAACTAATCCAGTCGCCGCATCAGTGGACCGTGGGACTGTTCGTCGAGAATCGTCAGCGGTGGCACGCTGGACCGGTCGATAGGCAAAGGTTCATTGACGCCGGTTACCCACGCTGCCGCACTTGACCATCGCCAGTCAACATTTTTCTCGACCAGCCCACGCCGCACAGGATTTTCGTGAACATAAACAATCTTCTCGTGGATGTCACGCACCGATCGCAGATTGCGGTCATATCCTCCTCCTCGTTGCCAGAATCGGTAGTGCTGATCACCGTTGGGTTGCTGGTCCAAAAGGTTGGGTAGGTACTCAGGCGCATGGCGGCGCAACCAGTGCAGTGCTCGATTGGAAGTGGAACGTTTGAGTGTCGTCAGAATCGCCGACACCCGCGTTCCGTCCAGTGGAAGCACGATCAAATGAACGTGCTCCGGCATCACCACATAGGCCCACAAGTCAAATTGACGCCGGTCTTGGCCGAGACGCAGTGCGTCAAGAAACCAATTCCTGGTGCGATCGTAGTTGAGCAGAGGCAATCGCCGGAAACAGGAGAACGTCAGAAAATGGGCATCTCCTGGATTGTCGTAGCGGCGGCAAGTCTTGCGGTGCCCAGGCATGACACGATTATCTACAGGGAAAACCGAAAAGCAATCAGCACCGTCGCTAATTCACATGCCCACACCGGAGTACCGGTGTGGGCATGGCACCCGGCACCCGGCTTTCAATTTCAAGTCAGTTCCGCGAGCCTCGGTGTGTCATTGCCCAGCACAACTGCACTACATTGAAGCGAATTTTCCTGCAGGCACTTCAAAACTCGTGCGTGTTGATTGGCTTGGTCTTCAGCAAAGACAAAGAGACACTTTCTCTGTTCGCCTGCCAGTTCTATTCCACACCATCCAGTGCGCGGAACCAGTGCCACGAGCACATCCAGCACATCATGCATGAAAATCACTTGGTACATATTTGCATACCAGGTCTCAGGCACAACCGATCTCAAGGCTTGCTCGTCGGCAAAGGCATCGCAAATGATTTCAAGTCCAAACTTCCCATCAAACGTGATTGCTTCCTTAAACAAGTACGCTTGATTGGCGCCAGTTGCCCAATCCATCAGTCGAGCAATGGTCCTCCCATCGTAAAGGTTTTGTGGTGGTGGCTCTAAAATTTCCTGTCCTTGCGAGCGAAATGGAGCAAGTCGCGGCCAAAGGGCCAGTTGGCAGTTTAGAACTGTCGCAAAGCGATTCAGTACTTCATCAGGCAATGCAGCAATGAGATGGGGAAGCCTAAAGCAACCTTCATGCAGGACGCCGACTTCCGTCCATATGTTGCGCTCTTCGCCCGGCAGTTGGTTTAGCAGGGCGGCATACCGATCGAAGTCCTTCCGAGTTCTTCCCGAAAACCACGTCAACTCCGATCTGATAGCCAAGATTTGCGAGTTCATCTTCTGGTACGTTAGGGTTAGCGACGTGGTCCTGTGATCACACATGTACTACATGTCTTAAGCTGCTATTGAGAACTAACCAACCCTGTTGTTTAGTCCATCGCACTACACCCTCGGCAAGTCAAAATGATGGTCGTTCGTGCCGGGTGCCATGCCCACACCGGTACTCCGGGGTGGGCATGGGAACACGGATTGTCAACTAATCCCTTCGCCGCATCACTATCCCCTGCAACGGTTCGCCGAGAATCGTCAGCGGCACCTCCCGGACTGTCGTAGCGATGGCAAGTCTTACGGTGCCCAGGCATGACACGATTATCCACACGGAAAGATCGAAAAGCAATCAGCACCGTCGCTAGTTCACATGCCCACTGCGGAGTACCGCCGTGGGCATGGCACCCGGCTTAAGCGACCAGTCCGGGAGGAGTTCCGTCATCCTCTACACTCTCACCTCTAAAGCTGCTACGATCCACACTTCTCTTCTTGACTGAAAGCGTCTGTTTTAGGGGGTGTGATGGCAGATTCGCAATCGAAGGAACCTCGCTGGGATGACACCCTCATCCGCTGGTTTTGGTGGGGTCGGCCCGCGGCTGCCACCCTTGAAGAGAAAACTCGTCGTCGTGTGTGGCTTCATTTGTTGCCCGTGTTGTTTGGGCTGTACATTCTGGCCTACATCGACCGCTCGAATATCGCCGTGGCCTCATTCGGCATGAACAGGCCGGTCACTGAGCAAGGCCTTGGCTTTGACGAGTACATCATCGGTTTTGGCAGCGGCGTCTTCTTTTGGGGCTATTGGATTCTCGAAATCCCCAGCACGCTTGCCGTCGAACGGCGCGGTGCCCGCCGAGTTTTTTTTCGCATTTTGGTCCTGTGGGGACTCGTGGCCATCCTCATGGGCTTTATGGGAATGCCCATCATGGAAACGCTCCTGGGCTGGCTGCCAAACTTGCCTGAACCAGAATCCTGGCCGTGGATCGCCGCAGTTGCAAATCATTGGAACAATCTCGGCACCAATGCCGAGAGCCAATTTTATTTCTTGCGGTTCATGCTCGGTTTCTTTGAAGGGGGCTTCTTTCCAACGGTGGTGATGTATCTGTCGATCTGGTTCAAGGCCGAACATCGGGCCAAGGCGATGGCAAGCTTTATGGCCGCGATGCCGCTCTCCAACGTCTTAGGCACACCCCTCTCGCAGTGGATCAGCGACAACATCACGTGGGGCGACTTGGCAGGGTGGCGCTGGATTTACATTCTCGAAGGCATCGCGCCGGTCTTGGCGGGCATCGGCGTGTGGTTCTGTTTGCCTGACCGTCCGCAAAAGGCCGCTTGGCTTCCCGAGGAAGAACGTGATTGGCTACTCCAGGAACTTGAGGACGAACATGCCCATCGTTCGGCGCGCGAACAAGGTGCGTGGCGTAAACACATTGGGGTCGTGATATTGCTGACTTGTGTTGCCTTCTGCCAGAACATCGTCGCCTATGGCCTGTCAACCTTTATGCCCAGCATCGTGAAAGCCCAAGTCGGCACCAGCGAAACCTATGCGGCCTGGATTACTTCTCTCTTTTTCTTCGTCGCTTTTCTCGGGATGCAATTCAATTCCTGGCACTCCGATCGCAAGCTCGAACGGATTTGGCACGTCGCGATCCCCATGGCGATCGCTGGCATCGGATTGTTCCTCGTGAGCCGCAGCGCTGCCATGCCGCAATTAGGGCTGGCCGTGTTGATCTTGCTTGTGGGAAGTTGCCTTTACTCGCATGTCCCCACATTCTGGACCATTCCCACGCTCTTTTTGGGCTCAACCGCCGCGGCATCTGCCATCGGCTTTATCAACATGATTGGCAACTTGGGCGGCTCGGTTGGTCCCATGATCGTCGGCGATGCCGCGAAGGAAAAAGATTTTGCCACGGGGCTATTGCGCATTTGCATCTTCCCCTTCATCGCCGCCACGATTGTGCTGCTCATCGGTTTTGCCCGCAAAGAAAAGCGACCGAGAGAAAACTTTAGATGAAATAAACATTTGGCATTTACTCAAGAAAACGCCGCCAAGTTCCGTCATTCCCGCGCAGGCGGGAATCCAGTTCTTCAGCGACGCCATCTAGATTCCCGCCTGCGCGGGAATGACGTGTCACTTTAGCTACCGACTTTCTGCTGATGCCGAGCTTTCTGGAGTTTCTTGCTGGTTTTGGTTGACTTCGACCTCCAGCTCCATGATTTCGCGCGTGCTGAGAAAGTTACTCAGGAGTTTACGGCTCTCGGCGAGCAACATGTCGATCTTGGCTTGCACGCGAGGGTTCTCCGAACGCGAGCTGAGCTTGCCAGCCACGTTCTCGAGCAATTGGTTCATGTTGGCCCGCGTGGGTAGTTCGTTCAATTCATCGAGAAGCTTCCTGGCCTGAGCGCGATCGTCCTTTTTCAACGCATCGCGAATGCGGGCCATGAGAATGTTGCGACGTGCCACGACGTCGATTAACTGTTCTTTGAACGAAGTGAGCGATTCTTGCACCAACAGCCGCGCCACGTCGTCGGCAATCGGCACCTCCAGCTCGGGAACAGCCCCGGGCACGACGGGCAACTGGGCCAATAACTCCTTGTCGCTCCGCAGTGCGAGCATGGTGACGGGAAAACCAGCACGCTCGACAACGATGCTGCCGTCTGCATCCGTGACGGCGAAGGGTGTGAACTCAGTATCTCCCTGCTTTTTTTGAAACACCTCGTAGCCACTCAGCCCCAGTGAGTCGTCATGGCTGGCGTGGAAGCGCACGATTGTCTGGGGTAAGACCGGCTTGATGGCCACAGCCATCGTTTCGATGCCCGCCCGGCGTCTGGCGGCGAGGGCCCTGCGCATGCCGGTATGTACCAGGCACTTCCAGGCGTTAGCTTCTGGCTCGACAACGGTCAGGTAAGTCCAAGGGACGTTGACAATCTGCTCAGCGCTGGTCACGTCACCGCGCTTCATTTTCGCCAGGAAAGGCTGATAGACCGCCGTGGGAGTCACAAACAATTCTTCACCGCTTGACCGAGCGAGTGCGGCACCTTTCATGTCGAGCCGAACATGTTGATCGTCCTCCGCGTCGATCCGCACCTTGGCCAGCGGAGCAAAAGTCTCGCAGATAAGCTCAAAGCAATGCCGCGTGTTGAGCAATTCTTGGCGAATAACACGCTCCAGGGGTGGCGTCCAGCGTCCCGTAAAACGATCCCGCTCGCGACAAGCAATTCTTATTCCCAGCGGCTTAACTTCCACTGTCAGGAACATTTGCTTGTCGAAGTTGCTGGGAACGTCTGCTGCCTGCTGTTGCTTGAGGGCGTCAAATTTCGTCAGCAAGTGGAGTCCCTCGGCCTTGTCGAGAGGCACCACCTCGAGCTTCCAGAGCGGGTAGATTTTGTTGTGAATTTCACGCTCAAGCTCGCTGGCCAAGTGCTCCAGCGAAATCAAACCAGGAGTTTTCGACGAATCAACGGCGATCTGCAGTTGCACCCGATAGGGGGAATTAGCCCAAGATTTATCGTTGGCGGCTTGTGTCGATGTGCAGGCTAAGCTGGCCACACTCAGCAACATGCAAAAAAGTTGGTTCCTGGCGGTCATTGCGGCTCCTCGGCGGTCTGGTAACCAACCTGCCATTGCGATACATCTTGGTACAAACTGACCGGCGTCTGGCTCAGGCCAGCTAACGCACGCCGGTGAGCAAAATGATTCACCGTCTGCCACAGGGGGATCACCGGCAGGTCGTCGAAGGCAAGCTGATGGATACGCTGCAATCGGGTGCGGGCGTCGTTCCAATTGGTCGAGCGACCTAGCTCGCGCAAGGCTAGGTTCATCGTGGGACTACAGCGCCCCGCCAAGCCACCTGGGCCGAGCAAACGACGAGCGTCAACAATCGGTTCCCACAGGCACAGTTCGGCGTAGTGCAAATCCCACTCGGAATCATCTTCGAGAGTTTGTTCTTTAAGCTCGATCGGAATGCCAATCGCATCGAGTTGGCGCTTGATGAGCTCACAAGTGACGCGCGCCACGGCATCGGCAGGATGCAAGAGCACAAGGGGTTCAGTTTTGGCTTCCGCCAGGTCTTCTTCCTCTGCTTTCTCTTTTGTCGGGGCATCTGGCAACTTTGCGACGGCCGTGCGTGCCGAGGCCGACAGCACAACAGCCAAGCGTGGTTCGTAGGGTAACGGCTGAAGTTCCTGCTTGTAGCCGTAACCCAGCGTATCGCCGATGGTGATCCCGGCGGGCAGAGGTCCGCTCAAGACTCGGAAACCGGGCCGACTTTCCTTGCCCACGAGCACTTCGGTGATCATCCTTGCCCGGTCAATGCCGTAGCACAGCGCCCGGCGAAACTCGCGACGCTGCAAGAGGGGGTTTTCAAAGTTACACAGCAACACATGCAATGTCGGCAGACGATAGGCTGCAACAGTAACGTCGTCCATCTGAGTCGTTTGATCGACTTGCCAGGGAGGAATCCGCTCCAGGATGTCGAGATCACCCCGACGCAACATCGCCAGAGCTTGCTCATCGTTCGAGGACGCTTCCTCGAGGATGACTTGCGACATCTGTTCGTTGGTTTGCGAAGGAGAAGTGAACTTGATTGTCTGAGGACTGTTGGGGACCAAGGCCGATTGGAAGGGGACAGTCTCCTGCACCAAATCCGTAAGATGGGCAACAGGAAATTGCAGCAACGCGATCGGTTTCACATGAGCATAACGTAAGTGGACTACCGCTTGTTGTCCATCAACCACCTCGACATGCGAAAAAACATCGGCGAAGCCCGCGTCGTAATCCGCTGCCTTAGGGTCAGCCATTCTCAAACATTTGAGCGCAACCGCCTCGGGGGAAATGCCGACTTCCCGCGCGGCGGCATTGAAGGTGATCGTGATCAACAATCCCGCATCGTCGATTTCAATCTCTCCCCAGCGACACTCGTATTCCCCCCCTTCCGTACCGACACGCACGAGCTCCACAAAACGCGGATTCGTGAGCCGCCCTACGCGCTCTTCCGACCAAGTCCGCAAGGCCTGAGAATCGTCAGAAAGTGCTTGTTGCGAAACGCCTACGACGATCTGTGGAGACAGCCGCTCAATTTCATCAAATAGCGTGCGCGCCTCCTCAATATCAGGCAGGATCGCGAGGGCTTTCTGGATGGCTTGCCGCGCGTCGGCATACTCGCCCGCGGTGATCGCCTGTCGCGCGACATCCAATTGCTGCTCGGCACCGGTTTGAAACTTTTCCTGCCAAGCGGCAATGTTCGTCAGCGCCAGCCCCTCGTATTCCTCACGTAAGCTATCCAGCATCTGCCGCGCGCCGGCAAAATCGCGATTGGCCAGTTGCTCCGTGATTAAACGGTCCGAGACTCCTTCGATCGCTTTTCCTAAACCGCGTCGCTGGGGGTTGATGTCGAACAGCGCCGACAAAATGGCGAGTGACTCGTCGTACCGTTTTTCCTGAAACGCGGTCATCGCATCCCGCTGCAGATAGGTTTCGGTGGCCTTTTTGAGCCCTGGCAGTTCGGGATAATGCCGGTGCAGAAAATCGAGATGCTTGTAGGCCTCGTCAATTTGATTGGCGGCGAGGAGTTTTTCGACTTCTTGCAGAAGCAATTGCTCGTAAAGCACGATCTTGGCAATATCCGTCCAGGCCACCGCGTATGCCACAGACGGATCGCTCAAGCGCCGTAGTTCCAACATCCCGCTCAGAGGAAACGGATCGGGAACCTGACGCTCGGGAAAACTGAGCAGTTGCACGTCAACAACCGCATTGTCGTTGGCTGCCGTCAGAATGATGCGATCAAATGGTGCCTGCTCAATGAGGGGAACCGTGGGTTCAGAATCCTGTGCGAGTGCTACCGAGGTACTGAGAACAATGAAGACGACCGCGACTCGTGATAGGAGGGCATTTTTCAGATTGCCGTACTTAGTGCGGGTGCCACTGCTGGCTTGCCCAGCAGTGCCGAAACCGCACGGGTGGACAAGCCACCCCTGGCACCCTGTTGTGAGACACTCAATCATGGCGAGCGTCTCCACTAGGGGCGGTTGATCACAAGCAACGTGCCGTCGGCGGCGACCAATACCAAGCGTGTCGCCAACGCCACCGGTCCGGCGACCACGGCCTGATCGAGCGGCGTCGTTGCCGCGAGGTTACCGTCCGCGAGCAGCACACGAGAAACCCCTTGCTCTTGCCAGGCGATAAAAGCGTTCTCGCCATCCATCAGCGGCGTGCCTGCGGGGACATTTTTCTCAAGCGGTGTCTGCCAACTCACTTCTCCCGAACTCTTCACATAAATAAGCTGCTTGTTGTCGGTCGCCAAGAGAAAACCATCTCCCGCGGCGAACGGACCCCAGGCGACTTGTCCTCCCAGTTTCACGGTCGGCTTGGCTTTCAGGGCGGGTAACTGAAACAGCGCCAACGCTCCATCGTCCGTTCCACAGGCAGCGACTTCCCCACTCACGGCCAGCGGTGTGTTGAGCACCAGCGAATCCAAATTCGTTTCGACGACCGCCGCGAGGTGGGGTTGAGGATCTGCCGCGATTTCAACCAGAGAAATCTTCGCCTTGCCGTCACTCAGGACAAGCTGCGCGGTTTCTCCGCTGCCGTAAACGGCTGGCGCGAGCCAAGGATACTCTCGCCTAGTTTCCAAGGGAGGTTGGAAAGGGGTCGCCAGTTGCTGCCCATCTTCGGCATTCAGGAAGTAAACTTGCCCCACGCTCGTCGGTGCGACAAAACCTTCCCTCCAAGCCACTATGCCACCACTAAGCGCGCCGGGAAGTTTCAACAGTTCGAGCGGGCCACGGGGTGCTCCGGGTCGGAAATGCAAGATTTCTTCGGCACCTAGCTCACCTGCGGCGATGCGTCCTTGTCCCAGAGACACACTTTCCGTGAAAGTTGGCAGTGTCCTGCGAGTACCCGACAATCGTACCGCTTGATCTTGGATGCGACGGGCAAGGGCTTCCCGATCCAGTTCAAAAGCAGCTCCCGTGGCCGTGATGGCCGAGATGCGACCTCCCACTGGATCAATCGCCGGCGCTCCCGCTAGTGGGACCGCCAGTTCTGTTTGCCATACACTTTGTCCCGAAGAGATGTTCGTCGCGCCCACAATGCTACCCGCCTGTCCGGCGGGACGACGCACATGAATCACCACGTCACCCACGACTTGCAAAGGATAATTAAAGGTGTCCCCCGCAAAGTCGTTTTCCAGGTTGCTGAGTCGAATGTTGTTGCTTGTGGCTTGAATGGACAGTTTGTTGATTTGGTTATCGCCGATCCAGATATTCCCTTCGTGGAGCAGCGCAAAACGTGCGAGACTCGATCCCTGCTTTTCCGCTTCTCGATTGGCGATCTCACTGAGAGCGGCTTTGCCTGCCGCATTGGCCACGTCGAATGCCGCGATCTGTCCCAAACTGGTGACCACCACGAGCCGCCGAGCTTCATCCAACAGTGGCGTATCGACGGTTCCCGTCAACCGAGTCTCGGTTTCAATGCCTGTCGGCAACCCCTTCTCATCAGTTGCCAAAATCAATAACTGGCTTGTAGCCAAACCTTTGTTCACGACCACAGCGAGCTTGCTCAGGATTTTCACCAACGGCACGTCAATACCGCCTGCGGGATGGCCCAGATAGAAAACTCCCAAGCAAGCGAAGTCTTTGCTGGAGAGCGTGTACAGACTCGAGTGTTCACCCAACAAGTAAATTCGCTGGCCACTCACGTCGACGGTCGGTGGCGTGGCTAAACCTTGACCGAATGTGACAAATCCTGTTTGCTCACCCGTCGAGAGGTTGGCAATGACCATGCGCCCCGCGGGCTGAGCGATGTAAACTTGCTCACCGCTGATGACCGGTTGCAGCGATTCCTCACTCAAGGGCAACCTCCACACACTCTTGCCCGTCGTGCCATTCAACCGCACCAGTTCTTGATGCACGGCATCCGTAAAAAGAAAATCCCCGCCAGGGAGCGCAAGCGGCACGAGGCGGGGATCAACCCCCACATAATGCCGCCAGAGTAGTGCCCCATCACTCGCCTGCAAGCCATAGATCGCGCCACCGACGCGAATCGCGACATTTCCTTCAACGGCCGCCGTCCCACCAGAACGTTCCGCGAGAGTCAGCGACGCCAACAGTGGACTCGGCCGTTCACCCTGCAAGGCCTCTTTTTTCTCGGGCGTAAACTCAACCACGTCGACTTCCACGACGGCGATTTCGGCCACCTTGGCCGCCAGGGACTCGTCTTTCATCAGCGCGGGATGCAACTCGAGTAACTCGGTCCGCAAGTTGTAGGCCGCCGCAATGTCGCGCGCGGCCAGCGCTTCCTGAATGGCCGTCATGGTTTTGGCCAAATCGGTGCTTTGCTCACGATTGCGTTCCACACGCATTAGCGTTTGCTCTACTTCATCGAGCAAGACTTCGTCGCGGAATTCCTTGGGGATGTACTTGGTGTTCATGCAGAGCGAGAGGGCGTCGCGGGTTTGCTCCACGCGCTCCGCGGCAATCTTCATGTCGCTGGTTTCTTCCGCCTGATTGGCCAACCCCTGGGCAATCTTGGGTAGCAGAGAGGCCAAATCGCGCTGAGCCGAGCGGAAATCTTCTTCGTCTTCAATCTCTTCCAAAACGGTTCGAGCGGTTTGCAAGGCTTGGGCGAATTGACTTGTGCTCGAAGTGTCTTTCCACAAACGCGCCAAACCCAGCTTAACCGTGGCGGAGCTATGGTCGGGATGCCCCTTAAAGTTCGTGACAAATTTCTCGTATTGGTTGATCGCTTGGGTGTAGGAACCGCCTTCGAAGTAATTCGTGGCTTCTTGGAGCACGACGTCGGCATTCTCTCGATTGAGTAAGTAATAAATGACCACACCAGCCGTGAGCAGTAGCAAGAGCCCGCCGCCGCCGTACAAAATCAAGCCTGAGTCCCATTCATTGTTGCCGCGCTTCTTTTTCTTAGACTTCTGTTTGGGGAGTTTGGGTTGGCCGATCTGTTGAGATTCCGTGAGAAGTTCTTCCAAAGAAGCTTCATCGCGCGCCTTTGATGAGAAGGAAGCGAGTCCGGAAAGCCGACTACTGGGAAGTTCTTGTTGTCGTGGTGCGTCGTCGAAGATGCTGCTTGTGGCGGCCATTTGGCCATCGACCTCTTCGAGACGCAGGTTTTGACGTGAATCAACGGGGGTGAGCGTAGGAATCTCCTCATCGTCCGTGACCAGCGTCAGATTGGAGTCCGCTGCCGTAGGGACTTTCGGTAGCGGCACGACGCCCAAGATGCTCGATTCCGCGCTGGCACTAACGGTGAGGGTCGTTTCCAGAAGTTCCCGTGCCGCCTGGTGATCGATCAATTCTTTTTTCACCAGGTATTTGAGAACTGCTTTGGAGGTGAGCCGCTTGGGATCTAGGGCAGCTTTCTCGCGCAGTCGGGACACAACCGTGGCGGAGACCAGCCGGCGTTGTTCCAAAATGTCGAGAAAGTCGGATGTATTCATCGAGACGGATTATTCCAGGCAAAGTCTATTTATTCGTGAGATTAATAATGGTCGATCTACAGTTCGAGGTCGCCTTCTTCGTAACTCATGAGTCGGATCTCTTCCATGCCCACTCCTGTCCCCGCGTCGAGTGCGGCCACCACAAACTCGTGCCGCGCATCGCCATTGGCTTGGACCAACATTTTCGCGGGCCCCGATTTGTCCTTGCCCCGCGCTTCGCGCAATTTCACGAGCATTTCCTGCACGCTGGGAGCCCGCTGCTCTTCCTGCCAGGCCGGGGCACCAATCCAGAAAATATTGTCCCCGTCGACGCGGACCACGATCGCGTCCTGTTCCAGATCATCGACTGTTTGCACGGCCGACGATTCGTCATCATTAACGGGGGGAACCTCCAGAGATTTCTGTAGCGCAAACGCGGCGGTGATCATAAAGAAAATCAGCAGCAAGAATGTCACGTCCACCATGGGTGTGAGGTCCATCTCATCCTCTTCGCCATACTTGCGATGTCGCGGGATGGCGTCCTCGCTGTAGTGGACTTCTGGGGATTGATCGTTCACGCTAATTCTTCCTGTTCAAAAAATCACTCGGATTCCAGCACCGCCAAATAGATTTTGGCGCCATCCACCTGCGAAACGGCCTTGATCACGCGGGCGATCTCTCGATACGCGACATTGCGATCGGCCTTGATCAACACGTTATCCTTGCTTTCCTGGCGTTGGCCCTTGGTCACGGCTTCAATGATAAGCTCGGCCTGCGCGTCGGCATCATCGGTCAGCCGAGCCGAAGCGAGCTTGCCGTCCGCCAAATAGACGGGCGCTGACTCAATGCCTTCATCGCTAACGGTAATCACGACCGAGTTTTTTTTGTCGACGCCCGTTCCGTATCTGGCTTTGGGCAGATCGACCGAGTTTTGTTGATCGGGACTTGAGCAGACCAAGAAAAAAATCAACAACAAAAACGTGACATCAATCATGGGCGTGATGTCCATTTCCGCATCATCGGTCCGCGCACGGCGTACCAAGGGCACGTCGCGGGCTTCGCTATCGTCAAGATCAAGCAGTGATGTCATAAGCGTGAATTAAACGTGCATCAGTTTCACGGTATCCAGGAGTCGGGACATGCCCACTCCGACCAGGTCTTCCATCTTGCGGATACGGATATTGATATTGGCGGTTGCCAAAATTAACGGCACCGCGATGGACAGGCCAATCGCGGTTGTAATCAAGGCAAACTGAATATCTTCAGCCATGCGCACCGGATCGACCTTGTCGCCGCTGCTGAGATTGGCGAAAGCCCCCATCATCCCCATTACCGTGCCCAGCAACCCGATCATCGGCGCGCTCTTGGTCACCGTGGCGACCCAGCTCAAGCGATGCTCAATGTCGGAGAGTACGTCTTGCTGAAAACGCTCGGCTACCCGACGGCGCAGTTTATCATAGCCCATGTCGCGGTTATTCACGGCATACAAAGCAAGCTGCGGAAGCGCACGCCGATCTCCTTCGCAAAGCTCCGCGACCGCGTCATAGTTTTGCATCGCGATGGCTTGATCCAATTCGCCCAGAAATTCTTCTTGTTCGTCTTCATTCGCAAAACGAGTCTGACTGACCCGCCGCCAAACCATGATGATGCAGAAGGCACCCCACAGTGCAAGCCCGGCAAGCACGCCATACACCGAGTTGTTGAGAATTGAAATCAGTGTGTCCATAAACGCCAATCGCTTCGTTGTTGGGAAGTAGGCTAAAAATACTTTTGGTCAATAACTTCAAACTTAAAACTGGTGCCGTCACGCGTCACCGTAAACACGGTTTCGCGAATCGTGTTCACGTCGCGTCCTTGCGAAAACTGGTTTTCCATCGTCCACAGAATACTTTCCACGTCGAACGGATAAAACAACAAAACCGTATTCCCCAGTCGTGCGATATCAGCTTCGCGAGCTAATTGATCAGTGAGCGCGGGCATCGGGCCGTCGGCTGCCGACGTGTAGCCGCGATTCTCCTTGGTTGGCTCACCGGTTCGTAATTGTGGACTTCCCTGGCTGAAATTCGTCGCGTAATGCACGACGTTGTCACGACCCAGCACGCCGATTTCAATCTTATGATAGTCGAGCCACTGCCCGAATTCAGCTTGTGAATCGGGCTCGAACCGAATCTTCCACCGTTCCCAACGGGGGACACGCTCGACGACCCCTCCGTTACCCTTGCCCGGCATGCGCTTGTCACCAAGACCCTTACCTTTCCCCGCTTCCGCGGCAGCTTTCAGGCTCTCATCGGAAAGGAGCACTTCTTCCGAATTGGCGGAAATGTTTAATGATTCCAGAACATTCTCCAGTTGGGGATCGATCAACTCGGGAGCATCTTCAAGCCCAGGAGGATCAGGCTCCTCGGCAAGCCCCTGATTCGCGGTGGTGCTAATGGCCTCGACAGGCACTACGGGGATCGGCTCGACGGTCACAGCCATCTTATCGGCAAAAAAGACGATACCCAAACCCAGCACGATAAAGGCCACCAAGATCAACAGTGCAATAATCATGGTGGCTGTGCGGTCATAGGCGTTCACCGTCAATTGATATTGCTTGCCATGCTTGAGAGGCTGAGTGACATTGGCTAGTGGTTTTAAGGCCATACGAAGGTCGAAGCTCATGCCAGGGATTAAAGAAAATTACGACGGGTTCTCAAAATTCCGGCGCATGCGGTCGCACGCCGCGATACCAATTCTTCCATCTTTCGAGAGCGTCAAAACGCTCTGTCTCCGTGAAATTATCAGGCGGACCAAACCCCTCGAAACGCCGACTCACAAATTTGAGGCCGTCACGCGCGGTACGCACGACACGCTGATCGGGATCGGTCAGTGCATAAAGCAGCGCCGGTACGTGATCGAGATCGCGGAGTTTGCTTAGCGCTTCCACGGCCAATAAACGCGCCTCGGGATTACCGTTTTTCACAAGCTGTTTCAAACGCTCTGCTTCTTCGGGTCCAACATTCTTGACGTCGATGGCCAGGGAATTCGTGAGCAACGCATCCATCGCTCCACTGTCTGATTCTTCTAGCTTGGCCAGCATGTCATCGACTTCCGTGGGGGTACGCTCAGTAACCAGTCGGCCTCCGCGCAACTTCATCCGCGCGAGATTCGCGCTCAAACCACGCCCTCCCACGAGTGTCCCTTCGCCCAACTTCGCCCGAATGCTTTTCTGCGTGGAACGTATGAGGAACAGAATCGTGAAGGCGGTAGCGCATGGCTCGCCCGAGGGGCAATTCCATTGTCCATCTGGCGCTTGCCGTGCTTTGGCAAACTCAAATCCCTTCTGATACCACTCGGGGTTCGCGTCAACATTTCCAGAAAGATACTCTTCAAAGCTCTTGTAACGCTCAATTGAATACAACAAGTAGAAAGGATACTCAGCGGTCGCAAATTCAGAGAAGGACTTGTCAAAAAGTTTTTGACCTTCCGCAACAGCCTTCAGAACTCGCTCTCGGTCGAGATTGCCGCCCTCGAGGGTGCGAATCTTCTGGACCCGAGAAGTTTCGGCCAGTTTGAGCGCTGCCGGCACGTCGGCTTTCTGTTCCTCAAGGCTTGAGTCCCCTGCAGTTGCGTCACCCGGCTGCAATGTTCCTAGCACGTTGGCACAAATCAGCGTGCTCCCCAATCCCGCCGACAACATGCTCAAGCTCATTCTTTCCTGAGCTTGCCGTTCCGCGGTGCCAGGGTCGATGCCTTGGTAGCCCCATCCCCCGCCGGGGTCTTGGGTCCGCAAAAGCCAATTGGCCCCCGATTCCACCGAGGAAACCGTCGGTGCGATGCCCACTTGCAACAACTGCCAATACGACAGAATCGCGTACTGCGTTTGCGAGGTATCGCCCGTGTTGTAGGCATCGTAGCCCCAGCCGCCGTTGACTTTCTGCCGCTCGGCCATCACACCCGCAAAACGCTCGATAAGATCGCGGTATTTCACCGAGTCCAATTCAGCCAGAAAGATGATCGCCAGCCCGTTGCTGTAGACGCTGTCCCCACGAATCTGATCGGGCTGCATCGCTTGGCATGCTTTGAGCGCCTCTTGAATGCGGGGATGATTGGGTGAAGCGCCGTTTTTGAGAAACGCGAGCGCCACCAGGCACTTTCCTCCCAATCGTTCGTCGCCGTGGGTTTCCAGGTATTTAAGGCCCTTGTCAATCAGAGCCCGGACTTCGGGGCTTTCAGGAGTAACAGCCAATGCGTAAGTGTTGGCGAGAACAACGAGGCAGGGTACGACAACAGAAACCCACTTGGCGAGACGGAGCATGGGCCATCTGTTTGGCAACGAATTCGGCGCGCAGTACCAGCAGCCCATCATTTACGACTCGCCATGCCCACTTGTTGTTCCGGTGATGTCATAGCGATCTCGACGAGAGCGTATCGATCAGGGCGAACTCTACAATCGCCACGCGCGTCCTCTCGTTGCGAGTCGTCCACCCCACCCGGCCCGCTGAAAGTCGAAATTGGCCGAGGAATTTTGGCCAGACACCTGAAAATATGGTAGGCTTGGGTTTTCCGTATTGTCAAGTTGCGCGGACCTAAGAGTCGCCGATTGACACCCCAGAAAGTCCTTTCTACGATGGCAAATTACTCGTGATTGGGTGGTTGCGAGTTACGTGGTTCGTTTGGCGTAGCGCCGCACTTGGTTAGGTAGCTCAGTTGGTAGAGCACTGGACTGAAAATCCAGGTGTCGCCGGTTCGATCCCGGCCCTGACCACTTTTTCTAATTCGTCTTTCGCGGTTTACAGACACGATCCTTTTCCCAAAAGAATCGTCAGGCTGGATTGGTCGATGTAAAATTAAATTGGGTAGCTAGTCCTGGTGGTTTGGGGATCGGAATCGCGGAGGAAAGGAAAAACGATGACCGAAAAAGAACTCAAAACACTTTTGACGATGCGTCCGTTTGCGCCATTTCGGCTGCACTTCAGCAGTGGCACAAGCCACGACGTTACGCACCCCGATGGCATGATCGTGAACGGTCGCATGGCGGCCGTTGCGGTTGGTGACTCGCTCTGGTTCGTGGCGCTCATCCACATCGTCGAGGTCGAGCCGCTCCCCGCAGTGAGTGCGTCGTAACGATCCCTTTTCTTCGGTTGTTCCCATTTTTCTTCGACGTCAGTCTACCCGGTTCGATCCCGGTCATCGGCTCTTCGCCATTTCATGAAACGCGGCTCGAAAGTGCTGTGTGCTGGTTTTTCCCGTGTCGGATTTTAGCAGGATGCCTGCTCTTCTCGCTATGTATTCCCGAACGGATCGTCATGTGCGTACAGCCACGGGGGTGTTTTCGGATTTGCCAGGCACAGTATGATGTTGTGCTATGAGATTGCGGCTACTCATCTCTTGCGCTTGGTTTTTTCTGGTCTTGTTTTCGTACTACGTGCTCAAGCCGGTACGCGATGCCCTGGCGACGGAGACGCGTCTGTTTGGGCCGTTGTACTTGGCGACGTTTCTCGCCGTGTGTGCCGCGCTGCCGTTGTATTGGCGGATCGTGGCCCGCACAACGCGGCGGCAGCTTGTGTTTGGCGTGTACCAGTTTTTCGTGGCCTGCCTGGTTGTGTTTGCCGTGCTCGTGGCACGCGGGTATGGCGACGCGGCGTGGATGCGGAATGCGTTCTTCGTTTGGGTGAGCGTGTTCAACCTGTATGTGGTGGCCGTGTTCTGGAGCATGATGACAGACCTCTATTCCGCCGAGGAGGGGAAGACCTGGTTCGGCGTCATGGCCGCGGCCGGGACGACAGGCTCGATTGTCGCATCGCTCGTCGGGCACTTCGCAGCAGAACGATTGGGCGTGGCCTGGCTGTTGGTCATCGCGATTCTATCGCTGGAGCTATCGATCGCGGTTGCCTGGCTCGCCTTGCGACAGGAAGCACGCGGAGCAGGCGAGACAGCTCCTACGAGCGGCTCGCTCCGCGCGGGACTGCGTACGGTGTTGGCTTCGCGGTATCTACTGATGATCTGCGCGTTTACGGCCATCGGCAAGTTTGCCGCGACCTTCGTGTACAACAATTTTCAGCACGCACTTCGCGCTCAGGAGTTGGGAGTCGCCGAGCGGACGGAGTTGTTTTCGGCGATGAACTTCTACTCGCAAAGCGGTACGCTCGCGTTCCAGGCCATCCTGGCGGCGGCGCTGATGCGACTCGTCGGCGTGGGCGCGACGTTGGCAGCAGCCTGCGGCGTGATCCTCGGACTGTTTGCGTGGCTCAGCTTCGACGCGAGCCTGTGGCCGCTGATGATCGCCAAGGTGGTCCAAGAGATCGTGGGCTACGGCCTGCTGGTCCCCGCGCAGCAGGTGCTGTTCACGGTGGTGAGCCGCGCCGAGAAATACGAATCAAAGGCGTTCATCGACACGGTGGTGTTCCGCGGAAGCGACGTCGCCGCATCGAACGTGTGCGACGCCTTGGGGCGATTCTCGGTGAGCGCAGCGGCGGTGGCAATCCTGCCGCTTGTGGGCGTGTGGATGGCGCTGGGGGCGTGGTTGGGGCGGGAGCAGGCGGGGCGAGGGCAGTTGGCCGACGGTAAGAGTGTGTAAACCGCTACTCACAACCCAACCCAACCTTAGCTTCTATGCGATTGTCAAAGTGAAGTCATTCGTCAGTATAGAGGCGCAGTCGAGGAAGTACGTCGTCCAAAGGAGCTTGATGTAGCGAACCGGCTTCAAGACCTGCCAGATCCTCAATTTCTGCAATCGACCAAGGAAGAAAAGATGTGAGCGATCCAGCATCCACTATTCGCTCGCTGAAGAGCAGCTCAAAACAACGCTTCAGAAACTGAGGCTCTTCTACAGGTATCTCGGAGTCCAATGGTTCCCACTTTCGCCAGCCTCGCTTTGAAATGCTTATCCAGAGAAGCTGTAAACGCTCTTCAGAAATTAAGCCGACAGCCTCGCATCGCTTAATCATCAGTCCCACAGATGCTCCCCATCGCTCCTTCAATGACAGCAAAGCTTCGGGCGTCAACGACGCTACCTCGCCAAGAAACGTTCGCGTTGGTAGTAGCATGGCACCAGCAAATCGGTCTGCCTGCGATTCAATGATCCGAAAACGCTCACGATCCTTAAAGAAAGATTCATCTAGTTCACGATGGAGAATCAAATGAGCGAGTTCATGAAGCGCATCAAAACGTGATCGTACGGCTGATTTCTTATCACTACCGAGAACGATAAATGCCGTGTCGTCACCGTCGGACCAATTAGAGAAAGCGTCCAGCTTCTCCGAGTCCAAGTAGTGCCGTGTGATGACGACGCCCTGATTTTCTAATAGGCGCACCACATTCTTTATTGGGCCGTCGCCGATTCCCAACGCTCGGCGAGTTGATGTCGCAAGCTCCTCGATTTCGTCCGGTGTAATCGCTACTATTTCTAAGGGAGTCCTTTTTACATAAGGAATATTAAGGGCGGAGAAGTCAAGTTGTGATTTGAGGAATGTTACAATCTCCTGCAGCCATTCGAACCGCCGTTCGGCGCGAGTTCGCGAGGACTTCAAAGCAGACGAAAATGACCGATAAAAGATGGTGCTGGTGCTTTTCAGACTTGGCTTAGTGAAGAAATGCTGAGGCAAGTTCAAACGCTCAGCGATCCCTTTAAGTACAAGCGGCGAAGGTGTTTGTTCACCCCGCTCGTATTGTGAAATCGCGCTCTTTGTGACACCAACAATTTCCGATAAGCCTGTTGCGCTCAACCCACGCGCTTCACGCGCAGCCTTTAATCTCTCCCCATTAAATCCGGGCGTTCCTGGTCTCATGGTTCTCCTGCAGCTCGTCGTCGTTTTATTTTTATCTTCGGCATCGCGGTATCAGCAACATCTTCAACTGGCGTCTCGTTGGCTGCTTCGTCAACAGAACAATCAACGCCTAGGTCAATAATGCCAGGATGGTAAGACTTCAAGTCGGGTTCAGGAAATCGGATCACTACAAAGTCAGGTGTGTCAGCGTTGACATCGGCGTGATGCAAAACCACCGCATAGACACGAAGGGCGTCCTCGGCCTCTTCCATTCCCGGCAAATACTGTTGGCGCGCATACTCTTCTTTGTAATTCGCATATCTCAATGGGGATGTGGTGTCCGGATTACTTGACTGAGTAATACGGACCCGATTGCAGTCAATCACCACGTGATGCCAAAAGCCGCTACATTCCGTATCTGTTCGTATCGGTGCCCTACAGGAAAGCGCAGCGCGGCGGAGGTTGGTCTCCACCAGTTCGCGTCTCAACCAGGGAACAAGATTTCTTCGTTCCGGCTTGGCCAACCCGAGCCGACCGATGACTTCGTTCGCCGTCCGGTAAGCGTCTTGAACGGCTTCCAGAAGCAAGGGTAGGAAGTTCGTTGGGACATCCTCTCGAGGGCAGCACCCATGAAAAGAAGCTCAATCGTCTTTCTTCAAGCCGTCATTGTGCTGATCGGTATTGGCGCTCTTGCCGTGTTGCTGGGGATGCCACAGGTCGAAGGCAGGAACGCGAACGCGACGCAATTTGAGGTCTATTTCAACGATCCCTTGCTGGCCTATGCGTATGTCGCGTCGATTCCCTTTTTCGTGGCGCTCTATCAAGCATTCAGAGTGTTGACGTACGTAAGAGAAGAGACAACATTCTCGCCGGCGACCGTGAAAGCTATGAGGATCATAAAATATTGCGCACTGGCCATCATCGGCTTTGTTGTGGTCAGCGTGGTTTTCATGCCATTGAGCGACCCAGCTGACGATGACGGGCCGCAGGGCGTTGTCATGCGGATCGTCATGACCTTCGCCTGGATCGTCGTTGCCACCGCGGCGGCGATGTTTGAACGGATCCTGCAAAATGCCGTGGACATTAAATCCGAGAACGACTTAACGGTGTAACGAAAGCGCGACATGGCAATCATCATTAACATCGACGTCATGTTGGCGAAGCGGAAAATGAGCGTCACCGAGCTTGCCGACCGAGTTGGCATCACGATGGCCAACATCTCGATCCTGAAGAACGGCAAGGCCAAGGCGATCCGGTTATCAACGCTCGAAGCGATCTGCAAGGCCCTCGAATGTCAGCCCGGAGACATCCTGGAATACAAATAGATCTTGCGCATCACCGAATCGACATCTCGAGCTTCACGCCTAACGCCATCGCATAGCGCTGCAGGGTTTTGATCGTGGGGTTCGGCGATTCAGCGTTCTCCATGGCTGAAATCGCTTCGCGGGTGATTCCGGATAGTTTCTTCACGTCCGCGAGACTCAACCCCTGGCTCTCTCGTTCCGCCTTGAGTTGTGCGATCAATGCTTTGGAGGCCTTCTCAGCGGCAAAATGAGCCTTGGCCTTGGCAATAATTTCAGGCTTTTCTTTGTCGAGCTTTTCCCACAAAACTTCTAGCCGGGCTAGTTCCGCGGGAGTCGCTTCGCGAAAAATACTTTTGGCTTGGCGCTGCATAATGCTAACCTTCCACTTCGTAGGCGGTGACCGGAAAGACAGAATCTTTATCGAGCCACTCGTAAATACAGACGATATCACGACCGTCCGCTGCTCGCCCATAGGTCATGTCACGACTCGTAGACACGCTTGTATCAGTTTTCCTTGCCGCCATAACGACGTTCTGAAAATCTTCAACAGACACGCCATTGCGAGCGATATGCTCGACCACAACGTCAGTCCATTGAAAGAAATAAAACGGCATGAGCAACTCTGGTGTTATGTTTTATTGTAACACATACTTCCACCAGCATCAAGTGGGAACATTCGGCACAAACAGAAAAAGCCCGCTGTTTCGCATCAAGCGATGCGTCTCAGCGGGCTCTTGAATTTTCACCTCGGTTATTCACGCTCGTCGAATTGCTTCGACGCACTGAATTACACCATGTCCTTCAACTTCTTAAGCGGACGGATCTTGATGATGTTGCGGGCTGGTTTGGCTTTGAACATCGTCTTCTCGCCGGTGAAGGGGTTGATGCCTTCACGCGCTGGCGTGGCGGGCTTCTTCTGCACAACGATTTTGCACAAGCCGGGGATCGTGAAGGTCTCGGGCCCCTTCTTACTCAAGGCTTTGGTGATTTCATCGTTGAGCGCGTCAAAGATAGCGCCGACGTCTTTCTTGGCCAGGCCGGTTGACTCGGCAATGCTGGCGAAGATTTCGGTCTTGGTAGGTGGTTTTTTTGCTGCGACTTTTGCCATGTTCGGAAACCCTCCATAGTGCTCTGGGTGAATAGGGATGCCAGGAATATGCTTGAAACCTAGCACCTACAATTTGTTCGACGTGCTGATTTAAGGCCCGCTGGCACGAAAATACAAGCCGTATTGCCCTGTTTTCGCTAGAAAAATAGGGTTTTTTGTCAAAAAAGGTGCAACCAACGCCATTTTGTCGCGGATTGAGATGAATTTGACCCCAGTGGACCTCTGAAACCGACTCTGGCGAGTAGAGTCCGCGTCCTTAACCTCCATTTCGATTGCCCGAATGGTAGCAATGATCTAAGATTATAGAGGGTAAAGATTTACGCTCGATTTGCTCGGTTGAGGGATCACCAACGGGGTCATTTGGAACGATTTTGCGGGAAATAACGTCATTATGCTGGGGAGTTTCCCGAATTGGCCCCCTAAAATTCCCTGGCCGATGTTCGATTCCCCAACAGGTTCTCACTCGGCGTGACTCGCTTGTAATGGATTCTCTCAATAGCAGCTTTCGTCAGGAACCCGCCATGCACTCACCGCTTGTGATGAAAGTCATCCCGCTCTTGGGCAGATCGACAATCCCGTTGCTGGCGGCGCTGCTGAGTTTACTGACGGCCATCGATTGCTCGATTGCTCAACAGCGCATCATCGTCGGGCCAGGTCGATCCGTCCTTGTCGAGCAAGGCATGACGGCTGTCGATTTGCCTACCGATCGCACGATGGCACGCGGCATCGACCGAGCGAAGGATCGCATCGCCGAGGGCGAATACTCGCAAGCGATTCGCTTTCTCGACGAAGTGCTCGCCGGCAATCAAGACTCGTTCATCGCCAACGGCGAGACGGGCGAACACACGGGCCTTAAGGAAACGGCCAGCGAGATGATTCGCGATCTGCCCGACGCGGGGCGCGAAATGTATGAGTCGATGTTCGGCCCGGTCGCACGGAAGAAACTCAATGACGCGGTCACCGCCGGCGACACGTTGGGATTACGCAAAGTCGCGCAGCAGTATTTTTACACACCCGCCGGCTACGAAGCGGCGATGCTCGTGGCCCAACACGAAGCCGACGCCGGACGCCATTTGTCGGCCAGCTTGCTGTACGACCAACTGCTCAACACCCCCGCGGCGCTCAAACGGCTCAATCCGCAATTGGCCTTGCTCGCGGCGAAGAGTCGCTTGGCACTCGGCGAAACGGAGCGGGCGGGTGACGTTGTCGCCTCGGCGAGCAAGCAGGGCGACACCACGGCCCGCATTGCTGGCCGCCAGGAGCAACTCAACTCCGCCGCCAGCGATCCACTCAAGTGGTATGAAAAGATTGTCGGGGTTCCCCGCCGCACGGATGCCACTCCGGAAGATCAATGGCTGATGTCGCGTGGGAATGCGGCGCGCAACGGCCAAGCGGACGGGGGTTTGCCTCACATGCGGGTGCGCTGGGAAGCGCGGCTCTTGAGCCATCCGCAGTTTGAAACGATTCACAACGAGCTATGGGCCTCGCTGGAGCAGCGTCGTCAACCGCTGCCAACCGCGGGCGCACCGCTGGCCATTGGCAACACGATTATCTCCACGACGGCGCACAATGTGATCGCGGTTGATTTTCGCACCGGCAAGCGGGTTTGGCAGACAGAGCCTCAGCGAGTGAGCGAGTTTGAACAGTTGCTCAGCGCGGTCGGCGACGCGGGCCAATTCGACGCAAGCACCCCGCAAGCCCAAGCGTTTGCCCGACGTGTTTGGGACGATTATCTCTACAACAGCGTCAGCAGCGACGGGCAGTGCGTATTTGTGATTCGCGATTTGAAACTTCTCGAGTTCAACGAGTCGGATGCGTGGGGACTTCCCTTCCGCGGCGGCGATTTCGGCAACGATTCGGTCTACGCCAACCGCCTCTGTGCGTATGACCTCGCCACCCAAGGCAAGTTGGTCTGGGAAATCGACGGCGCCATCAACAAGAGGGAACTGGCCGGGGCCTATTTTTTGGGTGCCCCGGTGGTGGTTGATCAAAAGCTGTACTGTCTGGCTGAAATCAAAAGCGCGATTCATCTGGTCGCCATTGAGCGGCAGACGGGCCAAGTCGCCTGGCTCCAACAGTTGGCCGGCTTGCAGAACGGCATCTATCTCGACACCCTGCGGCGGTTGCAAGCCGCGATGCCCTCTTACGACTCCGGCATGTTGGTCTGTCCCACGGGCGCTGGAGTTGTGATCGGCATCAACCTTGAGAAACTCGCACTGGCTTGGGCCTATCAATATGAAACCAACAACAACCCGATGAACCAGTTTCGTCGCGATGCGGGCCGCTTGGTCGATCATGCGGGCCAGTGGATCGAAAGCGCAGCCATCCTGGCCGATGGGTGCGCATTGTTGGCCCCGCCTGAATCTAATTCGCTCCATTGTCTTGATCTCATCACCGGCAAATTGCGATGGAAACGAGATCGCGGCGACGGGATTTTTGTGGCTGGTGTCGAGGGCGAGACCGTCTTGATCGTCGGACTGCATGGCCTGACGGCATTCAGCCTGCAAGATGGCAAGCCTCTCTGGCAAGCCGAATCGAAGTTTTTGCCCAGCGAAGCCATGCCCAGCGGACGGGGATTTTTCAGCGGGGGTAAATACTTTCTGCCTCTCACCACGGCCGAGGTTGTGGCGGTCGATCTCGCCACTGGCCAAATTGTCGAGCGCACCCAGTCGCGCTCTGGTGCGGTCTTGGGGAACCTGATTTCACACGAGGGGGCCATCCTCTCGCAGAACGGCAGATTCCTCGATTGCTTCGACCAAATAGACGTGCTGCGTGAATACACCGAAGAACGCCTCGCCGAGAATCCCGACGACTTTGACGCCCTCCGCACGCTGGGTGAATTGACCTACAACGAAGGCAAGCTCGCCAAGGCGATTGAGCTCTTGGAGCGCGCCTATAAACTTTCCGCCGACGATTCACGCACGCGGGAAGTTCTCGGCGAGTGTTTGCTGGAGGCGATTGAGCAGGACTTCGCCGCTTATCACGACCGTCTGCCAGAGCTCCGCGAGATTTTGGCGGACACCCCTGCCAAGGCGTTGGCTTTGCTGCGGATTGAAGCCCAAGGGTTGTTGGAATTAAGCGAGCACTCGGAGTCTTTCGAGGTCTGCTTGCGGATTCATGAAAGCACGGCCGACAGCCAAGAAATTTTGCAAATCGCGGCCGATCATCAATCAAGTGCCGCCAATTGGCTCCGGGCTCAGACCGCAGCCATTTGGCAAGCTGCCGATGCTCCGGTCCGAGTGAAAATAGTCGACCAACTCACCGCCATGAGAAAAGATTTGCCCCTCGGAGATGCGGCCACGAACGCTTTTCTGGATAGCTTTGGCGGCATCGAAACAGTCGCGAGCGAACAATACATCCAACTGGCCGACGGCTTGGCCGATCAGAAGAAATGGCTCGCCGCGCAACAGTTTTACCTCGACTACACAAAGGCCGAGGGACCGCACCAGGCCGCCGCCGTTGCGAGTTGCGCTCGCATCTTGCATGAGCGCGATCCCGGACTCGCCCGTTTGGCGGTCTCGTTCGATGAAAAGTTGGCTGGCCCCCTAGCCGAAGTAACTTGCTTAGGCGGTAAGACCGGCCGCGAGTTGCTCGCCGGCTGGGGCGTGAATGAGAAAGCCAATGCCTTGGATTGGCCTTACGGAAAGGTGATTGTCGACCACCCTCCGCAGGTGAATCCGACGGTCCCCCGCCGTGCGCAAATGCCGCTCGCTGAAGTGCGACTAGAACAAAGCGATGATGTACTGAATCGCTGCAATCTGTTTTTCTCGATCAGGGTGGGGGAACTCGCGATTCGCGACAGCTATGGGCGTGAAGTCTTTCATCAAATGTTGGGTGACGAAGAGCGACAGATTTTTGATGCTCGCGGAATCTACGGCGTGTCCCGCGGCAACTTGTTGATTATGTCACTTGGACAGCAAATCACGGCGATTGACACCCTCGCCACGGAATCCGAGCCGGGCGCGGTGCTCTGGCGAAAAAATACGATTCGCAACACCGGAAATATCTTCCGCACCCAAGGTCATAATGTCCGGGGCGGATCCGAGCGTCCCGGCTCGCATCGCACGCCACGTTCTCAGGAAAACGACCGCTGGGTGGGAGTTTTGGGCCCCCTCACGCGCGACAGTTTTATCTACCAAGATCAGCGCGGGCTACACTGCGTCGATCCGCTCACCGGTAAATTACGCTGGATGCGAACCAACACACTCAACGCTTGCCAACTCTTCGGCAATGAAAACATCGTGATCGCTGTTGCCGAGGGAAGCACCAAAGCCCAGGCCTATAACGTGCTCGATGGTCGCAGCCTGGGAGAAGTCGATGTGCCTCGTTGGAACGAACAGTTGGCGACGCGAGGTCTTAACGTGATCGCGTGGGAGCGTTTGGCCAATGGCGAGAATCTGTTGTTCGAGCGCGACGTGATGAACGGCTCGGTAATATGGCAGCAGAAATTTCCGCGCGGCGCGCAAGTAGACGTGGCCATGAATCGCTATGTGGCGGTCGTTGAGCCGACCGGACGCTACGTCGTGATTGACGCTCTGGATGGCAGCACGTTGGTCGATTACCAAACCAAGCCGATTCCGTCCTTAGAGCGGGTCCATTTATTCGCGGGCACGCATGAGTTTCTGATCGCGGCGGAGAATAACCTGGATCGTCAGCAAAATCGCACTCACATGCCATTTAACGTCTTCGATTTTGTAATTTTCGACGGCCAATTGATGGCTTTTGCGGCGAAGGATGGCACGCCCCTCTGGTCGCGGCCAGCCGAAGTGCGGCAAGAATCGCTCATGCTCGCCCAGCCGGCGGATTCGCCCGTGATTACGTTCGTGGGAAATCATAATCACCAAGGTGCCAACGGTTCACAGCAATTGGTGAATATGTTGCTCTTGGAAAAGTCGTCGGGGAGAGTTTTGTTCTCCGACAAGGGGCTGCCGCAGTCGGCAAGTCATTGCGTGGCGGTGGCGAACCCTGAAACCCAGGAAGTCTTGGTGGAAATGGTGAGCCGAGTTGTGCGACTCAAGTTTACCGATGCACCCCGCCCCTCCGAACCGCCAGCCACCTATGAAGCAGCTCCCACCGAGAAGGAAGGTCCGAAAGGCATCTTCGGCATTTTGAATCGCTTTGGGGGAAAGTAGTTGCCTGGAAGCGGTGCAGATGGTTGGTCCTGTTTTCTTCCCTCCTTTCTCCGGATATAAATCAACAGATCCCTTCCTTGCCGTTTTCGTCCACTAGGTTTTATGTCTCGTCCTCGATTATCACGAATTCGTTGGTCGCTTTGGTTGGCACGCTGGGGTTGCCTCTCCTGCGTTTGCCTAGTGGCTGCCAGCGCGCCGACCGTTCGGGCGAGTGATACCAAAGTGAATGAGTGCATCGGCCAGGGACTCGATTGGCTCGCCTATCAGCAGGAAAAATCAGGACACTGGACCGCCCAAGGCCGCTATCCCACGGCCATGACCTCGCTCGCTGGTTTGGCGTTTTTGTGCGAAGGTTCCACGACCACGCAAGGCAAGTATTCCGACAACCTGCGGCGGGCCGTAGATTTTCTGATTCGCCGCGCGCGGCCGAATGGACTCATTGGCGATGCCGACGACGACCGCTACACCTACGGCCACGGTTTTGCGATGTTGTTCCTGTCGCAAATTCTTGGCGAAGAGGAAGATTTGGAGCGCCGTGAAGATTTGATTCGCGTACTGAGTAAGGCGGTGGTTTTCACCGGGCAAGCGCAAACCGCCGCCGGGGGGTGGGGCTACGTGAGTGCCAAAGACGGCAGCGGCTTCGATGAAGGCTCGACCACGATTACGCAGGTGCAAGGCTTGCGTGGCTGTCGCAACGCGGGGATTGCCGTGCCCAAGGAGATTATCGACAAGGCGATCAACTACATTCACCAATGCACGACCAGCGAAGGGGGCGTGCAATACAGTTCCAAGGGAGGCGGCAGTCGCCCCGCGATCACCGCCGCCGCGATCGCCTGTTTGTACAATGCTGGCGAATACGACGACGATTACGTGCCGCGGATGTTGGTTTATTGCGAGAAAAACCTCAAGCCTGACCAGCACGACAGCTTCGGCCATTGGCATTACGCTCACTTTTATTATTCTCAAGTCACTTACCGCCTGGGTGGCGAGGAATGGGAAAGTTATTGGAAGTCGATCTCGCAGCGTTTGCTGCGCGAAGTCGAGCTGATGAAAGTGGGCGACGAAACCGTTGCGGTCTGGAAACAAGGCATGGTGGGGCCGGTTTACACGACGGCCCTTAATTTGATTATTCTGCAATTGGATAAGGCGTGTTTGCCAATTTACCAACGCTAGTTCACACGACACGCACGTGTTCAAGGAGAGGCACCCTCGGATGAGTTCACCGCACGAAACAAATGGCAATAGCCAAGTCATCGAACGTCTGGCAACAGCGATTGACGGAATTCGCAACCAGCTCAGCCAAGTGATCGTCGGCCAAGACGAAGTGGTCGAGCAACTGCTCATCAGCTTGTTTAGCCGCGGTCACTGCATGTTGGAAGGCGTGCCGGGATTGGCCAAGACGCTGCTCATCAGCACGCTCGCGCGGAGTTTGAATCTCTCGTTCAGCCGCATCCAGTTCACGCCCGACTTGATGCCCGCCGACATTACCGGCACCGACATCATCGAGGAGAATCGCTCGACCGGCACGCGCGATCTGCGTTTTTTGGAAGGGCCGCTCTTCTCGCACATTATCTTGGCCGATGAAATCAATCGTACCCCGCCCAAGACCCAAGCTGCGCTCTTGGAAGCGATGCAGGAACGCCAAGTCACCGTGGGCCGCGTGCGGCATCAGCTTTCCGACCCGTTTTTCGTGCTCGCCACGCAGAACCCCATCGAGCAGGAAGGCACCTACCCTCTGCCCGAAGCCCAGCAAGATCGGTTCATGTTCAAGGTGCTGGTGACTTATCCCAGCTTCGACGAAGAGTTTGAAGTCGCCCGCCGCACGACTTCCACCATGACCGATTCCGTGAAACCGGTTGTCTCTCCTGATGAAATTATGGCGCTGCAAAAACTGGTGCGTGAGGTGCCCGTCTCGGATCATGTGATTCGCTATACGCTCTCTTTGGTGCGACAAACTCGGGTTGGTGAAAAAGGAGTTCCGGAGTTCGTCCGCGATCAATTGGCCTGGGGCGCTGGCCCCCGCGCGGTCCAGTTCCTGATCGTCGGTGCCAAGGCCCGGGCACTCATGAATCGTCGTTCGCATGTGACCGTCGACGACATCAAAGCCCTCGCCAAGCCGGTGCTCCGTCACCGTATCGTCGTCAACTTTGCCGCCGAGAGCGACGGCATCTCCTCCGATGACGTCATCGATTCGCTGCTTGCCACCACGCCGACACAGGAGGATGAGTTGGCCAATGACGCCCGATTCCAAGCGATTTTTGCATCCTGAAGCAATCCGACGCATTAGTCGGCTCGAGCTCCGCGCCCGGCATATCGTCGAAGGCCTGTTGAACGGTATGCACCGCAGCCCCTATTTCGGCCAATCGGTCGAGTTCCTGCAGCATCGCCAATACACGCCTGGCGACGACTTGCGGCACGTCGACTGGAAAGCCTGGGCCAAGCAAGACCGGCTCTACGTCAAGCAATTTGAAGAAGAAACCAACATGCGCGTCACGCTATTGGTCGACGTGTCGGCCAGCATGCAGTACGGCAACGGCCCGCTCAATAAATACGAATACGCCGCCACGGTTGCGACGAGCTTGGCCTACTTGCTGCTCAAGCAGCACGACGCGGTGGGCTGCGTGGCGTTCGACAGCACGATCCGTGCGCGCTCACCGCTCAACAGCACGCGGCAGCATTTGTATTCCATCGTCAAAACGCTCGACGCCACGAAGCCGGACAATAAAACTGACGCTGGGACAATCTTGCGCGACATTGCCGAAGGAGGACCACGCCGGGGCATGATGGTGGTGATCTCCGACTTGTTGGGCGACGTGAACTCCACGCTACGCGGTTTGCGCCTCTTGCGGCAGCGAGGCCACGACGTGTTGGTTCTGCATGTGATGGACGACGACGAGCTTGATTTTCCGTTCGACGGTCCGACTCGCTTCGAGGGACTGGAAGTTCCTGACCAGTTGAATTGCAATCCCCGCGCGCTGCGTGAAGGCTATCTCGCGGCCGTGGAAAAATTTCTCACCGAGTTGCGTCGAGGCTGTGCCCGCAACGAAGTCGATTACGCACTGGTCCGGACCAGCGAACCCCTGGATGCGGCGCTCACCGCGTTTTTGAGTCATCGACTCGCCGCCGAACGGGCGCGGTAACATTCTCCAATCTTAAAGGAACTGAGTTGTCATTTTTGTTTCAATCGCTGCTCTGGATTGGCCTCCCACTGGTGGCCGTGCCGCTGTTAATCCATCTGATTAATTTGCGTCGGCACCAGCGCGTTCCCTGGGCGGCGATGGATTTTCTGCTCGAAAGCCAGAAACGCAACAAGAATTGGATTCGACTACGGCAACTATTGCTGCTGTTTCTGCGGACCGCGGCGATTGCCTTGGTGGTCTTCATGCTGGCCGGTCCAGTGTTGATGTCGCAATGGGGCAGCCTGCTGGGCAGCGGACAGACCCATCACATTGTTTTGCTCGACGACACCTATTCGATGGCCGACCGCTGGCAAGAAACCTCCGCCTGGCAAGAAGCGAAGCAAGCCGTCGGCGAAGTCCTTGACCAAGCCACGGCCAGTCCGGGCAGCCAAAAGCTCACACTCTTGCGCTTCTCGCAAGCTGTCGAGGCTTCCGCAGGACAGGAACTCGAATTCGCCGCTCGTCCACTCGACCGCGAGACGTTGGATCAAGTCAACACGCTGCTCGAAAAGAGCGCTGTGAGCGAAACCGCCGTCGCGCCTCTCGAGGTTGTGCAAGCGGTGCTGGCCATGCCGCAGGCTGAAGAGGGGGAAGCAAAAATCGTGTATGTGATCTCTGACTTCCGCAATCGCCAGTGGGCCGGCAATCCGCAGGCGAAGCAACTGCTGGGCGAACTCCGCGAGCAAGTGTCCGATCTTCATTTGGTGCAGTGCGTCGATGAAACGCGGCCCAACTTGGCGATCACGCAATTGGAACCCGAATCGGGCATTCGCGCAGCGGGAGTTGAGACGTGGGTTTTGCTCACAGTGGCCAACTATGGCGATGAAGCCGCTGTTGCTGTGCCGGTGAGTGTTTCGCAAGATGGCCATAAGTTACCAGCGGTGGAATTCGACGAAATCGGCCCCGGCGAAGCCGTAACTCGCCGGTTTCGCGTGGCCTTCCCCAGCGCCGGCCCGCACGAGCTCCAATCGCAACTTCCCAGCGATGCGGTCACGACCGATGACAAACGGTTTTTTGCCTGCGACGTGCCGGCGAGTTTTCCGCTGTTGTTGATCGATGGCTCGCCTGCGGGGGATGACGGCTTTTATCTCCGTACGGCTCTAAGCCCCGGCGGCACGAGCAAGCCCGGCTGGAGCCCGCGTGTCGAACCGCCCAGTTTCTTACGCGATCATGAGCAACTCAAAAAATTCGCTGCCATTTTTCTGCTCGATGTCCCCCGCCTCGACGATGCGGAGGTCACCGCACTTGAGGAATACGTTAATCAAGGCGGTGGCTTAGCGATTTTTCTGGGGCCAGAATCGCAGCGCACTTTTTATAATGAAAGGCTCTACCGTGACGGCACCGGTTTGATGCCGGTCGAACTCGACGTTCCCTCGCAGCTTGTGAGTGACGGCGAACAAGGTACATCTGACGTGGTGGTGACCGACCATCCGGTGTTCCGCATTTTCGCGGGGCAGCGCAACAGCTTTCTCTCCGTCGCCCAGGTGAATTTCTATTTCGCGACTCAGCCGCAAACTGAAAAGAATCCCGACGTGAGCGTCATTGCTTCCCTGCAAAACGATGCCCCGTTTGTCGTGGAGAAAAAATTCGGCGCGGGCCGCGTGGTAGTGCAGCTTTGCAAATTGTCGCCGAAATCGACATCGCTCGGCGTCTGGAGCAATTGGAGTTTGAATCCCGTCTTTCCCGTCGTCGCCAATGAACTTGCTGGTTACCTGACGGCAGGGGAACGCGAAGCCGACGTGCGGGAAGTGGGGAGCGAAGTCCGCTTTGATCTGGCCGAGGAAGATTACGAACCGGAAGTGCAAGTGCGTTCCCCGGCGAGTGAAGCAGAAATCACCCTCACTCCTCAGGCGAAGGATGGCCGCTATCTCGTCGACGCGGGGCGTGGGCAGGTGAGTGGCGTCTGGCAATTTGCGCTACAACCTCGGCAGCAGGCCCCCGCGAGCCACTTGGTCGCGGTCAATGTCGCCAACGGCGAGGGCGATTTGCATCATCTTGATCGCTCGGCGCTGGCCAAGGAACTGGATGGGATCGACTACCGCTTTTCGCTCGCCTCGCAAATGACCGCCGCCGATGACCAACTCGCCGGTTATCGTCTGGGCGATACGCTGCTGTACTTGTTGATTGCGGCACTCGTCGCGGAGCAGTGGCTTGCCTACAAAGCGAGTTATCACAATCCCGCGGGGAGCCGATCATGATCCCCGCCATGTCCCATTTTCCGCTGGCCGCCGTGAGTGAAGCAGGCCCAGCCACGCGCGAGTTGGTCACATTTGAGTTTCGCCGACTCGCGCAGTTCGATGACCTACGGATTCTGTGGACGCTGCTCGTCGTGCTGGCCGTCTTGTTGAGTGCCTTCATCATCTGGCTCTATCGCCGTGAAGGCGCTGCGCTCTCCCCTGCCCTGCGAATTTTCTTTCCAGCTCTGCGAATTATCGCTTGGACCGGCGCGATGCTGTTTTTTCTGGGCCTCGAAAAGCGTGTTGATCAGCAAGTCGTCACCGATTCGCAGGTCGTGCTGCTCGTCGACACTAGCCAAAGCATGTCGGTCGCCGACGTGAACGCCGAGAGTCGGCAGCCGCTCACGCGCGGTGAAGCCGTGGCCCAGATATTGGAAACGTCCCCTTTTCTCGATTCTCTCCTCGCCAAACATAAAGTTTCGTTAACCACATTTGATCGTGAAGTGCGGCGCGTGCGCAGTTGGGAACGCGGTGAGAAAAAGACGACAAGCCCAAAAGATGAGGGTACCGATACCGCGGAATCTGAGCAGCTCGGGCCACTCGATTGGAACGACGCTTTGCAACCTCGCGGTGTCGAAACACGGCTCGGCGATGCGCTAAAAAATACACTCGACCAACAACGCGAGGGCCCGCTCGCGGGCGTGATTGTCATCACCGATGGCGTGCAAAACAGCGGCATCGAACCGCTCTCGTTGGTTGACGGCTCGGAGCAATTGCAAATCCCGTTGTATACGGTTGGTGTTGGCTCGAACGAACCCCGCCGCAATCTTCGCATCCAAGAACTCAATGCCCCCTCGCGGGTCTATCCCGAGGATAGCACGACCGTCACCGGCGTGATTCAAGGCGAAGGTTTTGCCAGCCGGACGATTCCCGTGCAGCTTTATGCCCGCGAAGCCGAGTCGAACGGCGGCACGGAATCGCTCGTCGGCGAGACGCAAGTTACTTTCTCCAATGACGCGGAAACCCAGCCCGTCGAGTTTCAAATCGAACCCGCCGAGATCGGCCGCTTGGCGCTCGAGATGCGGATCATCGCGCCGCGAGAAGACCAGTACGAAGGAGACAACCAACGCGAAGTGGAAGTGGAAGTCGTCGAAGCCAGCACGCGCGTTTTGCTGATCGCGGGAGGGGCTTCGCGTGATTATCAATTTCTTCGGAATCAACTCTTCCGCGATCGCCACGCCACGGTCGATGTCTGGATTCAATCCGCCTCGGGCGGCATCTCGCAGGAAGCCGACAGTATTCTGAGCGAATTTCCCGCGACGAAAGAAGAACTTTTCAATTACGACTGCATCGTGGCGTTTGACCCCAATTGGGAAATGCTCGACGCCAGGCAGGTCGATCTGTTGGAGTCGTGGGTGGCCGAAGAAGCGGGTGGGTTGATTGCCGTGGCCGGTCCGATACACACGCTGAGTTGGTCGCAAAGCCCCGAACATGGCAAGATTCGCGCGCTCTATCCCGTCGAGTTTCAACGCCGGCTCACCTTGCTCGACGATGGCCTCTACGGCAGCAAAACCCCCTGGCCCATTCTGTTCACCCGCGAGGGGGAAGAAGCCGACTATCTCGGGCTTGCCGATGACGAGGCCGACAGCCGGATGCGTTGGTCGGAGTTTCCCGGCGTGTATGGTTGCTACGCGGTCAAAGGCCCCAAACCAGGGGCCCGCGTGTTGGGTTGGTATGGCGATCCCGATGCCAGTTTCTCTGGGGAGTACCCCGTCTATCTCGCCGAGCAATTTTACGGCAGCGGCCGTGTGTTTTACTTGGGCAGTGGCGAGCTCTGGCGGCTGCGGTCGCTCGACCCAGCTTACTTTGAGGTGCTCACCACGCGGCTAATTCGCCATGTCAGCCAAGGCCGACTGCTCAAGGGTTCATCGCGCGGCCGTTTGCTCGTGGAACAAGATCGCTATTCGGTCGGTGACGAGGTGATCGTGCGGGCCCAATTGCTTGCTGAAAGTCGTGAACCCCTGCTCGCCGAGGAAGTGACGGCCCAAGTGATTGAAGACGCCGGCCGCACAAACAACCTCGTGATGCTCGCCAACAAAAGTCGGCCGGGGAACTTTATCGGCCAGTTTACCGTCAAACGGGAAGGTTCGTATCGCATCCAATTGGCGATTCCCGATACCGTCGACGAGCAACTTGTGCGGCGGATTCAGGTCGTCGTGCCCGATTTGGAATTCGATCACACTCGGCGGAATGACGAACTGCTCGCCGCGCTCGCCAGTCGCACCGACGGCAAGTATTACACCGACTTGGCCGCGGCAGTTAGCGGCATGGACGATTTGAAACCGATCGACCAATTGATCGAAAGCCGCGCCGAGACTCGCACTTTGCGCGGTACGCCGGACCCAGTCTTCGGCGAATGGTGGAACAAAATATTGCTCGGCGTGATCTGCGGTGCCCTATGCCTCGAATGGCTGCTGCGGCGGCTCGTCAAGCTTGCGTAAACGATTATGTCTTCCGTGTCCTTACCCTTCGCGATTCCCAAAACCATCACCCGCAAGGTGCAATGGCTTCGGTGGCTTGTGCGCGGTTACGTGGCCCTAGAAGGAATCGCGGCGGTGGCCATCACCGCGGGCCTCGCCTTTTGGATCGCCTTATTCTTGGATTGGTCCTTTGAACCGAACGCGGCCATCCGAGTCGTGATGTGGGGAGTGGCAATCTTGGCCATCGGTTACGTCGCGTGGCGGCAATTTTTCTCGCGCGTGTTTGCCCGGCTTTCCGACACCAACATGGCCCTCCTCTTGGAGCGGTCGTTCCCGCAAATCAATGAAAGCCTCGTGACCACCATGCAAGCCGCCCACAGTCGGTTTGCGATTTCTCCTCAGCAAGGCGAACTGCTCGCCAACACGAGCAATCAAGCCAGTCATCGACTCGCCCAAGTGCCCCTGGGCAGAGTCTTTCGTTACCAACCGCTCCTCTGGAAACTCCTCGCCGCGATTACGCTCAGCGGCTCGCTTGTCGGTTTCGCGACCCTCCGCGCCGAAGCCTACAACTTCTGGCTCCAACGGGCGGCCCTCTCTGCCGAGTTGTGGCCGCGTAAAGTTCAGCTTACCGTCGCCGGATTCGAGGAAGTCGAGGGCGAGCGCACCATGAATGTCGCCCGCGATGACGATTTCGAGCTCAAAGTGCTGGCCTCGCTGCTTGAGAAGCACGTGGCACCCGAGCAAGTCGAAATTCGCTACGAACTGGCCGACGGTCGCCGTGGTCGAGACATGCTCACGCAAATCGGCGCGGCCGTCGTGGAGCAAGACGATGCTCAGCAGTTTCGCTACGAATTCAAAAACCTGTCGGCAGATATCACATTCGACGTGATCGGCGGCGACGACCGGATTCGCGATCTCCGCCTGCATGTCGTCGAGCGACCGCAAATCGTGCGAACCGCGCTCGCGGTGGAGTTCCCCCAATATCTGGGTTGGTCGCCGCAATCCTTGCCATTCACGGGCCGAGTCGAAGTTCCCTATGGTTCACAAGCCATCTGCCAAGCCGAAGTCAACAAGCCACTTCAAGATGTGCGCATTTATGATCCGGCGACGAAGGAAGACATTTCCGCGCAATTATCCAGCGACAAGCCGCGGCAGTTTTCGTTCCCGCTCACCACTATCAAGGAAGATCGCGTGTTGTTGGTGGATTTGCGCGACACCGATGGCGTGCTGAATCGTGAGCCGTATCGACTCATGATCGCGCTGGTGGCCGATGAACTCCCCGAGGTCGCGGTGCAACTCCGCGGCATCGGCTCCGCGGTGACGCCGCAAGCGACGATTCCGCTTGTCGGCACAATCGTCGACGACCACGGCGTGGCCGAAGCGTGGATCGATGGGCAAATTGACAAACAAGAACCGCACCGTCGACCTCTGACTAACATCGCTGACACCAGCCGCGAGAACGTGGAACTCGGCCGTTACGATCTGGCGGCGATCGATCCGCAATCCCAAGAACGCCTGCTCGTGCTACAACCGGGGCAACAGATCACCCTCTCGGCCAAGGCCCGCGATGCGTATGATCTCGATACCGAGCCGCATGTCGGCTCGAGCCAGCGTTTTGTGCTCGACATCGTCACCGATTCGCAACTGCGGGCACTCTTGGAAAAGCGCGAGCTTGGCCTCCGGCAACGCTTTGAAGCGCTGCACGAGAAAATGATGTCCACGCGCGATCTGGTCACGCGCATTGAACTTCAGTCAAAAGGTGACGATGGTCAGTCGCTGAGTGCGGAAGAAATCGCCCAACGTCGTGAACGCGACAAGTTGCGAGTTGTGGGTGTGCTACAGAATGTGACACAGCTCAGCTACGAAACCCTCGGCGTGGCCGAAGGATTTGAGGATATTGTCGTCGAACTGGAGAACAATCGCATCGACACCGAGGAGCTGACTCAGCGTTTGGGCCGCGATATTGCCGAGCCGCTGCGAGTGGTCGCGACCGAATTAATGCCCGAACTCGAGCAACGTGTGCAGAAAATCCCCGACGCCCTCGATAATCCAGCGGAAAACGCCAAGGTGCTCGCCGGGGCGATTATCCAATCCGACGAAGTTGTCGCCGCCATGCAGCGCATTTTAGACCGCATGTTGGAACTTGAGAGTTACAATGAAATAGTGGAACTTTTGCGGGGCATCGTCGGCGACCAACAGCAGTTGAACGAAGAAACGAAAGCCGAGCGGCGTGAAAAACTCCGCAGCTTGCTCGATGAGGAATGAGAATTGAGGAATTTTTCCCCACAATCCTTGCGATCCCCTTGGCTTGGTATGGCCCTACTCGTTGCCGTTTTCATCACGGCACCGCTACGTGGACAGGATGCGCCCAGCGATTCCGAATTAGCCAAGCAAGAGGCTTCGCTGTCGCAGCGGTATAATCGGCTCGAATTGTTGGCCGGTCGCTTGGCGGAAATGTCGAAGGCCACGCAACCCCGGCGAGCGGAGTTGCTGCAACAACTCGTCGCCAAGAGCCGCGAAAAAGATTTACCCGGCCGTTTCGATACGATTGTTGAAGCTCTGCGGCAAGACGACTTGGGCGATGCTACGCAGAACCAAACTGCATTGCAAACCGAATTGCAAGCGATGCTGGAGCTTCTGCTTCAGGAAGACCGCGACCGCCAAATCGAATCTGAGCGTCAACGCATCAGCAAATATCTCGCGGAGCTAAACAAGCTAATCCGCCAACAACGGGGCATCCGTGCCCGCACCGCCGGCGGCGACTTCGAGCAGGAACTTGCCGAAGACCAAGGCGGCACGGCTAAGAAAACCGGCGAGTTGAGCGACAAGATCGAAGAAACCGAAGTCAGCGAAAAAAAGGATTCAGAACAAAAGGGTGGGGCGGAAGACTCCCAGAGTAAACCGTCGGCAGGTAAAAACCAACCTGGCAAAAACTCAGATGGCAAGCCGAGCGAATCAAAGCCCGGAGAACCCTCTGAGAAGTCGAGGGAACCGAAAGAAGGCAGTAGCGGTGATCCGAAGGAATCTCAGTCCGGTGAACCAAAGCCAAGCGAATCAAAACCCGGCCAATCTCAATCGGGCGAGTCGAAGCCAGGTGAATCCCAATCAGGCGAGTCTCAACCCTCCGAATCTCAGCCGTCACAGTCCCCACCCAGCCAGTCGCAGGGTGAATCGGGTCAACCTTCTGGCGAAAGCGGCGAGTCGTCCGAAAGCCAATCGCAGCAACAATCCCAAAGCCCGAGCGAAAAGGCTGTCGAAAAACTCCAGCAAGCCAAAGAGCGCATGAAACAAGCCGAAGAAAGGCTCAAGAAAGCTGAGCGCGACGAAGCCGTCCAAGAGCAAGAAGCCGCCTTACGGGAGTTGGAGCAAGCAAAGGCCGAACTCGAGAAGATTTTGCGGCAACTTCGCGAAGAAGAAATGGAACGGATGTTGGTCTTGCTCGAAGCGCGTATCCGCAAGATGCTGGAAGCTCAAAACGCGGTCTACGACCAGACGGTAAAGTTGGAAGAATCAACTGATCACATTCCCGAACACGAACTCGAAATCGCGAGCGCCAGCTTGGGCCGTCAAGAAGATCAAATCGTCAATGAAGCGGATAGGGCCCTCATGTTGCTCCGCGAGGATGGCACGACCGTGGCCTTCCCCGAAGCCTTGCAGCAAGCTCGCGAAGATATGCAAACCGTCGCCGACCGTCTGCGCCGGGTAAAACCCGACGCGATTACGCAGGGCTTGGAAATGGATATCATCGCCACGCTCGAGGAAACGCTGGCCGCGTTGCAGCAAGCTCTTAAGGAACTGCGCGAACAAAAGGCCTCGCAGCAGCAAGGAGGGGGCGAGCCGGGCGAACAACCTCTGGTGGACCAATTGGCCGAATTGCGTATGATTCGGGCATTGCAGAACCGGGTGAATGGCCGCACGGAGTTTTACGACAAGCTGATTGAAGGAGATCGCACGCAAGAAGCCGAGCTACTCGAAGCGCTCGTCCAATTAGCTCAGCGCCAAGAACAGATTTTCGAGGCGACCCGCGATTTGCATCAAGGTGCCAACCAATAGCGATGCTATTTATGTTATGTCCCCTTTCACAATCCTGGATCGTTGCCGTCGCGCTGGCCGTGGCAAGTGTTGGCTCGTCCAGTTGGGCGCAACTCAGCTTCGAGCCGAGTTGGCAACTTCCCCGTTATGACGACGTGCGTGGGCAGGTGTTCGAGTGGATCGATCAGACTTCTAGCGCGCCCGAAGTGAAACAAGAGGCCCGCTCCTTGTGGCCCTCGGTGGCCTTGCGTGAAATGCAGGGCCCGGCACTCTTGGACAGCGTGATCGAAACGGCCGCCCTGCTTGATCCACAAGTCGCCGAATTGGTCGAAGATTGCAATGCGGAACTGCAATCGCACATGCCGCCGGACGCGAGTTGGATTGCCGACAGTTCGCTCCCGAAATTCGTGAAAGACAATTTACGGCTTTACATGGCACGTTGGCTCGCTCAGCAAGCAATGTACGACGACGTGCTCGACATGGTCGCCGAAATTAAACCCGATGACGTCGTTGATCCTGCGAGTTTCCTGTTTACTCGGATGGTAGCCTATCACCAGATTGTCGAACCTGAGCAGAGCCGTGTGGCCTTGGTGGAGCTTTTGGAACATGAAGACCAACTCCCCCTCCGCTATCGACAGATCGCGGAAATGGTCAAACAAGACTTAGCCGGCCTCAAGGATGAATCGCTCGATCACGTTTCGCGTCGCATGAACGACGTGCGACGACGTTTGGAATTGGGTCAAGCAGGCAAGCAAGTGCAGGTCGTCGAGAAAGGGGTTGTTGATTCACTCGACAAGCTCATCAAGAAAATTGAAGAGCAGCAGCAACAACAATCGGCAAGTGGTGGCGGAGGGGCCCAAAGTTCCACTCCCATGCAAGACAGCCAACTCCCCCGTATGCAGGCCCCCGGCAAAGTTGATCCGCGCGACATCGGCCATCAATCGGGCTGGGGCGACTTACCTCCCAAGGAGCGCGAGGAAGCCCTCCAACAAATTGGCCGCGAATTTCCCGCCCACTATCGCCAGTTAATCGAACAATATTTCCGCGACCTCGCCGACGAATCCACGGTAAAACCCACTGACGAGCCACGCAAGTAATACTGCTGTGAAAACGAATAAAAAATTAATAGCCACGGAATTTCACGGATTAAACACGGACAAAATGAAGTGATGCCTGTGGCATTAGTTAGCGTTGTTGTCGCGTACAAGAATTGTCATTCTTATTATCCTTCCATCCGTGTTTAATCAGTGTTTCATCCGTGGCTATGTATTCTGAATTTTTGTCGTAGAGAAATGATTCACCCCCGGAATTTGAGAATGCTCCGAGTTTCCCTCCAACCCTGCTTCATGTTCTTGGCGATTGCGCTGTCGGTCGTAACTGTTTCGTCTCAATCTCTGGGGCAGGAAATTGAACTGACCACTCTCGATGGCAAGAAGTCGGTGGGGAAACTCACCAACTGGACGGTAGACAAACTCGTTGTTCAAGTCGGCGAGGAAAGTCTCGATATTCCGTCCGCGGATTTGCTGGCACTACGTCCCATCACAGCGACTGCTGGCAAGAAACCGTTTGCTCCGCATGTCGAATTCCTGGATGGCACACGCATCCCTTGCACGGATTTTACCGTGACCAATCGGCAAGCCACGATTGTCACGCCGCTCGCGGCAGAGCCGCTCAAAATCTCGACCGAACAAATTCGCTTTGTACAGTTTTTGCCAATGGAAGCGAACGACGCGTCCTGGCAAAAGTCAGACCTTACCGGCGATGTGTTGGTCGTGAGCAAAAAAGATTCCGAACAAACCGAAACTCTAGAAGGCGTGATCGGCGAAGTTTCCGCCGAGCAGGTTGAGTTCTCCTGGGAAGGGGACACGATCCCCGTCAAGCGGGCCAAGATCGCAGCCTTAGCTTTTTATCATGCGAACGTCCCCGAGTCGGCGACGCCCGTTTGTGTGTTGCAATTGTCTTCGGGAGCGCAAATCTCGGTAAGCGGCATCAAGCTGTCCGATAATGGTTTGCAAGTTGTCACACCCGACAAGCTGGTATTGACCTTCCCATTCGCGGACCTCGTTTCTGCTGATTACTCAATTGGCAAGCTGACATTCCTGAGCGATATACAACCGCTCCGCTCGGAATGGACACCCTTGGTGGCACTCCCCGCCGCGGCCGAGTCAATCAAGAATTTTGGCGAACCGCGCAGCAACAGCTCTTTCACGGGATCTCCGCTCGCACTCTCCTGGCCGGCGGATGAAAACCAAACGAACGCCCGGCTCGAAACCTACGACAAGGGCCTCGCGATTCGTAGCCGCACGGAACTGGAATATCGGCTCCCCAAGTCGCTCCGCCGCTTCACCGCCATCGCGGGCATCGATCCCGAAACCCTTGCCCAAGGGAGCGTGCAACTCACGATTGAACTTGATGGCCAAGTCGCATTGACGCAAACCATCGACGGCCAGCATGGACCCGTGAAGATCGACTTGGATGTGGCCGGCAAACAACGTTTGAAACTACTCGTGGATTATGGAGAGAACCTCGACTTGGGCGACCGCCTGCACATGGTCGAGGCCCGCTTTGTGAAATGAAGTTTTTTCACTCGATTACACTCTGTCTCACTTTTCTCGCACTAAGCACGGTCGCGCGAAGCGAAGTTACGCCCGCTCCGCAAGTCTTGGCCACCGAGGCCGAGCGGGTCAAAGTCGTGAAGCGCGCTTCAACCGCTGCCGTGGCGATCTTTGAGGGCAGTGGCCAAGGGGGCGGATCTGGTGTGATTATTTCCCCCGACGGTTTCGCGCTCACGAATTTTCACGTTGTCGCCCCCTGTGGCGCGGCGATGAAATGCGGACTCAACGATGGCCAGCTTTACGACGCGGTCGTGGTGGGCATCGATCCCGTGGGAGACGTGGCGCTCATCCAACTCTTGGGCCGCGACGATTTCCCCACCGCCGAACTCGGCGACAGTGACAAGGTTCGCGTGGGGGATTGGGCTTTCGCGATTGGTAATCCTTTTCTGCTGGCTGACGATTTCACGCCTTCGGTCAGCTATGGCCTCATTTCGGGGGTGCATCGCTACCAGTACCCCGCTGGCACCCTGTTGGAATACGCTGACTGCCTGCAAACCGATGCCGCGATCAATCCCGGCAATTCGGGTGGCCCATTATTTGACGCCGACGGCAAGCTCATCGGCGTCAACGGTCGCGGCTCGTTTGAAAAGCGTGGTCGGGTCAATGTGGGTGTCGGTTATGCGATTTCCATTAACCAAATCAAGCGTTTTCTCTCGCATCTCAAAGCTGGACGGATTGTCGATCATGCTTCGCTCGGTTTTACGGTGAGCACCGGCGAAATTGGGCGCGTGGTGGTCGATGACATTCTGGAAACCAGCGACGCCTATCGTCGCGGTTTGCGCTATGGCGACGAGATTGTCGAGTTCGCCGGTCGAGAAATCACGACCGCCAATGCCTTGAAAACAGCGCTGGGTACTTTCCCCCGTGATTGGGTCACGACGCTCACCTTCCGTCGTGACGGCCAAAACCAGCAAGTGAGTTTGCGACTCCCCGGCGTTCATGATCCCGCGCAGCTTATCGACATGATCCAAGAGCAAAAAGAAAAACCGCTCGATCCCCCCGACAAGCCAAAAACTAAACCAGATGATCCTCTCGATGAACCCCAGGAGGACGAAGAAAAGAAACCCGGCCCCGGCATTCTGCCCGACCTGCAAAAACTTTTGAAGCGCGAACCGGCCATGCCGGCCGAGGTGAAGTCCCGCTACGAGGAAGTTCGTGGTTATGCCAACTACTGGTACAACCGCGCGCGGCAACAAGAGTTGTGGGACCACTTTCGTGACGCGAATAGTTTGGAGCAGATGGGTGCCACCTGGCAAATCGCTGGCAAGGTAGATGCCGAGGAATTTTCGCTCAAGATTGGACCTGACCGCGCGGAAATGCGTTTACCTACCGTAAAATCTGTAGCCTTGTTCGCGGGTGAACTCGACACCCAGTTAAGCCCCCCCGGCTCCGGTGGGTTACTAGTGGCGCTGCACCTTTGGCAACGAATGTTGGACAAGGGCCTGCAAAAATTCGGCGAAGTATTTTACCTGGGGCAACTTCCTTTGGGTGCCTCCGGAGAAATGGTCGATTGCCTCGTCGGCTTTCATACGGGGATGGAATTTCGTCTGCTTTTCTCGCCCGAAAACGGCGATCTTGTCGGCTTGGAAATGTTTCCCGGTGATGATTTCGACCCCTGCGTGGTGCATTTCTCCGAGTATGCCGACGTCGCGGGCAGGCGGCTGCCGATGCGCTGGCAAGTGCAGCATGGCGTGAAACCTTTTGCCGACCTGCATCTCACGTCCTGGCAAATCGACACCGGAACTCCCCCAGCCACGAAGGCGGCGAATTGATGAACCGCACTCTCTGCCAAATTGTTTGCCCGCTGGCCCTGCTTGTTGTGTTGGTTGACTTCACACGCGCAGCCGCAGCCGATCTCCACGAAGTTGTGCGCCAAACGCAGCAGAAGGTCGTGAAGATCTACGGTGCCGGTGGACTCAAACAAATGGAAGCCTACCAATCGGGAATCCTCGTCTCTCCCGAGGGACACGTACTCACGGTGCTGAGCTATGTGCTCGATACCGATGACCTCGCCGTGGTGCTTGATGATGGCCGCAAGTTTCAACCCGAGCGCATCGGCACCGACCCGCTGCGCGAATTGGCCCTGTTGAAATTGCCGCTTGAAGAGGGGGAAACGCTTCCCTATTTTGATTTGCGGCAGCGCCCCGAGGTCGAAATTGGCGACCGCGTGCTGGCCCTCAGCAATCTCTACGGCATAGCTGCCGGTGATGAACCGGTGAGCGTGCTGCAAGGCGCGCTCACGGCCATTGCGCCGCTTGACGCGCGACGTGGTTCATTCACCACCAACTATCACGACGACGTTTATGTCGTTGATGCCTATGCCAACAACCCCGGCGCGGCCGGCGGAGCGCTCGTCAATTGGCAAGGAGAATTGCTCGGCCTGTTGGGCAAGGAACTCAAGAGCCGCATCACCGGCACATGGCTTAACTACGCCTTGCCCACAGCGAACTTTGCCGAGAGTGTCGACAACATGATCGCCGGTCGCGCGAACAACATTGAACCTCCCTCGCAGCTTCCCGAAGAATCGCTCAGCACCGAGCTGTTGGGCATTCGCCTGATTCCCGACGTGTTGCGATTGACTCCTCCATACATCGATGCCGTCCGCCGTGGTTCCAGCGCCGAAAGCGCGGGCCTCCGACCGGACGATCTCATTGTGTTCGCGGGCGGCAAGCAAATCGCCTCCTGCCGCGCCTTGGTCGAAGAACTTTCCTACCACGACCAGCGCGATGAAATTCCCCTCTTGGTGCTGCGCGACGGTGGCATTGTGGAAATGGTTTTGAAACTCGCCCCGGAAGCTCCGGCCGAAGCGACTGGGGAAACTGAGCCATGAGGAACAAAATTAGTTTGTTGACATTGTCGATCGCGGTATTCTCAGCAAATCTCGTTCGCGCCGATGGTCGTGACTACGCGCTTGAGCAAACAGCCATTCGTCAAGCCGCAGCGGCGGTCGCCGATTCGGTCGTCCAGATTCACACGGTTGGTGGCTTCGAGCGCATCGGCGAAACGATGACTTCGCAGGGCCCTGCCACGGGTCTCATCATCACCCCCGATGGCTACATCGTCTCAAGCGCGTTTAACTTCGCCCAGCGGCCCAGTTCGATACTAGTTGGGATGCCGAGCGGCAAGCAAGTCCCCGCCGAGCTAGTGGCCCGTGACTTGAATCGCATGTTGGTGCTCTTGAAGGTGGCGGTCGACGAACAGCTCCCCGTGCCGACATTCGTTCCCGAACGCGAAATGGCGGTGGGCCAATGGTCGCTCGCCTTGGGCCGCACGTTTCAAACCGACAAAGTCGACACGTCACTCGGCATCATCAGTGCGCTGCAGCGGATGCATGGCCGCGTGGTGCAAACCGACGCCAACGTCTCGGCGGCGAACTACGGCGGGCCGCTGGTGGATATTCGCGGTCGAGTGCTTGGCATTCTCGTACCGATGTCGCCGCAACCAACCGGTGGCGGCGCGGAAAGCGAAGTCGCCGGCGCGGAATTTTACGATTCGGGCATCGGCTTTGCCGTGCCGCTCGAGCATGTACTCACCGTCCTTGACCGCTGGAAAGCGGGCGAAGATTTGCTCCCCGGCAAGCTCGGCATCGGCATGAAAGCGGGCAGCGCGTTCGTTGAACCCCCTGCGATTGTGACGGTCTGGCCCGGCTCGCCCGCTGCGGAAGCCGATTGGCAAGCGGGCGATACCATCATCGCCGTCGATGGCAAGAGCGTGACTACACAATCCCAATTGCAATACCAGACCAAGCCACTCTATGCGGGTGACAAGCTGACGGTTTCCCTGCGCCGCGGCACCGGCGACAAGGCCGAGGAATTCGATAGCGAAATCACCCTCGCGGCGGAACTGCCTGCTTTTCGCCATGCGTTCTTGGGAATTCTGCCGGCCACTCCCGACGAAAAACAGCCCGATAAAGAAATTACAGCGCCGGGAGTTGTCGTTGGGCATGTCTGGCCTGAAAGTCCCGCAGCCAGCGCGGGGATTCGCGCTGGAGATCGCCTCACGAAACTCGGCGACACGCAGATTGCCAATCTTGCTGCTGCGATCGTGGTGATGAAGGCTTTGCAGCCCGAGGAAAAAATCACGATCGTTGTGGTGCGTGATGAGAAAGAACTCAAACTCACGGCCGAGCTCACAACGGTTACTGAAGTAATTTTGTCGAGCATCGATCTCGGCAACGAGGAAAAAGTTGCTAGTTCCGAGCCGCGTGAACTTGAGACATTGAAACTCCCGCAGTTTCCCCAGGAAGCAAAGTTCCTCGCACCCGAGAAGGAATCGGCCGCGCCTGGCTTGTTGATCTGGCTCGCCGAGAAGGGTGAGAAAGACGAAGCCGCGCTCGCCAAGGCGTGGCAAGCGAGTTGCGATGCCGAGGGCATGGTCTTGCTGTTGGCTCGTCCCGGTGGCGAGAATGGTTGGGAGTTTGAAGATTTGGAATACCTCGACCAACTTGCACGGACCGCGCGTGGCCGTTTCGACGCCGATCCTCAGCAGACCGTAATCGCCGGCAGCGGCAAGGCGGGGCAATTGGCCTACGCCTTGGGCCTTCGCCGCGCGGAAGATTTTAGCGGCGTAATCGCCGACAACGCCCCCCTGCCCCGCACGATGAAGATTCCCGAAAATTCTCCCGGCGCAGCGCTTTCACTCCTCACCATCCTGCCGGCCAATTCCAGTTTTGCCCCGCTGGTGAAGCAAGACATCGCGCAACTCCGCAAAGCCGGTTTTCCGGTGAGTGTGCTGGAACGCCCCGCCGCGACTGACGACAATCAGCAACTCGACGCCACCACCCGCGCCGCCATCACCCGCTGGATCGCGGGGCTGAATCGGCTTTAATGGCCTTAATGTAGTGTCATCCTGAGAGAGTCCCGAACTTGTCATTCTGAGGGGAGTTGTACGACCCGAAGAATCTGGCCTTAGTATTCTCACGCATGGAAGACGAGTTCGTATGGAACAGAGATTCATCAAGTCGTGGAACTCCTTTCAGAATGACATACATCCTTGTAAAATTTCCACCAAGATCCACTCCACCCCAGCGAATACCCACTGACCCCCAGGATTGCGGAGATTCGTGGTATGAACGCCAACATCAATGCCGCCCAAGCGAGCGATAATCTGCTCTTCAAGGAAATTGAGTACCAGTGGGAAGAAACGGTGCTCGGCACTTGGCGGCGGTATGTGTATCCCAACGGTTCGCTCTTCGCGGAATTCAAATCGCATGGCTACTTCGGCCCGCTGCCGATTCTACACTACACCTACGGCAAATGCCCTGAAACCGGCCGGCGGATCGTGGCCCACGGTTTTATCGCTGTCGGACGCTTAGCGCGGGGCGTGATCGCCATCGGCCACGCCTCGATCGGCATCATCGCCATCGGGCAACTCGCGATTGGACTTGGCCTCGGCCTGGGTCAAGCCTGCACCGGCATCCTGGCCATCGGCCAACTCAGCCTCGGTGGCTACTTCGGACTAGGTCAGTTTGCGACTGGCCATATCGCCATCGGACAAATCGCCTTCGGAGGCTACGTGCTCGCCCAAATTGGCTTCGGCAATTACGTGTGGGACGCCGTGCATGGCGTCGATGACGCGGCGAAAGCGTTCTTTGTGCCGGTGTTGAGGTGGTTTGGGGTGAATGTTTAGTGCAAATCTTGGCTTTGAAGTTTCTTGACGTCTTTACCCATGTTAAAATTCCGCCAGTCCGCAACGCTGTGTAGACGGATAACTGAACCATTGCGTTAGTTTAACTCAGTGAACGCATATTCATTTCCATTGGCGTGGCGCTGGACGGATCCAAAGCATTCGGTACTTCCTGCTAGCGTAATGGCACGCATCACGCCCATTCTTGAACAATCGAATAGATGTCCAATCGAATCAAGTTTGGGAGCAGTAGAAAGTATTGCAACTGATACGACAGCCGCAACCGTCGGACGATGGCTTGATAATCTTTCTGTCGATCCTGAATGTTTGGTGACGATTCAATGGAATGACTTTCTAACAATTCAGACAACATGGGCCATCTTTGTTGAATATTGGGAGAGTTTTTGCTATCCGAGTAGCGATGATGTCAATATCTGGGCCGAAGACTCTAATTGGCTCTTACAATATCATCATTGGGAAGTTTTTGAAATCAAACGTCAATTCTGAATAAGTACTCTGGGTGGCAGCGACACTCGACTGGTGCGCGGAAAGTGTACGAATCGGCATCGTCAGTCAAGTGTCGGTGTCGCAGACAGGAGGTTCTTGACGCTTCCTGGAAAAACTCTTGTGCCGCGATCGGCCATCCAGGTAGGCACCATTGCCGTCCACCTGCAATATTGCCCTGATAAAATCGAGCATTTATAATGATCTTCAATTCAGCCACCACCTCCGGAACCAAGAGTCCCTCGGGATTCAGAGATTGAGTGCTGCTCATGAGATCGAACGACTTTGTCAATCTTTTCTTCCTTTTCTGCTCTCTGGCGTCTTCCGCTGCGGCCGTTACCGCGTCTGTTGATTTTCAAGGCGTTGGCATCGCGCCTGGGTACAGTTCCAGCGAGGCGATAGGCATATCGGCCAATGGTCAGGTGGTCGTCGGGAGAAACCGCGACTCGACGGGCTTGCAATCCCAGGCTTTCCGGTGGACTGTTGATAGCGGCATGGACGACTTAAATGGCGTGCCGGGTGCCCCGAGTTCGAGTTATGCAGTGGCAGCATCCGCCGATGGAAGTCTCATTATCGGAGACGTGCAGAACCCTGGGGAGAACCGGCGCGGGTTTCGCTGGACGAGTGCCGGTGGCATGGTCCTCATGGAAGCGACGGAATCGATCACACCCAGGAGTGCGGTAGATATTACCCCGGACGGAAAATTCATCGTCGGCTCGGGGCAGACACCGGCATTTGTCAACGGCAGTACAACCAATGAGTCTTACTACTGGACAAGCTCCAGCAGTACCACGAGTCTCGGTGATTTGTTCGGAGACATCGTCTTGAGTGGTGCCGCTGGCGTGTCGGCGGATGGTTCCGTGATTGCAGGATTCGCCACGGATTCTAACGGCACCCAGGCGTACCGCTGGACCAGCAGCACTGGCATGGTGAGCCTGGGCGACTTGCCGGGAAGTCCGTTTCGCAGTTTTGCCAATGACGTTTCCGATGACGGATCGACAATCGTTGGTCGAGGAAACGTAGCCTCTGGTAGTAGCCAAGCGTTTCGTTGGACAAGCCAGACAGGCATGGTGGGTTTGGGAAACCTGCCGGGAGGCCGACGCAGCGAGGCTCACGGCGTCACCCACGACGGATCGACAATTGTGGGGGGAAGCGATCTGGGGGCATTTATCTGGACCGCGGAAATCGGCATGGTGCGGCTCTATGACTATTTGCTCACGCGGGGGGCAATGGGACTCGACAGTTGGATTTTGGATGAGGCTCTCGCGATTACGCCCAACGGTCGAACCATTGTCGGACGAGGCCGGAACCCGCTGGGACAAACCGAGGGATTCGTCGTCACGATCATCCCCGAACCAACAACCCTCATGTTCGCCATGCTCGGCCTGGCAAGTGTGACGCTGGGTTGGACGAGAAATCGTCGCTGGGTGGCAGCGACACTCGACTGGTGAGAGGAAAGTGTACGAGTCGGCACGATTAGTCGAGTGTCGGTGTCGAAGCCAAAAGGTTTTTGACGCTTCCATGAGAACTTCTTGCGCTGCGTAAGGCTTTCGATCTTTTTCTCAGAACACTATACTGCCGAAAATCTCGTTTACATTTCAATAGGCATCTCAGACTAATTTTCTGCCGATTCCCTATGGGCATTTGTCCGATCATCACCCCACTTGGAGCACTTCACGCTGAGATAACCACATCTCAATCGAGTGACGTGTTCTCAAGTGTTTCAGAGCGGGGCAAGGCAACTCAGTGGGATATATCCGGGGGTACAGTATGCCTCTCAACTATGCCTATTATTTCGCAATGTATTCCAAAACACCGTTCCGTAGATGCTACGCACGCGATATTGATTCGCATTCAGGCGATTTCAACTACATCCGAGGTCGTTGCTAAGTTGTGGCTTGAAATTGACCCCACAATAGGCGGACCAGCATCAGGCGAGTGCCTCGAAGCCCTAACATGGACTACCTCTACATGTGAGGTATCACTAGGTACTCAGGATGATGAATACATGTCATTTAGAGCTGCACATGGTTTAGGCTTTCCCCGACGGTTCGCTCAGCTTTGGAGCGAAAATAATCCCGTGTCATACCTTAAGACTGGATTGGAGATTCACGTCCCCAGTCTTCAAGCGGGCTAGGAGACGATCTTGTGTGTACTCGTTGCGTGGACAAGTGATTTACCACGTAATGCAGACACATCGTGGTTTGCAGTGGACATTGGATGGCAGGATTTGAAGCAACTACTGAATAGCTGTTAAAAATAGTTTGGTGGTTACAACCATATAGATCGAAGTTTGAATTGCTCGTTCAAATACCTCTTGTGCTCCGCATGCCTACCCCGAGAGATAAATCGACTCACCCCTCGCGCGGCGTCAAACCCAACACAATATCGAACTTCGCCGATAACTCGCCAAGTTTGTCATCCTTAATTGGCGCAAAGTCGACCAGCACCGACTCCCGCGCTTTTTCATCACGAATGCCCCGGAACACGCCGTCGCGCTCATTATTGGGATGGCCCTTGATGTAGCACTGGGTGGTAAACTCACTGGCACCCGGTTGCTTGATTTTGAAATGAATGTGCGGCGTGCGGCCGGGATAGGGCACCGGCTTGACCGTGCGGAAGTAATACTCGCCAGTCGAGCCGGTGAGAAACCGGCCGAAGCCTTGGAAGTTGGCATCGTTCTTGGCATTCTGATCGGCTGAGTGGAGGTAGGCACCGTTGCCGTCCACTTGCCAAATCTCCACGACTACATTCCGCAAGGGACTGCCGGATAAATCGAGCACTCGGCCCGAGAGGTGCGTCACCTCGCCAATCGCCGGCGTGATCCCATCGTTGACGATGATCAGATCGTTATCGGTGTCCAGCGGCAAGTGATCCGGATAGAACGGCCCTTCGGTCTGCCGTGGCGTGGCCGACAACGCTTCCGCATAGGCACCACGAACATCCCAGAATGCGGGCAGGGCCAAACCGGCGGTGAGACTGGCGGTCCCTTTGAGGAACGCGCGACGAGAAGTGTTGTTTAGCCAATTGTTCATGAACTCTCCTTGCGAAGTCATGTCATTCTGAAAGGAGTTCTACGACTTGAAGAATCTATGTTCCACACTCACACGATCTGAGAACGTGATAGCACTGCGAATCAGATCCTTCGGTCGCCAAGGCTCTCTCAGGATGACACACTCGCGACCTCACACCAACTCACTCATCGACCGCGGCTTTGCGCCTTCCGGCGTTTCGTCGCTCTCGATGTCGAACCATTCCGGCTTGAAGTCGATCCGCTCGTTGCGTTTCATGGCGATGTTCGACGTGAGCGCGATCACCGCGTCGGCGAGCGCCACCTTCGGAGGGCACTTGGGTTGGTTCGCGGGGTCGGGGTTCTTGATGCACCAGGCCCAGTGCTCGATTTCTTCCTTGTACCCACGGCTTACATCCTTGGGCAGCGCCGCATCGGCCACCGCCGCTTGTCCGCCACCCGTTTCGTAAGTGTTCATCACCGCGCCACCAGCGCCGGCCCCGACGGCAATCTTGGTCGCGGTGTCGGATTTCTTGAATAGCATTGCTTCCGATTCACGATCAAGGATCAACGTCCCTTGCGTGCCGAGCACGACTTCGCCGTAGCCGCCGTAACCGTTGCCGTTGATCGAGGAGTACGTGACTATGGTTTTCTTGCTCGGATCGGCGACGTTACCTTTGAAGCCTTCTTCGTAATAACCCTTGGCGGGGAATTCGAAGATGGTGTAAACGTGGTCGTCCACGTCGCGGTCGGCGGGGAACAGCGAGCGACTGCCATTGCCGGTGACGCTCAGCGGCAACACTTTTTCATGCGCAGGATTCTGGGCACTAATGAAAATGCTCGCCGCGTCGAGTTGATGACTCCCCAGTTCCGCCATCAAACCGCCACCGGTGCGATCCCACAACCGCCACCGCAGCAACTCTTCGAGCGGCGTGCGCTCGCGGCCCAGTTCCTTAAGCTCGCGGCTCTCGTAGCCGTAACCGGCAGCATCGACGGTAGCATCTTGCAACTGCTGCGTTTTTTGCTCGACTTTCCGCGCCCACTTTTCCGCTTCCACGACATTCGACTGCTGATCCCGCATTTTCGTCCAAGCGTGCATCTCTCGGAGAATCTTGTATTGCGCCCGCAATTCAGCAACAGCCGCTGGCCCTCCTTGCTTACTCGCCGCCTTTTCCAAGGCGGTAAATTCGCTCGGACTCATCATCTCGGTCGGCATCGGCGGCTGCCAACTGTCGTTGCCAGGCAGATTGTCGCGATGCCATTGGGCCCGGATGTGATGCACATCGCCAATGAGTCCGCTGGAAATCTGATCGACCGCGTTGCCGTACAAAATGCTGTAGTGGCGTTGATGACCGGTGGCCAGTATCTTGCCGGTTTTCTTGGCGACGCGGCCCATCTCTTTGCATTGTCGCACGCTATGGGCCATCAGCTTTTCGGTGAGCACATGCTTGCCCGCCCGCATGGCTTTGATCGCGGCCACGTCGTGCAGCCATAATGGCAGCGCAATAATCACCGCTTCGACGTTCGGATCGTTGATCAGTTCGTCGTAGGTTTGGCCTTTTTCCTGGCAGTAAATTTTGACGTGCTTTTCGCCCTCGGCTTGATCTTTCCATTTGTAGATTTCGCACAAACCGGGCCGGGCTTTTGCCGTGCCGTCGCTGGAGAGATCGCCATAAAACGCGCGGTGGATGTTGTAGGGCCGAATATCGGCGATGGCCACCACGTCGATGTAGTCGGGATTGAGCGCGCCGATCAGCACGCCCCCTTCATCGCCGGTGCCGATGATGCCCACCCGCAGGCGGTCATTCTTGATCGAGCCGTAGCCAAAATACATGGCCCCCAGGGTGGCCCCAGCGGTTGCCCCACCCACGAGCGTTCCCTTGAGGAAATCACGGCGACTGGCTTGGAGGTTAAATCCCGTGGCTTCTTGAAAATTCTGCTTGCCGACGGCTTTTTCTTCGGGTGTGAGATTCATTGAATTGCTGCTCCCTGAGTACTGCGGCGTCTCGACCACAGTCCCTGGATAATAAAATCGAGCCCCGCCCACTGCCCCGCGCCAATTGCCGCGAGGAACAACAGGGCCGCGAATTCGACCAACTGATAATAGAACACCAAGGTGTAGGCTCCCGGCACCCACGGGGGTTGCGAGGCCATCACCGATAACAAAAATAGAGCGCCGACAATTGCCGCGACGCGCGTGAAAAGTCCCAACAACAAACAAATCCCGACGCCCGTCACCACGCAGGTCACCAGGACATTCATCCGGTCTAGCCGCCGCGTCTCGGGGTTCGTCAGCGCTGATTGAACTCGCGTGCCAACCGCCGAGTCTTGTTCTGCTACGCTCAGCAAGCCGCGAAGTTCATCGGCCAAGCCTGCGTCGAGGGCTTTTATCTGGGCCACCCACTTGCCCGGCGTGCGATCCACGGTCGCCTGCTGATCGGTCACTCGCGCGATCTCAAAGGGAACCTCATCAAACCCGGGCGCCTGTTTGGCCTGTTCCAGGCGGAAAATTTCGTGCTGATACGCTTCAATGGCGAGCGCTTCCTCGGCCAAATAATCGGCCAGATACAGCTCGTATTTCTTAAAAACTCCCTCAGATTTGTCGAGTTGCTCTTTGCTCAGCGTTTTGATGTCGCGAAACCGTTTGAGGGTCGCCTGCCAATCTTGGCGGATTTCCTCACCCCAAGACGCGGCGGGAGAAAAATCAGCGAATTGCGGCGGCGTGACCTTGCCGCTCGGGAGTTCGCCCTGTCGGCGCTTCACATAACTGGCCACCCAGCCCGCGAGCTTCGCACTCTTGGCAGGGTCAAGCTGTTGCGAAACCGCCAGCGATTTGCGCCACTGGTGAGTCGAGGGTGCTTGATTCTGGAAAAAGCCAGCCAACGGTCCCTTGGCACTGCTCAAGAAGCCTTCCGCCGAGAAGACCATGTTCCACTCGTCGCTGCTGGCATCGTATTCGACTTTCTTGATTCCCTCGCTGAAAAAGTGCCAACCCACGCACAGCCGCAAGAAAACGAGCGCCACCACAACCGACCACGCACAACAAGCTGCCGGCATGACGAGACAACTGTTCTTTTCAGGGATAGAGTTTTCGCTCAAAATCGCCAACCTCCCAACGGACTGGTCTCTGCTGCGGCCAGCTAAGAACAATGAACGATACAAGGCCCGTTCCCTGAACGGCTCAAGCCATTTATTTTAGGTGGTAAGTGCGAATTTCTCTAGGGCTTGGCACTGCCGAAACTACCGAAGAAACAACAACTTGTACCAATTTTCCGCCATGCGTATTGTCCTATGTTACCCCGTGGAAGCGATTCACCTCGCACAAATTCGTGCCGCCTGGCCGGGCTGCGAAATCGTTGATGCCGGCCAGGAACGGATAGCCGCCGAACTCCCACAGGCCGACATCTATTGTGGACACGCCAAAGTGCCAGTTCCCTGGGACGATGTGGTCGCCGCAGGGCGGCTCCAATGGATCCAATCTTCCGCGGCGGGGATGGACCATTGCCTCGTGCCGTCGGTCATCAACTCGGACATTATTGTCACCAGCGCATCGGGCGTCCTCGCCAAGCAGGTGGCCGACCACACCATGGCCCTCTTGGCTGGAATGCTCCGCGATTTGCCCACCTACTTTCGCGCCAAGGAAAAACGCGAATTTATCCGCCGACCCACTCGCGATCTCCACGGGGCCACCATCGGCATCGTCGGCATGGGGGGCAACGGTCGGGTGCTGGCCAGGGTTTTGAAACCCTTTGAAACCACGATCCTCGCCACCGATTGGTATCCCGACAACAAGCCGCCCGAGGTCGACGAACTACTACCCGCCGACGCCCTCGACAAAATTCTCCCCCGCGTCGATGTCCTCATTCTCGCCGCGCCGCTCAACGACCACACCCACGGCATGATCGACGAGCGCCGTTTACGGCTTCTTCCCAAGGACGCCGTCGTGGTAAATATGGCCCGGGGACCACTGATCGTGGAGCGCGATCTCGCCAAGGTGCTCAACTCGGGACACCTCTGGGGCGCTGCGCTCGACGTCACCGAGGAAGAACCCCTCCCCGCCGACAGCCCGCTCTGGGTGATTCCCAATCTGATTATCACCCCCCACGTCGGTGGCCAGCGCAAGAGCCGCATCGACGACATGACGCGGTTGTTTATCGAAAACTCCCACCGCTATCAGGCGGGCGAACCCCTCATCAACCGCGTCAACAAACCCCTCGGCTTTCCCGAACAGGGCTCGATCCTCTTCTCTCCATAAATCGCCAGAAAATCGTAGAATCCGCAAGAAATTTCGCGGTAATTTGGGCGAAAAAACACGACTTGGTCGTCTTTCTCCCGCCTTGAATAGTATTCTCTTGTCTACCTGTGGTGACTAAAATGGAGCAAATACGGTTAAGAGATAGAGAAAAGCAACCCTACCTACCTCGCCACCCCCCTGGCTGGCGCCTTTTTGCAGGCACAACTTGAGCACGCACCACCATTCACGCCTCGGAAATCCAGACCCACCCAATTAGGTAACGGATGAACCCTTCGACAACGATTCTGCAAGGAACGCGGACTATCACTTTTGACGGCGAGCAATCGCGGCGCTGTCCCAACGAGTTGTATCAGCGCTACGAGCATCTGCTCAACACGCAATACATCGGCTGGACAGAGCATCTGCGCTTTCGTCGCCTGCTGGGAACGGGTGGCCAAGGGGTTGTGTATCTCACCGATCGCCGTGGTTCGGACGGTTTTACCCTCCCTGTCGCCTTGAAAGTTTTTTCGCCCGAACGGTTTGCTTGTCAACAGAGCTACGACCGCGCGATGGAACGCATCGCCCAAGTCGCGAGCTGCGTGGCCAAGATTCAGCATGACAACCTGCTCGACGTGCAAAACTTCACCGAACGTAGCCGTATCCGCGTCATGGAAATGGAATGGGTCGACGGCTACGACCTCGACAATCTGCTCACCCCCGCGATGTTCTCGCGCGTGCAACAGCGGGTGAGTAATCGCCGCTGGAAATACATCAACGACGTGATCGTCACCGCCGGGCCCGTGCGACCACGCTTGAAGCCAGGGGTCGCCGTGGCGATTATTCGGCAGTGCCTCGCTGCGCTGGCCGCGCTGCATCGCGAAAAAATTATCCACGGCGACTTGAAGCCATCGAACATCATGGTCAAGCGCACGGGCCATCCGAAGATCGTCGATATCGGCTCGGCCTTACAGCTCGAAAACATGCCCGAGCAGCGTACCTGCACCCCGCAGTATGCCGCGCCGGAAATGCTCGAGCGGAACGAGTTCACGCCGCGTGCCGACCTCGCCAGTTTGGGTTACGTGCTGATCGAAATTCTCGCCGGTCGGCCCTTGTTCGCCGGTTTGCGTAATCTTGGCGAGTTGCTCGAAGCGAAGTGGACGCTACCGCAACGATTGGATCGAATTCTGCCCGAAGACGTGGCCGACAGCGATTTGCTGATGAGCATTTGCCGCCGTCTCACCTCACCAGATCCCGTGCTACGCTTTGGTAGCGCCGAAGATGCCGACACCGGCAGCGGCGGTTTGGCCGAATTCCAGCGAACGCTCGTGATCGGCGATCTAGCAAGCGAATACGAAAACGAATTACGCGTCTGGCTTGAAGAATTGGACTAAATAATATTTAGCCCCGCCGCTTGCGGCGGGTAGAATTCGTTGACATTAACGCGGAGCAAGCTCCGCGGCTAAATAGGTGGTTCCCCTCCCGCATTGACGATTTCTCCCCGCCGTGGCAAGCTAAAGCCCCAGCCAGGGACGTCCTGCTGGCCAAAGTGCGGCCCGCCGTCATCTCCGCCAATCGCCCCAAAGGAGTTTCCAGCGATGTTAGCCACTTTGCTCTCGTTACTCGTGTTCGTCTTGTCGAGCCAACTGGGCGAGCGCTATCCTACCGACGATCCATCCGGAACCGGCAGCCCGTCCTCTACGGAAAGTGCAGTCGAAAGCCCCATCGACACTGAGACGACGGAAAAGCAAGCTGAGGCGGACACGGAGGAACCCGCGAACGAGAATTTTTTCGATTCCCTTGAAAAGGCAGCCCAGCCCCTCACGCCGCCTGAAACACCGCCGCTGGAAACAGGCACTACCAGTGAATCGCAGCCACAGACCACAGCACCTCGCACAGACACCACGGCCCCCGAGAGCGAAACCGATCCTGCCAAGTTGCTCGCGAGTTTTCTAGAAGCTCCGCAGGAAAATCCGCTCAAGGGCACGCCGCTAACCTTGGCCGAGGCGATCACCAATTCGCTTTCCCGCCCCGAGCAGACGCAGCGCGTCGTGGCCTATTGGGAACTCTCGCAAGCGGTCACGAATTACTATCTCACAACCAAAGAGGGAACCGAACTCGCCGCCTTGGCTCAGGGGATCACCCAGCCAAGCCCTGAATGGGAAATCGCCCGGCAAGCCACCGCCGCCCGCTTGGAACTCGCACGAGAACGTGTTCGCGTGGCGCAAGAATATCTCACGCAAGTCATGGCAAACACCACGGTCGGTTTCATGCCCTTGCCGAGTGACGTGCCGTTTTGTGGTCCGTACGAAACGCGTTATGCCGAGATTTTCCAGGGTCCCCCCTCGCCCCTCGCCCAACAACTCAACGAACTGTTGCCCCGCGCCTTTCAAGATTTGGGAACCCGCACCCAGGAAATCGCCGACGCCCGCAAATGGATGTTCAAGGTGAGCGACACGCGCGCCCCGCAAACCGATGGCAACGAACTTCTCAAGGCTTACGAGCTCTTCGCCGCGAGGCGACGGATGTATGTCGAAGCGGTCAAGCAATACAACCTCGGCATCGTCCGCTACACCGAAATCGCCACACCGGGCACACTCGAGACCGAACGCTTGGTGGGCATGCTCATCCGCACCGGCGGCTCGCAAGGCAAAACTTTCGACACTGACGTGCAAAAAGCGAATGTCGAAGAGAGCATTAACGATTCATCGAGCCTTCCAGCAACCGGCCCCGGCGTCACCGACTGGCAACCCGCTCCCACCAATAGCCGCGAACGCTCGATTCTCGTGCCGCGTGGTTAGGCCATCTCAGACCTAATCACTTCAGCGATATAACACACCGACGAGCGTCGCCAGGAGCGCTAGTCGGCATCGGTCTGTTCAGTACTAAGTGCTTTGCCCTTAAATTGCGCGAATAGGCGCGAAAATCATTCTTAATAGTGCTGATTAGCTCTCTTGGGAGGGTATGTATGTACCAAACCCTCCTCCCGGGTGTACAAGACTTTTCTGTCCGTATGAGATCAAATAACTCGGCGGGATGTACTGACAGAGAAGATGCGTTATTACTCAAGTAGCGAATCCACGCGCCGCCTCCGATTTGTGCTAGCGACCGCCGCTTTTGGCTATCAGCCCACGACTTGCAAGTCCCGACTCTTGTCACGCGATTCATAAACTGATTCTTTGGTGGAGCAGGTGTTTGTCATGAGCCACCGATCTTGGAACAAGGGTTTCACCCTCGTCGAGCTACTCGTCGTGATTGCCATTATCGGCATCCTCGTGGGGCTGCTGCTCCCCGCGGTGCAAGCCGCTCGGGAATCCGCCCGACGGATTCAATGCCAAAATCATTTGAAGCAGCTCGGCTTGGCGTGTGTCAACTTCGAAAGCGTTCATAATGGGCTGCCTTCGGGCGGCTGGGGCTTTCATTGGATGGGCGATCCCGACGCCGGTTTTGGCGAAGATCAGCCGGGAGGCTGGCTCTACTCGATTCTGCCTTACTTGGAGCAAGCCAACGTCCGCGCGGTCGCCGCGGGGCTGCCCTCCGCGCAAAAGCGGATCGAATTGACGAAACTCTCCGAGACACCAATCTCCCTAATGAATTGTCCTTCGCGCCGTCCTTCGCTGACCTACGTCCCCGCACACACAACGAACTATTTCAACATGAATCACCCTAGTTTGGTGGTGCGCGGCGATTACGGCGCTTGCATGGGTGGCCGGGGCATGGTCGAGGACGCTAAGCCAGAGCCAGCCTCCCTCGCCGAAGGGAAAAACTTTGACTGGTTTGAAGTGGAATTATTTGACGGAGTCGTGCATCAGCACAGTCAGGTCAGATTGAAAGAGATCACCGACGGACTCAGTAACACCTATTTGATCGGCGAAAAATTCCTGGAATCGGATCACTACCACGACGGTCTCGTGCCCTACGATGACCAGTGTTACTACATTGGCTTCGACCAGGATTATAATCTCACCTCACGATTTCCACCCTTGCGCGATATACCACTGTATGCCGATGGAGCTTTCCTTTTCGGCAGCGCTCATCCGACGGTCATTTCAATGGTCCTCTGCGATGGCAGCGTTCACTCAATTTCCTACGACATTGACATCGAAGTCCACAGATCCATGGGCAGCCGGGACGCTGGTGACGTCTCGGACCACTCAAGACTCTAAAACCACTTGCGGCTTCCCTCTGACCCCCAGCAGCAGCACTACTCCAACTACGTGCCAAGCCACCCCCGGCTCTGGCACGGCTCGGCTGGTCTGGTTCAATGCGGACAGTCCACCGGTGCCGTAATTTCCTTGCCAATCGGACAGATTTCCCACGGCCGGATTCCGTTGCCAAACCAGAAAGTCTCGTCCATCGACGTCGCCGTCGGCATCAAAATCGCCGGGTAAGGCTAAGGCCGCCGGATCGAGCGCGCCGCGAAAATACCGCAGTTGTCCCACGAAGTTGATGTATTGGCCAAAGAACACGTCGGCGTCGGTGATGCCGTAGAGTGCGAGTAAATAGAAAGCCCCAGCCCCCTGCAGCTCACCGGCATTGAGATCGATGAGGTTGCCCTCGTTCACCGCGTATAGAAAGACCGTGGCATCGGTTTTACCCACGATAAGATCGTGATCGTTGACCCCCGTGCCGCTTGAATTCGCGCCCAAGGCGTTGATGCCGGGAATCGTCTGTGCCAGCGCATCGCCAAGCTGATAGTAGGCGGCTAGCGATCCGATCGCTCCCGCGGTCAGTTCCGAGTCGCTCAGGCCCGCCACGGGATTGTAGCCATTGGGCAAGATGGTGTGCGATGAACCATCATAATATTTCGCGGACCCCAGCGCGGTATCCAAGAAAGCAATTTTTCCGTCGCCATTCACGCCTGTCGCCAGGGCATCGGCGAGTAACGTGTCGATAGTGCCACCCGAGCGATTCCACTTACGCACGCTCGGCACTCCCCCCTGCCGATTCACAAAGACGTTATTCGTGCTGTCCACACCAACCGCTTGATTGGCTGTAGAAGAGTTTCCCAACACCGAAATCATTGTTCCAATTTCAAACCGAAAACTATTTTGCACGCCAGTCGCATTCTGCGCCCAACCAACAACCACCGTGCCATCGTCGTTGATCGCAGTAGCACGAGACTGCGCACCCCCCAGCGTGCCGAGATCGTCGATCTGCCCATCAGGATGTCGCCACGCGGCCTGTCCCGTGGAGAGTTTATAACCAACTAGGTCGCCCAGTGCGTTCCCCGCCGCGGGAACGAAGTCGCTGCCCAAATCCTCCATATAGACGGTCACCCCGCGGGCGGCGCCGCCGAGGCATAACACGAGTAACGACCCGGCCAAGCCGGTCACAATACCGCGACAGAAATAAAAAATTCGTGGCCGCATGGACAAAATCTCCTAGGGCACGATCAGAAAAGTAGCGTGAACCAGCTTAGCGTATCACGGGGACGGGCACGGGAGCAAATTTTTCTTGGCAATTCTGCTTTTCACCAGAATCCAGCAAAGCCACATGCAGCCGCTGGCACCTTAGCGGCCTCCAACGCTCGCCAGACTTCGCTTACAATGAGCGTATGTCGTTTGAAGCACTGCCACACACCGTCGGCCCGCTCGCCAAGCCGTTTTACATTGGCCCGCTGCTGATCGATCCCCCGATCTTGCAAGCCCCCATGGCGGGGTTCACCAACTACGCCTTCCGCCAAATCGTCCGTGAATTTGGCGGGGCGGGACTCTTGGCGACCGAGATGGTCAACGCTCGGGGATTCGTGTGGCTCGACGAACAAGAGGCCGAGCACCCCGACCGCTTGTGGGGCGTCGCCGACGAAGCCCGCCCGCTGGCCGTGCAGATTTGGGATAATGAACCTGAGACGCTCGCCAAAGTCGGCGCGCGGCTGGCCGGTGATGAATACGGCGTGAGCGTGGTCGACATCAACTTCGGCTGCCCCGTGCGGAACGTCACGCAAAAGGCGCACAGCGGTTCCTATCTGCTCAGCCAGCCCGAGCGTATGGGGCAGATCATCGAGCAAGTCGTCGCCGCCTGTGCCCCTACGCCGGTGACGGCCAAAATTCGCCTCGGCTGCACGCGCGATTCGATTGTCGCCATCGACATTGCCCAAGTCGTCGAAGGAGCAGGCGCGGCGGCGCTCACCGTGCATGGCCGCACCGCAGCCGATATGTTCACGGGCTCCGCCGATTGGGATCGCATCGCCGCGATCAAGCCGCATCTCAAACGCATCCCGCTCATCGGCAACGGCGATCTCGACACGCCGCAAAAGGTGGTCGATGCCTTTCGACACTACCACGTCGACGGCGTGATGATCGCCCGGGCCTCCCTGGCCAAGCCATGGCTGTTCGCCCAAGCCGCTGCGGCGATTCGTGGAGAGCCGATCCCCCCTGAACCCACGCTCGCCGAGGAACAGGAGTTATTGCTCCACCACTTTGAACTGGTCTGCGAACGCTTCGGCGCTGAGCGCGCAACCATTCTGATGAGGAAGTTCGCCTGCTGCTACGCCCAAGGCCGCCGGGGAGCCCGCGAATTTCGTAAGCACGTGGCGACGATGAAAACCCCCGACGAGTTCCGCGGCATCGTCGCGGAGTACTTTCCCCGTGAAGTGTTGGCCCTTTCTCAAATTTGAAACTACTCTTGGAGCTTCTCTTCCCGCCCCAATTCCAAGGCCAAGGCATGCAACGTCACGTTTATGTCGCGCAAGAAAAAGATCAGCGCACCGATAATTGCCAGCAAGCAGCCCACAAACAGTAGGCTCACCAGCCAGCCCATCTCCCAGTTCAGGAGCACGCCGAGAAATAGCACGATCACCAGCAGTGCCGCCAAGAGTGCGCTCGTGGTGGCCAGCGCGATGGCGGTCCGGAGTAGACAAGCCCGCCGCCACAGAATGTCGAGCTGAGCTTTGTTGCTCTGCCGTTCCGTTTCCTCGCAACTCCGCAGCAAGGTAACGAGCTGCCGCGAACGGTCGATTGTCCGAGCTAGCCGATTCGTCATGTTTAGCAGCAACAGCCCCACGCCGGAAATGAGAATCACCGGCCCGACGGCCACCTGCAACACGGGGATCAGCTCGGTGAGTGTCATGGATCGCTTAATCCGCGTCGCGGGTATCACCTGTGTCGATATCCAGCGGTGCCTTCAAGTGTTCAGTCACTTCAACGGGCGGCAGTGTTAGCACGCGGTAAAAGCAATAGGCCGTCAAAGCCAACACCGACCCGACCGAGACGATCATGATGGTCCAACCAGCGGGATTCATAATTCAATCCTTCTGTAACAGCACGGACTAATCAGGCAGTCGATCAAAGCGGCCTTCTTGATCCCACCGCTTGCCGGCGGTGTGGACCAAGAGCAGCAATAGCCCGAAGACCGCGAGTATGAACGAAATCGCATAGACCGGCACGCCCCCCTGTTTCAGAGTCTTTACATAGTCAGGGCCCTGCGTGATGAACGTGCCGACGAAGATCGCCAACAAGTAAACCGGCGTGACGTACTTAAGAATGAACTGGATGAAGTGAGGTACGCGGATGTTGGCCCCCTCATGAAGCTCGCGTTCGCCCTTTTCAATTCCCATGGCCCAGCCATAGAGCAGCGACTGGATGAGCGCCAGCGCGACAATGAACATCGTGCCGACCCAAAAATCCATGGTGTCCAAGGCCAGCATGTCCTTCGAGAAGTAGAGGCAAAATAATGTGCCTATGCCGGCGATAAAGCCCAGCAGGGAAACCGACGCGTGCCGCTTGAGTCCGAGCCCTTCTTCAAAAAAGGCAATCACCGGTTGCAGCATCGAGACGCTGCTGGTAATCGCCGCCAGAAAGAGCATAAAAAACCAGCAAAAACCAAAGAATCGCCCCCCCGGCATCTCGGCGAACACGTTGGGCAAGGCGTTAAAGCCCAGCCCAAAAGTCCCTTGCTGAGTGGCGGCGAGGCCCAAGAAGATGAACGCCGCCGGTAGGGTGATCAATCCCCCCAGGCAAACTTCAAAGAACTCGTTGACCGCACTGGCGGTGAGGCCACTCAGGGCGACATCGTCTTTCTTTTTCAAGTAGCTCGCGTAATTGATAATGATGCCGAAGCCGACCGAGAGGCTAAAAAAAATCTGACCCGAGGCTTCCAGCCACGTTTGCGGCTTCCACAGGTATTCAGGATTCGGGTTCCACATCGAGCCCAATCCAGCAATCACCTTGTCGCCGTCGAGCGTCAGCACGCGTACCAGGACGCACAACGCACAGAGCGCCATCAACGGCATGGCCCATTTACAGAATGCTTCGATGCCTTGGCTAAGCCCGCGGTAGATAAAATAAAAGTTTAATCCAAAAACGAGCGCCAGAACGCCGACGAGTTTGTTATTTCCCCCTTCATAGACGAAACCGTCGGCATTTCCGCCAATGAAGTCGTTGAAATGGGCTTTGTAGGCTTGCGGGTCATTACCCAGGTCCATATTGCCAACCAAATAATCCCAGGCGTATCCCAAGCACCACGCCTCAATGAGGACATAGTACATGTAGATCACCAGCGGAATAAGCAAGGCGAAGGCACCCAGATAGCGCGCAAGCTTATGCCGCCAGATTACCGTATAGATGCCAGGTGCCGAGTTGAAGCCCCGATTACCGCCATAACGGCCCATGGTCCACTCGGCCCAACAGAGCGGAATCCCTAGTACCAAGAGCGAAATAAAGTACGGCAGCATGAAGGCCCCGCCGCCGTTCATCGCCGCTTTCCCGGGAAATCTCAATAAGTTGCCCAGCCCCACGGCCGAGCCGGCGACCGCCAAAATGACCCCCAGGCGCGAGGCCCACTGCTCTGTTTCCTTACCGCTCATCGCAATTTTCTCCGACAAACACGTAATTTTCGACGAAAACGCCATTCCCGCGCGGACGGGAATCAAGTGTTTCACTGCTGCGGCCTGGATTCCCGCCTGCGCGGGAAAGACGGCCATTACTAGCAACCCATTTGTGGCACTCTCTGGGTCGATGCTACTTCTAGCCAATAAAGTCTTCTGGGTCAACACTTTACGGCTCATTGCCGTCATGAACGTCAGCGATTATGCGCGCAACTTTATTGACTCAGCGCGCAGACGTGGTTAGTTTGCCTACTAGGTTGTCAACAATTAGCGTGCATCTCTTATAAGCCGAAACTCCGATGAGCTCAAATTTCAGAGTCAATCAGGTGATGCGCCTCGTGGCAATCGTTTTGGCTATGAGTGCTGTTGATATCTCGCATGCGACAGGCCGACTGTACCGTTTCTCCAGCAAAGTCATCGATGTGATAAGCCCCACATCACCCGGGGCTCCCAGTGCGCTTCCCTTTGCCAGGGGACAATCCGTCACGGGTTCGTTTCGCTATTCACCTGACGCCGCGACTCTGCCGAACCCTCCTACGGATGGCAGGGCTACTTACTGGGGAGCCTTTACCGAGGTTTTGCTCCAGATCGACCTGGGAAGTAGCATCTACCAGTTTCTTGCCTCTGATTTCGCCACGCCAGGCGTGCCATTCTTTGGCAGGCCTCTAAACTACATTGGAGTGGACGGCAATATCCCTATCGATGCAGGGGTAGCGGTTGCCGATCGGTTCACGCTCAACCATAACAATCCGTACGTTTTCAATCAGCCAATGGGCCTTGTTGATCCCGAGGCCATTGTCGGAGCGTTCTATCCCTCGATCTTCTCTATGTTCTGGAGTAGTCGGTCTCCTGTGGGCGAACCTTTTCCGGAATTCATTACCGATTTTTCTCTTCCCAAGAAGATCGAACCGCTTTTTGATATTTCGGACAACGATAACTGGTCGCTCCTTTTTCTCGAATTACCCCCAGTTGGTTCGAATACGCCTGGGCGTCAGGTCATCGTTGTTGGCAGGATCAACTCAATGGAATCAGTGCCAGAACCCTCTAGCGCTCTGCTTGCGCTTTTCTTAACAGCGGCCCTATTATCAGCCCGCCACAACTTTTCTGCCTAGGCATAGGCAGAAAAGTTGCTCTTGGCTGTTTTTTTAGGCCTAACACGCCTATATCGACACGTTTTTATTATTTGTCAAACTAACCATTGTCAAAAATCAGCCAACGGGTAGGATAACTAAGGAAGCGGATAGCCGAGTTTATTTATGGTAACGACTTATGTCATTCCCCCAGCAGCTCCCTGATGAAGACCAGACAGTCGGTGATCGCGAGATCGTCGAGTACCTGCGTCGCCAAAGTGCTGCCACGGTGCAGGACTTGGTCGATTTCGCCGGGGTGACAGCAACGGCCGTTCGGCAGCGGCTGACGCGCTTGATGGACCAAGGCTTGGTCGTTCGCGAAGCAGAATCCGCCGGTCGCGGCCGGCCGACCCACCGCTATTCGCTCTCAATGGCCGGGGTGCGTTCGAGCGGCAACAACTACGAAGATTTAGTGAGCGTGTTGTGGACCGAGATTCGCGCGGTGCAAGACCCCGACGTTCGTCATGGCTTGCTGAAACGAATTGTCAGCCGACTGGCGGAGCTTTATCGCGATCAGGTCAAGGGCGAGTCGGTGGCTGAGCGGATGGAGTCGCTCGTTGAATTGATGCGTGGGCATGACGTACCGTTTGAAGTCGTCCCGCCCCAGGCTGGACAGTTGCCCGTGCTCAAAGCGTTGGCCTGTCCCTACCCGAGTTTGGCGGAACAGGATCGTACAGTCTGCTCGATGGAAAAAATGTTGTTTGCAGAGATTTTAGGCAGTGGGCTGCGTCTGAGCGATTGCCGCTTAGATGGAGCCACCCATTGCACGTTTGATATGAATCCCCAAGTGGCCGCGTCGGTGTCGTAGTGTTGGCTTCCAGCCGCCAAGCATTTTGCTGAGTGGCGGCTGGAAGCCAACACTACGTGGACACCTAGCCACTGCGAAAATACCGTGTTACCCTTGACGGATTCGAGCGGTTCCTGGAGGAGCCGTAGTCAGAGCCTATTTTTGAGTATGGGAAGATTGTTATGAGTCAACCATGGATTGAAGGACGCTTTGAAGAGAACGTCATCACGACGACCGTGGAGCAGGCCATCAACTGGGCCCGGCAGTCGAGCATTTGGCCGATGACGTTTGGCCTCGCCTGTTGTGCCATCGAGATGATGGCTGCGGGGGCGAGCCGTTTTGACCTGGATCGCTTCGGAGCCGGGGCGTTTCGTGCCACCCCACGCCAAGCCGACCTGATGATCGTCGCCGGCACGGTGACTTACAAAATGGCGAGCCGCGTACGTCGGTTGTACAACCTGATGCCCGATCCGAAATTCGTGATTGCCATGGGTGCTTGCACCGTCGGCGGCGGACCTTACTTCAAGTATGGCTACCATGTTGTGAAGGGTGTCGACTTGGTTGTGCCCGTGGACGTGTATGTCCCCGGTTGCCCACCACGTCCCGAAGCCTTGCTCGAAGGACTCATGCGCATTCAAGACAAGATCAAAGGCCACCGCATTGGCAAAACCGCTGGTTCGGCGGGCCCGGGCTTGTTGGGTCGCAAGTTGGAAGATGAACTCCCCATGCCGCATCACAGCGGTTATGTCGCCTCGGCGATTGATATCGACCCTGTTTACGATCACCAAAAGATTACGGGCTGAAAAATAACGAGTTAAGACCTGCGACTCGTTGAGTCGCGGCTAATCGCAACTGACAACTGACAAAGAACAACTGACAAATTGAAATGACCGAAACGCTGAAAATCACGAATCTCCATGTCTCCGTCGAAAGCAAGCCAATCTTGCGCGGCGTGAATCTCACCATCAACCGGGGCGAGACCCACGCCCTCATGGGGCCCAATGGCTCCGGCAAAAGCACGCTCGGCAACGTCATCATGGGGCATCCCAACTACGAAGTCACCGAGGGTTCCATTGAACTTAACGGCGAGGATATTCTCGACTGGGATGCCACCCAACGGGCCCGGGCGGGAATCTTTATGGCGTTTCAGCGGCCGATGGCGATTCCCGGCGTGAAGATGGCCGACTTCCTGCGTCATGCGACCACCAATGTCCGCAATCCTGGCCGTAAAGAGGGCGAGGAACTGATCCCCATGCGGCAGTTCCGCAAGGAACTGACCGAAAAGATGGAACACCTGAGGATGGATGTCGAGTTCGCCCGTCGTTATGTGAACGATGGTTTTTCCGGCGGAGAAATGAAACGGGCCGAGATTCTGCAGATGGCCATGTTGCGGCCCAAGTTCGCGATTCTCGACGAGACCGACAGCGGCCTCGACGTCGACGCCGTGAAGCTCGCCAGCCAAAGCATCGCACAGATTGGTAAAGAAACCGCCGACAGCGCGGCGATGGGCATCCTGATTATTACTCACCACGACAAGTTGCTCGACCAAAACACGCCCGATTACACCCATGTGATGCTCGGCGGCAAGATCGTCGAAACCGGCGGCGTGGAGCTCGCTCACGAGTTGTTTACCGATGGTTACGACCGTATCCGGGCCAGTTACCCTGACGCGGCCGAGAACGAACGAGCCATGGCAACTGCCGAGGCCGTTTCGATTTAACACTTACCCACCCCCAGAGAGGGGACAAATAAAATGGCTACCGACATTCTCCAAGAACCCGCCACCATCGGTGAAATCAACAAATACGATTTCATCACGCCCTCGCACGACGTGTTCAAAGCCCAACGCGGTTTGAACGCCGACATCGTGGCGCAGATTTCCGAAATGAAGAAAGAGCCGGGCTGGATGCGCGATTTCCGGCTCGAATCGCTCAAGATTTTCGAGTCGAAGCCGATGCCCAAATGGGGCGGCGATATTGGCATCAACTTCCAGGACATCTTTTATTATTTGAAGCCAACCAACGAGCAGGGAAAATCTTGGGACGATGTGCCTCAGGATATCAAAGACACATTCGACAAGCTGGGCATCCCTGAGGCCGAGAAAAAGTATCTCGCCGGCGTGAAGGCCCAATTCGAGAGCGAAGTCGTCTACGGATCGCTGCAAGAAGAACTCGGCAACCAGGGCGTGCTCTTTACCGACACCGATACCGCCGTGCGGGAACATCCCGAGTTGCTCCGCGAGTACTTTGGCAAGATTATCCCGCCGTCGGACAACAAGTTCGCCGCCCTCAATTCGGCCGTTTGGTCGGGGGGGTCGTTTATCTATGTGCCGCCGGGTGTGAAGATTGAATTCCCACTCCAGGCTTATTTCCGGATCAACGCCGAGCAAATGGGCCAGTTCGAGCGGACTCTCATTATCGTCGATGAAGGGGCTTCGGTTCATTACGTCGAGGGTTGCACCGCCCCGATGTACACCACCGAAAGCCTGCACTCCGCCGTGGTGGAAGTGATCGTCAAAAAGAATGGCCGCTGCCGTTACACGACGATCCAAAACTGGGCCAATAACATTTACAATCTGGTGACCAAGCGGGCCGTGGCCTATCAAGATTCCTTGATGGAATGGATCGACGGCAACTTGGGAAGCCGGCTCACGATGAAGTACCCCGCCGTCTACATGATGGAACCGGGGGCTCGTGGCGAGATTCTCTCCATCGCGTTTTCCTCGAAGGGTCAACATCAAGACGCCGGTGCCAAGGTGGTCCACTGTGCCCCGCACACCAAGAGCCGCATCATCTCGAAGAGCATTAGCAAAAACGGCGGCCGCAGTAGCTACCGTGGCTTATGCAAGATCGAAGATGGCGCGGTCGGCAGCAAGAGCAACGTGGTCTGCGACGCACTGATTCTGGATTCCGACAGCCGCAGCGATACTTACCCGTACATCGAAGTTGAGGAGCAAGACGTGCAAGTCGAGCATGAGGCCAGCGTCTCGCGGATCGGCGAGGAGCAGCTCTTCTACCTGATGAGCCGCGGGCTTTCGGAAGCGGAAGCCAGTTCGATGATCGTTAGCGGCTTCATCGAACCGTTGATCAAGGAACTTCCGATGGAATACGCCGTCGAGATGAACCGGCTGATCGAACTGCAAATGGAAGGCAGCGTGGGCTAAGCTCTTATCCTCATTAACAAGTCAATTTCCTTGAGTTTGTAGGCCGGAACGAGTAATGCGAGTTCCGGCATAACCTAAATTTTCACGTTGAATTTGCCGGAACTCGCTCAACTCGTTCCGGCCTACGACATTTAGAGATTTCTGCATGATTGTTAGTTCCCAGCCAGCAACCGGCTTTAGTCAAGAAGTTTTCGATGCGTTTCTCGCTGGTCGGGACGAGCCGGGTTGGCTCACCGATCGCCGTGTGGCCGCGTGGAATACGTTCCAACGCCTGGGCATGCCCAGCACACGCGACGAAGAGTGGATGCGGACCGACATTCGCCTGTTCAAATTCGACCGCTTCACGCCGTTTGCTGAAAGCGAAATACCAACGCAGAAACCAACAGGTTTGCTCGCCGAGGGAGTTAAGGTAGCTGGTCAGAGTTTGTCATTCGACAGCCGTAGTCAGGAAAGCGAACTTGCCGCCAAGTGGTCCAAAAAGGGCGTGCTGTTTGGCAGCCTCGACATGCTTATCGCTGAGCATGGCGACCTGTTGCGACCCTACATCGAACGGCAGTTGGTGAACCCCCATCGTGACAAGTTTTCCGCCCTCAATGCCGCTTTGTGGAGCGGTGGCACGCTGCTGTTCGTGCCCAAGGGCGTGGCTGTCTCCGACCCGTTTCATTCGCTCTCGATCCTTTCCTCGGGCGGCGTCGATCTCGGCAAGACACTCGTGATTCTCGAACAAGGTGCCGAAGCGACCCTACTTTCGGAAACAGCGAGCACTGATCTCGAAGGCGAAGGGTTGCACTGCGGTTCGATTGAACTCGTTGTCGAACGCGAGGCTCGCCTTCGTTATGTGAATCTCCAAAACTGGGGCACCGGCGTCTGGCACTTTGCCCACCAGATGGGACATGTTGGCGCGAACGCCGGCTTGCAGTGGACCATCGGTGCCCTCGGCAGTCGGCTCGCCAAGGTGAACCAACATGTTGCTCTCACCGGTCAAGATGCCGAGGCTCAAGTCAACGGCGTGATGTTCACACAGGGCAAGCAACACCTCTGCTATAGCACCCATCAACACCACAAGGCCCCGTACTGCCGCAGCGACTTGCTTTACAAGGCGGCGCTCCAAGATAAGTCGCGGACCGTGTGGCGCGGGATGATTAAGGTTGACGAAAAGGCCCAACGCACCGACGCGTACCAACGCAACGACAATCTCATGCTCTCGCGCACCGCCCGCGCGGATTCGATTCCAGGCCTAGAAATCGAAGCCGACGATGTGCGTTGCACCCACGGCAGCACGAGCGGTCGGGTGGACGATCAGCAACTGTTTTACGCCATGACCCGCGGTTACACCCGCAAGGAAGCCGTGCGAATGATCGTGGAAGGCTTCTTCCAACAGGTTTTCGACCGCATCACGATTGAAAGTGTCCGCGAAGCCCTGGGCGAAGCCATTGGCCGTCGCGTGCGGGACATCATTGAATGAATTAACGTATTTGAGAAATGAAAAGACTTCTGCTCACTTTGGTCATTCTCATTTTTCTGGTCGCTTACATGCTCACAAATGGTTCTTATGGCGGTGTTTTGGTTGGAATTCTGTTGCTACCTGCCTGTGTCGTTGTGCAACTGATTGTGATGAAGCTCTTCTTTCCCAGAAAACCCAATGCTGAAGAAATTGAATAATTTCCTGCCAGTTGCCAAGATTTCCGAGATCGCCGACCCCGGTTCCTTGCTGGTTGAAGTCGAAGAACGCCTTATCGTGTTGATTCACGCTGCGGGGCACTTTTACGCTCTCGACGACGTTTGCACCCACGACGGCGGACCCTTGAGCGACGGTCCGCTCGATGCCACGGCAGGCACCATTGCCTGCCCGCGACACGGGGCGAAATTCGACATCAAAACCGGTGCCGCCGTGACGATGCCCGCCACCAAGCCTACAATTGCCCATGACGTGAAGGTCGAAGGGGACCAGGTTTTCGTGCGATTGCAAGATTAATGTCATTCTGAGCGGAGTTCCACGACTCGAAGAATCTAGGTTTTATCTGAGCACGTCATCATATCCATGTGATATTTGAACCAAGATTCTTCAGTCGGCGAGCCTCCCTCAGAATGACATTTATCGATAGACAGATAACTATTAGTACTTTGATATTGATGGAGAAATCCAATGCCCGTTGCCGAAGATACCGTCCGTGAAGCGCTCAAACAGGTGATCGATCCCGAGTTGTTCGTGAACATCGTTGACCTGGGGCTCATCTACGAAATCAAGGTCGACGAAACCGACGAAGGCAAGTCGAATGTCGCGGTCAACATGACGATGACCAGCCCAGCCTGCCCTGCGGGGCCGCAGTTGTTGGGTCAATCGAAGGAATTCGTGGGCCGCCTCGAAGGGGTCAACGAAGTCGACGTGCGCCTGGTGATGGATCCACCCTGGACCCCCGACCGCATGACCGAAGACGCCCGCGATCAATTGGGAATCTTTTAGTCCAGAGCAGAGAGTCAAGAGTCGAGAGCCAGAAGCTTGACGCATTGATTGCTGGTAAATCTGGCTCTTGTCTCTAAGCACTCAGCTCTCGACTTTCCCATGCACATCTTTCTCTACGAGTGGATCACGGGCGGGGGCTTGGTCGAGGAACCCAGTCCGCTGCCTGAATCGCTGCTCATCGAAGGCCAGGCGATGCTCACCGCCTTGGCGAGCGACTTTGCGGCGCTGCCTGAGACGCTCGTGACCGTGCTGCGAGATGCCCGATTGGATGCGATGTTGCTCCATAGGTGCGAAGCCGTGGAAGTTCATTCCCGTGAACACCATCTTGAAGAATTCTCACGGCTGGCCACCGAGGCGGATCACACGCTCGTGATCGCCCCCGAGTTCGATGCCATCCTCACTGACACGGTGAATTTGGCGCGAAAGTTGGGAGCGCGCTTAATTGCCGCGTCCGACGACTTTATCGCCATCACTTCGCACAAGCAACGCACGGCCGAACATCTCTCCTCGGCAGGTGTTCCTGTGCCTGAGGCAATTTTGCTCGACGCCGATGTCGAAAAGTTGCCGGTCGATTTCGAGTATCCCGGCGTACTCAAGCCGCTCGATGGGGCCGGCTCGCAGCACACGTTTCTCGTGACGAGCCGCTTTGATGAACCGCCGCCGTACCCTTGGCCACGACGGTTGGAACGATTTGCCCCCGGCATAGCGGCAAGCGTTGCCTTTCTGTGCGGGCCAGAGCATTGCGTGCCGCTCGCCGCCTGTCGGCAGCATCTTACCGAGAATGGCCGGTTTGGCTATCTGGGCGGTTCGCTCCTCTGGGAAACGGATCTCGCAGAGCGCGCGAAAAATCTCGCCACGCGGGCCATCGCCGCCTTGCCGCCAGCGATCGGTTACGTGGGAGTTGATCTGGTCCTCGGCAAAGCCGAAGATGGCAGCCAAGACGTCGTGATCGAAGTGAATCCCCGCCTCACCACGTCCTACGTCGGCTTACGCGCGATGTCCCACGACAATCTGGCGGCGGCAATGTTGGAAAACGCGGCGGGGCGCGAGTTTACACCTAAGTTCCGCCTCGACCCGTTGGAGTTCTCCGCCAACGGCGCGGTGCGGCGACCGCTTGGATAATTCAGATTAGCCGGAGCACAACGTACTCTGGGCCACAAGATTATAGTAGGGGCCCGGCCCGCGTTGCGGTCCGGCTAGGTTATATTGAGAATGGCACACATGCCCAACATCCTCGCCCTCGACATCGGCGGCGCAAACATCAAGCTCGCCAACGGCCATGACTACGCCGCGAGTTGCCCGTTCGCCCTCTGGAAAACGCCCGAGAAACTCGCGGCGCAAATCGCAGAGTGTCTCACTGCGGCACCATCTGCCGAACGCATCGTCGTGACGATGACCGGCGAACTGTGTGATTGCTACGAAACCAAATCGCTAGGCGTTAAGCACATCTTGGCCGCCACCATAGAAGCCGCCCCGCGAACGCCGGTCACCGTTTATCAAACCACCGGCCAATTTGTTGCCGCCGAGGAAGCCATCGAGAATTACCTGCTCGCCGCCGCGAGCAATTGGCACGCCCTGGCCAGCTTTGCCGCAGGTTATTGCGAAGGCGAACAGGGACTTCTCATCGACATCGGCTCCACCACCGCCGATCTTATTCCGCTCGTCGCTGGCAAAGAAGCGGCGGGTGGACGCACCGACCCTGAACGGCTCCTCACCGGCGAGCTGGTCTACACAGGCGTTGAACGCAGCCCCGTCTGTGCGATTGTCTCGCACTTACCATGGCGCGACGCAAGCTGCCCCGTGGCACAAGAATTCTTTGCCACAAGTGGCGATGCGTATTTGCTGCTCGGCAACTTGAGCGCGGATGAAACCGACACAAATACGACCGATGGCAAGCCGTTTACGATTGCAGCCAGTCACTCCCGCTTCGCACGGATGGTGTGCAGTGACAGCGAACTCGTCTCGCGCGCTGAAGTGATTGCGTTTGCCGAGGCGATTCGCGAAGCTCAACTCGCGATGCTTGAACGCGCTTTCAATCAAGTCGTCGACGCGATGCCCGCGAAACCGCAAGCGATGGTTCTCAGTGGACACGGAGAATTCCTCGCGCGGCAATTGCTCGCGCGCGTGCATTGGCAAGGCCGCATCGTCTCGCTCACGGAGAAACTCGGACAAAAAGTGAGTCGCTGCGCGCCAGCCCACGCACTCGCGGTTCTCGCTCAACAACAGAAATAGCCGCGAATCAATGATTCGCTCCGAATTCATGCCAACGCCAATCACACGCATCGTCAAAGTCGGTGGCAGCCTGTTCGATCTGCCAAATCTAGGTGAGCAGGTGCAAGCCTGGCTCGACCGGCAAACTCCAGCGGGCAACGTCCTCTTTGCTGGTGGCGGCGAAGAAGTGGATCGAATTCGCTCGGAGTGTAAGACCGCAGAGCTTGGTGAACACGAGGCCCATTGGCAGTGCATTAAAGCATTGTCAGCCACCGCCAGCCATCTCGGCGAGCTGATGCCCGGCGTAACAGTCCAGACTCACATTCCCTTCCCGCCGCACCGCACGGTGATTTTTTCATGTGCAACGTGGCTCAAAAACATTGAGCCTCTCGTTTCCGGTACGCGGCTGCTCGCTTCGTGGGACGTCACCAGCGATTCCATCGCCGCGCGGCTGGCGATCTGCATCGATGCCGACGAGCTCGTGCTGCTCAAAAGCGCCGACTCGCTGAGCAAAGATTTACAGCTACTCACTGACGCTGGTTACATCGACAAGTTCTTTCCGCGCTTGGCGGGGGAGATACCGCCACTGAGAATTGTGAACTTGCGAAAAGAGTAATAGCCGCGACACAACGTGTCGCACGGCCAACTTGACTTAGTTGGGATCGCTCACGCTGAGTGCTCGGCAAATCTTGCGTGCTAAATTATTTGAGATTTTCACATGTCGCGGAACAGCTTCTACAGCACCCGTCGCAGGGTTCGTCCAAAGAGAATGGGAGCGACCCTCGCGCTTCAGATAGCATCCCTCCGAGCGCAAGTGTCTGAGCAGAGCCGCGCGCTTCATTCAATCGTCACCACCGTCCGATCCGCATCGTCGGGAACGCCGCGCAAGCCGTCCTCGCGGCGATCTTCCAAAATCAAGGCAATCGCATCACGTAAGCTATCAATCGCTGCGTCGCGGCTCACACCCAGCCCATTAGCACCAGGCACTTCGGGGCAGTAAGCGATGAACCATTTTTCATCTTGCTCGACAATAGCGGTGAATTCATTGTGCATCGCAACGACTCCTCAGTCTGCTGTGTCAGAATATGTTAATACTATTCTAGGATAATTCCAAATTACGGCAAACCTAGTCCCAAGTACCAGACAACTACACGATCAACCCTCGCAGCGTCCGCAGATTAATCACATCCAAATCCTCCCCATCTTCTTCCCCCTTGGCCGTCTCCAAATACATCGGCACCTGCTTGAACCGTCGGTCATTAAGAAGATTGCGGAACGGTTCGAGGCCCAGCTTCCCCCGGCCGATATGCGCGTGACGGTCAACGTGCGAACCGAGTTCCTTGAGGCTATCGTTCAAATGAAACGCTTTCACCTTGTCGATGCCGACCACCAGATCCAGTTCCTTCATCGTTGCCTTGTAATTCTTCGGCGTATCGAGCGGATAGCCAGCCGCAAAAATGTGGCAGGTATCGACGCACACGCCCAGCCGTTCCGGCGCTTGCACGCCGTCGATAATCGTCGCCAAGTGCTCGAACTTCGCCCCCAGATTGCTCCCCTGCCCCGCCGTGGTTTCCAAGAGACACTGTGCCTTGCAGCCCGGCAACTGTTTGTGAACTTCGTCGAGCGCCTGAGCGATGCGTTTCAAACCCGCCTCTTCGCTGGAAGTAGTAAACGCCCCCGGATGCGCCACGACAGAGGGAATCCCCAACTGCTCCGCCCGCGAAAGTTCCACGACAAAGGCATCAATCGACTTCTGCCACAACTCAGGGTCGGGGCTCGCGAGGTTGATGAGATACGAATCATGCGAAATCGGGTGGGTGATCTTCAGATCAACCAGCGCCGCACGAAACCGCGCCGCTTCGGCCTCGGTGATCTCTTTCGCTCGCCATTGGTTGTTGTTCTTGCAAAAGATTTGCACGCAATCACACCCGGCACGCTGCGCCGCCTCCACGGCCTTATAATACCCGCCAGCAATCGACATGTGCGCACCGAGAATCGCCATCACATGAGGATAAAGGGAGAAGGCGGAGGGCGGAAGGGGGAAAAGAAATGCGGTATGCGGAGCTCGGATTGCGGAATCAAGGTGCCTGGGAAGATTTTATAACAACGCAGAGTCTGTGGCGGATAGCGCGACTACAGCGAACAGAACAAAAAATCTATTCGTGCAATTCGTGAAGATTCGTGGTTAAAAAATACTTCTCTCCCCGCTTAAACTGCCGACCTTGAGAACGCCGCCGATTTACCGTAAAATCCGCGATTCCCTGCGATGCGTCGCATCGCGGCTATTGTATTTCTCGCAACTCACAACCAACCACGCGCAGCTCCCATGGAACGTACCTTCATTCTCTTAAAGCCCGATTGTGTTCAACGTCGCCTGATGGGCCAGGTGATTGCTCGCTTCGAAGGCAAGGGCCTCAACATCGTCGCGATGAAAATGCTCCACATCACGCCTGAACTCGCCAAGCAGCATTATGCCGAGCATGTGCAAAAGGGTTGGTATCCTACGCTCGAAGCGTTCGTCACCGGCGGTCCCGTCGTCGCGGCGGTCATTGAAGGCTTGGAAGCGATCCGCGTGGTCCGCGACATGCTTGGCGCCACTAACGGCCTCAACGCCGCCCCCGGTACGATCCGCGGTGACTTTAGCAGCAGCCGGCAGATGAATCTGGTCCACGGCAGCGACGGCCCCGAAGCGGCGAAGCGCGAGATCGCCTTGTACTTCGGCGACAAAGAGATTTGTGAGTACATCCCGACGATCACTCCCTGGATGCGCGCGGCGGACGAGTGAGTGATGAAGTTGTCATCCTGAGAGAGCCTTGGCGACCGAAGGATCTATGTTCGATCCTTTCACGTGTGGAACGTAGATTCTTCCAGTCGTAGAACTCCTGTCAGAATGGCATGAGTACGGGCATGTCAGAATGACGGATAACTTACGCTTGCTTCTCCTGCCAAACGCGCGGGCGCACCACGTTTTGCACGAGACCCACGCTTTCCAACAAGCGAATCGTAAGCCACGTCAGATCAAACTCCCACCATTTGTGGCCATGCGCGGCCGCGCGTTGGTCGGCATGGTGATTATTGTGCCAACCTTCGCCGTTGGCCCATAAGCCAACGAGCCAATTGTTGCGGCTATTGTCATCGGTTTCGTAATTCCGATAACCCCACACATGCGTGACCGAGTTCACGCTCCAGGTGATATGCCAAGTGAGCACCGTCCGCACAAAGACACCCCACACCAGCAAGCTCGCACCAAATTGCACGCCGGCATCGGTCCCCCACAGCGGCCAACCAATCAAAAACCCCGCGAGGAAAAACACGACCATCGACGCGAAGTACACCTTGAGCCAGTTCTCGCTCTTTTCGAGCTTCATGTAGAACGTATCGCGGAGGATATCACGAGTAAACCGCTGGTAGTCGTAGACGTTCAAAAATTCGCGGTTGTGAAACATCAACCAGCCGCAATGACCCCACAGGAAATTCACGAGCGGGCTATGCGGATCAGGGCGATCGTCGGAGTGTTTGTGATGAATGCGGTGCATCGCGATCCAACAGGCGGGCGTGTCTTGCATCGTGCAAACGCCGAGAATCGCAAAGGTGTGTTCGAGCCACTTCGGGCAAGTGAAACCTTGGTGCGTGAGCAGGCGATGGTAACAGAGGTTGATCCCCAACGTGCCGAACACGTAGAGCCCCAGAATCGCCAGCACCACACCGGTCCAACTGAAGAAGTGTGGCAAGAACGCCAAGCAGGCGAGCACATGCACGGCGGGGATGCCGATCGCATACCGCCAGCGGACCCTCACGGGGTTCACGGCGGTCTCGGGCCATTCGAGTTGGTGTGGGCCACCATGCTCATGACCCTGCGGGGTGACGTACTCTGAGTCAGCGGCGGGCTGAGGCTCTTGGTCAACAGTTTGGTCTTCAATCGTATCGGTAGCCATGAATCGCACTCAAAAACTGGTCGGCGGATGCTGTGATTTACCTCTTAGTATACCGGCGAAGCCCAGGAATTTAACAGGTGAATCAGAGCGGTTTTTACCGTGTGCGAGGTCGCACAGTCGGTAAATTCGGCAGCTTGCCAACCGGCTAGGGACGGGTTTAGGAAAAAGTGGGGTTCAACCCCCGCGGTTCGCTACAGGAATCGACACCTTGAGGTTATGATCGATGGAAATGTTTACCGAATCGCCACAAAACCATTGGGCGATCCTCGCGCGCGACACCCCCCGCTTGAAAATATGAATAACTCCAAATATATCCAGTTCGGCTGTGGACACTGTGCCCCCGCCGAGTGGCGGAACTTCGATTCCTCGCCCACCTTGCGGTTCGAAAAGACCCCGCTCCTAGGCACCTACTACACCAAGAACAAGGATCGCTTCCCTCCCAACGTGGAGTACGGCGACGTGGTGAAAGGCCTGCCTCTGGCCGCAACTTCCTGCCAGGGAATGTACTGTTCTCACGTGCTCGAGCATCTGTCGCTCGAAGATTGCCAGAAGACTTTGCAAAACGTCTTCAAACTCCTACAGCCAGGAGGGGTGTTCCGGTTCGTGCTACCCGATCTCGAATACTGGGCACATCAATATATTCAAGACCCCGCGCCCGAGGCGGCCAAGGAATTCCTCCGCGAGATTCAATTGGGCATCGAGAAGAAACCCAAAGGCATGGTAAAGTTTTTTTACGAATGGCTCCGCACCAGCGCCCATCTGTGGATGTGGGACTACAAAGCGATGGCAGCGGAACTCCAGCGAGTTGGCTTCGTCGACATCCGCCGCGCTGCTTTCAATGACTCCGTCGACGCGATGTTCAAGCTCGTCGAGAACGAAAAACGCTGGACGAACTGCCTCGGCGTCGAATGTCGCAAGCCCGCTTAGCGTGTTACTCCGGAATCTCCCGCCCATGAGGATCCTGCGCGGCTGGTTCCAAATCTGCGGCGATTTCCTTTTGAATCCGCTCGTCGATGTAATGCTCGACACGGTGCGCGGGAACGTGAACGTGATCCAAGGGCAGCCCCAGGTGCTTCACCAGATAAGCTTCCCACAAGCGGTGCGAGCGGACCAACTGCCGTGCCGCGTCGCGACCCGGCTCGGTCAGGATTAAGCGCGAATCGCGTTCGCCGACTTGGCCCCGACGTTCGAGTTGGCTCGTGGCGATTTTCGCCAGCCACGTTCCGCCAACGGCGGTTTGCGCTTCGTGGGGGGTGAGCGATTTCGTGCTCTTGAGTTCCTCGATGCGATACAGCATCGCCAGCAAGTCTTCCCGCAACACACGTAGCGACATCCGCAGATTGTGAAGCACCTTACTGATCACGCCATATTGCGGAGCAAAGAGTACGGCCAGGGCGAAAATACCTCCCGCAGCGACGGTCATCATGCCGCTGATGCTGGTGTCCCAGTGCATCCCCCCCCAGTAACCCAACACCGCCGACAACACGCCCAAGACGGCTGATAATACGACCATTGGCCCTAGCCGATCCGTGAGCAAATACGCCGTCGAGGCTGGCACGATTAACATCGCCACGACCAGAATCGAACCGACCGCCTCGAACGAAGCCACCGTGGTCACCGATACGAGCATCATCAATAGGTAGTGCATCAGCGTGGCTGAGAAACCCATGGTCGTCGCAAGTTCGGCGTCGAACGAGCTCAGTTTCAATTCTTTCCAAAGCAAGATCAGCACAAAAATGTTGACGACCATCACGATCAGCGAACTCAAGAGCGGTCGTGGCAAACCCCACACGCGGTTGGCAAACGGCACATATTCCAATGCCCCTTGATAGACACAGCCAATGTCGAAGTGCAAACCGCCGGCAAATTGCTTGACCAGAATTACGCCCAGCGCGAACAATGCCGTGAACACGATACCCATGCTCGCATCGCTCGGTACGCGGGCATATTGATGCAAGGTTTGCGTGAGAAACGTGGTTAAGAGTCCCGCCGCTACCGCTCCGATGAACATCGGCACGATTCCCATGGAGCCGCTCAACGCAAACGCCACCACCAATCCCGGCAGGACGGCATGCGAGAGCGCATCGCCCATCATGCTCATCCGCCGCAGGATCAAAAACGACCCCAACAACGCGCACGCCACGTTGACCGTTGCACCGGTCAAGACAATCCATATGCCGGGATCAGGTTCTGCAAATGCCAGCATTAAGGTGTTGCTACTCATGGAGAAACACTCCCCGACGCTTCCGCGCCAATTACATGCGGCGAATCCGGCACCTCAGCCAGCACCGTCGGCAACCGACCTTCGGCGGCGAGCTCCTGTTCCAGCTTGGCGACCAACGATTCGGGGAGCAAATGCTCAACATCGTCGGCATCGCGGTCGACGTGGTCGGGGGCAATATCGGCATGGCGCACCAAATACAGTTCCCACAACCGGTGAGCCTTCGTGATCTGCGAGGCACGCCGCAAACCCAGCGGTGTGAGTTGCACGTGGTTTGCACTCCATTCGATCAGCTCTTCTTCGCGGGCACGCTCCAACAAACGGTCCAGCGACCACCAATGTCGGTAATCGCGCAAGACTTGCACATCGATCACCGGCACGGCGGGGAGCTCCGCTTCGCCCAGTTCAAATAGCGCTCGGAGTAAATGCTCTTCAGCCACCCGCCGCCGTAGACGGTATTCGGAAAGCAATGTCGAGATCACCCCGCGTTGGGGAGCGAACAACAACGAGACCACGAAAAAACTTGACGCGGTCAGCACAATCGCCGCCCCCGCCGGATAGCCACGACCGACTTGCGTACCGAGCAACCCCGCCGCGGCCCCAACCAAGCCGCTCACCAACAGCAACACCGGCAATCGGTTGGTCCAAAAGCGGGACGTCGCCGCGGGCAAAATAATCATCGCCGCCATCAAGATCACCCCCACAATCGGCAAACCGACAATCGTCACTACGGCCAACATCGCCAGCATCGCGAGGTCCAACCACAGCGTCGGCCAACCTTGCGAACGGGCAAAATCGCTATCGAAGCAGGTGAGCTCAAATTCCTTGAAAAACAGCGCTACCCCGGCAAGAACAACCGCGGCGACAACCGCCAGCACAATCAAATCACTGTTGAGCATCCCCCCCGGTTCGCCGAACAGATAGGAATTCAACCCAGCCTTGTTTCCGCTCGTCGAGGGTTTCTGGATGATCGAGAGCAGCACGACCCCCACGCCAAAAAACGTGCTCAGCACAATACCGATGGCGGCGTCCTCTTTGGTGCGCGTCCAACGGGTAATGACCGTCACCGCTCCGATGGCAATCAAGCCGCTCACGAGCGCCCCTGCCGACAGGCCAAGCAAATCGCGATGGCCCGTGATGAGAAACGCGATGCAAACACCGGGCAGTGCAGCGTGAGCCAGCATATCCCCCACGAGGGCCCTTCCCCGCAACACGGCAAAGCTCCCCACGACCCCCGCCATCCCACCAAGCAGGGCCGTGCCGAGCATCACTTTTTCGCTCAGGGAAAGGCTGATCATGGCAAAGGTTTCTGGCGCCGAATCGCTTCGGCGGCCTCATCAAGAATCGTGAGCCGCCCGCCGTAAGTTTTTTGCAGGTTCTCAGTCGTGAACGTCGTCTCCACAGGCCCGCACGCGACGAGCCGCATATTAAGCAAGATAACGTAATCAAAATAGTCGCTGACCGTCTGCAAATCGTGATGCACAACGAGCACGGTCTTGCCCGTTGAACGCAAGGCATGGAGCAACTCGACAATCGCCGTTTCGGTTGCCGCATCGACGCCGGCGAAGGGTTCGTCAAGAAAATAAAGCTGCGCCTCTTCCGCCAGCGCGCGAGCCAGGAATACTCGCTGCTGCTGCCCCCCCGAGAGTTGGCGAATCTGACGCTTGGCGTAACCAGCCATGCCGACCTGCTGCAAACAGCGGTCGGCGATTTCGCGTTCCGACTTCCCCGGTCGGCGAAACCACCCCAGCCGGCCATAGGTGCCCATCAGCACCACGTCGCGTACAGTGACGGGGAAATCCCAATCCACCGATTCTCGCTGCGGCACGTAGCCAATCAAATGCCGCTGTTCTTCGTAGCTCTTGCCATAGATTTCCACTTTCCCGCTAGCGAGCGGCACCAACCCCAACGCAGCTTTAATAAGCGTCGTTTTCCCCGCGCCATTCGGACCGACGATGCCCACGAGCTTGCCCTCGGGAATCGCGAGATCAATATCCCACAACACGGGCCGTCGCTGGTAAGCCACGGTCATGTCATGCACTTCAAAAGCCGTTTTACTCATAAACCAAATCCCAATCCCCCGGACTGGTCGCTTCAGCGACCAGTCAATGCGAGCCTCACTTCGACAACGCATCAACTATCGTTTTGACATTATGCCGAATCATGCCGGTATACGTGCTTTCCTCGGTCCCTGCCAGACCCAAGGCATCGGCGTACAGTTCTTCCTGGGGTACTTGCAAATCGTGTCCCGCCGCACGGCACGGTTCAACCAAGGCTTGCACGGTCCGCGGCGCAATCGCCGACTCCACGAACACCGCGGGAATCTTCCGCGCCACGATCATTTTCTGAATTTCTTCCTGATGAGCGAGATCGATTTCATCTTCGGTACTGATTCCCTTGAGGCCAAAAACCTCAAGCCCGTAAGCCTTGCCGAAGTAGCCGAACGCATCGTGGGCGGTGACAAGCACCCGCTGGTTCTCGGGAATCTTGGCGATTTCCGTTTTGCAGAATTCATCTAGCTTGGCCAACTCGGCACGGTAAGCAGCAGAATTCTCGCGGTAGTTGCTGGCATGGGTAGGATCGAACTTGGCGAGCATCTCCGCCACGTCCCCCACGCAGTCGCTCCACAGCGCCACGTCGTGCCACGCATGGGGATCGTACATGCCCGCGAATTCCGGCGGTTCGCGCAAGCGTTTGTCCTCGCGGGTTGTGATCCCCTCGGTCACCGCAAACGTGGCCTTCCGCCGTGCCATCTGCACGAACAAGTCCGCCATGCGTCCTTCCAAATGCAAACCGTTGTAAAAGATCGCGTCGGCTTCGTTGAGCTTCGCCACATCCGAGGCAATTGGCCGATAAAGATGCGGGTCAACCCCCGGCCCCATGAGCGCGTCGACCTTCACAAACTCACCCCCCAGCCGGGCCACGATTTCAGCGACCGGACCGGTGGTAGCGACCACTTTGATGGGGTAAGTACCAGTAAAAGTGAGTTCCTGGCTAGTCGGCTCGGAATGGGTCGAATCAGTGGCCGTATTGCACCCCAGGCTGGCCACCAAAACGAGGGCGAGCCATGAACGGACAAGTAATGATAAAGCGCAGTATTTCATTGTATTATTCCTTCCAGGCTTAATTGTAGCATAGGCTACAAATTTAACCAACAACAATCCTTGCGTCAACTGGTTCCAGAGCACTTGCAAGAAGATATGCACGATAGTCGGCTTAGAGAAACCGAAACGAAATGCCCGAACCGACGAAATAATCGTCGGCCGCATCATTTAGCCCAAGACCGGCTCGAATGTCCCACATGACATTATTTGTTAGATAGACCGTCAATCCCCCGTTGAAATAGTGCTCATTCTGGACGGTTACCGCGCTATGGGGCACAAGCACGAACCACTCCGTGTAAGCACCCACATCGTCGAGCAACGAATAGCCAATCGTCCACGATTGTGCAAATTCCGTATACGCCTCGTTCGGTAAATCTTCGATCTGGCGATTGAACTGCGTGCTGCCTGCCGTGCTGATGAAGTCATTCACCTCCCAACTGTAAAGCCAATTGAGGCCCGGTAGGACTTCATCAGAGCTAAAACTATCGTCGCCCGTGGGAACAGTCATTTGCGGCACGAGCGCCATTTCCGGCAAGATGCCCGCCTGACCGGTGAGGCCCAGCTTCAACCCCAGATACAGGTCTTCCGACCCCGAGACACCCAAGCCATTAATTTCTTCATTGGCGTAGTTGTACGCGCAGCGCAATTCCAACCAATCCGCCAAGACGCCAATCCGCCACAACGTCTCGGGATAGCTATGCCCTATGGTTTCATCCGTGCCATCGTCGTCGAAGGAGTAGGTGTAACCATTTTCACTCTGAATTACGCCTCGCCCCACGGTGGAAGAGGCTTCAGTAAAATCGGGGCGATCCGTCACCATCGGTTCATCGAGATTCGGCCCGCCCTCTTCGGCCAGCGGAGAATTCCAGCGCATGAGCGTCGATGCCTGGGCGTTACACGTTTCCGCGCAGAGGACTTGCCAACTTGCTGTGGCGACGATCGCTAGAATGAGTTGGCGAATGCGTGAATAGGCGACCATAACAAAGTCCCGTCTGAACTGCTGGAAATCAGCTTCCTTAGAATCTTGTCGTCAGACCAGACTCCCAACGGAAAGCTCTTTGTTGTAGAATTAATGTCCACTGGTGCTAGCAGCCCTTGGCGGAGCGCTATCATCCCACAAAGCTGATCGACTAATTTGTAGCATAAGCTACAATATATTCTCCGTGCCTGCTTATTTGTTGGGCTACGTAGCAAGACCCTATGAAAGAAACCCGCAAAGTTGCCGATGGTCATCGCCGTACTCGCCGGGATCACGCTGCGGAAACAGCCGAGGATTACGTCGAAGCGATCAGCGAAGTGCTAGCTGAGAAAGGGGTCTGCCGAGTCATTGACCTGGCCCGCCGGTTTGACGTCACCCACGTCACAGTGACCAAAATCGTGGCCCGCCTCAAGGAGAGTGGCCTAGTCACGAGCGAACCTTATAAACCGTTGGAATTGACCGACGCAGGCAAACGCTTGGCTGCCAAGTCCCGCCGCCGCCACGAAGTGGTTCACAAATTTCTGTTAGCCATCGGTGTGAGCGAAGCGGTTGCCGTGATCGACAGCGAAGGGATCGAGCACCACGTAAGCCCCGAAACTCTCGAAGCCATGCGGGCCTTTCTGGATCCGGCTACCGTCTCGCCAAAGTAGTTTGAAGTCTCGTTAGGGATACTTGACCTGGTCTTCCATCAGCCGTCGTGCTTCGGTTGTCGCCGCTGCCCAGTCGCCCTGCTCCGCTAACTGCAAAATCTCTCGTAAAAAATCGGCCTCCGCCGTTGTGACATTCGACTCGGATTCAGCGGATTTCACCAGTTCTCCAATACTCGCCAACTTCGTTGCATCTTGGCGATTGCAGACCGAATACATCGCACTGGCGATCTCGTAAGTTTTGTCGCTGACTTCGCCGTAACCTCGCCGACCAACTAAAAAATAACCGGCCAGCAAACATAGCACTAATATCCCCACGATTTTCCCCACTTCGCTCGCGCGCATCGCTCATAACTCCTTGGTTGAAACCTCACCCTCGGCAATGCTCGAAATCTCGGCCCAGAGCAGCAAGTCCACGTCGTCCGAGGCAAATCGCACGCTGCCGTCGCCAAAACACACGTTCCCCCCACCGGGATGCTCAGAAAACATCTGCCCCACATGGAACGTCGGGAAATTGACCGGATGGATGATGGGGAAACCGGTAATATCTAACTCGCCTCCCGACGGCCCTCCATGAACCAACACCAAGGTTGCGGCCGCATCGTCGCCATTCTCGGGTGACTGGAACTTCGGCAAGGTCAACGCCCCGGGCACAACACCCACCCAAGTCTTGTCGCTCAAAGCGGAAGAATGTTCGCCCAAGAAAATCGTATTTGAGAGGCCATCCGTGATCTCACGAAATTCAACAGCCGAGTTGCGATAGAACGGTCCGTCCCCCACCGTCGACACGTCGCCGCTGACCTCAATCTCGGTCGTGGCACTCGTATAAATGTTAGTGAACACGGTGGCCGTGGCTGCGGCACCACACTCCCCCCAGCATGATTCCTGCCCGTGGCTGGCCACGTAATTCGACCGACCAACCTCGACTTGCCGGCCTTCAATCGTGAGCGACTGCCCCGCAGGATCCGTCACGAAAAACGGCCCGCCTTCGCCCGAGTCGGTCGGACACAAAAAACTCGCGATCTCGGTGCGGATCAACTCGGAATGTCTGGTTGCCCATAAAGGCTGCTCCATGTCCGCCTGCTGGATGATATTGGCTTGCTCCAAGTGGGGCAACAAAAACGCCCCCCAACCCCAACCGGGCGGTGCGTCCCAAGTCCCCGGATCACGAGTCGCCGGCGTTGGCACCGTCAAGGAATTTGATGCATAACCCGGTGGCAATCGCTTGTTGGTCACCTCAAAATTCTGGATCGCTAGCCCCAGTTGCTTGAGATTGTTGGTGCATTGAATCCGCCGGGCCGACTCGCGCGCCGCCTGGATCGCGGGTAACAACAGCGCAATCAACACGCCGATAATAGCAATCACGACGAGCAGTTCGACCAAGGTAAACGCGTACTTTTTGCTGCAATTCATGGCAACTCCCGCGGGACATAATTTGTAGCCGACGCTACAGTCACTCCCAAAGTGTACCCTGGGCTACATTATGTTCAAGGGGCCAGAAAAAATTTTGCCATCCGAGATCGATTGCGTGATCCAGAACCAGAGTCCAGTATCCACTTGGCAATCACGACCGGCACGATTCTGTCGACAAAGCTGGTCCCGTCGCTGGCAAAAAGTCGCGGAATCCAGCAAGTTTCCGGGAATTGCTTTTCTCCAGAGCCACTTGTGGTATCTTTAGAGGACTGGCAGAGAGAATCCGTTCATGTCGAAGGTTTGCCGAGCTTGCCATGCGGTTTATGAATTTCCAATACGTGAAGCGTTATCGGATGGAGTTGAATCTCCTCCGTTGGCAGTACACAGCGCTCCGACTCCCCATGGGTTACCGCCTTGTCCCTTGGCATCAGTCGCTCACTGCCGCGCATGCCGAGGTCAAGTATCACAGCTTTCAGGGTGGCATCGACGCTCAAGTCTTTCCCTGCCTGGGCGAGCTTTCCGGCTGCCAGCGCCTCATGAGCGAGATCAAGGCCAAGGAAGGGTTTATTCCCGAGGCCACCTGGTTGGTGGAATACGTCGGCGCGGGCATACATCGGGCTGAGTATTGCGGAACGATCCAAGCCGTTCGCGTCCAAAAATACAAGGCCAGCGTGCAGAACATCGGCGTGCTAGCCGAACACCGCGCACGAGGCATCGGCACGTCCCTCATCCAAGCCAGTCTGCTCGGCCTGCAACAAGTCGGCATCACGCAAGTGGGCCTCGAAGTGACCGCCGAGAATCAAGGGGCCGTAAAACTCTATCGCCGCCTTGGTTTCCGTACGGTACGCACCCTCTACAAATCAGTTGAACTTGCCTACGCGAGTGCAGGCCGGTAGGCTGCCTCTATTCCTGAGAAGCCAGATTCCTGAGCAGCCCGTTCAAAAACCAAACAGCCTCGATGACCGTTACTCGCCAAGTTTCTCAAAACGACATCTTCTCGCACCGCTTGGCGAACGGCATGATCTTGGTCGGCGAGCCGAGCAGCTCGGTCCAATCCGCCGCAATCACGTTGCTCGTTCCCTGTGGTTACACCACCGACCCCGTGGATCGCTTGGGATTGTCATCCCTCGTTTGCGACATGGTGTTGCGTGGTGCGGGGAGTCGCGATAGTCGGGCCTTGATCAACGACCTCGAAGTCCTCGGCGTCGAACGCGGGGAGTCGGTCGGTGCTTCGCAGATTAGCTTCAGCGCCGCGACGCTCGCCGAAAATCTCACGGAAACTCTGACGATCTATGCCGACATGGTCCGCCGACCCCATTTACCCGCCGATCAAATCGAAGCTGGGCAACTCGTTTGTTTGCAAGAAATCAACGGCATCGACGACGAACCGGCGCAACGCTTGATGGTCGAACTGCGGCATCGCACGTACCCCCAGCCGTGGGGCCGTTCGAGCCATGGCACCGAAGCAGGCGTGATGGCCTCTACCGCCGACGAAGTTCAAGCCCATTGGTCGCGCCATTTTCGCCCCAACTCCGCGATTCTCGGCATTGCCGGTAACTTTGATTGGCAGCAGTTGATTGCCCAGATCGAAAGTCTGTTCGGCGATTGGCAAACAAACAACGTCCCTGCCATCGTCGAAACTACACCCGCGCTGGGTGACTCTCACACGCATCACGAAGGCAATCAATGCCACATTGGCATCGCGTATCCGAGCGTCCCCTATCGTGATTCCGAGTACATGCGAGCCTGGGCGGCGGTCGGGGTGTTAAGTGGCGGCATGAGCTCGCGGCTGTTCACTGAAGTCCGCGAAAAACGCGGGCTTTGCTATACGGTCAGTGCGTCGCTGCAAACCCAACTCGACCGCGCGCGTGTGCTCTGCTATGCGGGTACCTCCAGCGAGCGAGCTCAGGAAACTCTCGATGTAACATTCGCCGAGTTGCTACGACTCCGCGAGGGTGTCCTTCCCGGGGAACTCACGCGACTCAAAGCCCGCATCAAAAGCGGCCTCATTATGCAGCAAGAATCTACCAGTGCCCGTAGCGGCGCAATTGCCCGCGAGTGGTATCACCTCGGCCGAGTACGCACCTTGGACGAAGTCGGCCGCCTGGTTGATGAGCTCACCGGTGAGATGATCAACGAGTATTTACAGCAGCATCCCCCCCAGGATTTTACGTTCGCCACTTTGGGCCCAACCCCGCTGGAGTTGCCAAGTGAAGTTTCGTAGTCACACGCTCGACAATGGTTTGGAAATCGTGGCCGAGTGCAACGAGGCCGCGCACTCCGTGGGAGTCGGGTTTTTCGTGCGCACCGGTTCACGCGACGAGACCGACGAAGTCGCCGGTGTGAGCCATTTTCTCGAGCACATGGTGTTTAAGGGAACCCCCCAGAGATCAGCGGACGACGTGAATCGCGAGTTCGACGAACTCGGTGCCCATTACAATGCCTTCACCAGCGAAGAAAACACGGTGTACTACGCCTCGGTGTTGCCCGAGTACCAAGAACCCGTGATCGACATCCTGGCCGACATCATGCGGCCAAGTCTGCGCGATGAAGACTTCAACATGGAGAAGAATGTCATCATCGAAGAAATCCAGATGTACGCCGACCAGCCCCCCTTCGGCATGGACGATAAAATCAAAGAAATTCACTACGGCAAGCACCCGCTGGCGCGGAGTGTGCTCGGCACGGAAGAAACCGTCGGCGGCCTCGCAGTCGGCCAAATGCGTGATTATTTTGAGTCGCGCTACGCTCCCAACAATATGTTCGTCGCCGCGGCAGGCAAAGTCGAATTCGACGCTCTGGTAAAACAGGTCGAAAGCCGCTGCGGCCAATGGACAGCGGCTCAGGCACCGCGCGAAGTGCCCACCTCGCAGTCGAAAAGCTCCTTCCAATTGGTGACGCGAGCCTCTTCCGCTCAGCAATACATCCTGCAACTCGCGGATGCCCCCGCCGCTGAAGACGACCGCCGCTTCGCCGCCAAGTTGCTCGCCACGATCTTCGGCGACGATTCCGGCAGTCGACTTTATTGGGAACTCGTCGACCCAGGTTTGGTCGAAAGTGCGAGCGTCGGGCATTACGAATACCAAGGCGTGGGCATGTACTTCTCTTGGGCCAGTTGCAATCCCGAGGACGCCGCGGAGAATTTTGCTCGCATTGAAGCGTTGCAAAAAATCGCCGAACGCGATGGCTTTGTGGAACAGGAACTGCATCAAGCCAAAAGCAAAGTCAAATCGCGCGTGGTGCTCGGCAGCGAACGACCCCGAAACCGCCTCTTCAACGTCGGCGGCAACTGGCTCCAACGCCGCGAATACCGCAGCGTGGCCGATGACCTCCAGGTGCTCGAAAGCGTATCACTCGCCGATATTCACAATGTGCTACGTGACTTTCCTCTCACCCAGCAAACCACGGTGACCATCGGCCCGCTCGAATCTTGGGGTCAAGCCTGAACCTGCCATTCTGACAGGATTGCCGAGACTGAAGGAAACAGGCTACAGGCAAACGACTTAGGGCTCTTCGCGGCGGCGTGAAAATGTCTACTCCGACATTCCCCATATGGACTGAGCCTGGAACCGATCCAGGCACCGAATGCTCCCCATTTTATTGGTCGTCCCCACCGCGCGTCTAGCGCGTGGTGAAAATTTCGACAGATCTTCTTGGCCCGCGCC
>Ga0163152_10000157_pt1 | contig 112842 bp, 77 predicted proteins | sample OliLakLV19MP8IB2_FD_148635 | JGI IMG/M metagenome (GOLD analysis project Ga0163152, IMG submission 148635) | Freshwater microbial mat bacterial communities from Lake Vanda, McMurdo Dry Valleys, Antarctica - Oligotrophic Lake LV.19.MP8.IB-2 | ecosystem: Environmental > Aquatic > Freshwater >...
GTGTAGAGGCCGCCCGAGGGAGGCGGGCCGGGGAGAGAGGCGGGACGCGGGGAGGGGGTCTGCGGCGGGGATGGGATCTGCGGCGTGATGCGCGCCTTGAAGACGAAGTCCGTCACCTTGTCTCGGACGCCGTCGACCATCTGCTGGAAGAGCGCTGAACCCTCGCGCTTGTACTCGATCTTCGGGTCGCGCTGACTGAACGCGCGGAAGCCGATCGAGTCACGCAGTTGGTCCATCGCGTACAGGTGGTCCTTCCAAGAGGGGTCGAGCGTCTCGAGCAGGAGCGTCCGCTCGAAGTAGAGCAGTTCGGCGCGCAGGATCGATTCGACTTTCGCGAGAACGGCGTTGTCGAGTTCCTCGCCCTCGAGGCGGCGGTTAGCCGCGGGCCACTCTGCCCTGAGGCGGTCCTTGAAGAATGCGACACGCGCGTCGTGGTCCTTGAGTGCAAGGGCCTCATCGATGGTCTTGTGAAGCGTGTCAGACTCGACGTTCTTCTTCGAGCCCGCGAGGAGTTCCTCGCGGCATCGTGCGGGGGGCGTGCGGGAGAGTTGCTCGATCGTCCAATCGAGTCCGAGGCGCTGATTCGCCCACGCAACAAGTTGCTGTGCCGCGCCCTGCGGGCTCTGACGCATCATCGCCATGGTCATCTCCATGGCGAAGTCAACGGGATATTCGATCTCGCGTTTGGCGTAGAGTTCGCGCGATTGCGTCAGGAAAAGCGTGACTACGTCTTCCCGGCCCGTCTGCTGGGCCTTGATGATTTGCTCGACGGAGATAGTGAAGCCGAACTTCCGGTCGCCCCACTTCGAGAGTTCCGCCGGCCCGTAGTCGCGTCCGACAAACTTCGCCAGGCCGTCGAGGTTCGCGGCGTCGATCCGGCGTTCGGCGGCCTCACCCAGTTCGTTCTCGACCTTGCGACGAACCGCCGAGCCGTTGGCACGCAGCTCCTTCGGGTCGAGTTCGACCCCGAAGTGACCCTTGGCCCACTGGGCCAGTCCCTCGGCATCGAAGTCCATCTCGAACTCGCTGTTCTCGGCGGGCATGTACTCGCCCATTGTGACGCCGATCTGCTGGCGCACTTCCTCCTTTGCGTCAGCGCGGATGCGCTTCTCCATGTCGATGAGGTCCATGCCCTTCAGCCGGTCTGGCTCGATGGGCACGTCGATCGTCTGGCGGGCGAACTCCGCCGCGCACTGGGCCGCATAGCCCTTGTCGAGGAAGTCGTCGCACGAGGTGCGGGTGGACTGCTCGATGTAGTCAAAGATCAGGCCCTTGACGTCGCGTCCCTCGAGCACCCGCTGGCGCAGGCCGTAGAAGGCGCGCCGCTGATGCTCCATGATCTCGTCGTACTCCAGCAGGTTCTTGCGGCCCTGGAAGTTCCACTCCTCGACCTTCCGCTGGGCCCGCTCGACGCTCTTGGAGAGCATGGGGTGCTCGATCGCATCGCCCTCGCGCATGCCGAGAGTGGCGAGGATCTTCATGGTGCGTTCGCCAGCGAAACGCTTCATCAGGTCGTCCCCGAGCGAGACGAAGAAGCGGGACGAGCCGTTGTCACCTTGCCGGCCGGAGCGGCCGCGGAGTTGGTTGTCGATGCGGCGGGATTCGTGCCGCTCCGTGCCGATGACGTGCAGGCCGCCCAGGTCCTCGATGTCGGCGAACCAGCCGATGCGATGCATGAGGCACCTCCCATGCCGGTCGAGTTCCTCCTTGAGGGACTTGGCGGACATCGAATCGATCTTCTTGGGGTTCACCCAGGTGTGGTGCATGGCCCAGTGGCGGAGGAGTTTGAGTTCCAGTTGGTCAAAGGGCATCTCCTCGGCCTCGCGCTTGGGGATCTCGAGTTCGCGCGGCGCGATCTTTCGGAAAACGTTGTCGCGGACCTGGTCGTCGGTTGCGTCGACCAGCAGTTCGCGCGAGCAGATGCCCCGGCGCAGCCAGTGGTCCAGCAGGAACTCGCGCGAGATCGCCCCGAGTTTGATATCCGTGCCGCGACCGGCCATGTTGGTGGCGATCATGACCGCGCCGAGTTGGCCGGCGTTCTCGATCATGTGCGACTCGCGCTCATGCTGCTTGGCGTTGAGAACCTCGTGCTTGATGGCGTGCTTGCTCGTGAGCATCTTGGAGAGCGTCTCGCTCTTCTCGACGCTGGTGGTGCCGACGAGCACAGGGCGGCCCGCATCGTGGAACTGCTTGATCTCATCAACGATGAAGTCCCATTTGTCCTTGGCGGTGAGGAACATCAGGTCGTCGTAGTCGCGCCGGACTACCGCGACGTTCGTCGGGATGGAGACCACGTCGAGGCGGTAGATGTCGTGGAACTCCTGGGCCTCGGTGTCCGCGGTGCCGGTCATTCCCGCCAGACGCTTGTACATCTTGAAGAAGTTCTGGATCGTGACGGTCGCGACCGTCTGTGTCTCCTGGCGAACGGGCACGCCCTCCTTCGCCTCGACCGCCTGGTGCAGGCCATCGGACCACTGGCGGCCGATCATCGGCCGACCCGTGTTCACATCGACGATGACGATGCTCGGCTCCATGCGCCCCGTGTCAGGATTCTGCGAGGGCATGACGATGTAGTCGCGGTCGAGCATGTACACAACGTGCGCGCGGACGGCCTGCTCCAGCAGGTGGGGCAGGTCCATGTTCTCGCCGACATAGAACGAGCCCACACCCGCGATGCGCTGCGCCTCGGCGATGCCATCGTGCGAGCAATGGGCCTGGCGGCGGTCGAGTTCGATCTCGTAGTACTGGGTGTGGCGGGCCCGCTCCTGCTCGAGAAGGGGCAACTCCGCCTTCGCGGCCCGCATCTGCTCCTGCATCTCGGGGACCTTGGACTTCTCCCGCGCGTTACGGATGTCGCCCTCAAGCCCTTTGATGGTCCGCAGGCAGTGCTGCACCTTGTCGTCGGCCTGCTGCCAGGGGCGCTGCTTCTCGACGAGGTGCAGCGCCAGGCGGTTGGCCAGGTCATAGCGGGGCGCGCCCTCGTGCGCGGGGCCGGAGATGATCAGCGGCGTGCGGGCCTCGTCGATGAGGATCGAGTCCACCTCGTCGACCACGGCGAAGTCGCGCTTTCGCTGGACCTGCATCTCCAGACGCGGCTTCATGTTGTCCCGCAGATAGTCAAAGCCGAACTCCGAAGTGGTGCCGTACACCACATCGCAGCGGTACATCTCCCGCTTGAGCGCCTCCGGCTGCATGTGCATCGGGTGGATGGCGCCGACTGTCAGGCCAAGGGCGTGGAAGTACGGGAAGGTCCAGTCGCGGTCGCGCTGCACGAGATAGTCGTTGACCGTCACGACGTGGACCTTCATGGACTCGAGCGCTGCGAGGTAGCACGCGAGCGGCGCGACGATGGTCTTGCCCTCGCCCGTCTTCATCTCGCTGATCTTGCCCGCCGAGAGGACCATGCCGCCGATGAGTTGGACATCAAAGGGGCGCGCGCGGAAGGGCGGCTTGCTCTTGGTGTAGAGGTCGCGAACCGCGTCGTAGAGCGCGGGCGGAACCTCAACCTGCAGCCAGGGCGCAACTGTCTCCGCGCAGCCCAGAAACTCGTCCTGCTCATCCGGGAGCACGTCGGCCTGCGGCACGCCGAGTTTGGGGTCGTAGGTTTTGGGCAGCAGAGTCTTGCGGGCCGCGATATCGGCTTGCACCTGGTCGTACAAGGCCCGCGCGGCGGGCGGGAGACGCGATGCGTCAAAGAGCGGGGCGAAGCGTGGGTTGAAGATGTTGCGCAGCCCGACGGAACGGTCCATCGCCTCGCGCGCCACGGAGAACGCGTCCACCAGCAAATCGTCGGCCCTTTCCCCCTTATCGACGCGGGCCCGGAACTCGGAGAGTTTGGCGCGGAGTTGCCCATCGCTCAGCAGGCGTATCTGCGCCTCCTGCGCGTTGATGGCGGTGACGCGCTGGGTGTACTTCTTGACGAATCGCTCGTTGCGCGATCCGATAAGCCAGTTCAGGACCGGACCGATGAGGGGGATGCCGGTGGGCTTGGTCGATGCTGCGGGCATGGGCGTTCTCTCTGGAGCGGTGCCACCTGAGCGGTGACGACCTCGTGAGGAGACGGGCAGATGCGATGACCATTTTGGCGGACTGAGAGTCAGAGCCGCCGCGCAGGGCGCATCACCGGTGCATGAAATGTGGGTGATCGGGACGGAGGTCCGCCGGGCGCTGGAGCGAGGCGCAATCAGGCCGTTCAAGGAGGAGGCAGGTTCATCAGCGCGACTCGCACCGGATGAAGCGTGGGGATGAGAATCGGCGCGAACGCGGCCGTTGCGACATCCTCCGCAAAGGTTCGTGCTTGAACGCCCTCACCCGCCCCGCCTAATCCAACGAACTTGGCCGCGACCGGCTTGGTGGGCGAGGTGGGATGTACACTCGAAACCCGGGTGCTCCGCTGAGTCGCAGGATCGACCCACCGCGTTTCGGCGGGCGACTGCCGTTCCGACAGACTGTCCCGCTGGCCGGTCGCCAGAACCATTGTCACGAGCACAAGCAGTGTCGTGCCGCCGATGGGCGCGAAGCCTCTGCGGCCCGGCCAGCCGAATGAGGGAGCGCATGATGAAGCGGCAGATGGCTGCATTGGACCCGGTACTGTATCGGCAAAGTCCGTGCCGGAAGCAAGAAGACTGGAAGCCCCTATCCAAGCCCGGTCAACGGCTCGTTGTGGATAACCATTGGAAGTGCTGTCCCGATGGGCGTTGCGGGTCAAAGCGGCGTTTGCACAACCTTGACGGACTTGCCACAGATTCCCATGTCCGGTACGCTGGTGAGCCCGCGAGTCGGATTCCCGATGCAACGCTTTCCTTGTCGCCGCGGGCCACGGACGGCCGAAAAGATTCGCCACTTGGGCAGGAATGCCCCGAGCGGCGGTTGGTTGTGTACGTCCCCAGTTTCGGAGTTAGAGACTCCGGTACCGGGGCAGAGTTGCTGCGAGAAGCGAACGGCCCCGGGGGCCGGCGGAGGGATGAAGATGCTGGCGATGCGACAGGTTCTGCCCGAAACGCGGTCATCGGTGACGCACAAGTTTTGCGTGGGTGGGCACGAGGGGTACCTCACCATCGGTTTGCACACCGATGGGCGACCCGGCGAGATCTTCATCAAGATGGCGAAGGAAGGCTCGACTATGTCGGGCATGTGCCAGGCCTTCTGCCGCGCGTTCAGCCTCGCGCTCCAGTACGGCCTGACGCTCGAAGACGCCGTTCTGCGATTCCGCGGCATGCGGTTCGAGCCGATGGGGCCGACGAGCAACCCGGAGGTACCGGAGTGCTCGAGCATCGTGGATTATGTCGCGCGGTTCCTGGAGTTGAACTTCGGGGATGTGCGCTGAAGAAAGCAGCAGATCAGCAAATGGTCAAAGCGTCAAACTGATGAGGCCCGTGCTCGACCTCCGCGGACACCTCACAGAGTTTTGAGTGCTTTGCTGTTTTCCCGCCACCGTCACTTCGCGCCATCGCGCTCCGCGACCATGCGGATCATGTCCACGCAGCGTGCGGAGTAGCCCGACTCGTTGTCGTACCACGACACGACCTTGAAGAACCGATCGTTGAGTTGGATCCCGGCCTTGGAGTCGAAGATCGAACTCCGCCGGTCGCTGATAAAGTCGCTGGAAACGACCTCTTCATCGGTGTAGCCGAGCACGTTCTTCATCGCCCCCTCTGACCACTTTTTCATAGCGTCGTTGATCGCTTCCAGGCTGGTTGGCTTGGCAGTGCGGAAGGTCAGATCGACGCAGGAGACGTCCGCTGTGGGCACGCGGAACGACATGCCCGTCAGTCTGCCCTTGAGTTCCGGAATGCACAGTGCGACGGCCTTGGCGGCGCCGGTGCTGGCGGGGATGATATTCATATAGCCGTTGCGCCCGCCGCGCCAGTCTTTCTTGGACGGGCCGTCCTGCGTGGGCTGCGTCGCCGTCACCGCGTGGATGGTGGTCATCAGCCCTTCCTCGATGCCGAACTCCTGATGCAGGACCTTGGCGATGGGGGCGAGGCAGTTGGTGGTGCAGGACGCGTTGGAGATCACGGTGTGCTTCGACGGGTCGTACTTTTCCTCGTTCACCCGGAAGCAGAGCGTGGGAACCTTGTCGTCGCTCTTGGTTGGGGCGGAGATGATGACGCGCTTCGCCCCGCCGCCGGAGATGTGCGCTGCGGCCTTGTCGTACTCGGTGAAGAGACCGGTGGCCTCCAGGACGTAATCGACGCCCAAGTCCTTCCATGGCAGTTTGCCGGGGTCCTTCTCGGCGGTGGTCTTGGTGGCCTTGCCATTGACGGTGAAGGAGTTTTCCGTGGCGGCGATGGCGACCGGCTCTCCCTTGATGCGGAAGCGCCCGTGCATGGTGTCGTACTTCAGAAGGTACGCGAGATTATCGGCGGGAACAAGATCGTTGACGGCCACGACCTCGATGCCCTGCTCGCAGCACATGCGGTAGACCAGGCGGCCGATGCGTCCGAACCCGTTGATGCCGATGCGGATGGCCATGAAGCCTGCTCCCGTAGAGTTGCTGCGAATGGGGCGAACATTGTGCCCGGGTGCTTACCGGACCCGGCCAACGGTAGGGGGCGCTGGACGCGGCGATCCAACACGGACGCCGCGGCGGCGGGGTACGCGCCAGTTCAGGCGGGGTGGCGCTTGACCGATGCATGGAGGCCGTTAGGCTTAGGCTTGATATTCCGGGTAGGTAGCTCAGTTGGTAGAGCACCGCATTGAAAATGCGGGTGTCGCCGGTTCAAGTCCGGCCCTGCCCATTGGTCCATATGCCACAGCATCGCACGGAACACCAATCCCCACTAACTCACTTGGTTTTTGGGGGTTTTGTGTTTCGGGCTTTGACGCCGTGGGACCGCTTGGGCGCGTGTGTGTTGCCGGATTTGCTGCCGCCTCAGTTGCCCCAATGGCGCGGGTCCAGTCGGCGTCGGTGACTTGCAAGTAGTGCCCCGCCGCGATCGCCTTGGTGTTGCCGATCCACGCGCAAGCAGTGTGTAGCGGGAACGTCGTCGCCAGTTCGGTCTGGCGACTCGCCCGCAGATTATGCCATGTTCGGGGCCAAGGCGTGTAACCCGCCCGCTTGATGATCCGGCGGAAGTGGGGATTCAGGTTCGCGCCCTCCCGGTATCGCCCGATCACGTTCACCGACCCTACCGGGGCCGCGTCGAACGCCGCTTGCAGGTGTTCGCGGATTTCGGGGAACAGCGGGACCATCCGCTCGCCCTTGCCTTCGTGGTGTTCGGTCTTGCAGGATCGCACCGTCAGCCGGTTGTGCTCCCAGTCCACATCGGCCCACCGCAGGGCCAGGGCTTCACTCGGAACGCGCAGCCCGCCGAACCGGGACAGGGCGATTAGCAGCCGCCATTCGGCATCGGGGGCCGCGTCGATCACCTTGGCGATCGTGTCCCGCGACACGAACACCGCGCGGGCCATGTTCACTTGCGATCCCGCCTTCAGCGCCGCGATCGGATTGGCGCCCGTCATGCCGCGCCGGATCGCCCAGCGGAATACTTGCCGGGCGTACAGCACCGTCGGGCTAATCGTCGCCGCCGCGTACCCCGCCTTCGTAAGACCGGCCCGCCATTCGTCGGCGTCGGCTTCGCCGATGGTCGCCACGTCGCGGGCTTCGGTGAAGTGTTCCACCAGCGCCGACTCGGCTTGCTTCATCCGCACCCGCGTCGCGGGCTTCACGTCCACGCCGGCGAAGAATGCCGCCAGCAACCCGTCCAGCGTCACCGACGCGATAGCCCGCCCGTGGTTGGCACAACCCCAGCGCCGCGACGCGGGCGTACACAACGTCATCGACGCCCGCAAGCCACCGGGCCGCGTCGGGGTGCGGGACCGCGTTGTGACGCTTGGCGATCACAAGATGCCCGATCGCCACCCGCGCAGATTCCGCGACCGACTTCGGGCATTCGCCCAGCCGCAGGGTCCGTTGCTTGCCCTTGGTGTCGCGGAACAGAATCCGCTTCAACTCGCCCCGCTCGCCTTCACGTCCAATGCTCGCTATACGTCACTGTCCCCTTCGGGTTGCCGAAGTCTTGATCTTGTTCCGCATGGTGCGGAGTTTCGCGCCGCCGCGCTTGGCTTCGGGCATGGTGCCCGCTTCGCGTCCGATATACCGCGCGGCAGCGCGTGCCAGCAGCCCCGACCGGGTTTCGCCGTTCGCCTTCGCGTGGCGGTCGATCGCGTCCAGCACGCGCTGGGGCATGGTGACGCCGATGCGTGCAAACTTCAGCCGCAGCGTGGATTCGTCCACGCCGACGATCGCCCACGTCCCCCCAGTTCCGTCGGCGTAGTCGGGGTCGGCCCGCAGTTTTTCGATCGGGGTTGGGAGGGGGATAACGCCGCCATCTTCAATGATCCCTTCCAGATGGAGTTCGATCGCCTCCCGGACCATCGACAGGGCTTCATCGACGGTCGCGCCGGCGGACACGCAACCGGGCAGGTCCGGCACGCTCACGCCGTAGTCGCTCTTGCGGTCTTTGTGGATCACGACGGGGTAGTTCATGGCTTGCTCCATCCGGCTTGCTTCGCGATGCTCCGCAGGGTTCCGATCGGCAGGTCGCGCTTGGGGTGCGGTACCGTCACCAGTCCGGGCTTCGATGGGTGGCGGTACTGACGGGGACTCCCCTTCGTGCGGGCCAAGACCCACCCATCGGCTTCCAGTCGGCGGGTCAAGTCCCGGCTGTTCATGCCTTAGTATCGCATACGGTGTGTATCGTGTCAAGGTTCATTCCTCTTGAATCTTCCGCATGGATCGACTCCCCGACCGCCACCAGCCACGCCGCTGTGTTCGAGTACATCGAGGTGTTCTATAACCGCAGGCGGCTCCACGCCGCCCTCGACTACCTCAACCCCGAAGCGTTCGAGGCTCGTAGAGTTGCGTAGAAGTCTGTCAATGGACGCTGGGTCAGGTCATATACTTCATTCCCGCGGGGTATTGATGTGAACACACCACTGTCGGCAGCAGGTTCTGATTGCAGCGGCCACCGCTTGGCACCTCACCCGGTGCTCGGGGGTTTTTACGCAGCGCCCGAGCAACGCCAGGCTGTCGTGGACGGCCTGTTCGAGGATTCCGCCAAGCACTACGACCGGATCACGTCCCTGATGGGTCTCGGAACCGGCGTGTACTACCGCCGGAGCGTGCTGCGGCGGATCGGAGTTCGCCCGGGGTCGCGGGTGCTGGATGTGGCGTGCGGGACGGGGCAGGTCGCCGCGGCGGCAATGGGCCTGGTCGGCTCCGCCGGAAAGGTGTTGGGTGTTGATCCCAGCGCCGGGATGCGGGCTGTTGCCGAGAAGCGGCGGGGAATCCGGACGCTGACCGGAACGGCGGATCGGCTGCCAGTCGAGGACCGCTCGCAGGACTTCGTAGTAATGGGCTACGCACTGCGTCATGTCTCCGATCTGATCGCGGCGTTCAGGGAAATGCATCGAGTATTGCGGCCGGGAGGAACCGTGGCGATTCTGGAGATCGCGCCGCCGGAGGGGAGGCTGGCCTGCGCGATGCTGAAGGCCTACCTCAAGCACGTCGTGCCGCCCATGAGCCTGTTGGTGACGGCCAGCCGTCCTGCGATGACGCTGATGAGTTACTACTGGCAGTCGATCGAGGAGTGCGTACGCCCGGAGGAGATCCTCGGGGCGATGAGCGAGGCCGGTCTTGAGAATCCCGTTCGGCACCGCACGCTGGGAATCTTCAACGAGTACATCGCTCGCGCGGCAGCGCGCGAACCCGCACAGCAAGCGTGACGAGGCGGGTCACGCATCCCGATGCAGTGCATCACGCAGGAGCGTGTGCAGGCGCACGATTTCGAGGATGTAGTCGCTTTCCAGACGTTCCGCATTCTCGTTCGGAACGAGCGGGGGACCGTAGATCAATCCATAGCGGACGCGGCGAAGGGGCAGCCAACTGAGGGGGCGGCGGTACGCCGCAGAGTTCAGGACCACGCACGGGACGACCGGCACGTCGGCGATCCCCGCGAGACGCCCGAGGCCGGGGCGGATGCGTCGTGTGGAGATCACCGAATCAGCCTCGCTGCGGATCGAGCCCTCAGGGAACATCGCGACCGCACGCCCTTCGCGGAGCCGCTCAAGGATGATCCGGACGGTCGGCGCATCGGGGCGCGAGCGTTCGAGCGGGAAGGCGTTCATGCTGCCGTAGAACCAGGCGGCAAGGGGATTGCGGAAAACCTCGGTGATGCTGACAAAGTCAAGGGGGCGCGGCGTGTGGCGGATCAACAAGGGCACGTCGTACTCGCTCAGGTGCGTTGCAGCGAGGATGAACGGGGCGACGCGAGGGACGTGCTCCAGCCCGATCACGACGGGGCGTGAACACAGTGCGAAGATCGTGCTGCCGACCCTACGAACCGTTCTGTAGAAGTGATCGCTCACGCACGCTCCAGCCCGTCTGCCCGTCTGCGGTCGTGTCCATCCCCTGGATCTGCTCAAACACTCTGACAAACTCGCCGCCCACCCGCGCGGCGAGTTCCGCCCGCGTCCGCCGGTTACTTCTGCGCCCGGGTGGTGGGAGCACAGGGCGGCCAAACGCGATGCAGACACGCCCGCGCCTTGCAGGAAGCCAGATAGAGACGCCGTTGAGGCGTTCAACTCCGAGCACGGCGACGGGGAGGATCGGCACCCCGCTGCGGATGGAGATGGTGCAGACGCCTTGCTTGATGGATCCGCCCCTCAGGGCCGATTGGCCCCCCGCGACTACGCCGCCCTCGGGGAACATGCCCACCACGAGGCCGTCATCGAGCAGGCGGATCGCACGGCGCACCGCGGGCAGGGCAAAGCCGTAGCGCTCCACGGGGAACGCGCCGCCCTGATTGAGCGCCAGGGCCGCCCACCGCCACTGGTAGAACTCAACGCGTGTCATCCAGTGGATAGGGCGATCGAACAGGGCGGTCAGGAACGCGGGCTCGAGGTGTCCCAAATGCGAAACCGCCACCAGGACGGGTCCAACCTCATTTGCGGGCTCGCGGAAGAGCACACGTTCGCGAATGCAGAGCCATTTGATGCCTCGGCACGCCGCGCGGCAGGTGGAATAGAAGCAGGCGTTCATGCGCCTGCATGATACACGATCCTGCCACCTGCCCGCGACGATGCAAGGGCAGGCGCCCGCGCCGGATCGGTTGCACCGATTGCGATAACCTGACCCGGTGAAGTGCCCAACGCATACCGCCCGTCCGATTGTCGGCATGGTGGTAATTCCGACGTACAACCATGCTCGACCGCTCCAGGGAGTGCTCGCGAGGGTCGCGGCGTTGAATCTGCCGATGGTCGTGGTTGACGACGGTTCCACGGATGGAACGGAGGGACTGCTCGAAACATGGGTGCAAGGAAACGCGGATATGGGGGGACGTGCGGTCGTGATTCGACACGCACGGAATCGGGGGAAGGCCGCAGCGCTTCGGACAGGCTTCGAGCGGGCGTCAGCGATGGGTGCGACGCACGCGGCCACGATTGATGCTGACGGCCAACTCGATCCCGAGGACATTCCCAAGTTGCTCCATGAAGCGGCGCGGCACCCGGGGGCGTTGATCCTCGGCAAGCGCCCCGACCGGATGGTGGGCTGCCCCGCGCGGTGCGCTGTAGGTCGCAGGAATGCCAGCCTTGCGCTGCTGGCGGAGACAGGGCTGCGTCTCGGCGATACGCAGTGCGGGCTCCGGGTCTATCCACTCGCCCTCATCGAAGCGGTTCGGTGCAGTGCGGCGTGCTACGCGTTCGAGGCGGAAGTCATCACGCGCGCGGTGTGGGGAGGGTACGAGGTACGCGAGGTGCCGATCGCTTGCCGGTACTTTGCGTTCTCAGACAGAGTGACCCACTTCAAGCCCTGGCGTGACTCGCTTCGCCAAGGGGCGGTTCACCTCAAACTGCTGGGGCTGGCAATGGTTCGGACTTCCCCGCGTGCGAGAACAACGAAGGAATCAAGCACGTTCACGCAACGGTGCCGCAGCCTTCTCCAATGGCTCAACCCGATGCGTTCCTGGCGGGAAGTGCAAGACGAGTCGATCGGAGATTTGGAACTGGCCTCCGGGCTAGCGATCGGCGCGTGGATCGGAACCTTGCCCTTCTATGGCCTGCACACCGTGCTGAGCGTGTTCATAGCGTGGCGTCTGCACCTGCATCCGGCGGCGGTGGTGCTAGGTTCACAGGTCTCCATTCCACCGTTTGGCATTGCATTGGCGGTGGTCTCGATCGGCATGGGACACTTTCTGCTAACCGGCTCGTTGCCCCATGTCGAGGTGGACAGCCTGACCTGGTCAAGCGCGTGGCAGGTCCCGCTGCACGCCTTTGCCGAGTGGCTCCTGGGGAGCGCCATCGTCGGCATCGGCGTAGGGGCGTGTGCCTACTTCATTGGTCTGTGGATCGCCCGGCGAGCGCGGGGGAGGTCTCGTTCGGTCGAACTCCCCTGAGCGGCGCTGGAGGGAGGGGCGGGTCGAGCAAATCGTCCAGCCGGACCATCGAGAGATCACGCGCTCGAATCCGAGCGATGATCATGGGCAGCGCATCGGCGGTTGCTCCAACGCGTCGGCTGCTTTGGGGATCACGCCCATCGTGGAGAAGAAGAATTTCTCCCGCACCCGCCCGCCGCAAGTTCCGCGCGATTGCCGCTGGCGTCGTCCGGATCCCGTCGAACGCACGGCGCGTCCACGTCACGACCCGGCAGTCATTCAGGGCCGCGGCTTGCATCACCAGCGGGGACTTGAAGCCCATCGGTGGTCGAAAGTAGGTGGGCACCTGCCCTGTGAGACCGTGCAGGGCGTCGTTGGTGCGTTGGATCTGGTCCCTCCAATAGCCGCGCCCTCTGAACAAGCCCGTCCTCGAGTGATCAAAGGTGTGGTTCCCCAGAAGGTGGCCCTGCGCGTGAATTCGGCGGATCAGCGCCGTATGCCTCGCCGCGTACCGCCCGATGACGAAGAACGTCGCGGGAACTTTCTCCCGCTCCAAAACGTCGAGGATCGCATCGGTCGAGCCGGGCCAAGGGCCGTCGTCGAAGGTGAGCGCGACAGCGTGTGTGTTCGTTCGCGGCGAGCGGGAGACCACAGGGCCAAAGAGTCCGCCGCGCGGGGCGAAGGTCGAGTACGCCGTCAGGGCCGCGGCGGAAGCCGCGAACGCCGCCGCGGGAAGCATCAACGAATTGGGCGACCATGGGAGCATTCAGAAGACTCTCGATGGATATCGGAATACAGGGTATCGAGTTTCCCACGGCTGCGCTGGGGTTGCCACGGCCGCGTCACTCCGCAGCGTTTCGCGGCTTCGAGGCGCGCCAAACAAGCACCGGGGCAAGGATCAGCAAGCAGGCGACCAACGCGGAGGATACGCCGGTGAGCATGGCCCACCCCAAGGACCGAACCGCCGGGGTGTGCGTCAGGATCAGCGTCCCGAAGCCAAGCATCGTCGTGCCGCCGGTGCAGATGATCGCGTGTACCGTCGGTCGGAGCGCAACGCGAAGATCGCTGTCGCAGCGACCCGCGTTTTCCGCGACTTCATTGTCCCTCGCTGCGGCGACTAGGTAAATCCCGCAGTCCACCGCTATGCCCGCGAGCAGGGGGATGGCGACGATGTTCACAGGGTTGAGGCGCTGGCCCAGCGCCGACATCAACGCGAGCACGCACACAATCGAGAAGATCACCGGGATGAACGCGAGCGCCACGTCAACCGGCCGTCGAAGGAAGATGAAGAGCCAGACGACCACGAGTGTGACAGAGATCGCTCCGAACAACGCCACATCGCGCCGGGCTGCGCTCTCAAGGTCGTGCGAGACGACGGAGAACCCGGTGAGCGTGGCGCCCGGCACGCCGTGGAGCAGGGCGCGAATGTCCGCGCTGAGCGCTGGGAGGGCTTCGGGTCCAGACTTGTCTTTCGTCGCGCTAACAAGTACGAGTGTCTGACGGGGCAATGCCCCGTCGTCTTCGACTGCGACACGGGGAAGCAACTGCCGAGCGATCTCAGGGCGCGCCGCGACATCGGCGATGCTGGGAGCATGGGGGGTAATCAACAGTCTTCGCAAGAATCTCAGAAAGTCCTGAAAGCCGGCTGGCTCAAACTCACTGCGTGCAACTTCATCGTTGATGCCTGTGATGATGGCTTCGACATCGAGGGTCCGAAGCCTCTCCAGACGGTGCGGAACGAGGCGCGGGTCTGGCACGAGGGAAGCGAGTCCCAGCGTTCGCGATACTCCGGCCCGCCGTGCTGCAAGAGTGGAAAGGCGGTTGGCTACCTCGTGCGAGCGTGACGCAAGCGCTTCCGGCGAATCACCGACAATGCGAACCAGCAAGTTCTCGCCGCGAGCGTGAAAGCGTTCATTGATCATCCGTCCGGTCTCCAGCGGCTCGCTGGGCTGCGGATGCAGGACAGATGTGTTCGTCTCGAACTTCGGTACGAAGCCCGGCGTCATGCCGATCACAGTGAGCGCGGCTGCGGCCAACGATGCGCCGATTCCGATCGAGCGTGCCGGACGGCATGTCGCAATCGAAAGGAGCATCCCGGCGAAGCCCCCGCGAGTTCCCAACTGCGCGCCCGGTCGAACGCGCGGACGGGGCGAGAGCGCGAGGATCGCCGGGAGCACCAGCCACGCGGCCAGGAACGCGCCGACGAGCCCCGCGCAGCCCAGATTGGCGAAGTCTCTGAGCATCCGGACCCCGCTCAGGTCGATCGCTCCGAACCCGAAGATCGAGGTGAGGCAGACGGCGGTCAGAGGACCTGCCAGGTGGCGCGCGGCCCGGACAGATGCCTGCTTCGATGAAACACCCGTGGCAGCAATCGTGTCGTGGTACGACCGGAAGTGGATCGCGTACTCAACGCCAAGCCCCGCGAGGAGGGATGCGAGCACGGCGGTCAAAGGGGTGAGCGAGTGGATAAATAGCGTGGATACGCCGAAGGCGACAGTGACCCCGGTGCCGGCGGTGAGCATGATGGTGATTGGCGCCAGCCAACGGCGGAACGCGACGGCGAGAAAAAGGTAGACGAGCACACCCGCCACGATCGTGCTCACGATCGCGTCCCGCCGGATTGCTTCTGCCGTGGATGCCGCGATAGCGTGCCCGCCGCCAATGCGGACGCGCAGTCCAGAGGTGTTCTCCCGATTCACGAGTTCGCGAACGGCGCGCGTGAACCGTTTTCCGAACTCGATGTCGTTGACGGGTTGAGCACCCGAAACCCGTATAAGGATGGAATGCCTGTCATCGGAGAAGTCCGCGCCCGTGGCCGCAATGGACGCATCGCCATTCTCAGCCAGGGCAAAGCGGGAGAGGAAGAACTCGCGGAGTCGGAGCGGATCCTTGACGAGTCGCTTTGCGAGCGCGGCAGCGCCAGGTCCGGGCGCAGCGAGCAGGGTTGCGTTCTGCTCCAGTTGCTTCTGAACCTCTTCGGGCCGGAGCCGGCGCACAAGATCATCGAACACGCCGTCATCGAGCCACAGCGTGCCCGCAGGAAGCACGGTTTCGCGGATGTAGGTCTCGAACGCGGGATCGGGACGGTATCTTGCCCCCGTGATACCGGCCTCGACAGCACCGGGTTGGCTGGCCGCGGCTACCAGCCTTCCCGCGAACTCAAGCAGCGCCTGCTCGGCTTGCGGGGCCGGTAGCGACGCCGGCGCTGAAGCGAGAACCAGCAGGTCCTCGGCGGCGTGAAAGTCGTCGGTGATGTGCGCGAGCGCCTCCGCCGCGGCGTTGTCCCCTCCCAGCATGGCCGAGAGCGAGGAATCGATGCGAACCCTCGCGAGCAGCACGATGCTGATCGTCAGCGCTGCAAAGGCGAGCAGGAGCGTCAATCTCGGTCGGCGAGAGCAGGAGTCAACAACCCTGGTGAGACCATTGACAAGCATCAGGGACTCTTCACCGCTCGGCGCGGCGCCACAAACGCACCGGGAGCAAGGTCGCCGTTGAGCACAACCTCGTCCATGCGGATGACGATGCACCCGTGCGGATGGACGATCGTCAATGCATGTGCCCAGGGGACCGCGCCAACAAGTCGATAATCCGATAGTTCGATCGCAAGCGATGCAGCGGGATGATCGTCGGCCGGCTCGAACCGGCGCGGCGTGAGCGTGGCCCGGTCGATCACGCAGCGGAGCGTGTGGTCTGCAACTCTGCCAAACACCACTAAATCACGGTCGGTCGTGGCTACGGCATCCACGGTGGCCGACGCATAGAAAGCCGGCGCCAAGAGCGAGAACGCGCGCCGTATCCCCTCGGCCGCACGCCGCGATTGTTCCGCCCGCTCCTGATCATGTTGCTCATCGGTAGGAAGGAGCCACAGTTCCCCTTCCCGGAGCGTGGCATCGAAGACTGCGCGATCGAACTTCCAGGCTCGGAGCCGCAGTGAGCCCGGCGGCTGGGCCGCTAGAGCGGCATCGAGTCGCAGCGTCGAGCCGGTGGCATCCTCAAACTCGACGACTGCACTGGATTGGATGGTCTTTACCTCATCGAGTCGCTGCGCGATGACCCGAAGTGACTGATGACTGTCCAAAGTGGGGTAGATCGGAATGCCCGACCGGCAACCGCAAAGGGCCATGAGCACCAGGCACGCGGACCAGCAATGGACGGCACCGCTCGCCGAAAGGACGGATCGGGTGTGCTGACTCATTGGTGGCCCACGAGGTGGCGGAGGAGTTTTCCGGCTGGAGTTCGAGGGAGCGAACCAACCTGCTCGATGATGCGCGGCAGTTTATGTGGGGAGAGACGCTCCCGCGCGAACGAGCGAAGGTCATCGGGGAGCGGGGCCGCGCTCCCGCGCGCCACGAACAAGAGACGCAGTCTGACCACCGTGTCCGAGAGTTGAATGGGCACCAGCGCGCACTCCGCGATCCCCGGATGCTCGCACATGGCCTGCTCCACCTCGACCGGGTTGACCTTGAGACCGCCGACATCGATCAGGTGGGTGAGCCGGCCGGTAATGTGTACGCGGCCGCTCGAGTCGACGCGTCCCAGGTCGCCTGTCGGGAAGTGGCCATCAATCAAAGGCGGGTCGCCATCCACATACTCGGCCAGCATGGACGGTGCCATCACTGCGAGTTCACCCTCATCGAGCGTGCCCACCGGCAGCAGGGAGTCCCGGTTGCCAGGAGAGGCCACACGCACGCTTGCGCCCAGCACCGGCAAGCCAACGCTCCTCGCATCAAACTCCGGATGGGCCGGATGGCCCAGCGTCACAGTGCCGAGTTCGGTTGCTCCGTAAAGTTGTCCGATGGGAAAACCCCACGCCGCCTCAAACTCGCAAGAAACCCGTGGAGGAAGGCTGCTCCCGGCGGAGAACGCGAGGCGCAGGGATGCGGAAGGACGCTCGGATTCAGTGCGTCCCAGGGCCTCGAACATGAACGGCACACCGGGGAAGACCGTTGCACCACCGTCTCGGAGGACCTGTTGAACGCTGGCGAGGTCGAAACTGCCAAACACCTGCATCGATGCACCCGCAAGAATCGTTGCGACAAGCAGGTCGACTCCGTAGGAGTGCGACATCGGAACCGTCATGAGAACCCGGTCGGCCGGAGAGAGGGTGGCAGCACCCGCCAGCCCGCGGGCATCGGCATCGAGAGACAACTCTGTGCGGCGGGCAAGACGCGGCGCGCCGGATGTTCCCGAACTCTGCAGGATCACGCTCCCCCCACTTGGGCACTCAGCGTGCCAGAGCGGATCGGTTGGCCTGCCAGGTGGAGGGGCCAATGGCAGGTGCAAGAGCGATGGGCACTGTCGGGGGCCGATCACCAGATGCGACTCCGCGCGTTCCGCGACACGGCCAATCTCGTGAGCGGTGGAGGACGGATGCATGGCACACACCCGAACACCCGCGATCAGCCCGCCAAGGAACCACGAGACAAACTCAGGGCCATTGGGGGCTTGGAGCACGATCGCTTCATCCACGCGCAAATGCTCTTGCAGGCAGGCGGCCGCGGCCGCGGCCATGAGCGACACCTCGCGGTAGGTCCAAACCCGAACTGCGGATCGACCGCGAATCTCGCCGTGCGTTACCACGACGGGGGCATCAGGGGTTACACGCGACCACAACGCCAGCGAGCCCAGGACCGTCTGTGCCGGGCCGCCCCAAACCTTCGCGGTATGCACCATCGTGGCGTGCTGAGGACTCACGACGTGCCCGCCAACACCGGCTCCAGCGGGCGTTCCTTCAGCTCTGTGCTGGCGGGCTGGGAGTTTAACAGCGAGAAGCGGCCACGCACGGGCACGAGCGGACTGCGGTCGTGTATCCACAGGAGCGCGGCAAAGAGAGCAAGCCTCCACCTGAGCGACCAAACGGGACGGGGGAATACATGCCCGGCTAAAAGCGAGAGAATCGCGCTGTGAATCCTGACCGGTCCCCTTCCCTCGAGGAACATGTCTCGAAAGCCGGGCCGATAGAACCGACGCACCAGACTGAAGAAGACGGAAGAAGACGATTCAACGTACCGGCGGTATTCGTTCCGCAGGCTCTTGGTAGCCGCTGGTGCACGCGCCGCATGGCGAGGGGCGAGCATCGCCGCCGCGGCATCCGCGGCTTTCACCGCCGACATCATCCCCATGCACACGCCCGTTGAAAAAATGGGGTCGATGAATGTCGCTGCATCGCCCACCATGAAGTACCCGGGGCCCGCATAGGGCCTGCATGTGTAACTGAAGTCGGCGCAAACGAGATTCTTCTCAGGTCCGGCTGCTCGCCCCACCCGCGCTCGCACAAAGGGGCACCGCGCGATCCCCCACGCCAGCATTCGGTCGGCCGCGACACCGGACGCTTTCGCCGCATCGTGACGCATCACCAGCCCAATGCTGGTGCGGGTGTCATCTAGCGGGATCATCCAGAACCACCCTTCTTCGCACATCACGATGATGGGATGCCCGCCGATCTTCCCATCGCGACGATCCACATGCGCAAAGTGCTGAAAATACGCGACACGCCGGAGGTCCGGGAGCGTGCGGCGCGTGCCGAGATGAGTGCCGACCAGTGTACCCTGCCCGCTGGCGTCGATCAGCATCCGTCCTTGAAGGTCGCCCCTGCTCGTTTGCAGCACGACTCTCCCGGCTAGCAGTGTTTCGATCCGCTGCACCGCCGTACGCTCAAAGACGCAGACTCCCTCTTCGGCCGCCGTCTCGATCAGACACTGATCAAATAGTGATCGCTCAATGCTGATCGCTTCCGCGTCCTCGCCGCGAGGCCCGCGTGCGAACCAAAAATCGGTCGTGGTCTCCTCGTGCCCCATGGCAAAGGAGGCACCGTGCTTGGGCACATGGGGGAGGCGCAAGACCTTCTCGAGAAGGCCCAACTCACGCAGGAGCGTGGTCTGACGCGGCAGGAACGACTCGCCGATGTGGAACCGTGGATGCTGATCTCGCTCCACGAGCGCGACCGTGAGCCCGCGCCGCCTTGCGCGGAGGGCGGCGGTCGCGCCTGCCGGTCCGCCGCCGACTACCAGGACATCAAACTGCTCAACCTCGCTGTTCATGCGCCCTCGGCAGGTGTGCGCAGTTCCATCACGCCCTCGATTTCCACGAGCAACTCTTCCCGGCAGAGGCGGGCCGCGACAAGTTCGATCTCCGTTCCCGGGCCGATGCGATCTCGGACATCCTCGCGAAGCATCTGCTCGCTCGAGGGATCGGAAAAGTAAACCCGCAAACTCGTGAACTTCGCGACCGATGCGGTCGTGGAGAACAATGCGCACGGCTTGCCGTTGCGCCGAAGATGGAACTTGCCGGCTTTGTCGTCCGCAGTGGGCTGAGCCTCAAGCGCGAGCGCACAGAGGTTCTCGAAGGTCTCGTCGAGCTGCGATCCAATATCGTCCGCGTGCATCGAGACCTCATCTCGCACGCTTGCCGTGCCGCCGACAAGGAGGAGGCGACGATCGGGCAATGTCAGGATCGTGCCACGCGCAAAGCATGGCGGTCTGGGGCCATAGGCTGAGGAATACCGGTACGCCGGAACCTGCCGCGGGTTTTCGATGTGAACTCCCGGGGCATGGGCGTTCAAGCAGTGAATGGCGAGTCCTGAACCATCGTGACCGATACCCGTCGCGGTCGGCAGGCGACCCGTGAAGGCCAGATCGCTTCCGAGCGTCCTGACAAACGCATTGAAACGGCCCTGGTTGAAAACGTGATAGGTAGTCAGTCCGTGCTCGCAAAGGGCGTGGATATCGGGTATGAAACTCCACATGCGGACGCGGTGGCGTGCGGCGGTGTTCTCCGCTGCCTGAAAGATCGCCGAGTATGCGTGCTCAACCGCGCTCCGCAGCCGGGCAGCGCTCATGCCCAACGTGTCCTTGATTGTCGCCGAGCACAGAGCCAGCGTGCCCGCGTCCTGTACGCTCACCATAACACCTTCGATGGTCTGTTGAGACTGGCGGGGCAGGCCCCCGTCCGTGCTGTGGAGCGCCGCACCGACCCAGGAAGGCAGTGAGAGGTGCGCGAGACTCGCACGCGAGCACGGAGGGCCGGAGCGGTCGATCGCCGAACTATCCGATTGCGCCGTGGTCATGGGCACGGGCAGTATACCAGATCAGTCTCGTGTCCCCCGGCTGGTCTAGAAACGCACGCGGATGCCGGTAATCCCCGTCGCGGCATCGGACCCGAGGACCAGGGCGGATGAGCCCGGGGCGAGAGTGATTCCCGTGATCGCCCTCGGGGCAAGCAGGATTGCCGCGAGCGCCGCGAGCCCGCCCACGCTGAAGCAATCGGGAATCACACCAGAAGCCGACCACACGGGCGGGGATGCCGAACTATCAGCCCGGCTCCGGTGAGCTTCGCTTCCGGTCCCGTCGAGCGAGGTCGCGATGAGGGCGTCATCGGTGGCCCCGACGGCAATCGCCTGAATGGTTCCAAGGACACGAGCGCCACGCGCGACGGCACAGCGGCGAGATTCCAGGATGACCGTGACCGCGCCGGCGCAGAACCCCAGCCTCGGCTCACCGCAGCAGGCGGTTGTCGCGAGGTTGACAGTCTCGCAGTGCTCCTCGGCCGCCCCAATAAACGCGCGCGACCATACGCCCTCTCGGATGCGGAGTGCCGCAAGCCTGAGCGCATCGAGCCCGGCGGCACGCGACCCGATGATGGTCTGGCACCCGCCCCGCACGCCAAGCATGAGGCTCAACTGCGCGGCCGCGGCGTTCGGGACACCCTCGGCAAAGAGAGCCGGGTTCGCGCCGGCCAGACCCTCGCGGAAGATCTGTGAGTAGTACGCCTCGCAGAAGTTTGCCGACCCGTGCATGGTCCCCAGCAGCACGCACGCGCGCTCCGCGAACGTTGGCGGGTCGTCGATGCTTGCGTGCTCGCAGGCGACGGTTGTGGCCGCGAGGGTGAGTTTGACGTAATCGCTCATCCGCCGAACGCGTCGGGCGCTGAGCAGGTGGGCGATCGACTCTTCGGACACAGCGCCGGTGCGGAAAAAGGAACCATCACACTGAGCGCTAAGGAACTCAACGAAGCGCTCGTTGCCAACTGCATCCGGGAACACAACGCCCACGCCTGTGATGACGGCTTCGTCCGGCTCGATGCCGCTCGCGCGCGGACGAGCGGAGGTGATGACCACGCAGGTGTTCGCCCCGCCAAACCCAAGCGAGAGATTGAGCGTGGACGCGATCTCCGAACTCTTCGCGATCCCATGATTCAGTTTCAGGTCTGGGAATGCAGGGTCCAGCGGCAGGGCGTTGAGGGTCGGGGGGATCAGGCCGCGCTCGCGCGCAAGCACGGCCAGCACGAGTTCGACCGCTCCCGCGCCGCCCAACGTGTGTCCCAGATGGCTCTTGAATGCTACCACAGGGATGCCCGGAAGTTTGTTGCCGAAGGCCGCGCTCAGTGCGGCGTATTCGGACGCGTCGTTGCCGGGAGTCGCCGTCGCGTGCGCGGAGATCAGGTGGATGTCCTCGGGCGCAACCCCGGCCGTCTCGAGCGCCTGCATGATCGCGATGCGAGCACCGCTTCCGCTGGGGTGCGGCTGAGTCAGGTGATGCGCATCGGCGGACTCGCCAAACCCGGCCAAGTATCCGCGCAGGCGAGCGCCCCGTGCGGTCGCATCGGACTCTCGTTCGAGAACGACGGCCGCGTACCCCTCTGCGGTCTTCATCCCGTCGCGGCTCGCTCCGAACGGGCGAGGATCGCCCGCGGCGATGAGCCGCAGGCTCTCAAAGCCGGCGTAGGCGTACTCGCTCACCGCGTCGTATCCCCCGGCGATGACCATGTCCGCCTCGCCTGATCGCAGGAGCGTGATGCCGAGTGCGATCGCTCCGAGACCAGAGGAGCAGGCCGAGCAAGTGCTCAGCCGGGCACCCTCCACAGAAGTGCCGCGCAGCGCTTCGCGGAGGACGGCACCTGCCGGGAATGCCCGAAGTTCGGCCACATCACCGGAACGGAGATAGCGGCCCCCGGCCCGCATGCCGTGGAGCGTTGTGCCCATGACGGCAGAGACTCGTGCGGGCGAATACGGGTGGGTGCCCGCGTCATGCAGCGCCTGCTCGATGACATACCGAAGATACCGTGCCTCCCGTGGAGCGCGGTCACCCAACCCAGTCGGCAGGTCCATCGCCTGCCCGCCACCCTTGTCGGGCTCGGGAGTCTGTTCCAGCACCGACATCGAGCCGAGGTCGCAGCGACCAGCCACGACTGCGCTAAACGACTCCTCGGGGCTTGTCCCAAGTGAGGATGCCAGCCCCAGCCCGGTGATGACAATGGGCGAATCGCTGAGCATCAGGCGCATCTCTCCTGGCGATCCTCCACCCATGCTTTCTCCAGCGCAAGCCATTGCTCAGGATACTGCAGGACCATCGCGGCGATGCGCCCGGCTAGTTCTCGTAGCGCCTCACGGCCGGAAACTCCGCCCGCATCCGGTTCCCCGACAAAGATGGGTTTCCCCAGCACGATCCGCACGGTCCTTTGCTGGGTCAGGACGGCGAAAGTGGGGATGATCGGCGAACCGGTGATTCGGGCGAGTTTGACCGGCCCCTCGGGCATCTCGATGTGCCCGTGGAGGAAAGGCAGGGCGATGCCGCGTTGGCCGGGCATGGTGCGGTCTCCCTGGAGGAGGACCACCTCGTCGGCGAGGAGCGCATCACGAAGCCTGAACCAGGTACTCAGACCGTCGTCGATCGGCGCCTCGATGATGTCAAGCCGACGCCGCTGCTCGCTCCGAAGTTTCTCGAAGGCCGATGTCCTGTCACGCCGGAAGAGAATGTGAACGCGCGGCTCGCGTTGGCGAAGGCTCGCGACGGCGGTCTCGAACGGGCCAAGGTGGGCCGTCACGAGGATCGCTCCGCGCTTGAGTCGGCGTGCCTCCTCGTAGCCATCGAGACCCTCCACGCTCTCGATTCCCGTCAGAATCTGCTCGGTGGTCAGGCGGCTGTTGCGCGCGAAGTCGAGCACGCTCTGAAAGCAACTCGCCAGCACGCGCCGGCCGAGCCTTCGCCGCGCACAAGGCGTGGAACTCTCTCCGAGAACTCGGCGCGCGTTGGCAAGCGTGCCGGCGCGGATCGCAGGGGAGCAGCGCCAGATGAGGAAGAGCAGCACCGGCCCGAGCACTTGGGGCACGATGGGGACATGAACGGTGAACCAGAAGAGGAGTCCGATCCAGAACTGTGCCGCCCACGACCGGAGCCGGTTCACTTGAGGGGTTCCGTCGGCATGGAAGCTTCGGCAGCCGGATTCCCGAGCGGGTAGACCTCCCGGGTTCCCGGTGGCATGTCCTGCGAAACTTCCGCGTCAGCGACAGGCTTGTTGACCTCCACATCCTTGAACTCAATCTCCGTGCGTTCGCCATCGACATCCACGAACTGGATCCGGCGAGCTGCGGGAATGCGTGTGTCGATCAGCACGCGCACACGAGCCACATGCCCCTTCAGTTCAACAGTCTTGGGCAGAAGTTCGATCACCAGCAGCGAGTCGTCGTCATCGCTGCCGCCGAGGTCGGATGCCTTCCCCGGCGAGATATCGAAGGACTCACGGAGCGCGCCCAGTGTCGGGAGGGGTGATCCGACAAGCCCTCGCAAGTCGCCTCCCAGGCTGTATTTCTCAAGAACCTGCTGGTCAGGGTAGAAAATCTGCAAGCCCCGAGGATCGGTAGTCATCACCGATCTTCGCGGGGCAACTGTGTCCCAGCGTGCATTGCCGCCCTTGGTCGTGACCCTCCCGGAGGACTCAAGGGCCTTCTTCAGGAGCGGCGTGTGCTTCCGTTGCACAAACTTGGCCCGCAGCGTTGCGACCTTCTTCGCGCGGGCGTCGATCTCGTCGAGGCGGCTCTCAAAGTCGCTCTTCGCAGTGGGCCTCACCGGTATCGCGGCAAGCGGCTGTTGCTCAACGAGCGGGGCGCTCGCTGGCGGTTGGACCGGTGTAGGCGACGCGGGCATGGCGGCGAGGATTGCGGCGATGAAGGCGATCATGGTTGCGCCGACACTCCGAGTACGACCGCCCCCTCCGCGATAACTGTCCCGCCCGCACGCGCTGTGACATCGTACATCGATACGGTACCCAGAGTTCGTTCATGCCGGGACTCAAGGTGGATTTCAGCCGGCGGAGACACTGTTTGACGAAACCGAACATCAATCCTGGCGAGCCTTCCTGAACCGGCCGGATTTGCGGCGATTAGTCCCGAGAGTTGGGCCAGCGCCTCGGCGATCAGCACACCCGGGACGAGCGGCTGTCCGGGGAAGTGGCCGCGGAAAAAATCCTCATCCCCGCGCAGGAGCCATGTACCGCTCGCGCGGACGCCCGGCTCAAGTTGGTCAACGCGGGTCAAGAAGCGGAAGGGTGGCCGGTGTGGAAGCCGATCGAACGGATCGTCCAGGGGGCGGCTCACTTTGGGCCACGCATCGAATCCACAAAGATCGCGAGCGTCGAAACCGAAGCGAACGCAGAGCGCCCCACCAACTCATTCGGAATCTTGATCCCGAACTCCTTTTCCATGCTCGTGACAATCAAGAGGATATCGAGAGAATCAAGGTCGTACGCACCACCGATCAGCGGCATGTTGTCCGCGACCGCTGCGTCCGGGCCGAGTTTGAGGCAATCTCGGAGCACCTGTTTGACGCGATGAACGGATTCGAGGTCTGGCAACGCCACTTCGTTGACTCCTGATGCACCGCGGGCTTCCGCCGAGGGATTGCATACCCACTGTAACCGTTTCCCGGGAATGCGACCTGAGAATATCTGGGAGCGTCCCGGGCGAGGATCGACCAGTCAGAAGGGGGCCCTTTGACCACCGGCACGAGATGCTCCCCCGATCTCCCAAGACTTGTTGCGTCGTCGAGATGCTCCATGAGGATGACTTCACCCAGCGGCTCGTCCGTCGCGAGTGAAAGCAGGATTGCCTCCGGCGAGTTTACGGCTGTTTGAGCGCCGCTCGATGAGCGAGGGTTCTGGAGCGAGCCGACAAGCCGGGATCTTGAGAATCGTTGAGGGCGCCAATGCGGCGCTTCACAATTTATTTCGCCTCATGGCGTATTCACGGAGGGCAGAGCAGCCTCCAGTAAGGTGTGGGTCTCAGGATTACAAATCAGTACGACTCTCTCTCTCTCTCTCTCTCTACTCGTCCATCTTCCGCTCTGGCACTCGCGCTCTTGCGAGTCGATATCACTCGGTTTCTGTTGTTCCCAATCTCTCTCGTTTTGGTTCGTTTCTCTCTCTTTGCCGGCAGGCAAGAAAGGTAGGAGGTTCATGAGACTCTCGCTTCCCATCGGTTTGGGCGTCGCTCTCTCGGCGTCCGTCGTTGCTCCGCTGAATGCCGAACTGATCTTTGGCACAACGCAGCAGGGCTTCCTCGTCAGTTTTGATTCGGCAAGTCCCGGCACCATCAACACCGCGTTGCCGGTGCAGGGCCTGATGTCCAACGAGCACGTCGTCGGCCTTGACTTTGTGCGCACGAACTTCACGCTCTACGGGTATACCAACTTCGGTCGCACCTACACCATCAACCAGGACACCGCCCAGGCCACCTTCTCCGGTCAGGTGATGCCCTTTGACGGCAGCAACTTCGGCTACGACTGGAACCCGGTCGCCAACGCGTTCCGCGTCAACAGCGAGGCCGACCACAACTGCCGCCTGAACATCAACGGCAACACCATCGTGGACGAGAGCGCGCTCGCGTACGCCATGGGTGATTCTCGCCAAGGGGTGAACCCGAACGTCACCGCCTCCGCCTACACCAACAGCGTTGCCGGCGCGACCAGCACGCAGCTGTTTGTGATCGACACCCTCGCCAACACCCTCGGCCTGATCGCCACTCCCTCGAGCGGCCAGATCGCGACCGTGGGTGCGCTGGGCATCGATATCAACGCTCGTGGCGGCTTTGACATCTCCGGCGTCACTGGTGTTGCCTACCTGGGTGCCATGCTCCAGGGCGAGTCGGTCAGCCGTCTCTACTCAGTGAACCTCGCGACCGGCGTGGCTACCGAGGTCGGCCAGATCGATGGCGGCCTCGAACTCCGCACCCTGACGGTTGTTCAGCCCATCCCCGCTCCCGGCGCTCTCGCCGTGTTCGGCCTTGGCTTCGCACTCGCCGGCGGTCGCCGCCGTCGCAACTAAGCAGGTCCCGCGTCCATGTGACCGGGCGCCCGCGAGGAGCGCCCGGTTGCATGGACCTTCTCTGAAACAAGTGGCGTCCGCGGCCGGATTCACCGCTCCTCCTCTCTGATTGCGAGGCGCAGCGGGGGATCCGGCCGCGACGGCACAGTGCATGTGTCCCGCTGGAGGTGAGATTGGAAGCCGGCGGATCACACAGCAGCCGCTACGAGCCCGGCGTTGGCCGGCAGTAACGGGAGTTCTCACGACACGTTCGGGCACGGCGGAGTGAGGCTCATTTAGAGCCTCAAATCCAAGGTGCCACAAATATGGAGGGTCTTGTGATGCTACAGAATTCGAATCGCACTCGTCAGGATCGTCAGTCGGCATCGAAGGCGATCGGCGGCCCCATCATGGAAGGCTTGGAGGCGAGGTGCCTGCTCTCCGTCGACCTTGTCGGCGCGTTCATCGTGACCGAACCGCACACGCTTGCTCCGGGTGAGGATTTCAGCGCTGCGTACGTCGTGAACAACAACGGCGATGATGATGCCCCCGGGTTTTCGGTGCAGATGCGCCTCTCGACGGACAGCACGTTTGGCAACGCCGACGACATTGTTCTGGGTGTCGTGGAGCGGCCCAGCGGTCTGGCCGGCGACTCAAGCACCTCGATTGTGCGCACGTTCAGCATTCCCGAAGGTACGCCGACAGGCAGCTACTTCCTGGCATTCCGGGCCGACCCTGACAATCTCCTTGTGGAGAACGACGAGACCAATAACACCTATTTCACCTCGTCGCAGGTCATCACGGTGACCGAGGGTCTTACGGTGAATCTCGATGTCTTCGGCAACAGCGTCGAGATCGACGACGGATCGATCCTCACCTCGCTCGACAATCACACGCTCTTTGGCGATGTGGATGTCGGCCAGACCCAGGACCGCACCTTCACGTTGATGAACAACGGGTCGGGCACGCTGCAGATTCTCGCCATCTCGATCTCCGGCACAAACAACAGCGAGTTCGTCGTCATCGGCAACCCGGAAGCATCGCTGGCGCCGGGCGAGAGCATGAGCGTGGTGCTCCGCTTCGCCCCGACAGCAGAGGGGAACCGTGTTGCCCAGGTTCGCATCGACACCAACGACACCGATGACGGCACCGGTGATCCCAGCGAGTTCGTCTTCGCGGTCGGTGGTGCCGGGCACGAGGTTGGCGGACCCAATGAGGCCGAGATCGAGATCAGGGGGAACGCACAGGTCATCAACGACGGCGACTTGGCGGCTGGAACGGCGGACCACACCGGCTTTGGAGCGCTGCGGCTGAACAACGCCGAGCGGACCCGCACCTACACGATCTTCAACACCGGCGACCAGACGCTCACCATCTCCGGCATCACCCTCACCGGACGCAACGCGGGCGACTATGTCGTGCTCGATCAGATCGAATCGATCGATGCAGGACAGTCCGCGACCTTCCGCGTCCGGTTCGATCCGAACAGCCTGGGAAAGAAGATCGCCCTGGTCAACGTCTTCTCGAACGATGCCGACGAGAGCTCCTTCGTCTTCCGCGTCTCCGGGCGCGGGGCGACCAACGGCGGCCCCGGCGACGGCGCCGCGGAGATCGATGTTCAGGGGAACGGCCAGTCGATCGCCGATGGGGATACCTCTCCCTCCCGCGCGGACCACACCGTCTTCGGGGCTGTCGGTGTGAACGACGCCACACGGACCCGCACGTTTACGATCTTCAACACAGGAACGGCATCGCTCGATATCAACGAACTCTCGTTGTTCGGCCGGGATGCCGACAACTTCGTCATCCTGAATCAGCCGACATCGGTCGAGGCGGGCGGGTCGGCAACGTTCCAGGTCCGGTTCGATCCCGATGGCCTGGGTGACCGCCGGGCGGACGTCCGCGTGCTCTCCAACGACGCCGATGAAGGCGAGTACACCTTCAGGGTGCGCGGCCGCGGCGTGGATAACGCCCCGGTCGGCGACGGCGAGATCACCATTGCCGGTCTGTTGCAGATCGAAGACGGCGACACATCGTCGAGCGTGCCCGAGGGCACGCACTTCGGGCCGGCAGCGCCGGGCACCGCCATTGTCCGCACGTTCACGATCACCAACACCGGCACGGGCGTGCTGAACCTCACGGGTCCGTTCGTGCGGATCGTCGGTCGCAACCCGTCTCAGTTCTCTATTACCCAGTTGCCCGACAGTTCTCTGGGCATCGGCGAAAGCACGTTCTTCACCGTTCAGTTCAACCCGGGCAGCATCGGTCAGAAGCGAGCGACCGTTGAGGTTCTCTCCGACGATGCGAACGAGGCGATCTTCAACTTCGACATTGTCGGACGCGGTCAGCCCGCCTGACCCAGGCCTAAAAGTTCAAAGACAAGGCAGCAGCGAGTCCTCCACGCACTGCGGTGGCCACCCGCGTTCATCCGTCTCACCACGCATGATCGCGGAGCCGCCGCGGGGCGAACGGGGGGTCAGCTCGGCCTACAGTCGCGAACAACGGATGGGAGTATCGCGCTCTAATAATCTGGCCACTGCTTTTCCAAGGATCCGGAAGGATCACATCCCCGATCCGTGTTCATCCGTGCGAATCCCTGACTCACTTCACGCGGGCCAGGCCTCACGCGCCAGCCGCTGATCTGATACGCTGTTCCCGTGGCGAAACTTGCCCGCACGGGAGCCCCGCGATGAACCGATCAGTCCTGCAGTCCACCCTCGCCGCGTGTCTGTCCGTCTTGCTTGCCGCGCCCGCGGCACAGGCGGACGTTCGCCTCCCCGCGATCTTTGGCGACAACATGGTGCTCCAGCGAGAGACCGACGCGGTGCTCTGGGGCTGGGCACGCCCCGGCGAGAAAGTGACCGTCACCGCTTCCTGGTCAGATGCTCCGCGCGAAACTGTTACGGATGCGGACGGCCGCTTCCGCCTGATGGTGCCGACCGCCAAGGCGGGTGGCCCGTTCAAGATCACCGTCGCCGCCGACAACTCAGTCACGTTCACGAACATCATGCTCGGCGAGGTCTGGCTGTGCAGCGGGCAATCCAACATGGAGTGGCCGCTCGCGGCGACTGACAACGCAGAAGCTACGATCGCGGGCGCGAAGCATCCGAACATCCGACTCTTCACCGTTGAGAACACTATCTCCGCTCACAAGCGGATCGATGTCAACGGAAACTGGTCGGAATGCACACCGAAGTCTGTTGGGACGTTTAGCGCGGTCGCGTACTACTTTGCCTGTGCGTTGCAGGATCGACTTGGCACGGATGTGCCCATCGGTTTGATCGCCGCGGATTGGGGCGGGACTCCCGCGGAATCTTGGGTGAGCGATGCCGGACTGCGCGACTTTCCTGAGTTTGCCGAGACGATCACATTCCTCAACGCGATGGGAAAGGATCCCGCAGCGCGTGAGAAGATCATGCGCGAGCGTGGCGAGGGATGGTGGAACAGCCTGGATCGCATCAGCAAGCCTTCGAACAACTGGGCGACCGCCGACTTTGACGACGCGGGCTGGAAAGCGTGCGCGCTCCCGGCAACCTGGGGCGATGGTGGCAGCGACGGCCTGAAGGGCTTCGACGGGGTTGGTTACTTCCGGCGAGTGATCGATCTTCCCGAGTCGTGGAACGGCAAGCCTGCCACGCTCGAACTCGGGCCCATCGATGACTACGACGACGCCTGGGTGAACGGGAAGCCGGTCGGCGCGACGCACGCCGACAATCAGTGGGCCGAGCCCCGTAAGTACGCCGTACCCGAGGGCGTACTGAAGACCGGCCGCAACATCATCGCTGTTCGTGTGCTCGACGCCGCCGGCATCGGCGGCATGAACGGTAAGCCCGAGCAACTCGCCCTTCGCGCCGGTGGGTCCGACGGGCTGTCCGTTCCGCTTGCGGGCGAGTGGCGATACATGAAAGGCGCGGAAGCCAAGTCCCTTCCGGCGCGCCAGCCGAACGTCGGTATTGGCCCGAATATGGCCACCACGCTCTACAACGGCATGATCGCGCCGATTGTGGGCTTTCCCATCCGCGGTGCGATCTGGTACCAGGGCGAGTCCAACGTCGGACGGGCCGAGCAGTACGGCAAACTCTTCCCCGCGCTGATCCGGGATTGGCGGGCGCGGTGGAGGGAGGCAGGCGCGAAGACCGATCTGCCTTTCTACTTCGTCCAGATCGCGCCGTTCAACTATGGGGGAGATGGGCGTGCATCGGCCGCCCTCCGTGATGCCCAGCGAACTTCGCTGAGCACGCCCAACACCGGCATGGCCGTCACGCTCGACATCGCCGACCCGACGGACATCCACCCGCGCAACAAGAAAGATGTTGGTGCGCGACTGGCGATGTGGGCGCTCGCGCAGACCTACGGCCAGGAGATCCTTCCCTCGGGTCCGCTCTTCAAGGTCGCGCGGGCCGAAAGTCAGAATCTCCGTATCGAGTTCGACCACTCCGGAAATGGTCTGGAGTTCCGGGGCGATGAGGGGACCAAAGAGAAGGCCTTCTGGATTGCGGGTGACGATCGGAAGTTCCGAATCGCCAAGGCCGAGATTGACGGCGACACGATCGTCCTGAGTCACACAAAGGTACCCAAGCCCGTCGCCGTCCGCTACGCATGGAGCAACGCGCCCGCCGCGACTCTCTTCAACAAGGACGGCCTGCCCGCCTCTAGTTTCCGGAGCGACACATGGGGCGACGATGGCGCGCCGCCGAGCAACGACGACGAGATGCAGGGGTACCGTACCACCGAGCCCGGGTACAAAGACCTGTTCAACGGGCGCGATCTTGCGGGGTGGGTCAACGTCAACTGCGCACCGAGCACCTGGACCATCGGTGCCGACGATGAAGGGGGACCGCTCATCTCCTGTTCGGGCGTTCCGACGGGCGTCCTCCGCACCGACCGCATGTTCGAGAACTTCGAACTTGAACTCGAGTACCGCCACCACGTTCCCGGCGGCAACGCGGGGCTGTTCGTGTGGAGCGATGCGCTCACCGCCCGCGGCCAGCCGTTCACGCGCAGCGTCGAGGTCCAGGTCATGGACGGACAGGAGGGCGAGGGCTACACCAGCGACGGCGACATCTTCCCGATCCACGGCGCGAAGATGAAGCCGGTGAACCCGCGAGGCAACGGCGACCGAGCCTTCCCCACCGAGAAGCGAGCGAATCGCGCACCGCTCTGGAACCACTACCACGTCATCTGCAACAACGGAGAGATCAGCCTCGCCCTCAATGGAAAGGTCGTCACCCGCGGCACGGAGATCACGCCGCGAAAGGGCTACATCTGCCTCGAGGCGGAGGGAACTCCGGTCGATTTTCGCAACATTCGCATCAAGGAACTGCCCTCGACAGCGGGGGGCGCGACGAGCGAGCAGACCGCGGCGGCCGATCAAGGGTTCGTGTCGCTCTACACCGGTGTGGACTTCGCGGGCTGGAAACTGCTCGATGCGCACAAGGGCCACTGGTCCGCCAACGACTGGACGATCGCGTTCGACGGCAAGGCGGAGGGCGACCTGTGGAGCGAGAAGTCGTACAAGGACTTCACGATGATCTGCGATTGGCGCTGGAGCGGCGAGCCCAAGGATGCGGACCTGCCCGTCGTGCTTTCCAATGGCGAGTATGCCACCGATACGGATGGAAAGCAGAAGAGCCAGCGGGTCAAAGATGCCGGCGACAGCGGCATCTACCTCCGCGGCAGCAGCAAGAGCCAGATCAACATGTGGTGCTGGCCCATCGGCTCTGGAGAGGTCCACGGCTACCGAACCGACCCGACCATGTCGCCCGAAGTCCGCGCCGGAGCGACACCCAAGGTTGTTGCCGATGCGCCGCTCGGCCGCTGGAACCGCTTTGAGATCACCATGAAGGGCGACCGGCTGACGGTGGTGCTCAACGGCAAGACGGTCATCGAGGATGCTTACCTCCCGGGCATTGCCGCGGAGGGGCCTATCGCGCTCCAGGCGCACGGCAGCCCGATCGAGTTCTCGAACATCTACATCAAGGAACTGAAGTAGTTCACTCTGCCTGAATAGGACCTATACGTCCCATGAGACCCATACGCGCTTTCGCTCTTCTTGCGGTGTTTGTTGCGATCGCGGTCACCTTGCCGGCCCACGCACAACCAGACCGCATGGCCTGGTGGCGCGAGGCGCGCTTTGGCATGTTCATCCACTGGGGGCTGTACGCCGTCCCCGGCGGCGAGTGGGGGAGCCCCCCCAAGACGGACCACGGCGAGTGGATCCGCACCACTGCTCAGATTCCGATCGATGAGTATGACCGCCTCCGCGAGCGGTTCAACCCGGTGAAGTTCGATGCCGATGCGATCGTCCTCGCCGCGAAGAACGCGGGGATGGGCTACATCGTCATCACCACCAAGCACCACGACGGCTTCTGCCTCTTCGACTCCGCTGCCACCGACTTTGATGTGATGTCAACGCCCTTCAAGCGAGACATCATGCGAGAGATGGCCGACGCCTGCCGCAGGCACGGCGTCAAGATCGGCTGGTACTACTCGATCATGGACTGGCACCACCCCGACTACCTGCCCCGCAGGGATTGGGAGAAGGATCGGACCGCCGCGGAAGCCAACTTCAACCACTACGTCGCCTACATGAAGGCCCAACTCAAGGAACTGCTCACCAACTACGGGGACATCGGCGTCCTCTGGTTCGACGGGCAATGGGAGGGCAACTGGAACGACGAGCGCGGCAAGGACCTCGAGGCCTACGTCCGCTCCATCGCGCCCAACGTGATTATCAACAGCCGCGTCGGTCGCGCGGGCGGGAACTACGGCCTCGATGCCGAGAGCGGCATGCTCGGCGACTACGCCACGCCCGAGCAGTTCATCCCCGATGCATCGCCCGGTTTCGACTGGGAGACCTGCATGACGATGAACGATCACTGGGGGTACAACCGCGCCGACGAGAACTTCAAGAGCACAACGACACTGGTCCGGATGCTCGTCGATGTCGCGAGCAAGGGCGGCAACCTTCTCCTCAACATCGGGCCCACCGAGAAGGGCGAGATTCCTCCCGAGTCCGTGCGGCGGCTGAGAGGCATCGGCGCGTGGATGACCGACAACGGCGACTCCGTCCGAGGCGTGGACATGAGCATCGCCGTGGGCCGCCAGGTCCGCGGCAGCCCGTTCCCGCCGGGCCACCTGCCTTGGGGCCGTTGCACGAGCCGGATCATGCCAGAGGTTGTGCGCGACACGCGCTTGTATTTGCACATCTTCGACTGGCCCAAGGACGGCCGCCTCGTTATCCCCGGCATCTCCAACACCACGACGGGCGAGCAGGCGTGCAGGATGCTCGCTGGACAGGATTCTCGCCTCCTTATTGTGCAGCGCGACGAGAACGCCCTGATCGTGCTACTGCCCCCACAGCCGGCCAACGACATCGATTCCGTCGTCCAGATCGATATCAGCGGAGAGCCGGACATTGCGGTGCCACCGGTGATTTCAGCCGCGGCGGACATCTTCATCGACTCCCTTCCTGTGACGCTGGCGAGCGAACGCGACAACGTCGAAGTTCGCTACACGCTCGACGGGACCGACCCGGTTCCAACCTCGCCGCTGGTGATGGCTCCAGTCGTCATTGACCGTGCGCGAGAGGTCCGCGCCGCCTGCTTCCGTGATGGCCGCCGCGTAAGTCCCGTCGCCACTCGCGAGTTCAATCTCGTCCCGCCGCGACCCGCGTACGTTCCCGCGGCGAGCGAACGGGGGCTGAAATGTCACATCCACACATGGGAGACCGGGGACATCCAAAGCGTCGAAGAACTCATCTCGATGCAGTCAATCGCGGAGCAGGTGGTGCCCGACTTTTCGCTCAACGCCGTCCAGCCCCGCGAGAAGCACTGGGGCGTGCGCTACCGCGGCCTGCTCCGCGTGCCCCGAACCGGAGTGTACGAGTTTTCCGTTGGATCAGATGACGGCAGCCGTCTCTGGATCGGGGGCGACCTCGTCGTTGACAACGACAAGCCGCACAGTTTCAAGGCCGAGCTCGGCGTGTACGCACTCACCGAGGGCCTCCACCCCATCTTCGTCCAGTTCTTCGAGAACTGGGGCGGCTGCGCTCTCAGCGTGCAGTGGCGCCAGATCGGACACCCGATGCGGGCTCTCGAACCCGCCGATCTTGCGCATGAGCCGTGAAGGTTGTGTGAACACTGCGCAAGGACCGACAACGGTGTTCACAATCGAGCACGCGCGTTTCGCAATGATTCATACAACCTGAAGGCGATCTTTATCCTCTTAACGGAGGCGATCTCTAGTCTCTCCGTTGCATGAGCCGCGTGCATGACGCAGCGGCCGCGCATGGAGATGCAGAATGAAGAATCGCCGTGGGTTTACGTTGATCGAGTTGCTGGTGGTGATCGCTGTGATCGCGCTGCTCGTCGGGTTGCTGCTCCCCGCGCTGGGCTCGGCCCGGGCGTCGGCCCGAGCAACCGCGTGCTCGGTGAACGCGCGCACCGTCGCGCAGGCCGTCGCCTTCTACCTCACCGACAGCGAGTACTTTCCCCCGAGTTATGTCTACGCCGATGCGCAGACCGGCATGACCTGGGTGAAGGAGCAGCAGCTCGACTCTAACCCCAATCCCGCCAACGGCTATGTCCACTGGAGCGCAGCGCTCCTCGGCGACGGGGACAAGGTTCCCCAGAAGGCCTTCGAGTGCCCCGCCGCGCCGAAGGGTGGCGCGCCCGCGACCAATCCCGGGCAGAACGCGGAGGCCTGGGAGTCCTGGCAGCAGAACGACCTGGGCCAGGGCGCTCCCGGCGGGCCGACGCCCGACGACCGTCAGGCCAAGCGAATGGCCTATACCGGCAACGCGGCCATCTTTCCCCGCAACAAGTTCAACATCACCTCGCCCCGCCGCAACCAGCTCGTCCGCGATGCCCGCATCACCTTCCCGTCCCGGACGATCCTTGCGACCGAGTTCCTGCACCTCGCCGGCGACTGGCAGACGATCGCCGACGGGGCAGAGAGCAAGAGCCATCGGCCGATCACCCCCTTCATCGGCGGGTCGTCGGGCACCAACGTCTATCAGGAGCCCGACTTGGGCAACGTGCCGCGGTTCTTCTACCCCAACGAGAACGAGATCTATCCCAAGGATCAACTCGGCGCGGGCATGATCCGCGACGGGAACAGCATCCTCAACGCCGTGGGCCGCACGCACCCAAACAAGGACAAGCGAATCGGCGGCGGCGCGAACTTCTCGTTCATCGACGGGCACGTCGAGAGCATGAACGTTCTCGAATCCATCAAGCGGCAACTCTGGGGAGACAAGTTCTACAGCCTCACCGGGCGCAACACCAACGTCGACACCGACGGGTTTTGACGCGTCTTGGCCCCGAGCAATCTTCGCAACGGTTTGACACGCGGAGAAGGTTTCCGCCGAATCCGTGGGTGATAATCAGCGCATCGCCGGCACACACCGTGCCGCACGAACGGACGAGATGAGGCCGCCAGACCAACAGGCGGCAAGAACATCCCAAGCGTATTGAGCACTCCGATGGGCACGGGCCTGGTGCGTCGGGGCGCTGTCGCCTCGCAACAACGACTCCCGGCGCTCGGGCCGCCGGGACAGGCCCATTACGGTCGGCTCGCCCGGCGCCGGCACGCGGAATGTGTCAGACCCAATCCCCCCTGTCCCTTGGAGGTTCGAATGATTCGGAAGACGAACTTGAAACTGGCGCTCTCCGTCGCGTGCGGCGCGGCGGTCGGCCTCACATCGCTCGCAACGGCCCAGCCTGACTTTGTCAGCATCTCCGGCGCAACGCTGCTGGAGAACCTCTTCAACGCACGGGCGGCAACCGTCGATTTCATCGACGTTGATGCAAACGGTGTCGCCCGCGGCTTCCCAAGCGGGACAAACCAGCAGCTCGCCCCGTACGTGCTGCCGACCTTCGGCATCACCTGGGTCTGGGACCCGTCCGTGAAGGTCGCGGTGGTCTACGACGCCGTCGGCTCCACCAACGGCTTTCAGGAGCTTCTCCGCTTTGGCCGCACGTTTGTAACGCAGCCGGGCACCAACACCGATCGTACCGTCAGCCTCCCCATCGCCGACCGCACGGTGTCCTACTTCAATCGCTACCGCCACATCCTTGCGGGTGTTGGCAACAACGCCGGCGATGACAGCGGCACCGACGAGTTCCCGGATACCGGGATCATCACCAACTCGTTCAACCCCGGCGGGACCCCCGTCCGCTCGGCTATGACCTTGAACGCCAACAACTCCTTCTCCGCGCTCTACAGCAGCACGGCCGTCCCCTCGACCTCCCCCAACGAAGGGATTACCGTCGCTGGCGGTCGCACCGTGGATATCGCGCCCCTCGACGTCCCGACCACCTGGGCCGTCACGCAGCTTGGCACGCCGGGCTTCGAGCTCAACCCGCTTGAGGCCGGTTACGGCAACAACGGACGAATCTCGGTTGACAAGGCTGGCGTTGCCACGGTCACCGGCCACAAGCTCGCGACGCTCACCGCCGGTGCGGTTCTCTCGACCACCCCGTCGGGCGTCTACAACCCCGCCGCGACCACCGACTATGTGTTCGACACCGAGTTGGTTGTTGCCCCCGTCGCCCCGATCGCGAACTTCGGCGCGGGTGTCTCGCAGATCCGCATGACCGAGCTTCGCCACCTGTTCACCACCGGTCGTATGCCGACCGGCGAGAACCTGATGGCCATTACCCGCGACTCCGGGTCGGGCACGCGTAATGCTTGGGACAACTCGCTGGGAATTGACCCCTCGTGGAATGTCGGCGAGAACGTCGGCGTACGCAACAACAACATCGCCAACGACAGGTCCGGCGTTGCCTTCCTCCCTTCCAACAAGGGAGGCAACAACCGCGTCGAGGACAGTGTCTTCAGCAACCGTCTTTCGATTGGCTACGTCGGGCCAGAGCGTGGCTTCACCAGTTCGGGCCAGCTCTTCCTCACCACCGGTCGCTGCGGCATTCCCGACGTCATGAACGATCTCCCGTCCTACGGCGGAACATCGTGGGTTCGCCCGACCGCCGATGCGCTTCTCGATAACGACGGCAACACGGGCTATGTGATCTTCGGGCCCGGGATCGTCGCGACATTCGGCGATCCCAAGGCCGTGCCCGCGGCCAAGGGCGGCCTTGGTTGGGAAGAAATGTACGATGATAACGCCCCCGCCAATGGCATGTACGACCTCGGCGAGGCGTTCAGCGACTTCAACGGCAGCACCGTCCGCGACGCGGTTGAGACCCGCCCGGCCCTGCTGAATCCCGCGATGCGCAACGAGACCGCGGCCGCGATCATCAACAACTTCACACGCTCGATCGATGCGTTCGTCTCGCTCCCCGGCTCTGATCCCACCGTTTTCACCGCCGGCGAGTTTGCCTCGCAGCAGTTCATCCTCTTCGGCGCCGTTGACAACCTCAAGAAGTCCGTCGGTGGGATCGACCCGATCACGCTGGTCGCAAATCCCCAGCTCAACCAAACCCTCCAGAACTTTTCCCGCGACCCGGCCAACGGCAGCGTCTACACCCTGCCCGGACTGACTTCCTTTGACTACAACGTCTCAGGTGCCGGCGACACACTCGGCAACAGTCGTGCGGGCAAGGTTCCCAACCGGACGATCGCGGCGAGCACCTACTCCGATCAGGCGCTGGTCCCCGCCGGCTCCACCTACATCACCGAGGGCGGCGCGCCCTTGGCCTACACCACCAACCTCCCCCTCCGCAACCTGATCGCCGGCGACTTTGACGGCAACGGCCTTCGCGACTGGAACGACAGCGCGGAGATGATCGAGGCGTGGCGCAAGCGCACCGCCGCTGCCCCCTACACCCCCGCCGCGGCGTCGGGCTCCCTCGCCGCGCTCGCTGTCTCGACCGGCGAAGCCGCCAACGCCAACGATGTGTGCATCGAGATCCTCGGAGACTTTAACGGCGACGGCTCCTTCAACAACTTCGACCTCCGCTACTTCGCCGACGGCCTCGCCAAGGACCCGGTCTCGGGCCTCATCAACCGCAAAGACGGCTTCTACCGCCTCGATGATGCCCTTGACACCCAGACCGCCGGCGCGGACATCAGTGTCTTCAACACCATACTCGCCACTGGCAAGCCCTACGCCAAGGGCGACGCCCGAGGCGACGTTTCCAACGTGCTCGCCCGCGTGACCCCCGGCTTCCAGCCCATCGGTGCCGACGGTTACACCACCGTCGCGGCCGATGCCAACACCATCAACGCCTCCGACATCAACTACGTTTACGCCCAGTTCAAGCAGGCGGTCGCCCCCGCCGCCGCTCGCCAAACGCTTGTCACGGACGGCGCGGCCAACTGGAGCAACCTGGCCGAGGCCGTCAGCTTCGACCTCTCCGCCGACATGACCGGCGACCTGATCGTCAACCAGGCCGATATCGATGAACTCGTCGAAGTCATCCTCGGCACGACGATGGCCGACGTGAACCTCGACGGCATCAGCGACTGCGCCGATCGTGCCATTGCCGTGACCAACCTCGGCCTCGCGGGCGGCTGGGCCCAGGGCGATGTCGACGGCGACGGCGTGGTGACCAACGCGGACGTGGAAGGCATCGCCCGCACCCTTTGCCCGGCCGACTGGGACGGAGATTGCTCCCGCGGCGTGCCCGACATCTTCGCCTACCTGAGCGATTGGTTCGCCCAGGACATCGGCGCGGATATCGACAACTCCGGCACGGTCGCCGTGCCCGACATCTTCGCATTCCTGTCCATCTGGTTCGCCGGCTGCTGAGTCAGCGGACCTCCAGTCTCGACATCCTGAATGTGTGTACGGGACCCCGGCGCAAGCGTGCCGGGGTTCCTTTCATTCCAGTGAGTCCGATCAGTTCGCCTGCGCGACGGACTCGGCCTCGGGCGATGCCGAACGCGGCACGCCCAGATACGCCAGCGACCGCTCCATGATGCGTCGCACGACCGGTCCGGCGGTCGCGGCGCCGTAGTGCTTGCGGGCGGCAACAAGGCTCGGGCCCGGATCATCGATCACCACGATGACGACCAGTCGTGGCTCTTCGACCGGGCCGCCAGCGATGAACGACGAGTTGTATTGGCCTTGGAAGTAGCCGTCAGAACCTTTGGGGCGCCTCTTGCCCTTGGGCGCGGGACCGAGCGGGATCTCCGCCGTGCCGGACTTGCCGAACGCCTCGTAACGCAGGTGGACGGCCTGGTCCTTCTTCGTGAGCCGCTGATCGAGATTGTGCGTCACGCCCCGCATCGTGTCGCGTGCAAGTTCCGCAACCTCGCGCGGAAGCACGCGGATGCCGGGAACAATGCCGCCTCCCGGCGCATCCGCCGCGACCGCCCGCATCGTGATCGGCGGCAGCGTCCCGGCCAGTTCACCCGGGCGGGCGAAGGCCGAGAAAGCCCTCGCCATCTGGATCGGCGTCACCGCGACCTCATGCCCCATCGCGACCGAGGTCTGTGTGTACTTGGACCACGACTTCTTGGTCGTCACCAGCCCCGTTGATTCTCCGGTCAGGCCGATGCCCGTACGCTTGCCGAAGCCGAAGCGAAGGACGCCGTCTCGCAACTCATCAAAGCCCAGCCTGCTCGTGACCTTCACCATTCCGATGTTCGAGGAGTTGACCAGCACCTCGCGCCACGTCATGGTGTCACGAGCCGTCACATCGTTGACCGGGCGGCCGTAGGGTGTGTGCCAACTGCCGCCCTCCGTGTCGATCCGCTCATCAAGCGTTGCGGCACCGGCCTCTGTCGCGACCGACCACATGAACGCCTTGAACGTCGAGCCCGGCTCGTAGACATCCTCCACGCATCGATTGCGAGCAAGAGACGGCTCCTCCGCCCGCGCCTTGTCGACGTTGATCGTGATGTAGCGAGGCCTGCCCCCCGACTCCTGCCCGATCGGCACATCCCACTTGTAAGGCACAGCCCCGGGTACCGAGCGGATGACATCCACGATTGAGAGCACCTCGCCGGTGCGTGGGTCCATCACCACCGCCCGTCCGCCCGCGGCCTGGGCCTCGTCCACACCGCGATTGACTTCCTCCAGCACGATGCGCTGGACCTCCAAATCAATGGAGAGGCGGACATCGCTGCCTCGCTGCGGGGCGGAGTATCCCGCTGGGCTGACCCAGAGGGGCCGGCCCTTTGCGTCGCGGACATACTCAAGACGGCCCGCGGTCGGCTGCACCTCGGCGTTGAGCATCTTCTCGACGCCCAGCAGGCCGTCGTGCTCCGTGCCGACCTTGCCCAGAAGGCCGGCGACCAGGCCGGCGGCCGGGCCCTCGCGGAGTTGGCGGGTCTCGAGGTGAACACCGGGCAGGTTCAGCCCTTTCACGACATCCACGCGCCAATCCTCAAGCACACCCGCATTCGCACCATGGTTCAGGGGCACATAGCGGTGCAGCGGATGGTCCGCCTTGGTCCATGGGTCGTCATCGTTCTCCGCCACGAGAGTCTTCTCATTCTCGGAGAGTTTGGGAGCGAGCCGACGCATGATCTCTTCAAAGGGGATATCCGTCGCGTCGGCGAGTTGCTCGATCGCGGGCTCGGGAGGGACGGAAAAATCAACCGGGTCGATGAAGACGCGGAAGGCGAACCGCGTAACGGCGAGAGGCCTGCCGCGACGATCCACAAAGTCGCCGCGAACGCCCGGCTCCGGGCGCGCTGAAACACGATCCCCGCCGTGCGCGGCGAGCAGGACCCCGGGAGCGATCTGGAGTTGCACCACACGAGCGAACATCAAGCCCAGCAGGACGCAGATCGTCGCGACCGACGCGAACGTGACACGGTTGATCCGTTCCGCCGCCGAGTGTAGAGCATCGTGTGCATCCACCGGGGGTGAACCGCCGGTTGCGAGCGGTTCAGGCGAAAGTGCCTCTGACGCGATGTCTGCTTCCCGGGCGGCATCCATGCGGTCCCCTTGTGAGAGTCAGTCGAGTTCGTTCGCCGCAGCCTTTGGCGGCTGGATCATCGGATCGCATCGAGGGCAAACGCTAGCACTTCCGCCTCTTCCCGCTCGCGCTCGACAAGTTCGATGTAGCGATCATGCGAGATGGGCATGAGCACTCCCAGACTCGATGCGGCTGTCTGCACCCGCTCGGGCGTGACGCGCCCCGCGATCTCCGCCCGCAACCGCCAGAGCGTGCGGTCGTGCTGCGCCACGCGGCGCTGGGCATCCGCCAGTTCGTGCGCGGACTGGATGCGGAGTTGCCGGTTGACCAGCAGCACACCGGCGATCGCGCCGACGCTCAGAATGAGAAATGCAAGTTTGCCGAACACGCACTCACCTCGCAGGGATCCGAAGTTTCATGCCCGCGGCCAGCGAGTCGGGATCGGGCATGATGTCCGTATTGATCGCGGCGATCTCACGCCACCTCTTCACCGAACCCAGCGTCTTCTTGGCGACCTTGCCCAGTTCATCGCCGCGCTGAACGACATAGATGGTGAATCCGGGGGGTGCATCGCGCCTTTGCGGTGGGTCGAGTTTGGCGGGGCCGTTCCGCGGCGAGCCGGGAGTCTGTCCGTTCGGCCGCGCACCGGGTGGGGGCAGAACAGCCTGGCCGAGCAGCACGTCCCTGGGGGGCAGGTCGATGACCACACCGTCGCGCATCTGCCCGTCCGCGCCGATCTTGCCGGGATTGAACTCACGCAGGCGATTCCACAGCGTGCCGTCCCCATACTGGTTGACGGTGATGCGGTAGATCGAATCGCCCTCCTCGATGGTGTACCGCTTCATCGCGCCGGCGGAGTACGGCTTGGTCGGCCCGGGGATTGGCAGTGCCGGCTGGTCGATGGGCTTGATCAGCACAGCGTCCGGCACGGTTGGGGTCGATCCGGTCCCCGCGGTTCCCGCCTGCGCGAGCCTCTCGCCGATGATGCCCGTCGCACGCTCGAACTGACTCCGAAGTTGTTCCGGCATGGGTGGGTCGGAGGGTACGCTTCCCATCACGGTCTCAGTTGCCTGCCCTGAAAAGGGGGCCGGAGATCTGGCATTCTCACCTGAAAGACCCGACCCAGCCGCGGCAGTTGCCTGAGGCGAAGTGGGTGCGGGCGGCCGAAAGGTGGGCTGCTCGGGCAGGGGCGCGGCTGTGTGTACGGCCGCGACGGCATCGGGCATCTGGGTGCGAGATGTCGGTTCCGCGGGAATCCGCAGGCCGTCGGCAGAACTGCCGAATCGCACGGGCGTTCCAGCGGACATTGCTCCCGCGGACACGTCTTGGGTGCGCGCTGGTGAGAAATGGTCGCTGATGAGCACGCCGACGATCAAAACAAGCGAGAAACCGACGATGAGAGCAAGTTTGTGTTCCCTGGTCACTGCTGCGTCCTTGCTGCGAGTGCGAAGATGATGGTCGAAGATGCGTTGACTCGGCGTTCCGGGCGCTCGGCCTTCAAAGAGCGCGGTCCTTCCCGCCGCCGGCGCGATCCGGTCATTCTACAGAGTCGGATGGTCGGCCGTGAAGGCGGATGGCCCGAAGCCGCGCCGAGCGGGCCCGCGGGTTGCGGGCCAGTTCATCCTCACCGGCTTGCAGTGCCCCCTTGTGGATCGGCTCCGCCCGATCCGCTGCGACAAGCCCACCGAACACCTGCTTCACCGGCCGATCTTCCAAAGAGTGAAAAGCGATGATGCCGATTCGCGCGCCCCATTCGCCCGCGGACTTCCCTCGACGAAGCCATGTGATTTTTTCAAGTTCTGCACCCCGCCGGATCGCCGAAAGGAGCGCCTCGAGGTGCCCGAGTTCGTCGTTGACCGCAATGCGCAGCGCCTGAAAGGTCTTCGTCGCCGGATCGATGGGCGAGCGGCCCCCGGGCTTGCCGACGACGGCGTGAACCGCCGCCGCCAGTCCCGCCGTGGTCGTGATGGGTCCCGCCAGCCGCGCCCGCACGATTCCCGCGGCGATCCGGCCCCCCGCGGGATCCTCGCCAAACGAACGGATGATTTGCTCCAGTTCGCGCTGCGGGAGCGTGTTCACGAGTTCCGCGGCGGACACCGGGGCGGTCGGGTCGAGGCGCATGTCCAGCGGTCCATCGCGCTGGAAACTGAAGCCGCGCGCGGAATCGGCGATCTGGTTTGACGAGAACCCGAGGTCCGCAAGCAGCACATCCACGACCAGCCCATGCTCTTGAACCAGCCTCGCCGCGGCCGAGAACGGCGAATGCACAGCGAGGACATTCGGTGGATCGGCTAAGGCGAGAACACGAGCGCGAGCCGCGCCGAGATTCCCCGCATCCACATCGAGCATGAGGAGCGTTCCGGTCGATCCGATGCGTTGGGCCATCGCTGCCGCGTGACCGCCGAGGCCGACCGTGCAATCCAGAACGGTGTCGCCCGGTTGGGGATCGAGCGTCCGCAACACCTCGTCCATGAGAACGGGGATGTGCTCACCGGCCGGTGTCATAGTGATTGGACCCGACCATCACTCTCGCTAGACAATGCAGACGTCCTCGATCAGTGGCTCGACGGTTGTTCGACCTCCGTAAGTGGAGATCTTCGGGCGCACGACGATGTCCACCATCGCACCGGCACCGAGGCGCGGGGCGTGCGCCGCCCAGTCCCAGCCGATGACCCGGATGACCCGACCTTCCCCACCCCCTGCGCTGCCGCCGTCTTGCATCGTGAGCGTCAACGACAAATGCTTGGCGTTGCTGCCAAAGGTCTTGGGCGGGCCGAGCAGGCGAACGCCCCGGATGACGATGGCAACCGCGGGATTGTCGCGCCCGAACGGCTCCAGTCGATTTAGGCCCAGCACCGCGTCGGTCGTGAGTTCATCAAGTCGGGCCTCGCAGTCGGCCCGGAGCAACGGCCTAAGCATGGACTCGGAGACCAGCCGGTTCGCGTGCGCGATGAACGCCTCAGCGAACGCATTGAAGTTGCCGTCGGCAAGGTGGAGGCCCACCGCCATGTCGTGCCCGCCATGCTTGTCGAGCAGTTCAGCGCAGGCGGTCAGCGCCCCGTGCAGGTTGAAACCGTCGATCGATCGCCCCGAGCCATGACAAACCCCGTCGCGGCGCTGGAGCAGGATGGTGGGCCGCGCGTACCGCTCGACCATCCGCGAGCAGACGATGCCAACGACGCCGGCGTGCCAGTCCTCGTGCGAGAGGACGATCGCGCGCCGATCGGGCAGCGTCATGCCAGCCGCCTCGGCCATGGCGCACGCCTGCGCGAAGATCGCCTTCTCGACCTGGCGTCGCTCGTTGTTCTTGGAGGTCAACTCGCGCGCGATGACCTTGGCCCGCTCGGGCGAAGCCGTGGTGAAAAGTTCCATCGCGTCCCGCGCGTGGCCCATGCGGCCCGCCGCGTTGAGCCTTGGAGCGAGTTTGAAGCCCACATCCATCGCGTCCACGGATTCTCCGCCAAGGCCGGAGGCCTCAACAAGCGCACGCAGACCGACAAACGGCGACTGCTTGATCCGTCCCAGCCCGAATCGCGCGATCACACGGTTCTCGCCCACCAGGGGCACAACATCGGCGATGGTTCCAAGGGCCGCGAACGCGAGCAGGTCGATGAGCAGCGACCGCAGGGCCGGCGACAGGCGCGCGGAACGCTCGTGCATGGTTGCCAGCCGCCACGCGAGTTTGTACGCCACGCCCGCGCCCGACAGGTCTCCGAATGGGTACCGCGAACCTGCGCGCCGCGGATGGACAACTGCGAAGGCATCGGGAAGGCTCTCGCCGTCCCCCCGCCCCGGGGTGGCGGGCAGAGCGTTGTGGTGATCGGTGATGATGAGGTCCACGCCCTCCTCGCGGGCGCGCCGGGCAGGCTCGATCGCGGTCACACCGCAATCCACCGATACGATCACCTTCGCGCCGCAACGCGCAAGTTCGGTGATCGCCTCGGCGTTGAGGCCATAGCCCTCATCGATGCGGTGGGGGACGTAGGTGATCACGCGTTCGCGCAGCGCGTCAGGCGCGATCGCGCCGAGCATGTGATACAGGATCGCCGTAGCGGTGATCCCGTCGACGTCGTAATCACCGTAGATGGCGATCGTTTCCCCGCCGGCAATCGCCGCGAGGAGACGCTCGGCAGCGCGGTCCATATCCGGCATGAGTGACGGGTCGTGCAGATGCACAAGGCGCGGGTCCAGGAACTCACCCGCGCCGGTCGCATCGATGCCACGAGCGCGAAGAACGCGGTCTACAAGCCCCCCGGAACTGGGAGGAGAAGGGTCGCGAAACGCCCAGCGGCAGGTGAGTCCGTTCACAGCAACATCCTACTCGATTCCGCTTCGGCCTGCGCTGGACCCTGTAAACTCCGGCATGGTCCGCCTCACGAAAATCTACACCAAGACCGGCGATGACGGGACGACCGGCCTGGGCGACGGCACCCGCGTCGGCAAGGCCGATACCAGAGTCGAGGCGTACGGGACAGTGGACGAGGCGAACGCCGCGATTGGACTGTGCGTTGTTGAGTCCGAACGCTCGCCTCAGGTCACGCAGGCAGGCGAGATCGCGGCGATCCTCCGCTCCATCCAGAACGATTTGTTTGATGTGGGGGCAGACCTTTGTTGCCCCATCGGGGCTGGCGGGGCCGCGGACAAGCGCCTTCGCGTAGTGGCAACGCAGACCTCGCGTTTGGAAGCCACGATCGACCGTTTCAACGCTCGGCTGCGGCCGTTGGACAGTTTCGTGCTGCCGGGCGGTTCGCCCCTGGCGGCGGCGTTGCACATGGCCCGCACGGTTTGCCGGCGCGCGGAGCGACTGACCGTGCTTCTTGTGAACGCCGAGGGATCGACGGAACCTGCCGCGGGTGCAACCAACCCGGAGACGGTTCGCTATCTCAACCGGCTGAGCGACCTGCTGTTCGTGCTCTCGCGCGTGGCCAACGACGATGGCGCGCGGGATGTGAAGTGGGTCCCGGGCGCGAGCCGGGCCGGATAGCCTCTCGGCGTCGCGGCGAGTTCTTCGGGCGCAACGGGGGTGAGGTGGTGGGGGCGTGCCTTTGAGCGGACGAGCATGACCAGCGCGTTCCCGTACACCACCGACTTCCGGCGCGAGTTCGAGGCCGAGCATGAGCGATGGCTCCGCACGCGGTTCCTGTGGTACACCGGCGTCGTCGTGGTCATCAAGGTCGCGTTCCTCGTCCTTGGAATCGCGGGGAGGTTCGTGATCGGCCGCTTGCAGCAGGGGGGCACTCCGCCGGCGCTGATCTCTCCGGCCAACATCGCCCTGAGCATCGCGGGCATCTGCATCTTCGCGGCAGCGTTCGCAGCCTCGTACCGCCAGGAGATGACCAAGCGCGAGGTTCTGAGCATGGCCTTCTGGCTCATCCTCGCCAGCGGCGTGGTCTCGATCGTGGGCGCGCTGCTGGAACTGCGTAGCGCGGGCACGAGCGAGCGGGCGCTGGTCGGCGTATCGAGCGTGCTTGGGCTTTTCTATACCCATATCTTCGCTTGCTGTTTTCTGCCGTGGTCGTGGCGGGAGAGCATCCGGCCCCTGGTGCCACTGCTCATCCTGAACGCCGTGGTGACGATCATCACCGCCTACGACAGTCCCTGGATCGCGATCGGCATTATTGCGGCATCGCCGGTGATCGGCGTGCCCGGCGCTGCCGTGTGCTGGTGGCGGTACAGCCGTTTCCGCGATCGCGTCGCGACGGCCGCGCTCCGTGGGCGCTACGCGGAGATTCGGCGAGAACTTGTCGATGCCCGCCGCATCCACGAGGCGCTCTTCCCTGCGCCCGTCGAGCATGGACCTGTGCGGTTCCGCTACGTCTACGAGCCGATGCGGCAACTCGGGGGCGACTACCTCTACGCCCGATTCGTTCCCAGTCCGCACGGCCCGGAGCCCGCCTTCAACCTGCTGCTGTTTGATGTCACCGGGCACGGCATCGCCGCAGCGCTCACGGTGAACCGCCTGCACGGCGAGTCGGAGCGGCTCTTTGGCGAGGATCCGTACGCGGGCCCCGGCGAGGTCCTCGGCTCGCTGAACCGGTACGTCCACCTCACGCTCGCGGGCCACTCGGTGTATGTGACCGCGCTGTGCTTCCGCATCGACCCGAACCGCGACACGCTCGAGTACGCCAGCGGCGGGCACCCGCCCGCATTCGTCTGCACGGCCGATGGCCGGCTGGAGCAACTCGACTCAACCGCGCTGGTGCTTGGTGCGGCCGCGGCCAAGGACTTCGAGACGGAAGTGCATCGACAGCACTTCGGCCCGGGGGACACACTGGTCGCGTTCACCGATGGCGCGCTGGAGGCGCGGAACGGGCTGGGCAGGCACCTGGGCGTCGTGGGCTTGCAACGTCTGCTGGCGAGCCTGAAGGTCCCCAGGGAGAGCGATTGCATCCGCACGATTCTGGCCGCGGTGGCGCGCCATCGCGCCGGCGCGCCCGAGGACGATGTGCTGGTGGTGGAGGTCCACCGGCCGGTGGGGACGATCAAGACAGACAATGCGGCTATTAGGGCATCAGTGGACGCGAATGCCTGACCGGCCTGCTCCAGCTGTCTTTCAATATCAACTACTGCTCGCCGCGAGCGCGTTCCCAATCAAAAGTTTTTGGCTTATCTGCGTTGTACCAGGCAAGCCAAGCGCGACCCGCTTCGGACGCAGAGAATCCTCTATCTCTCAATCTTTGCTCCATGCCAACTCGATGATGGCTATCTCGTAATCCTGAGCAAAGCCATTTCGCGATGGCTGAACCAGTTGCGAGCCATAGCACCCACCACCATGCCCACCCAAAAGAATTGCTCCGATTACCCACACCGCTCCAGTCACCCCGGAGATGAGCCAGCTCCATCCGAAGAATCCTGCGGCGAGCTCCAATTATACGATCTTTGTCTTTGTCTTCATCGCGATTCTCGGGTTGCTGTTGAAGAGTCATCGAATTAGTGGATATGTAGAAGGTCGAGCCAAACTCGCAACTATCCGAGCAATCGCGCGAACTCTCCCGCGGCGATGTCGCCGATGCCGACCAGCGCAGACCCCGCGATGATCCCGGCGCAGATCGGCTCGTGCGTGTCAACCCAGACCCGCTTGCCCAGCGACCCCTCGCGCTTGCGGAAGATGTTGCCCATGATGTAGAAAAACAATGATCCGGCGAACATCGCCATCGTTGAGTCCGGCGGGATGACCACACCAAGGCCCAGTGCGATCGGCGAGATCGGGAACCTGTTCTTGCTGGCGATCCGCGTGACTTCCAGGACCGCGCCCAGCGCCGCCGCGATGCCCATCGCCCACAGCGCTGACGCCGGGAGTTCGCCAAATCCCTTGGAGAGCAGGTCGCTCACGCCCTTCCACTGCAGAGCCCCCGGCATCGGGAACTCCGTCGTCGAGAGCCTGTCAATCAGCGGCTTGCCCTCGGTCGAGGTTCGCAGGAACATGACGTAGAACAGCGGCGTCGAGGCGATCGCGCCGGCGACAATGCCGATGCAGTGGCCGATGGCCTGCTGCCGGGGCTTGGCGCCCAGCATGTACCCCGGCTTGATGTCCATGAGCAGGTTGGAGGCGTTGCTGGCGACCTCGGTCGTCATCAGCGCGGTCATCAGGTTCGTTGCCGGGTTGGGGATCGCCCCGGCCTGGAGTGCCGTCGCCCGCTCCAGCCCGCCAAAGGTGAACTGAGTGATCTTCGAGAGCGAGCCGGTGGGGGTAATGCTCGTGAGCGCGGTCGCGTTCGCCGCGATGAGCGTCAACGCGATGATCAAAGGAATGGACAACGCGCCCCAGTACCATTTCACCCCGAACCAGTCGTGGAGCATCCACACGCCGATCGCGCCCACGATCGGCACGCCTACGAACGAGATCCACAGGGGGAGTTCGATGTGCCCGAGCACGTCCGACTTCGGCGCGCTCTTGCGGCCAAAGAGCCCTGTGAACGCCGAGATGATCATCTGCGGCTTGGCGAAGAGCGCCAGCATGCTCGCGACCACGAGCATCGCGATCCCCGGCCAGAGCGCCCACGACACCAGCACCTCCCGATAGTTGTAAGCCATGTCCGGCGTGAGCGTCTCGACGCCGACGGAGATCATCCGGCCCGCGGCGTCCGGCTCGCGCAGGGGCCGTGTGACGTCCCCCCACATCACCGCCAGCGGCGCAAGCCCGCCCCACATGATCGCCATGCCCAGGATCATGCTTGTGGCGTAGCGGATGTTGAGCAGCCCGCCCGCACCGAACATCGCAAGGTCGACGGCGGGGGACAGGCCCAGGTTGCGGATATCCGAGCCGAAAACTCGCGGGATCGGGAGCGTGCCCTTCTCGGCCAGCGCGTAGTACCACCCGTCGAGGTGCAGCGACACATTGTGCGCGGCCTGCATTCCCAGCAATCGGACCTGCAGGAGCGTCTGGTAGCCCTCACCGGCGATGAACGCGATGAACCCGGCGAGCCCCGCGGCGATCCCCAGCGCCTTGGCCTTGAACAGGCCCACGCTCGCATCGGAGGTGTAGAGCGTGTCGAGCACGACGCCGCAGGCCGCGCCCTCCGGGAACGGGTGCTGCTCGTCGTTGATGAACCGCCGCTTCATCGGGAATGCGACCAGCACGCCCAGCAGCGCCAGCACCACGTTGAGCAGCAGCATCTGCCACCACGGCATGATGACGTTGCTCACCATCATGTACGCCGCGATGCCCGAGATCAGCGGACCGGTCATGTACCCCGCCGCGGTCGCGATCGACTGCATGCAGTTGTTCTCGAGGATCGTGAAGTCCTTGGCGATCCCCAGGCCCGAAAGGGTCTTGAACATCGCGAACGCCAGGATCACGCTCGTGAGTCCCACACCCAGCGACCAGCCTGTTCGCGCGCCGATGTACAGGTTCGTAGCGCTCAGGGCCCCGCCGATCAGGAAGCCCGTGATCGCCGCGCGCAGCGTCAACTGTGGCATGTTGCCGCGAAACACATTCTCCAGCCACCAACGGTCCTTCTGCTCGATGGTCCACGTCCGTACCTGTTCTTCGTTGAGTTGCTTGATGGCCATAGGGAGGGACCAAGGAGGGATTGAGGGACGAGGGATCAGGGGAAGGCGAACGGGGAGTCAGGAACGACCGGCCTGTTGATCGGACGAGCGGGCATGGTAACACAAACTGCCGTCATTGTGCTCCCCCCCGCGTCCGCCCGTCCCGGCGCTAGATTCCCCTCGCTCCGTCCACCTTCTTCATCACGAACAGGTAGTTGAACCCCCGCAGAAAGAAGTTCCCCTCGGCCGCGGCCTTGTGCCAGTTCCCCCGCTCCAGTTTGGCGTTCTTCCGGACCACGCAGATGATGTCCACTGGCTGGAAGCGACGGCGCAGGAGCGTGAACAGGTCAAATCCGATGGGCATGAAGCCTGTGCCGCCGGCAGCCATCGAGGTTGATCCCTTGGTCCCTTCTTCCCTCTGTCCCTTCTTCTTCACCCATGAATCCGACACATACAGCCCCATGTACCGCCGGTCTTTGAGGACTCGATGCATTTCCCCGATGACCTGCTCCATCGCGGCGTAGTAGGCCTTGCCACGATCGGCCCCGCCGCCCCCCCCCGCGTCGAGTTTGCCGATGCAGCGAGGGTCGTCCGAGTAGTTGATGTGTGTCGAGTAGGGGGGATCGACGAACACGAAGTCCGCGACGCCGTCCTCCAGCGGGAGTTTGCGTGCATCAGCGCGGAAGATGTCCGCGCGCGTGGCGGTAGTGGGGGGCGCGAGGTCGTAGCCCATCGCGCGCCGGCCGAAGTCCCGGGCAACATCGATGGTTGTCCCACTCCCGCACATCGGATCGACGATCAGGTCGTTGGGGCGGGTGTAGCGGGCGAGCAACTGCCAGATGACCCACGACGGTGTTGCCCCGGTATAGGCCGCATCGCCCTGCATCGCCAGTTTGCTGCGGACGACCTTGCCTTCGTCATCGATGTACGCGTCGTAGTGCTGGCTTGGGTACTCCCAGAGCGTCGTCGTGAAGACGCGCAAGGGCGGGCGGTCGCCGGGACGCGGAGCGAGCGGCGTTCTTGCCTCAGGGCGCGCGCTGCCGCGCGGCCGGAAGGGCCGATCGGCACCCCCGCTCACAGCAACTGCTCCAGCAGCAGACGGCGAGCCTCCTCGACCGTCGCCTTGACCTTCGCGCCGGCCGCCCTCGCGTGCCCGCCACCGCCCAGCGCCTGCATGACCTTGTTCGCATCGATCGCCTCGGGGCCGGGCTTGGTCCGCATGCTGAGTTTGCTCAGCGCCGGACCGGGTTCCTCGCCCTCCACGATCACCGCCGACGCCTGCACGCTCGCCACGGCCAGCACCATGTCGGCAAAGCCGGTGGTGTCGTTCCGGTCGGCGCCGCATTCTCGGAAGTCCTTGTTCCGAAGAGTCTGGACGGCGACCCTGCCCCCGGCGTGCAACTCGAGTGACGACAGCGAGCGGCCCAGAAGTTTCCACCGCCCCGGCTCATCCTGCTGCTCGATCATCCGGTAGAGCCTGGTGTGATCAACACCCGCGGCGATGAGGTCGCCCCCCAGTCGCATGGTCTCGGGCGTGACGCTCGAATAGCGGAACCAGCCCGTATCGGTGGCGAGACCGAGATAGAGCGGCTCGGCGATCTCGAGCGGGAGTTCCGCCGTGCTGGCCCGCCCCAGCAGGCTGCACAGCACCGGCGCGAGCACCTGCGTGCAACTCGCTGCTTTCTTCTCGATCAGCCGCATCGCCGCGACATCCGGGTCGCCGTGCAGGTGGTGGTCCACCAGCACCGCGCGGGATGCGAGCGGTGCCATCCAATCCTTGAACTCGGCGAGTTGCGACCACGACCCAGTGTCCACGCACACGATCGTGTCAAAGTCCTTTCCGCTCGCCGGCTCGGAGTGCGGCTTGCCTGGCTCGATCACGCGTGCGGGTGTCTTGCCCACCATCGCTTCCACCCACCTCGCGGCGGGGCCGATGTACCAGACCTCCGCCCACGCACCCTTCAGCGCCAGCGCACGCGCGACGGCGAGCGTCGAGCCTACTGCGTCGCCATCGGGCTTGCCGTGGGTGACCACGACGGCGCGACGAGCGACCGACAGCCGGGCCGCGATGCCCGCGGCGTCAGTCGTTGATGCCCATATCCCCGCAGCGGTCGCGTTCATGCGCGTGTCCTTCTGAAAATCTCAGCGCACTCCGCGCAGTCCCGGCCCATCTGCTCGACCAGCGCGCCCACCGAATCGAACTTGAGTTGCTCGCGCACGAGTGTCAGGAACTCAAGTTCCATCTCCCAGCCGTACTCAGGTAGGCCATCGATCGTGGTCCACGCTTCACCCCTCGGTCCCGTGCGAGTATCGTCCATCAGATACGCCTCAACCGCACGTCCGTGTGGGCCAAAGGTCGGTTTGGTGCCCACACTGATCGCCGCGCACAGCAAGCGACCGTCCGTCAGGCGGGCCCGCCCCGCGTACACGCCATCGGCCGGTGCCAGACAGGGCGAATCCAGGTTCGCGGTGGGGAAGCCGATGGTGCGTCCGCGCCGATCGCCGCGAACGACCGTGCCGGCTATTGAGTAGGGCCGACCGAGCAGGCGAGCCGCATCGGCGAACCGCCCGTCGGCGATGCACGACCGGACGGCGGTGCTCCGCACGGGCGTGGGCGGGCCGTCGCTGAGCAACGCTTCAACCTGCTCGACTGCCTCGACGCTGAACCCGTGCGATCCGCCAAGCGAGCGGAGCAGAGTGACATCACCCGTGCGCTTCGACCCGAAGCGAAAGTCCGCGCCCTCAACAATCGCGATCGGCCGATATTCGGCGACCAGGTTGGACACAAACTCGGCCGGACTCATTCCCAGCAGTTCGCGCGTTGGTTCAAGTCTCCTCACAATGTCCGCCCCGGCATTTCGAAGCAATCGCTCCCGCTGGGCGAAGGTCGTCAGCCGTGGGGGTGCCCTCTCCGGTAAAAGCACTTCCAAAGGGCTTGGGTCGAACACCAGTGCAACCACCTGCGGTCGCTCGCGGCCATCGCTCGCCGAAAGCGAGGTGCCTGACGCGATGCTGGCTGCTCGCTCGACCAGCGCCCGGTGTCCGAGGTGTACGCCATCGAACGTGCCGATGGTCAGGACGGATTGGGCCCCCGTCACGGCGGCTGACGCCGAACTGACTCGCTGATCGTGGGCGGCTCGTGGCAAGCCGGAAGCGTAGGAACATTGCACGGCGCAGCCCCGTTCGCCCTACAAGTGGGCCGCCCGAGGCGACAGTCCCGCCTCCTACACTGGCCTCTCGTAGTCACCTTTCCCGGAGTCAGTCCTGCCATGGCCCTGTTCTCCCGCAAGCCCAGACCCGTAGCGCCTGCATCCGGTTCCGCGAATGGTCGCGTTTCGCCCGCTGGACGTGCCCCCGGCACGCCCGACTCAGATCGCGCTCGCGCCGCGGCGCATCAATCCGCCGAGTCGCGCATCCTCGAGATCGGTTCGCAGTTGCTCTCCGCCGCCCGCGCCCACAAGACCGGCCTCCTCTCCGCAGCGTTCTATTCCGATGCCCTGATGAACTGGTCCATGAAGGACCCGAACTTCAAGGTCCAGTTGTTCCGCTTTGTCGATTGCTTTCCCACGCTTCGCACCCCCGAACAGGTCTTCGAGGTGCTCGAGGACTACCTGTCGCAGCCGGGTGTCACGGTGCCCGGGCCGATCGCCGCGGCACTCAAACTCGGCAACGTCGCCAAGGGCCTCGCCGCGGGGCAGATCAGCAAGCAGATCACTGGGATGGCGGCAAAGTTCATCGCGGGGACCGACGCCGCGAGCGCGCTGCCGAACCTGAAAAGGTACTGGGACGATGGCATCTGCTTCAGCGTCGACCTCCTGGGTGAGGCGTGCCTGTCGGACGAAGAGGCGGACGCGTACCAGCGAAAGTACCTGGACCTCATCAACAACCTGCCGGCGACCGTGGCGGGCTGGAAGTCCAACCCGCGCCTCGACAGTGATGCATGGGGCGCGATCCCGCGCGTCAACGTCTCCATCAAGATTTCGTCTCTCTCGGCCCGTTGCGACCCGATTGACACCGAGGGCTCCATCCGCGACTTGCAGCGCCGCCTGATGCCGATCCTGGAGGCCGCGAGAGATCGTGGCGTCTTCGTCAACTTTGACATGGAGCAGTTCCAGTTGAAGGACCTGACGCTCGACCTGTTCATGCGCTGCTGCGAGAGCATGAACGCCGGGAAGCCGGATGCCACCGGGCGGGTGTTCCACGCTGGGCTGGCGATGCAGGCGTACTTGCGCTCGGGAGATGCCGATGCGAGGCGCATCTGCGAGTGGGCCAAGCGAACCGGTCACGTTGTCACGGTGCGTCTGGTTAAGGGTGCGTACTGGGACTACCACGTCATCCACTCGGAGCAGATGGGCTGGCCATGCCCCGTGTGGCCGGTGAAGCAGGAGACCGACGCCTGCTTCGAGCGGATGGGGGAGATTCTTCTGGATGCCGCGCCGCCCTTTGGGCCTGCCCTCGCAGGAAGCGGGGGTGTCAAACTCGCGCTCGGCTCGCACAACGTGCGCTCGATTGCCGCGGCCCTGGCCGGTTTGGAGCGTCGCGGCCTGCCGCACAACGCGCTCGAACTCCAGATGCTCCACGGCATGGCCGACCAGTTGAAGTACGCCGCGATCGAGTGGCAGGACGGCCTGCGCCTGCGCGAGTATGTGCCGGTCGGCGAGATGATCCCCGGCATGGCGTATCTCGTGCGCCGGTTGCTCGAGAACACCTCGAACGAATCGTGGCTCAAGGCGGGCTTCGCGGACAACGCGGATGTCTCGCGCCTGCTGGCATCGCCTCACACTCCTTCCCAGAGGGACGGGGACGGTGGGAGGGCAAGCGAACGCAACGGAGTGCAGAGCGCAACGTCGCCCGACGACCGGCTCGCCAGGGCACCCGAGCGGCACCTGCTCTCGCCTGCCATCACCGGCGTCGGCAACGGGCGTGCGTTCTACACCGAGCCGATGCGGGACTTCTCGCAGCGCGATCAGCGCGCGGCTTTCGCAGCCGCGATCTCCGGGGTGCAGGTGCCGCTTGTCCCGAGCGATCGCACGCCGCAGCAGGCGGTAGAGATGGTCGCCCGCGCGCACCAGGCCTTCCCGCTTTGGCGCGATGTCCACCCACTGTCCCGCGCCGATGTGCTCATCCGTGCTGCCGCGGCCATGCGCGCCCGGCGCGATGAACTCTCGGCGGTGATGATCAAGGAATGCGGCAAGACCTGGCGCGAGGCCGATGCCGACACATGCGAGGCGATCGACTTCTGCGAGTACTACGCGCGTGCGGCGGTGCCGATGTTCGTCCGCGACCGGCTCGGGGCGTTCCTGGGTGAACTCGATGAGCAGTGGTACCAGCCCCGCGGCGTGGCCGTGGTCATCGCGCCGTGGAACTTCCCACTGGCTATCTGCACGGGCATGACCGTCGCCGCGCTGGTGACCGGGAATACCGTGATCGTCAAGCCCGCGGAGCAGACGCCGGGCATCGCGAAGTTGATGGTGGACATTCTGCACGGAGCCTTCGGTGGGGCGGGCGTCCCGCCTGCCGTCGCTCGGGGCGCATTGCAGTTCTGTCCTGCACCGGGTGAAACTACCGGCGCGTCCCTCGTCCGCGACGAGCGCATCGCGATCATCGCCTTCACCGGCTCGCGTGATGTTGGGTGTGACATCTTGAATGCCGCCGCGCCGCCCAGCCCGTTCACCTCATCGCGCGAGCGGTTCAACGCCTTTGCTTCGGGTCCGGATGCCCACGTCAAGCGGGTGATCTGCGAGATGGGCGGCAAAAACGCGATCATCGTGGATACGACCGCGGACCTTGATGAGACGGTGCTGGGCGTGCGTCAGTCCGCTTTCGGATTCCAGGGTCAGAAGTGCTCTGCCAACTCGCGACTGATCATCGTTGACCCGGACGGTCCGCGCGGCGTGCATTACCAGACGGTCGTCCACCGGCTGGTCGAGGCGACGCGTGCGCTGGTCATCGGCGACCCGGCGCTTCCTGGAACGGATGTGGGGCCGGTCATCGACGCCGAGTCACACGCCAAGATCATCGGCTTCATCGACCGTGCCCGGGCGGCCCGGCTTGAAGTCATCCAGTCCTCTCTGCCGGCGAACCTCGCGGCTGCGCTGGGTGCGGGCGATTCGCACGGCACGCACTTCATCGCCCCGACGATCGTCCTGGGCGTGACGCCCGAGCATGAGTTGGCACGCCAGGAAGTCTTCGGCCCCGTGCTCGCCGTCATGCACGCCGCGACGTTCGCCGCCGCGCTCGATCTCGCCAACAGTCTGCCCTACAAACTCACGGGCGGCGTCTTCACCCGCAAGCCCTCCCACATCGAGCGGGCCAAGCGCGAGTTCCGTGTCGGCAACCTGTACATAAACCGAGGCATCACCGGCGCGCTCGTCGGCCGCCAACCCTTCGGCGGCTTTGGCATGTCGGGTGTCGGCTCCAAGGCAGGCGGCAGGGACTACCTGCTCCAGTTCGTCGAGCCGCGCGCGAGTTGCGAGAACACCATGCGCCGCGGCTTCGCGCCCGAGTTGTGAGAGGGGTTTCCTCCGATCAGAGCCCGGAGCGCGAGCGACGGGTTGTGCCAACCGTGTGTGGATGATCAGAGCCCGGAGCGCGAGCGACGGGCTCAAGGATGCGAAGGGCCCTTTCAACGCCCTTCCACGGTTAGAATGCACCGATCATTTGCCGCGGAGGTCATCATGCGCGTTCCCTCGCTGCTTGCGGTTGTTCTCCTCCTCGTTTCAGCCTGGCCGTCCTTCGCTGCCGAACCTCCCTCCCCAGGCACCTTCACCGGCGACGGCCTGACCCTCACGATTGAACGCCGCGGCGACGCCTACACCGGCACCGTCGCGCTCAACGGCCTGACCTATCCCCTCAAGGGTGCGGCGGACGCAACGACCGGGGGACTCAGCGGGACATTCAGCAGTGGCGGTGCCGAGTTCACATGGTCCGCGGTCGTGGATGGCGGAACGCTGCGCTTCAAGACCGGCGGCACCGAGTACGCGCTTGCCATCCCCAAGGCGCAGCCGGGAAACCCTCTCGCTAAGAAGCCGTCCGCCCCCCTCCCCCCCCCTCAAGACAACCCGCTGGCGGCCAAGCCTGGTGGTGGCGCAGGGCAGCCCGGCGCGCCCGCGCCCTCCGGCGCTCTTCGTCTCAAGCGCCTGTCAATCACCGACCCCGGCATCAACAACATGGAGGCCGTGAGTTTTCTCATCCCCGACGGCTGGAAGCACGAGGGCGGCGTGAAGTGGTTCCCCGAGCACAGCATCCTCGCCAACCTGCTGCTGAAGATCACCGATCCGGCTACGGGCGGGCAGATCGAGTTCCTGCCGATGCAAAACTTCACCTGGATCGACAACCCGCCGTTCCCCCTGCCGACGTTCGGCAACTACATGGGGAACATCGTGCATCCGCCGGTGCGCGATGCGGGCGAGTTCGTCAGCATCATGTACGCCCCGCAGGCTCTCCCGCACCTTCAGCAGGCCCGGCAGGTGAGCGTCGAGCGCCTCGACAAAATCGCGCAGCAGTACTCGGCGCCTCCGGACCAGCAGGGGAACCAGTCCACCGCCGTGGCGGGCAAGGTGCGCTACGAATATCAGATGAACGGCCGGCCCTGGGAGGAGGACGTCTACGTCGTGCTGACGTACTACACCGGGCAGGGCATGACAATCTGGAGCGTGGCCTCGGCATATTCCTTCCGTGCGCCGAAGGAAGCGGGGGGCGCAGGGGGGGGTGGGGGGCTCGACAAACTCGCCCCCCTCATGGCCACCACCGTGAACACCGCGCGCATCAGCCAGGACTGGTTCAGCGGCTACATGCACGTCTCGCAACTCTTCCGCAACCGGCACATGCAGAGCATCCGCGATGCAACCGCGCTGAGCCGGACCATCTCCGAGAACGCCGACCACACCCGGAAGTTGTACGCCGACGCCTACGCCGAGCGCAACGCCTCGCAGGACCGCATCAGCCGAAGTTTCGGCGAGTACATCCGCGGCGTCGAAACCTACACCAACCCGTATGAGAGCCGCGAGGTCCAGTTGCCGGCGGGCTACTCCGACGCTTGGGTGAATCCGCAGGGTGAGTACCTGCTGTCGGGTCCGGGCGGCTTCGACCCGAATGTCGGGTCCACGGTCGAGTGGCGGCGGATGCAGACCGCGCCCTGAGCCGCCCCCCCCCGGCAAGAGAATCGAATCGGGGCCGAGTCCCCCCAAATCAAGCGAAAGCCCCAAGGCCGCCGATAGCGGGTTTGTTGCATCGGCACGTTCTTCTCCCTTCCCGGCCCGATTCTGCCCTGCCCCCGGAGACACCCATGCAGTTCCTCATTGACCTCTGGCTCCCCATCCTCGTTTCCGCCATCGCCGTGTTCTTCGCTAGTTCCATCGCGTGGACGATTTCGCCTCACCACAAGAAGGACTTCGCCCCAGCGCCCGATGAGGATGGGCTGATGAGCGCGATCCGAGCCCTCGGACTCAAGCCCGGCCGCTACGGCTTCCCGTTCTGTCACAGCAAAGCGCAGCACAAAGACCCGGCTTTCATAAAGAAGTGGGAGGATGGTCCCTCCGGGATGCTCAACGTCTGGCCGCATTTCAGCATGGGGCGCAACATGGCCCTCACGTTTCTCGTGTTCCTCGCCGTGAGCGTGCTCATCGGTTACTTGGCGCACCAAGTGCTGCGATCGGGGGACGACTTCTCCCGCGTGTTCCAGGTCGTGGGGACGGCGGGCATCCTCGCCTATTGCTTCTCATTCCTGCCCAACACCATCTGGTTCAACGGCGGCGGGCGCGCTGCGCTGATGTGCTTCATCGACGGCGTGGTGTTCGGCCTCGTCACCGGCGCGGTCTTCGCGTACTTCTGGCCCGACGCCCTCTCAAATCTACCGCAGTTGTAGTTGCCACGAGCGCGGGAACTGACCGCCCACACTCGGGTGCTTTGCTCAGCGCAACATGCCGAGTTGCCACAATGCTCCCGCCGCGCAGACGGCGAGGTGCAGCAGCGTTATCTCTCCGGTCACCACCAGAAACCGCGGCTTGCTGCTCTTGTGACGCAGGAAAGAAATCGCTGCGAGTGCGCCCGGCCATCCTCCGAGCAGTTCAGCGGTGTGAAGCGTGCGCTCGGGCACGCGCCGCCGCTGGGCTTTCGCTGCGAGCTTGTCCCACGCGAAAAGAGCGAACGTGAGGGTGCCCGCCGCGCTGTACCAAACTGCCAGCCAGAACCAGATAGTCATTGAAATGGAGTTTCTGGGGCCGGCAAAAAAGGCCGCGGGGCCTGCACGGACGCCGGCCCCACGACCCAGAGGTGCCGGTCGGGGAAGGAGACCCGCCGGCGTTCAATACTGCGCAAAGGGTGTGCGATGCGCCACCACCTTGTACGTTCAAGCATCGGCAATGGTTGTGAGAAACCCTAAGTCAATTAATCTGGGCACCTCCCAAGACAGGGGTGACATGAAGGGGTTAGAGTGAAATCACGCCGCAAACCGGGGGTGGAGACTAGCCAGACACCAACCGACAGGTCTCGCTACCGCTGCCAGCCCAGCCGCTGGAGAGCCGGCTGGGCATCCATCTTGTCGAGCAACCGATCCGCATCATCATCGACGACAAGGGCCAGCCGGGGGTCGATGCGAAGAAACTCCTCCTCCGCCAACTCGTCCAGAAACGCGAGCAGCCCGTCGTAGAACCCGCGCCCATGAACGCGCACGTTTAGGATGCCGATCGGGCAGTCGTGGATCGCCAACTGCGCCCAGGTGATGATCTCGAAAAGCTCATCCAGCGTGCCCAGCCCGCCGGGGAGCGCGACGAACCCCTTGGCGATGTCCGCCATCGCCTTCTTGCGCTGGTGCATCGAGTCGACAATGCGTAGGTCGCGCACGGCGCGGTGCCCGAGTTCCTTATCCATCAGTTCGCGCGTGATGACGCCGACGATTGTGTCGCCAGCGCCCTCTTCGATCAGCGCATCGGCCACCACACCCATCAGGCCCACAGCGCCGCCGCCGTACACCAGCCCGACCCCGCGCCGTGCCATGGCGGCACCCAGCGCCCGGGCGGCCTCCGCGTACTCGGGCCGCTTTCCTCTGGCCGCGCCGCAGTACACGCAGATGGGTGACAGCATGGTCCAAGATAGGCGGCCAGAAGTGGGCAACCCGCTCCAGGTGCGTCGACCCACGCGCCATCTGTTTCCGGGGCCAGACTGAGGTTCGAGTTTCCCGGAAACCGCGGCATCGGCACTGTCGTGTGGCCATGGGCCTACGCTTTGGCCCCGCGGGACGGCCTACGGAAAACAAGGGTGCAAGGGGGCATGGGGGGGACGGATGCAGCGCGACGGCAGGGGCCCGAGCCGCGTCCAAACGGCCAAAGCCACTAGGAGATTCGCCAATGTCAGACTCTCAGCCGCCACAGCAGCAGGTCCAACTCCGCATCGACGAGACCAAGATGCAGACGACCTACGCCAACACCATCCGCACGTCCACCACGGGCGATGAGGTGGTGCTGGACTTCGGCATGAACCTGCCGATGCCGACCCAGGACAACCAGCCCGCGCTGCTGTTCTCCGTGGGCAGCCGCGTCGTGATGAACTGGCGCGGAGCCAAACGCCTCGCGATCTCGCTGGGACAGGTGATCCGCCAGTACGAGGAGCGCAACGGCGAGATCCAACTCAACCCGCCCGGTCAGACCGGTGTCGGCCCGCGCCTCGCCCAGTGATCAGTTGACCAGCGCGACCAGCCGCTCGCGTCTTACCAAGCCCCACCACCAACAGCCGTCCGCGGTGCGAATCGCATCGTGGCGGCTGTGCTTTTGGGGATGCGGCGAGCCAAAGGCACTCCTCACTTCTTCGCCGCAACCTGCCCCGCCTTGGCGTCGATATCCCGGCGATACGGCACAAACTCACGCGCGTACCACTGCCGCCACGCGCGCCCGTCCCAGCCGAGCGGCGCGGTCGAGCGGCCGTCCCAACCGCCGTTTGCGAGGCCCACGAGCGAGTTGTGGACCTCGATGCGGTACGTTACCACGAACGCGTCGATGACCCGCATCACCACGCCCTCGGTTGCCACGCTCAGCGTCGGATCAAAGGCCACCGCGCTGTTGCCGACCACGGGTGTGAGGTCCGACACGAACGCCACCTGCTTGCCAACGACGATGTACGCCAGGGCGCTATCGTCGCCCTGTCCGCCGTCGCCGACCCCTGCCGCTGTGCCGCTCACCTGGCCCACCGCTTGGGCGGCGATGAGCATGGGGATTGCATCAAACAACCGAAGGTCCGCCGCCAGAGTGGCCGCCGCGACAACCTCGCTGGTGCGCTCTTTCTTCAGACCGATCGCGATCACCGACTTCACGCGGCTCGACACCTTCCCTTCACTCGCACGCGCCTTGGCAATAAGGCGCGCCCGGGCCGCGTCACGGAATGGCTTGTCCTTACCGAACACCGCCGCCCACGCGATCGTCGCGTCGCCCTCATCAACGTTCTGGTCCGCGAAATGATCGAGCAGAGCGTTCTGAACGTCGGCCCCCTCGCCGCCGAAGACCTCCAGCATGGGCGGGAAAAGCACCGGCTCCGTGTACGCCGTCATCTTGGCGATACCCGCCTGCCGCATCTCCGTGCCGCGGATGTTGCGGAAGTGCTTGGCGCGGATCAGTTTCAACTCTCGCTCGGTTGCCAGTTTCCGCTTCTGGGCCGCGGCGTATTGGCGTGCCAGTGGGCTGCCCGGGTCAGGGGAAAACTGCGCCTCCCACGCGTCATCCCGCGACGGCGGCACGGCGGGCTGCGCGGACTCGGACTGCTTGCCCTCGGGGGGGCATGCCAGCGAAGCGGCCGGTCCGGCATACAGGCACATCGCTCCGACCACGAGGCTGCGAATGCTCGACATAGTGGACTCCTGGCTTCCCACCGGTTTGCGTTCCGCGTGCCCGGAACATCCGCCAAAACTTCATGCCCCCCGCGCCCCCCGCGTGCGGCCCATGTTTGCGAGGGCGCTACCCATTCTATGACGCGGGTCCCCCTGCCCCGGTTCCCCATGCGGACGGCTCTCGCACGGATTGTTCGCTTCCGCTAACCTCCTGCCAATGTCCGTCCACTGGCCGATCATCCGCACGCTGCTCCGCAACCCCCGTCGCGCCCTCATCGTCGATGACCAGCGCTCGTACGGCGGAATCGAGATCCTGATCGCGGCGTTGCACGTCGCGGAGGTGATCGCCGCGAAATCTCGGACGCAGAACGTCGCGATCATGCTGCCGACTTCGGGCGCGTTCCCGATCGCAGCGCTGGGGGCATGGATGCTCGGGCGCACCGTTGTGCCGCTCAACTACCTCCTCAAGCCTGAGGAAGTTCGGTTCATCCTCGACGACTGCGGGACGGATTGCATCGTCACCGTCGGCCCGATGCTCGAGTTCCTGAAGGCCGCGCACAAGGACGAGCCGGTGGATGCTGACGGCGTCCCCGCGTTTCTCCGAGCAGGCGCAGGGAGCCGCGGGGTTGAACCGCAAAGTGCCCCTATCGAGATTCTTCGGCTTGACCAGTTGAACTTCCGCTCGGTCCCTGAGTTCCGGATTCCCGCGCTGCCCGCGGACGATGCCCTTGCACTCCTGCTCTACACCTCGGGCACCAGTGGCCGGCCCAAGGGCGTGATGCTCACGCACGCGAATATCTCCGCCAACATCAGTCAGATCGTCGAGTGGGTCGGGTTCACGCGGCGCGAGGTGCTCGCGGGCGTGCTGCCCCAGTTCCACACGTTCGGCCTCACCGCGCTCACGCTGCTGCCGCTGACGGTCGGCTGCAAGGTGGTGTACACGGCGCGATTCAATCCGGTCAAGATCGTGCGGATCATCCGCGAGCACGGCGCGACAGCGCTCATCGCCATCCCTTCCATGTACAACGCGCTCCTGCATGTCAAGGACGCCGGGCCAGAGGATTTCAGGTCTCTGCGCTACACCGTCTCCGGCGGCGAACCGCTCCCCGCTGCGGTCTTCGAGGGCTTCCGCGACCGTTTCAACGTCATTCTGAACGAGGGGTACGGCCTGACGGAGACTTCGCCTGTCTCCAACTGGTGCCGACCTCACGAGTTCAGAATCAAATCCGTAGGGCGAGCGCTCCCCCGCGTCACCGAGCGGATCGTCGACATCGAGACCGGCAACGACCTGCCCCCCGGACGCGATGGCGAGGTCCGCATCAGCGGCCCCAACGTGATGCGCGGCTACTACAACCGCCCCGAGGAAACCGCCGCGGCCTTCGACGATCGAGGCTTCTTCCGCACCGGCGACATTGGGCGCATGGACGAGGATGGACATCTTTACATCACCGGCCGACTGAAGGAGATGATGATCGTCGGCGGCGAGAACGTCTTCCCCCGTGAAATCGAGGAGGTTCTCAACCGCCATCCGAGTGTGAAGGACTCAGGCGTCGTCGGCATGATCGATGACATCCGTGGCGAGCTGCCGGTGGGGTACGTCGAGATGCGAGATGACCCCTCGCGCACCGACGGCGCGAAGATCGCCTTTGACGAAAAGGAACTGCTTCGCTGGTGCCGCGACCACCTCGCGGGTTACAAGGTGCCGCGCCACATCCGGGTGCTCGATGCCCTGCCGCGAAATCCGACAGGCAAAGTGCTCCGTCGCGACCTGAAGAAGATCGCGGCCCGCTGATATCTCGATTCTGGATGACTGGGGCCTTCTTCGGTCGCGGTGTCCATCCGCGCCTGCTGGGTTCCTTCGTGCCCCAGCGGCAATTCTGGTTGGGTTGATCGCGCAACAGCAGGACCGTGCAGGTGGCGGGGTCGATGCTCAGGTGGCGATATCCGCTGTCCGCCAAGCCTCATTCGGGCCTACGCCGCGGATCGACCATCGCGGAAAAACACTACACCAGGAAGACTGAAAATCCACGAGTCGGGTGGGTCGCCTCGCTCAGCATCCCTCAAACCACTGCGCAAGGAACGCGAAGATGTCGCTCGCGTCGATCCCCGGGACGCCATCCCATTCGGCAGAGGGGAGTTGGCCGAACCAGGCGCTGAGGTACGCGAAGATGTCCGGCACCAGGACAATCCCCGAGCCGTCGAAGTCGGCGGGGCAGATGACGGCCGTCTTGAAGAGCCCGCGGCTCCGATCCGTGAAGACCAGTTCGTAGAGCAGTACCGCGTCGCTGTTGAACTGCCCGTGCCCGCCCTGGGGCCGACCGCTCCCGAACAGGATTTCCCGCACCGTGCGCGATGAACCGCCAACATCCACCGCGTCCCCCGCGCGCGCGACCTGCACCAAGCCGCGCCCTGCCCCCGCGAAGAACAACACCTGCGCGGTGGTCGGCAGGACATCACCGCCTCGCAGCGTGGCGAGGAACGCCAGATCGCCCCGGTCGTTGATGACGGGATCGGACAGCGAGTTGAACACCACGCCCTCCGCCACGCCCGGGACCGCCTGCCCCTCGCGCACCACCAACCGGCGCGTGCCATCAGCGCGGAACAGCCACAGCCCGGAGTTGTCCTGAATGGTGGTGTCGCCGCCCGCGACGAACGCAAGCACCGCTATATCACCCGCGTTGTTCATCATGGGCCGGCGTGAGAACGTCGAGAACACCGCCCCCGCCTGGCCGCTCTCACCCGCCGGGCTACCCGCGCGAACGACCGGCGCAAGCGTTCCACCCCGGTCGCTCCAGATGCCCGCGCGATTGCTCGCATCGACGCCCGCCCCGCTTACCTCCCCCCAGAACGCAGTGCCGCCCGTATCACCAACGCCCACATCCGCGCCGATCTGTGCGAACACGACCCCCGGCTTGGCCATCGGTGCCGGGTTCCCCGTGCGCGCAACCAGTTGCGGCCCGATCCCTCCCCCCGCGTCACCCGCGTCCTTCCAGAGCGCCACATCGTTGGACTCATTGACGCCATCGCCCTCGAGACGCGACCGCCACGCGATGTTCCCGGAGCGGGACTGCGAGGGCTGGTCGAAGTTCCGCCACCGCTGGAGATCAAACCCCGGCGCGGCCGTCCCGGTCAGGTGGACCGTCTCCCCGTACACCACGCTCGAGCCGTCCAGCAGCGCGTACGCGGCATCGCCTTCCGCCGACAACGATGCCGGGCCGGGCACCACGGGCAGATACGGCGGCGGCGGCGGCGTGGCCGGCGGCACCGGGTCCAGCGCAATCACGCCGACGCCGACTGTTCCCGTTTCCAGCGACATCACCGCCGCGCGGCTGTTGATGTACAGCGGCATCGCCTGCAAGCCCACGGTGATCGCGCTCCCGAAGTCCGTGAACGCCGCGATGCTCATGCTCTCGTGGATCAACGTTGGATCAAACGCGACGACCGAGCCTTCCTGCAGGATCGGCGACAGTACACCGATCGCCCCCGCGTCACTCCACAGCGCGCCATCCGTGACCGAGGTGCTCGGAAGTGGCCCGATGGCCGGCGAGTACTGATGCACGACCAGCACCGCCTCGCCGGACTGGTTGGCCGTCGCAAATGTGCTGCCCACGCGGACCTTCACCGTCCGCATCCCCTCGCTGAAAACTACCGTCGCGATCTCCGTGGCCGTCGAGCACCCCAGGGGAACAAGTTCTCCGCACGCACCGCCAAAGATCTCGGCCCCCGGCTGCGTGAAGTCCGCCCCCGTGACAGAGAAGCGGACCTGCGTACTCGGGTTGCCCGAAACATCCGTGAACTCGAACCACACGTCCGAGTGCCAGGCACACGAGAACGGCAGACTGTCCGTCGCGTCGCGGGTCGTGAAGAGTGTCGGGCCCAGCCCGATCGGGATCGCGTTCTCGCACTCATCATTCCCGCCGGCGATGTTCGCGGTCCGGCGTGCCCAGAACAGCACCTCACCGGCCTCGTTCAGGCGAGCGTTGCCGAACGCGTTGAACAGCCCGCCCGTCATGCCGCGGGTGTCCCGCTCAGGGCAACAAGGTCGGTCTGGAGATCGGCACCCGCCGTGCCGCAAAGCGCAAGCAACGCCGCGGCCGCCGTCACCCGCGCCATTGCCCGTCTGCCAGGTGCTTTCGCTGACATGCCAGAACCTCCGGCCCCCGCCCGCAACCAGATACGATAGAACTGTATGTTCCCGGCCGGAAAGCCGCGCCGGATGCGTATCTTGACTTGGATTCACTCTGAATGCAAGGTACTCTGTAGCCGGTCTGAATCAAGTCCCAACTCTCCATATCCCCGGGCACGGTGTCCAAATGAACCACACAAATGTTCCCGCCGCCCGGCGTGCCCTGGCCCTCGTCGAGGTTGTCGCCGTCCTGGCCATCCTGGCGATCCTCATCGCCTTCCTTGTCCTGGCCTCCGCCGACTCGCGCCGACGATCCCGTCAGGGCGGATCGATCGACAACCTGCGCTTCTTCGGCTCCGGCACGTAGACCTACGCGGCGGACCACGCCGACAAGTTCTGGACATTCACTTGGCGCGCCGGCACGCAGACGACCGAGTTCCCGGACCTGAACACTGCGTCCGATGATCTTCAGGCCGCGAACAACCAGGCCGTCTACCTCATGCGCACGCTCGGAGAGTCGCCACAACTGGCGCGCATCAACGGCTGGTTTTCGCACGCGCTTTACAGTCACCTACCGCTCTGGGCGCACCTCGGTCTTCATGTGCCCTCGCGTATCCATGCCTCACCAGAGGATCGTTGGCGGCTGAATGAGCAACGCAATACCTCCGTGATCACGTCCGAAGGCCGCTGGGCGTATTCAAGATCGTACGAGATGGGCATGTCGTTTGTCTCACCCGATGCCACAACGACTGTGAACGGGATTGTCATTCCAACAATTACCCAGGCCGAAACCCACTGGCAGTATTATCCGTCAACGGCGACCCCCCTTGGGCACCGCACGCTCGACGAAGTCCGCTTCCCGTCACACAAGGCCCACATGTGGGACTCGCACCAGCGCGACCTCGGCAGGCGCGTGCTGTTCCACTCGAAGCCCAATGCGCGCGTTCCGGTGTTGACTGTCGATGGCAGCGTCGGTCTCCGTTCGGCCGCGGCGACGAACCTCGGCTTCAACCCTGCTATTCCGACCAGCCCGAACCCGATTCTTTTTGCCTACGCGCCCGGCGCACACGAGCCACCTGTGCAGGGCCCCTACATCCAAGAGATTGTCATGGGCCGCATGCGCTGGACCCGCTGGGGCCTGCGCGGGCGCGACTTCAACGGGCCGGAGGCCACCGCGCCGTGATGTGGCATGGGCTTCCAGCCCGTGATCTCTTCGGGTGGACCGGCACTCCGTGCCGGGTCATGCCATATGCAACATCAACCGACGCACAGTCCGCTCAGCACGGCCCGCCGTTGGCAAACCAGTCGCTTAGAAACGCGAAGATGTCCGGCACGGCCACACCGCCCGCGCCGTCCCAGTCCGCCGCGGCATCGTTCGCGAACCACAGCGCCAAAAACGCGAAGATGTCGGGCACATCCGTTGCGCCCGAGTTGTCGAGGTCGGTCGGGCATGGTGCATCGCTGTAAAGACGATCCGCACCGACAACCTGCTTGGCGATGCCCGGGCCGGCCCACCGCATGATGAGTCCAGCGCCGCCGCCGGCCTCGAAGAACTCGACGCGCAGCGCGTGCTTGCCGGCGCCGAGAGCGATCTGCCCGCCCTGCTCGACCATCCCGTGCAGGAAGTCGTTGGTCACCACGGTCGTCGTGCCGATCTTGATCCGGCTCCCGTCATCCGACTCGATGTACAGCGTGTACAGCCCGGTCGTCGGCGCATCCAGGTACCCGACATACACCGCGCCGACATCGTCCGCGCGGCCGCTGTCGGAGAACACGCCGTTGCTCGACGGCACATTGATTGTCGCGGCCGTTGAGGTCGCGTAGGCGGTCAGGGCATCGAAGTTCGGCAACGCGCCCGTACCGCCGGGCAGAGCGTAATAGCGAACATCCAGCCCGCTCTCCGTGCTCGCCGGGTTCTCCGGCACGCGCGCCGAGACGTTGGTCATCGTCACCGTGATCGGTGCGCTCGCGCCGGAGTTGTTCACCGCCCGGTACTGGAATGTGTCCGTCGACGGGGTGCCGACCGCCGCGGCGTAGGCCACGCGGTCGCTCCCAGCCCAGCCAGTGCCCGGCGAAATCGATACCGGCGCGCCGCCCGCGCTCGTGCCGCTCACCAGTTGCAGGGACATTGTTTCGCACGACAGGTCGTTGGGCAGCACATCGACGAACGTGGTCAGGCCACGGACCCCGGCACCCGCGTCCGGTCGGCCGAAGGGCACGCCGGGCATGAGGCGCTGCAGGCAGTCGCCTCCCGGGCCCCACAGATAGTTGTTGATGTTTACCGTTGTGCAGGGGCTGAAACTCATCAGGCTTGTGTTCACCGACGGGCTCATAATGTGCCCGAAGGGTGAGTCGTTGCACGCGCCGCCCTGGTTGTCGTGCCCCGTGCCCATGTTGTGCCCGAGTTCGTGGGCGATGACGACCACGAGGCTGTTGAAGTCGCTGGTATAGCGGCGCGACAGCCCGCTGTTGTACCCGCCGCCCGCGCACGTTGCGCCGACATACGCAAGGCCCGCGATGCCGCCGGTGTTGCGAGCGATCAGTAGATGCACATTGTCGCGCTGCGGCAACGCCTGAGTTGCCCAGTAGTCGCGGAACCCGTACAAAACCGCGTACGGGTCCACGCCCACCAGGTAGGGATGGTCGACCGCCGGCGCGCTGCTCGTCACGATCAGTTGCACCGTCGTGATGCTGGTACCCAGGTCGCGCTCGTAGATGAAGTCCACCTGGTTGAGGTACGCCTCAACGCCCGCGATCGTCGCGGCCACCGTGCCGTAGACCTGGAAGAACTCGTAATCGGTCTCGAAAAGAATCTCGGCGATGCGTTGGCAGGCGGACCCCGGGCCGCGGGGCGCGGGGGGGGTGCCGTGGTCGGCGCAGCCCGCGAGGCACAGACGCTCATCGTTCCCGCACATCATCGGCGGGCGGATCGCATCCGATGCGCGATACACCACATGGCTCGTTCCGGGCGCGTTCTCGTGCCCGTCGAACTGATCGCGAGGCTGGATGCACCACGGGTCCGTATCGCCCGGCGGATAGATGTTCGCCGTCACCTGCCCGTCAATGACCGACGCAACAACCTGGACGGCGTGGTCTTCGACCAGTCGGCCGCGATACGTCTTCGGCGCAGGCAGGGGGGCGGCGATGAGGCCTTCCGCTGTCCGCTCCATCACCTGATACCCCTCCGCACGCACGCTGTGGGGGAAGAGTTCGAGCGTCGCCGGACCTGTCGGCAGCACGACCGGAACCCGGATCAACCCATCCAGACTCGCTTGTGCCCCCAAATCCTGAACGGTGCAGCGAGCAAACGGCAGGTCCAGTTCCGCCGCCGCGGCCTGCCGCACCGGCCGCCGGAGCGTGCCCTGCGCTGCCGAGGGGTTCGCCGTGTACAGCAACGCCGCGAGGCCAAGGCCCGCGACAACGACCGACCGCATCCGAATGTTCATTCCACGCTCCGAAGATGATTACCCAGGCCGCCATGGCCGGGCAAAATGAAAGGCAAAATGAAAGGCAAGATGAAAGGCAAGATGAAAGATCACGGCACAGATAGACAATCTACCCCGGATTCGCGTCCGGGGCCAGACCGAAACCATACGGACAGGTGAACAAAGGGGTTTCCGTTTGCTCCCCGCCGCGTTACCCTTTGTCCATGAGTACCTACGCCCCGCCCCCCCAGCACCGGATCATCGGCCCGAGCCTCGAAAACGTGGACCCGCACACGGTGACCATCTCCGGCCTCGTTCTGGACGCGGTGTACAACGCATCGAACCCCGCAGAATCGCTCCTGAACCTGCCGCGAGACATTGCCGCGCCGGGGCAGTTCCCCTTCACGCGCGGCCTCTTCCCCGAGGGCTACCGCACCCGCCTGTGGACCATGCGCCAGTTCGCGGGCTTTGGCTCGGCGGACGACACGAACAACCGATTCAAGTATCTCCTCGAGCAGGCCAAGCACGCGGGCGGCAAAGTCACAGCCAACACCGGACTCTCGACCGCGTTCGACCTGCCCACGCTCATGGGACGCGATTCCGATGATGCACTCTCGGTCGGCGAGGTCGGACGCTGCGGCGTGGCGATCGACACCATCGAGGACATGCACCGGCTGTACGCGGATATCCCGGTCGACAAGGTCACCGTCTCGCAGACCATCAACGGCCCCGCCGCCGTCATCTGGGCGATGTACCTGGCAATGGCCCGGCAGCGGGGCATCGGCTGGGAGACGCTCGGCGGCACGCTCCAGAACGACATCCTCAAGGAGTTCCACTCCCAGAACGAGTTCATCTTCCCGCCGGAGGCCTCGGTGAAACTCGTGGTTGACACCATCGAGTTCCAGAGCAGGCACTGCCCGAAGTGGAACAGCGTGTCGATCTCGGGCTACCACATCCGCGAGGCGGGCTCGACGGCGGTGCAGGAACTCGCCTTCACGCTCCGCGACGGCATGGAGTACGTCGAGGCGTGCCTGGAGCGCGGCCTGCCGATCGATGACTTCGCGCCCCGCCTGTCATATTTCTTCAACTCGCACAACGAGTTCTTCGAGGAGATCTGCAAACTGCGGGCTGCGCGACGGATCTGGGCGCGGATGATGAAGGAGCGCTACAGCGCGAAGAACGAGCGGTCGTGGTTCATGAAGACGCACGTACAGACCGCTGGGTGCTCGCTGACGGAGCAGCAGCCGCTGAACAACGTGGTGCGGGTGGCCTATCAGGCCATGGCCGCGGTGCTGGGCGGGTGCCAGAGCCTGCACACCGATTCGATGGACGAGACCCTCGGCCTGCCGACGGAGCAGGCCGTGACGGTCGCGCTGCGTACCCAGCAGATACTCGCGTACGAGACGGGCGTTACGCGCACCGTCGACCCGCTCGGCGGCTCGTGGTTCATCGAGGAACTCACCGACAAGATGGAGGCGGGTGCGCTCGAACTGATCGACGAAATCGACAAAATGGGTACGTACGGCCCTGGTATGCACCCTCTACCCGCGGGTTCTGCAGCGGGGAGAAGTGGTTCGCGAAGCGAACCGCTGAGGGGTGCTTCTTCGGCTTCCTCACATCCCACATCCGACATCCCACATCCGACATCGCTCGCCGAACATGCTGCCTATAGGCGGCGTGACGCCTACGGCCGCTCCGTCGTCGCCGGCATCAACAAGGGTTACTTCCGCAGGCAGATTGCCGAGGCGTCGTACCGCTTCAGCGAGGAGTGCGAGGCCAACGACCGCATCATCGTCGGCGTCAACGCTTTCACCGAGGGCTCCGATGAGCGGCCCCTTGAGATTTTGCAGATCTCCCACATGGTCGAGACCGACCAGTGCTCGCGCCTCGCCGCCTTCAAGCAGAAGCGTGACACCGCGGCGGCATCCGCAGCCTTGGGCGCCATCCGCGATGCCGCCCGCGCGGACCAGAACGTCATGCCCGCGCTCGTCGATGGCGCGCTGGCCAACTGCACGCTCGGCGAGATGGTGCAGGCGCTGGCGGATGTGTACGGGCGGTATGGCGGCGGGCCGGAGTGGTGATGCTGATCAAGAGTCCTTGTGCTGTGGGTTCGATCTGATCCGGGTCCGTAGGACCGTACGATGGTTGACAGGGACTTCAGTCCCTGTGACACATCCCACCTGACTTCCCGCCCGGAGGGCGGTCGAAACTTGCGTCAGAGGAGTCCGTCCGTCCTCCGGACGGAGAGAAAACCAGACAAGGAGAGTGGGGGGTGCCACCGATGGTTGCTCCCTCACCGTCTCGCTCCCTCAAACTTCTCCGGCTCCGCCAGAAACTCCGCCACGCACTGCTCGCAGCAGAACCCGATCACGCGCCCCTTGTGGACAAGCGCGAAGCGGGCATCAATGGGCTTGTTGCTGACGGGGCAGAGCGCGTTGATGGGCGCCAGCGAGACGGGCGCGCCGGGAGCCGGCAGTGGGGGGGCATCGCCCGAGAACGCGAGGGGCGGTTCGGTTTCCAGCGGCCCATCCGCCGGGACTTCAAGGGCGAGCGAGAGCGCGGGGCGGCCGGCGCGGAGGCCGGAGATCGCGCCATCAGAAAGCCCGGAGCGCCAGAGGAACACGCGCGAGAGTCTGGTGAAACGCGAGGAGAGAAGCCCAGCCGCGCGATCGTCCAGCGAGGTCTCGCTGAGATTCAGTTCCTCAAGCGCGGGCGCACCTCCGAGAGCCTCGAGATCGCCCGTGGTGCAGCGCGTCCGCGCGAGGCTGAGTCGCCGCAGCGCGGGCATCCTCGCGGCCAGCGCAAGGGTCTCCGGGCCCGGCCGCGTGCCCGCCAGGGAAAGATCGGCGATGAACTCCGCCAGCGGCAGCATCAGCCTCGCCGCGGTCGCATCATCGGTTCCCGCAGCGCTGTCGAACGAAACCCACAGCAGGTGCCGCTCCGGTTCCACCACTTCGACATGCACATGGTGCTCGCGGAGCGCGCTCAGAGCGGCCGCTGCCGGAGCGGGAGGAGCGGGTGGCGCGACGGGAATCTGAATGGCGACAGGCGGCGAAGCGCGGTCAATCGCTGCGCTCGGCGATCGACCGGAACCAACGGCAAGGCCACCATCCGACCGCGACAACTCGCCGCCTTCATACGGCGCACCAGCGCCGATCCACTCCTCGATCAGACGAATCGCCGCCTCATCGGGCTGCGGCCGCTCCTTGGGAGGCATGTGGTCGCGGTCGGTGATGGGCAGGCGCAACCGGAACACCATTTCGCTGTTGCCGGGGTCGCCGGGCACCAAGGCCGCTCCGCTCTTGCCGCCAGCGCGAATGCCGCCAGGTGTGGTGAGCGCGAGGCCACCCTTCCTCTTATCGTCGTTGTGGCAGGAGGCGCAGTACTGCTGAAAAATCTGTGCAGCCTGTTCCGGGTACACGCCGCGGACACCGAAGTCTAGATGGGGCGGTTCGCCGCCCTCCGCCGTGCGCCGGATCGGCACGGGCTTCCGCGGGAACAGCGGCTCGGTGAGGAACCCCTCGCCGTGGGTCATGGTCGCGCCAAAGTGACCGGCGGGAACGATGCAGCCAAGCGCGAGTGCGAGCAGAATCGGGTACAGCCGGCGCGTCTTGACCGATGCAAGCGAAGCGGCGGCAAAGACCGTGCTGACGCCCACGCCGATCCCCAGCCACTTGTGCAGGTCGAGTACCTCGCCGCCATACGCGGGCTCGCGCTCAAGCAGCAGACCCGTGGCCACGGATGCCGCGGCGGAGAGCGCAACGAGGCAGGCGAGCGTTGCCCGTGTTCGAGGTTCAAGCGGCGTCCGGCGCACAAGCGAGATGACCTCGAGACACACAAGCGCGGCGAGCGTGCCGATGGGCAAGTGCAGCAGCAGCGGGTGGGCGCGACCGGAGAGTTGAAGGAGTGTCTCAAGCATGAGCAGGAATAATCGTCAGGCGAGTAGTTCGGGGCGCACCTTTCCGAAGACATCGGTCAATCGGAAGTCCCGCCCCTCGTGCCTGAAACTCAGACGTTCATGCCCCATTCCCAGCAGGTGCAGCAGCGTGGCGTGCAGGTCATGCACATCAACAGGATTCTCCACGATGTTGTAACTGAAATCGTCGGTCTTGCCAATCGAAACGCCGGGCTTTATGCCCCCGCCCGCGAGCCAGATGGTGAAGCAGCGGGGATGGTGGTCGCGTCCGTAGTTGGTCTCGGAAAGGTCGCCCTGGCTGTAGACGGTCCTCCCGAACTCGCCCGCCCAGATGACAATGGTGTCGTCGAGCAGGCCGCGCCGCTTGAGATCCCTGACGAGAGCGGCCTGGGGCTGATCGACCGCCGTCGATTGCAGCCGGATCTCGCCGGGCAGGTTGTTGTGGGCGTCCCAGCCGCGCATGTACAACTGGATGAAACGGACGCCGCGCTCGGCGAGTCGGCGCGCAAGCAGGCAGTTGGAGGCGAACGTGCCCGGTTTCCCCACCTCCGGGCCGTACATCGCGAGCGTCTCGGGGTCCTCGCCGGAAAGGTCCATGAGTTCGGGCACGCTGGTCTGCATCCGGTAGGCCATCTCATGCTGGGCGATGCGGGCTCGGATCTCCGGGTCGAGCGAGCGCTGCATCTCGCGGTTGTTGAGCGCGCCCACGAGGTCGAGCATGCGGCGGCGGTCGGGCCTCTCAACACCCGCCGGGTCGCGGAGGTAGAGAACCGGGTCTTCCCCGCCGCGGAGTTTGCAGCCCTGGTGCTCGCTGGGGAGGAAGCCGCTACCCCAGAATCGCGCGGACAGTGCCTGCATGTTCCCAAAGCCCTGCGAGATCAGCACGACGAAGGTCGGGAGGTTGGCATTCGCGCTGCCGAGGCCGTAACTGGCCCACGAGCCGAAACTCGGGCGGCCGGGCTGCTGGCTGCCGGTCTGGAAGAACGTGATGCCCGGCTCGTGATTGATCGCCTCGGTGTGCATCGAGTGGATGAAGCACAGATCGCGCGAAAGCGCGGCGGTGTGGGGCATCAACTCGCTGAGCCAGATGCCGTTCTGGTTGTTGGCGTAGCGGGAGAACCGGAAGATCGACGGCGCGACTGGCAGGCGCGCCTGGCCGCTGGTCATGCCGGTGATGCGCTGGCCCTGGCGGATCGAATCGGGCAGGTCCTGGTTGAAGCGGTGGCGGAGACCGGGCTTGTAGTCAAAGAGATCGAGTTGGCTTGGCGCGCCCTCCATATGCATGTAAATGATGCGCTTGGCGCGCGGGCGGAAGTGGACGCCGGTTGCGCCGCCCGCGGGCTGCGGGGATGCGGGAGCATCCGGCCGCGCCGCATCGGCACGAATGAGCGACGACAGCGCGAGCGCGCCCACCGCTCCGCTGACGGACTGCGCGCAGGTGCCGAAGAATCGGCGGCGGGTGAGATCGAGATAATGCTCTTCGAGGGGATGCATGTTGGGGGGAGATTGCGGATTTCTGAATGCGGAATGTGGATTTCTGAATGCGGAATGCGGAATGCGGAGTGGAAACCGGTCGGCAGTATCAGTCGCTCGTTCCCTGGTCCCTCCTTTCTTGCTTCCCTGCTCTCTCCTCTCCTCCTCAATCCTGCGTGATCGTTTCGTGCAGGTTCAACACGCTGCTGGCCACCATCGTCCACGCGGCAAGTTCAGAGAATCCCAGTTCCGGCGGCAAGGCTGACGCGCCGGTTGTCACAAGCAGGGCGGCATCCCGCGGCGTCGCGGCGAACCGCTCGCGGAACTCTCCCAGTGCGCGCCCCAGGAGTTCCAACTCCGCACTATCGGGTTCGCGGCTCGTGCATCTCAGAAAAATCGATGTCAGTCGGGCCTCATCATCGCCGGGTGTGAGCAACGCGCGCTGGGCAAGGGCTCTGGCCGCCTCGACAAACTGCTCATCGTTCCACATCACCAGCGCTTGCAGCGGGGTGTTGGTTGTCGGACGCCGGATGACGCACGACTCCCGTGTCGGCGCATCGAGCATCTGCATCGACGGCGGCGGGCACGCACGCTTCCAGTAAGTGTACAAACTGCGACGCCAGAGTTCGGGCTCGCCGCCACGCGCAAAGACCCGCGTGTTAGAGGCGGGCATGGCCACTTCCTGCCACAGGCCCTCGGGTTGATAGGTCTTTACGGACTCACCGCCGAGTTGCTCGATCATTAGGCCGGAGGTGTAGAGCGCCAGGTCGCGGACCTGCTCCGCGCCCAGCCGTCGGCGCGGGTAATACGACAGCAGCCGGTTGACGGGGTCGGTCTCGGCAAGGTCGGTGCGTATGCGTGACGACTGGCGATAGGTTGCGCTGGTGACGATGGTTCGGAGAAGGGAATGAACGTTCCATCCCCCTTCACGAAACTCAACAGCGAGTGAGTCGAGCAGTTCCGGGTGCGTGGGCCATTCGCCCTGGAGGCCAAAGTCCTCGCTGGTGCGAACAAGCCCGGCGCCAAAGAGCATCTCCCAGAAGCGGTTGACGGCGACCCGCGCGGTGAGCGGGTTGTCGGCGGATGTGAGCCACCGGGCAAGCCCGAGGCGGTCGCGCGGGGCTTCCGCCGGGAGTGCCCCAAGCGACTTGGGCACAGCGCGCTGGACCGGGCGGGTTTCGTCCGGCTTGTCGTACTGTCCCCGCGTGAGAATGAAGGTGGGGCGGGGCATCGCCAGTTCCTTCATCACCATGGTCCGCGGCAGTTGTTCCTCAATCACCTTCCGCTGGGTGACAAGTTCCTGCTGACGGGCCTCGGCTTCGCCATAGGCCGGCAGGAACGCCCGTCTCCACGCCGCTGCCGACGCTTCCGCTTGATGCTGCGACAGAGCAGCCGCCGGCAGCAAGCCGGCGACAAGATCGTGCGGAAGGGTTCCGGCGGCGGGCTTCACGGCGGTGTAGTACCCGGATGCGCCGCCGGTGTTCACCACCTTCAGCACCAGCGTGTTCGCGCCCACGGACAGTTGAATCGTCGCCCGATCCTGGTCCGACATGACGCCGCGCTCGATGTCGCGTGAAGTCGCCTCAACTCCGTTCGCGAACAGGCGGAAGCCGTCATCGCTGCCAAGGGAAAGGTCGAGCGAGCGTGCGGAGGGTGTGTAGACCGTGCGGCCGACATAGAACACATTTGTGCCGTCGCCGAGCGAAACGGGCGTGCTGTCCACCAGGCGCGGGTCGAACTTCCATCGCGGCTGGGCGTCACCGAACGAGCGCAACGCGGAGATCGGGCCCGACTCCGGACCGAAGGCTTTGTCAAAGAGTTGATCCCGCGGCGATGTGAACGGTCCGGCCACCTGCCATCGGCCCAGCGCTGCCGGCAGTCGCGCAAGCGATCCCTCGTTGATGCCGCCCAGCGACAGCCGCACGCGCGCGAGGCTGTGCTCGCGATATACAGAGTTGAAGCCCAGCGTGACGCGGACGTGCCCTTCGGGCGTGAGCGTGAACGGCTGATCGGTCAGCACGAGCAGCAGCCGCTTGCCCGGTGTCTGGTGACCGGCAATCGCCCAGCCCTCGCGATCGGAAGTGTCGAGGACATTGACGGCTGCGTGGTCCCCATCGGCTTGTTCGAGATCGGCCCACGCCCAGCGGAGCGGGACATCCGTCCACGCCGAACCGGGCTGCCCATCGGCGCGCATGGCGATGCTTACGCCCGTGAGCACGGCGTTGCCGTTGAAGTTCCGTCCCGCGGCCTTTGAGTTGTCGCCATCGGGCGAGGTGCTTTCGAGCAGCAGCAGTCGCAGCGGCAAATCCGCCGTTGCGTCTGCGCTTCCGGCGCGCAGCGTGATCGAGTACTCCTCGGTCGCGGGCGCTGTGCCCGTCGCCAGCACGAAGCCGTCCGGCTGAACCTCGAGTTTTGTCGCGGGGTCCGATGCCGCCGCCTGAACAACTGTTGTGCCCAGCCAGTTGACCCCCGTGTCGGCGAGCAAGGTTGTCAGGAAGGCCGCTCGCTGTTCCGCCTCATCGGGCGCGATCAGGGTCATGCTCCGTGCTGCGTCTGCCATCGCCGAATCCAGCGCGGCGATCGCGTCCTGCTGCTGCGTCGTGGGGACGGTGATGAACGGCTCGTACGCGCGCCTTGGATCGGCTGTTTGCGAGTACAGGCCCGGCTCATCGATCGAGTTGAAGAAGGCGTAGAAGGCGTAGAAGTCCTCCTGCGTGATCGGATCGAACTTGTGGTCGTGGCACCGGGCGCACCCCATCGTGACGCCCATGAACACCGATGCCGTGGTGGAAGCGCGATCCACCGCGTATTCGACCAGATACTCCTCGGCGATCGCGCCGCCCTCATCCGTGCTGACATGGTTGCGGTTGAACCCGGTCGCGACCAGTTGGTCGATCGTCGCCCCGGGCAGCAGGTCCCCGGCCAGTTGCTCTGTCAGGAAGCGGTCGTACGGCATGTTGTCGCGCAGCGCGCGGAGCACCCAGTCGCGCCACAGCCACATCTGGCGGCCGTTGTCGGTGTGGATGCCGCAGGTGTCCGCGTACCGCGCTGCGTCCAGCCACGGCACCGCCAGCCGCTCGGCGAGGCGCATCCGGTACGGCTCCTGCGTGAGCAATCGATCGACCCATCGCTCGTACGCATCGGGGCGTGTGTCGGCGAGGAACGCCTCGAGTTCCTCGGGCGTCGGCGGGAGGCCCGTCAAATCGAGGAACACACGCCGCAGAACGGAAGCGCGATCCGCCTCGGGTGAGGGCGTGGTTCCCGCGCTCTCCAGCGATGCCAGGATGAACCGGTCGATCGGGTTTCGGCACCACGACGGTTCGCCCACCGGTGGCGGAAGATGGCGAAGTGGCAGCACGAACGCCCAGTGTGGCTCGTACGCCGCGCCCTGCTCTATCCACGCCCGCAGCATCTGCTTCTCGTCCGCAGACAAAGGGCGCTTGTTCGCGGATAGCGGCGGCATGACCTCGGCCGAGTCGTGGCTGTTGATCCGCCGGCAGAGTTGGCTTCCGTCCGCATCGCCCGGGACAATCGCCGGCCCGCCCGCGCGCGGAGCAATCGCACTCGCCGCCTCATCAAGCCGCAGATCGGCCTCGCGCGTCGCGCCATCCGGCCCGTGGCACTGAAAGCAGCGATCCGACAGCAGGCGGCGGATATCGCGCGAGTAGCGGATGCGACCGTCGCCGGAAGGGTGTCCTGCCGACGAAGCCACGACCAGACTGGGCAGTGGCCCGGCCGCACCGCCCTCCGAGGGCCTGCTCGCCGCAACACCGATCGCCGCCGCACCGCACGCGAGCGACAGCGCCAGCAGCCAGAGGCCGTCGATCCGGCACGAGCATTTCCAGCCCGGTCGTACAATGGCGGGGAATCGCATTCGGCCCTCCAACGGTGCCCATCCAGTCTAACACATCGTTGGGGAGGCGCGGGAGGGAATGCGTGGGCTTCCTGGAGTTTGTGCGATCCCCTCGTGAGCCCGTACGATGGGCGACTCGGAAACTCAGCGGTGCAGATTGTGACCCAGCGGTTAGGAGCGAGACCATGTCCACTCAGTTGTCCATGAATCGGCGGCGGGCGCTCGCGGCGGGCGTCGGTGCAGTAGCCGCCCTCACCGGCGGGCCGCTCCTGCGGGCATCTGCCAAGTCGGGCAGCGGTCCGCTCCTGGTCGGCTCGGGCGAGCACACCTACGAGGTGCAGCACGACTGGGCGACGCTCCCGGCGACCCACGCATTCGGCAATACGCACGGCGTGGCGATCGACTCGCAGGGATTTGTGCATATCAAGCACACCGTCCACGCCTCAAGCACTTCCGGCGATGCCATCTGCGTCTTCGATCCCGGCGGCAGGTTCGTCCGGTCGTGGGGTGCCGAGTTCCGCGGCGGGGCGCACGGTCTGACGCTTGTCCGCGAGCCGGGGGGTGAGTTCCTGTGGCTGTCGGACTGCAACCGTGCGATCGTGCGAAAGACCACGCTGACCGGAGAGACGGTTCTTGATCTGAAGTGGCCGCAGGACTCGGGTCTGTACAACGCGGTGGGGGAGTACAAGCCGACGAACGTCGCGGTGGTGCCGCACGATGCAGTCACCGGGATCGGCAAGCCAAGTCTGGTGCGCGGGCACACCTTCGTCGCGGACGGGTACGGGAAATCGTGGATCCACCGGTTTGATGCGAAGGGGAACTTCTTGCAGAGTCTTGGCGGGCCGGGCAAGGAGCGCGGCCAGACCTCGTGCCCGCACGGGATCGCCATCGACAGCCGGGCGGAAGGCGAGCCGCGGCTGGTAGTGGCGGATCGGAGCAACCGACGCCTCCAGTATTTCACGCTCGACGGGCGGCACACCGGCTTCGTCACCGATGAACTCCGCTCCCCCTGCCACTTCGATACCCGCGGCGACCTGCTGCTGGTGCCGGACCTCGAAGCGCGGGTCACGCTGCTCGGCAAGGACAACACACTCGTCGCGCACCTCGGCGACGGCGAGAACTTCGGCCTGCGCGACAAGTCGCGGGAGCAGTTCGTACCCGGCAGGTTCATCGCGCCCCACTCGGCGTGCTTCGATGGCGAGGGCAACATCTTCGTGGTCGAGTGGGTGGAAGTGGGGCGGGTGACGAAGTTGCGGAAGGTGGGGGCGTGAGCGTCAACCCCTGACCAACCTCCACAGCGCCCCCAGCAACAGCACCAGGAGCGGCGCGCCGGCGATGAGTCCCCACCGGATCGCCATCAGGCGTTCCTCCGGCATCGCCGGAATCGTCGGGACCGCCTGCGCCGCGGTACTCCGGACGACCATCTCGTCCTGACCGGCCAGCCAATACACCGCGGCCTCGAAGAGTTCGAGGTTGCCGGGCACCATCGGCACAGGCCTCCCCGCGTTGCCCGCCATCGCCTGGGTCGTCAGGTCGTCGAGGAACCATCCGTTGGAGCCGACCGCGAGGAATCGCTGCCGCTCCTTGCGATCCGGGAGCGTGCGCTCCGCCGCGGCGGCGACGGCCCACGGTCCCGTGCCATTGTCGCGTGCCGAGTCTTCCTGCGGCGGGTTGGCCAGCAGCGGGCGCTGCGCGCTGGGCGTCTGGCGGAAGCGGAGCCACTCGCTCTCGGCCCAGGTGCGGTCATCATCCTCGATGACGATCACCGGCCAGGCGCGCAGCGCATCCTTGGCGATCTCGATCGGCACGACCCACGGAAGGTGGGTTCGGAGCGATTCGATCGCGCTCGAAATGGTCTGATTTGCGCCGGGCCGAGTCACGAAGAAGTCCGCTGCCACGATCGGCCCGGAAGGACTCGCCACCTGCCGGAGCAGCGGGCGGCCCGAGTCGATCTTCAGGCCGAAGGTGCTCTCGGCAAACTCAACCATCGGGTCCTTCTGGCCGATGCCCGGGAGCGTGGATGGCGAGACCGACAGCAGCACCGGACGCCCGGTCGCCACGACCGCGCTGATGGCCTTGGAGAGTTTGAGCATCCGGGCAACACCCTCGGGCGTCCCCGCGTTGGTCGAGATTGTGACGAACACCACGGGCCGCTTGCCATCGGGATCAATCTGGGCGATCGACGGCGGGTCGGTATCGACCGCCGCGGCCCATTCCAGCACGCTCATGCCGCGCAGGCGGAGTCGAGATACCAGTGCCTGCAAAGGCACAAACTCGGGCGCGAGCCGTTCGGCCTCGCCCGCGCCGTGGGTGATGATGACGATCGGCGCGTTGTCGGAACTGATCGTCATCAGCGCGCCGACGACCAGTTCCTCAGCGCGGGCGCGAAGGTCGGGCTGCGGGCCGACATCGGTCACGCCGGGGACGCGCGCGGGGAACAGCGACTCGACATCGACCGCCGCGAGGGCCGGGCCGCCATCGGCACGCGGCGGGCCGATCACGAGCGCAGCGCCGGAGCGCTCCAGCACACGGGCCACGGCGGCGATGCCGATGCGGGGCAGTTGATCGAGCGCGCCGACATGCTGGGCCGCGGCGTCGCGGAGCGTTGCGGCGCGGATGGCCAAGGGACCGACGGCATCGCGGATCGCCAGCGGAACCTGTTCTTCCGGCAGACCGGCCAGGCCTCGCAGGCTCGCCTCGAGTTGGCTGAGTTGGCTCTGAAGGTTGACGAGCGGGCGGCGGGCCTGTGCCGTCGCCTGGTCGATCGCGGGCACGGGGCTTCGCCCGATCGTCTGTCCGAGCGAGGCCTGCGCCGCTTGGGCTTCCTTTCGGGCATCGCCGGCGGCGATCCGGCAAAGCCCAGCGGACTCACCAAGGAACCGTGTCACCGCCGGCGCGTTCGGTGCATCGGCGGGAACCTGCGCGGCAAGCCCTGCGATGGTGTCACCGAGCGCTTCGAGGTCCGCGCCGATCGCCTCGGTGCGCAGCACGGCGGCCCGCACACTCTCCGCGGCGGTGCGCAGCACCGGCTCGTAGCGTTCCACAAGGCGGACCAGCACGCCGTCGAGTTCCGCCGCGCCCTTGGCGGAGGCGACATCGATCGCGGTGACGCGGAGGTTGGGCGTCGCGCGGGCAAGGGAATCGAGAACATCCTGTGTGCGGTGGAGCGCCCGCGCCTCGACGCCCGAAAGGTTGGCGACAATCAGCAACTCGTGCTCGCCCCGGAGGCGGGCAAGCAGGTCCGTGGTCCGCTGCGAGAGCCGGTGCTGGCGTGTGGCTGTGGCGTCGATGCGCTGCGGGTAGCGATCCGCCAGGACGCCCAGGAACCCGATCACGGCGGTGACGGCCAGCAGCAGCGCACCCGACTGCAGAGCGTAACGCGTGCGCCGCCGGGCGGCGCTGCGGATCGGGCTCAGAGAGTCCGGCTTGGGTGGCGGCGCTTTCTGCTTCACAGTCATCGCCACCTCCTGGACTGGAGCACCACTGAGGCGAGCGCGATGAACCAGAACGAGCCCAGCAGAAAGAACGCGACGGTGGAAGTGTCGATCAGGCCGCGGGCGAAGTCCGCGACGCGGATGCTCGGCGAGAGTTTGAAGAGCAGGCTCGACCACGGCTCGGGTGCCTGAGCCGCGAGACGGGCCGGCGCAAGATCAAGCACCAGCAGGACAAACAGCGTTCCCAGGAACGCGAGCGTCTGGCTGCTCGTCAGCGTTGAGGCGAGCGTTCCCACGGCGAGGTAAAGCATCCCCAGCATCAAGAGGCCCAGATACCCGGTGCCGATCGCGCCAAAGTCAGGTTGCGAGAGCCATGCGATCACCGCCACGAACGCGAGCGTGGGGAGCATCATGGTGACGAGGAAGCAGCACGCTGCGATGTACTTCCCCAGGATAATTGTCCACTCACCCACCGGCGAAGTGAGCATGGGCTCGATCGTGCCCGACCGCAGTTCGTCGCTGATAAGGCGCATCGAGATCGCCGGAGAGACAAACAGCAGGAGTCCCCACCACACGCCGAAGAAGTCGCGCATCTCCGCCGGATTGCCCGGCACCAGCGTGCGCTGGGTGAAGAACACCGCGGACAGGCACATGAACAGCGCGATGACAACCCAGCCCAGCGGCAGCCGGAAGAACGACGAATACTCGCGCATCGCGATGGTGAGGGCACGCCTCATGCTCGCGTCCCTCCTTCGGCTGCTTCCGGTGCGCCGTCCTGCTCGATCACGCGCATGAACAGTTGTTCAAGTGTCGGCGCCTGCCGGCGCAGTTCGCGGTACAGAACGCCGTGGATCGAAAGCGTCCGTGCGATCGCCTCGCGCAGGTCGGGGTGCGTGGGCTCGGGCAGGAGCGCCAGTCGGACCCACTCGGCGACCTGCCCCGTCCCCTCAGGTTTTTCGCCGTGGATCGGCTCGCGCGCGATGCTCGCCACGCCCCGCAAGCCCTTCAGTCTTGCGGCGATGCGGTCCAGTTCGCTCCGGTTCCCGTTCTCCGGGTCAGCGCGGGTCTCGATGTACAACTCCACTGAGTGCTTGGCCGGAACCTGCCGGAGCATCCGTGAAAGAAGATCCTGCGGTGCGCCATCAGCGCGGATGCGACCACGCGCGATGATCACTACTCGGTCGCAGGTGCGCTCGACCTCGGGGAGGATGTGGCTGGAGACCAGCACCGTGCGGTTCATCGCCAGGTCGCGGATCAGCGTGCGCGTCTCGCGGATCTGTGCCGGGTCCAGCCCGTTCGAGGGTTCATCGAGGATCAGCACCGGCGGGTCATGCAGGATTGCGCTTGCCAACCCGACCCGCTGCCGGAATCCCTTGCTCAGGTGCCCGATGCGCCTGTGCATGACTTCGAGCAGTTTGCACTTGTCTCCAGCGCGGATTATCGCTTTCTTGCGATCCGACCAGCGCATCCCGAAGAGTTTTGCGCGGAATGACAGGTAGTCCTTCACCCGCATCTCGGGGTAAAGCGGCGCGGACTCCGGCAAGTACCCAAGTTGCCGGCGCGCTGCGATCGATGCATCGATTGTGTCGTGCCCGCACACACGGATCCTCCCGCCCGACGGAGGCAGGAACCCCGTAATCATCCGGATCGTGGTCGTCTTGCCCGCACCGTTCGGTCCCAGCAATCCGACCACTTGGCCAGGCTGAACGTCGAAACTCACGTCCGCAACAGCCGTAAGCCTGCCATACACCTTGCTGACGTTGGAGATCTGGATCATGTTTCGCGGCCGTACAAACCCGCTATCGACCCGGTGTGCCCGATTCGGCCACTTGACGCGGCGAAAGGCGCGGTTAGTTTAGGCTAAGCAGAATCGCCCGCCGATGAATACCGTGGCAGCGTTCAGAGTCGATGCAGGTACAATGTTCCAGGTTCGGAGTATGTCAGTACAGCGTCCCAAACTCTTAATCGTCCAAGGCCCGGCAACGCCGGCGGACGAGTTGGCGCGCCTGCTTGGCGGTCTCTACGACGTCATGCTGCTCCCGCCCGATGCGGAGCCCTCGCCCGAGGCCGCGGCGGTCAACGCCGTGCTGTGCGATGCGGCCCTGTTGGGGCAGGTCAGTCGCGTTGCGGGGCCGTCGCCTGAACTCGATGCTCTCGCGGTGCTCACGGCGCTCTCCGAGGGCGTGTGCGTCTCGGGTCTCGACGGCACCGTTCTGTGGGCCAATGACCGCTTCAAGGCCTTTGACGACCAGACGCGGGCGCGAATCTCGGCCGTGTGCCGGCGCGCGGCACAGCAGTTCGAGGACCAGATGCTGGCGCAGGAGGCGGCAGCGTACTCCGGCGGTCGCACCAACAAGTACGATGTCGCCGCGCCCGACGAGTCGAGATTCTACGAGGTCGTGGTCTCGCCCATCCGTTCCGGCGACACGTCGCGACTCGAGCGCGTGGCCGCGCTGGTATGGGAAGTCACGGCGTCTCGGCGCTACCAGCAGAAACTCGATGCCATCGACCGCGCCGGCGGTGAACTCGTTCGGCTTGATGCCGAGGCGGTCCGCAAACTCCACGTCACCGACAGGCTCAAGATTCTTGAGCAGAAGATCATCAAGTTCTCACACGAACTCCTCCGCTTCGACCACCTGATGGTGCGCCTTGTGGACGAGCGCACCGGCAAACTCGAACTGGTGATCTCCTCCGGCCTCCCACCCGAGGCACTTGAGGTGGACCTGTTCGCGCAGCGCGAAGGAAACGGGATCATGGGGTACGTTGCGGCCACCGGGCGCAGTTACCTCTGCCCGGACATCGCCAAGGACCGCCGGTATGTCTCGGGCATGTCGGGCGCACGCTCGAGCCTGACCGTGCCGCTCCGCCTCCACGACAAGGTCATCGGGGCCTTCAACATCGAGAGCGAATCGCTCGCGGCGTTCACCGAGGAGGACCGGCAGTTCGCCGAGATATTCTCGAACCACGTCGCCCTTGCCTTGCACATCCTGGACCTGCTCGTCGTCGAGCGGTGCGCGGCCGGCGAAACGGTCACAGGCACGGTCGAGGGCGAACTCGATGAACCGCTCGATGACATCATGCGCGAGGCCGATTGGCTCACGCGGCTCGCGGACAGTTCACCCGATCTTCGCGATCATGTCCAGCGCATCGTGGCGGATGTGCAGTCGATCCGGCGGCGTGTGCGGGAGGCCGCGAGCGGCCCGCAGAACATTCTGGGCGCCGAGCGTGTGCTGTCGAACATCCAAGTCGATCCGTCGATGGCCGGCAAGCATGTGCTCGTGGCCGATGATGAGCCCAAGATCAGGCAGATCATCCGCGATGTCCTGCGTGGCAAGGGCTGCCGCGTCGTCGTCTGCAAAGACGGCGGAGAGGCCATAGCGGAACTGATCTCTTCACAGGCCGCCGGCGAGCGCGGCCGGTTCGACATGGTTGTAAGCGACATCAAGATGCCCGACCATAACGGCTACGAGGTGTTCTCCGCGGCCCGCAAGGCCTACCCGGGGATCCCGGTGATCCTGATGACCGGCTTTGGCTACGACCCCCACCACTCGATCGTGCGCGCCTCGCAGGACGGCCTGCAGTGCGTGCTCTTCAAACCGTTTCAAATCGATAGGCTTCTCGAGGAGGTTCGCAAGGCGCTTGGAATCGCGGTTGAAGCTAAGACTTGAACGGCGGCAACGAAGCGCCGCGCCGTCCCGGCGTACCCCGACGGCACTCGCTCTCCGCGGTCAGATGCAGTTGTTCGCGAACCACTCGCTCAGAAACGCGAAGATATCCGGAACCTCGTTCCAGCCATTGAGGTCAAAGTCGCCCTGCCCGGCAAACCATGACGACAGGAACGCAAAGATGTCAGAAACCTGGATCGCCCCATTCTGGTCCCAGTCCGCGCGGCAGGGCGCTGGGAACTGGAACCAGCCGGTGTCCAGCGCGCCGATCGCCCCGTCTCCTGTGATATCGAGCACATTGAAGTTCGGACCGATGTTCTCGAGCACCACCTCGCCATTGACTTGTCCGTCGACATCGCTCGCCGTGCCGTCGTTGGCGAGAATGAACTCCTCCAAATAGGCGCGATCCGCAGGCGTGACGAACGAGTCACCGTTCATGTCGCCCACGATCGTCGGGCAACTGATGTCGGTCCAGACATACGGCGCGTCCTCCGGTGTGGCATAGGCAGTTCCGACCGCGGCGTTGATGCTCCACAGCAAGGGGTTCAGGCACACCTGAGGGTCCTTCTTGGACCACCTGTGGACCAGCGCGTGCGTCAGGCCGAAGTTGGAGCCGCCCGCTCCGATCAGCAGGTCCGCGACCGCCTCCGCGATGCTGGTGTGCGAACCCTCGCCGATGAGCGTGTCGATCGGTTGCTCCGGCTCGCCGGTCAGGGCCGCGGCCCCCGCCTGCGTCAGCGGGAAGACCAACGTAACAATCGTGAGATTGCTTGCCGGCTCGTGGACAAAGCGCAGATCAACAACCGGGTCGTAGAGTCCGATGTCCGAGCCACCAACGAACTGCGAGGCGAGCCTGTACCCGCCCGACCGCTGGAAGAACCGGCCTCGCACGATCATTTCCTCACCGGAATCCAGTTTGCCATCGAGATTGCCTGTCTCGGAGACGATGGCGGCATCAAAGCAGCCGCACAAAGTGAGCGCGAAATCCGTGCCCGTCCGCTCAAAGAACGGTTGGGTATCCCACAACGCGTCCAGATCGGCACCGCACACGGCCTGACGCTCGAAGAGCGCGGGGTCGGAGATGCGCCCGCCGAAGCGAGCACTCGTGCCGAGCACTCGGGAGCGGGCCGGCCCGGGGAACTCTCCTCCGGTGTCGATGTCGTTATCGATATCGATCTCTACGAACCCGTACATCGGGCTGCTCCCGAAGCGATTCGGCAGATAGTCGGCCCCGTTGAGCCCGAGCGTGCCGGGCGGATTCACACGACCGGCGAGCACGACGTCAAGCCGAAACATCTGCGCCTCGGCCGGAGCCGTGGGCAGGCCGGTGTAGGGGTCGGTCGCGGGCTGCGATGGTGCCCACGGGAACACCGACACCGAGACCAGGTCGGGCAATATCGCCTCGGGCAACAGGCTTCCATCCGCGCCGCTGTCGGTGCGGCGCGCACACGCATCGCCGATCGGGTCCGTCCAGATTGCGCGCTCGATCGAGGCCAAGGCCCATGAAGCGGCGACCGCGAGGATCGCGCCCATGACCGGGGTTCGTGGGTGGGTGCGGGTGCTCATGCTGACGCGGCCTCCTCTTTCTGCACATGCCCCTGCAGCGCGTACCGCTCGATGCGGTACCGCAAACTGCTCCGCTGCATGCCGATCAGCCGCGCGGCCCGGGATACATTCCCGCGAGTGAACCGCAGCGCCTGGATCACCAACTCTCGCTCCACATCGGCAGCGCGATGCACGCCGCCCTCAAAGTCGAACACCAACTCCCCGCCGGGAGCCGCCAGTCGGGCCGACGACAAACTCTGCCCGCTGGGCGATGCCCGATCGGGCGGAGTGCCTGCGATCCCGAGTTCCGCAGCGCCGATCTCGGTCCCCTCCGCGAGCATCGCCGCCCGCTGGCACGCGTTGACCAGTTCCCGCACGTTCCCCGGCCACGCGTGCGCCAGCAGCGCTCGCTCGCCATCGGCCGACAGGTTGATGCAGGGGCGGACGAACTGCTTGCAGAAGCGTTCGAGCATCGCCCTCGCGATAAGCAGCACGTCCTGACCACGCTCGCGCAGCGATGGGATCTCCACCGTGAATGCGTTGAGGCGGAACAGCAGATCCCGACGGAAGCGGCCCTCGGCGACGCGGGCCTCCAGGTCCTGGTTCGACGCGGCGATCACACGGACCCGGACTCGACGCTCCTTGGTGCCGCCCACGCGCCGGAATCGGCCACTCTCGACCACCAGCAGCAACTTGGCCTGCAGGTCCAGAGCCGTCTCGGAAACTTCATCAAGGAAGATCGTCCCGCCATCGGCCATCTCAAAGAGACCGGAGCGGGCCTCTCTCGCATCGGTGAATGCACCACGCTCATGTCCGAACAACTCGCCCTCGACCAGGTTCGCCGGCAGGGCCGAGCAGTTCACATGCACGAACGGCGGCGCTGCGCCGGTGCCCGGCGGCAAGGCGCGGCACGCCTGCGCATGGATGTGCCTGGCAAGCACGCCCTTGCCCGTGCCCGTCTCGCCCAGAAGCAAGAAGCAGGGGAGCGGAATGTGCGCCCCAGAATCGCTTTCAGGAGGGAGCGGCACGCCCGACAGCCGCGTGGCAAGGTCCAACGCGGCACGCCAAGCAGGGCTTGTTCCCAGCGCCTCGAACTCATCGCCGCGTGAGCGTTCCATCCGCTCGTACAGCCGCACGCGCTGGCGGAGACGCCGGCCTTCCAGCCACTTTGGGACGCCCAACGTAAGTTCCTCGAAACTGAGCGGCTTGGTGAGGTAGTCGTCGGCCCCGAGGCGCATCGCCGTCACCGCCGTCTCAACTGAGGTGTTGCCGGTCATCGCCACCACCACGCCCTCGAAGGCCTCCGCACCCTCGCGGAGTTCGCGGATGAACTCAAGGCCCTCCCGCCCGTCGGCCGTAAGCGCCAGATCGGTCAGGACCATGTCAGGAACGCTTCGGGCGACGAACTCGCGTGCATCGGGAAGCGTGGCCGCTTCAGCGACATCATGCCCCGCCTTGCGCAGTGCCTTGACGATCGTAAACCGAAGGTCCGTGTCATCTTCAATGACGAGAATTTTGGCCACTGGCTACCTCTGCGTGGCCAACCGTGGCCACTTCCGTCGAACTTCCCTCAATCGGTCCGATCGGCATCCAAGCCGAAAAGACCGCCCCTCCATGCGTCTCCCGCCCCTCCCGATGCTCCAAACCATTCGTTTCCACGCCCGAGTGGGCCATGGAGCTTGGCTTTTCGTTCCGAGTATCCTCGTGACTGGATGCCAGCAACCGAAGCCCGCCGCCGTGGGCACGAATGATCTGTTGGGCAAGAGCAAGCCCAATGCCGGTCCCTTCTCGCTTCGTTGTGAAGTATGGCTTGAATATTCGTTCCCGCAAATCGGGTGGCACTCCCGGGCCATTATCTTCCACTCGGAGTTCCCAGTTCTGCCCGGTGCCGCCTCCGGGGGGGATGGGGGTTGGGGGGAGCAAGCGGCACAAAACCTTCACCGTGGGTGCTGGGGAGTCCGCCGCCCCACCCACCCCCGCCACGGCATCCAGGGCATTGGCGATCATGGCTCCCAGTGCGTGTTCCAGATGGCGCGGATCGAAGGACGCGGCCGATGGGGCTCCGTCCACGTCTACAACCAGTTGAACTTGCCGGGACTTCGCCAAGGGGACATACGCCTGAACGACCCGGGCGAGCCATTCACGGGGGTCCACCGTTCGCCGAACAATCTCCAGCGGACGGGTCGCGTCCAAAAGGTCGCGCAGCCACCCCTCGAACCGATCGACCGCGGCGATGATGCGGCTCTGGTTCTCCCCTACATCCTCGCGCAGGGACGGATCGACGCCCGCCGAATCGAGTTCGGTCCGGCTCAACTCCGCGAGGCCGCGGATGCCGGCGAGCGGGCTGCGGAGGTTGTGGGCGATGCGTTGAACAACCTCGCCCACCGCGGCGAGGCGCTCGCGATCCACAGCCTCATCCTGGAGTGCTTTGACCATCGACGCCATGGAGTTGACCTCGGTAGACAGGCTCGCCAGTTCATCGCTTCCCCTCACGGGGATGCGGTGGGCGAAGTCGCCTGCTGCGATCCGCGCGGCTGCGGTCCGCAACTCGGCGACCGGACGAACGACCCAGCGGCGCACGAGCATGAAGCCGAGCACCCCTTCGAGGAGTGTCGTGAGGGCGACAAAGCCGATGATCCCCAGCACCTTCTGCCGCTGATCGCGCGCATAGATCAGCAGGTTGTTGGTGTCGGCGATGATGCGAGACTCGATTCGCCGGGTCAGAAGAAAGGCGTTGTGCAGTTCCTGGGCCGCGGCCTCACGGTCGGGAACGAGCCTTTGCGCGAACCAGCGCTCGCTCAGATCGCGTGCGTCGGCGAGCCGTGTGCGGAGATTGGACAGCGACGTCTTGCCGGTGGCTGTGACGATGCGCTCGTTCTCGACGAGCCTTCTCATCGCCCCACTGATAGTCGCCGCGTTGGCATCGAACATGGCGAGGTCGCCCTGTGTACCCTGTCCGCCGTCGTCGCCCGGAACCGCTGCGCCATCACGCAGGAGCACATCGCGCTGCGCCTCGACGGCGTACTTCACAGCCTGTAGTTCGATCAATGCGGATGACATGATCTGGAATGGCCGCCTGACCTCGTTGTGCATGAAGTTGAGCGCCACCACGCACACGATGAGCACAAGCGTGACCGTCAGCGCGATGGTTCCGAGCAGTGAAGCGAACTTGGCCTGGAGGGACATGAAGAGTCTCAGAGCAAGAGACGCCCGACCGTCGCGAGTCGCCCGCGCCAGAATACACAACCCGTCGGTATGGCGAGTGGGACCGCTTACCTGCCCGGATCAAAGCCCCAGGCCCAGGTCGGCTCTTGGAGCGGGGCGCGGGTGGGCTGGACGTGGCCGTCGATGAACGAGACGTTCATGCCCCGGTTGTGCCTGAGGGATGGGTACCAGTAGCGGTTGTTCGTGAAGAGCACCACGCTGTCGAGTGAGGGGCCCGAGAAGAGCGGATTAGCGCCGATCTGTGCGGCTCGCGACCCGTTCACGTCCCACGCGAGCGGGACCAGACTCGGCGACACAAGGCCGTGCGCATCCATAATGCGGCTGGTGAGCACCACCTGCGGGTTGCGTCCCGCCTGCTGCTGCCGCTCGGAATAGCGAAGCCGAACATTGAAGCCGTAGGAGATGTTCTGAGGCGGCTCGATCGCGCCCATCGAGCACGGGTTGCCAGCGATCGCGGTGACCGGGCCACGGACCTCTGCGCAGCGAAGCGGATCGTTGCCCTGTGCATCGGGGAGCGGATGGCTGGACTCGGTGCCCCAGGCCCAGAACTCGTCCACACCGTACTGGTACTCCATGAACGTTTCGAGCCGGAACGATCGACCGCCGGGGATGTCTTCGTCATCACCACGACTGGGGTGGAGCGTGTCGTCCGCGAACGTGGTGAAGTCGAACGCGCTTGACCGCAACGAGACTTGGCACTTGAAGGAGCGCGCGGAGGCCATCGTGCCGCGCGCTGCGGGCAGCAACAGCGATAGCAGCACGGCAATGATCGCAATGACGACCAGGAGTTCGATGAGCGTGAATGCGGACACCCGCTGCGCGCGAACTTGGCGTGCGGCAATGACGTCGGATTGCGAGTTCAGCAACCTCACGGAAGGCGCTGTCCTTTCACGGGCGGCAAACAACGTGTGCCCGTTGCCGAATCATACTGGGTTCCAATGCAACGAGAAAGGTTCTGGCATCTTTCCGGATCACCTTCCTCCACTAGGGATACGCCAGCGGAAGCCGACTGGTTCCAGTGGAAATCCCTCCATGATTGGCTTGCGTACGGCAACCGAACCGGCCGCGTATGCCGCCCATGCGGGAAATGCCGGAGACAGGAATCGAACCTGCACGGGGGTATAAGCCCCAACGGATTTTGAGTCCGCCGCGTCTGCCAGTTCCGCCACTCCGGCAAAGGGGGGTGGGGCAGAGTGTAGAGCGTGCCAGCGTCTCCTCAACTCTGCCAGACCAAAACGCAAAGCGGCCGGAGACTTTGTCTCCGACCACCTTGTGTAACCATGAGAAAACCGATGACGGGAATCAGCAGCCCTCATCCGGTGCGCATACCAGGATCCGCTTGCCGTCCACAAGCAGGTACACCGCGCCACGCATGGCGAGAAGGGCCTGACGCCCACCGCCATCGTCCGTGTCAGCGAGGCGACGAACCAGTTCAAAGTGCTCGGTGGAGCCGAACTTGATGGTGACATCCGCCTTCTCGAGTTCGGGCTTGTCCACCAGACGGCTGTCGAACCACTTGCCCGCGCGGCAGAAGAGCGTCTGGTCGGCGATCTGCATGACCGAGAGGACGCGAGTCTTCTTCATGTCGGAAGTCCAGTAGGTATTGTCGGAGTTGGCGCAACTCTGAACGGCCGCGGCCTTGAGATTCATCGACTGATTGACCGCGCTGAGGCCCGCTCGCTCGGCGGTGCGCGTCGTCGCCGAGTCCATGGCGAAGCGGACCTGCTCTTCGTGATCGCGCACGGCCACCGGCGTGCCCGAGGGATCCTCGGCAAGAAACGATGTGTATTCGGTCAGGATTCCCCAGCGCATCGAGAGTCTGACGACCTCGTCGATGAGTTCGCGGGTGCGTGGGTCGCTCCGGACATCGCCGCCGACACCCGCCTGACGCACCTCATCGAGCAGAAACGCGATCTTCCGCGAGGCCCAGAGCCGCGGCACAAACGCGTTGGCCGTCGTCGCCTTCGCGATTTCGAGGGGGAACTGGAAGGTGCGCTTCTCCCCGAGGTATTCGCCCGTCAACTCCAAGCGCGGCCCTTTCACATCTTCGCCGACGGCATAGCGGCCGAGCACAACAAGTTGATCCCCCGAGAAGAGATCGGGAAGGCGGGCCGGCAGAACGTCGCGCAAGAACTCCCCGGCCATGCTCGCACGCCCGTGCGTGCCCGCGAGCAATGGCTCATTCATCACTGGGCCAGCAAGACCCCGGAAGACGCGCGAGACCGACGCCTCGATGTTCTCACCAGGCAGGACGTTGATCGACGTGCCGCGACTGACCTCCGCGAGCCGGTCGAGCAGCGGCGCGTTGAGGTCGTAGCCCACGCCGAACGTGAAGAGGCGACGCTTCGCCGTGTTGGCCGAGGCGGTGTCTTGCCGGATGGCACCCTCGTCCGTGTTCCCGACCGTCGGCATGCCATCGGTGAGGAACACAACAAAGGGCAGAAAGCCGTCCGTCACGGGCTGCTTGAGAGCCTGCTGCAACGCCTCGTGGATATTCGTCCCGCCCTCGGCCTGAAGGGCTTTCAGATAACTTCGTGCATCGCCCAGCGTCGTCGCGCCCTTGATGACAGGCTGCGGCGCAAACCGCTGGATCGAGTCGGAATAGTCGATGATGTTGAATGCCTCGCCCTCGTTCAAACCCTCCACGACGGACAGGGCCGAGTCGCGTGCCTGCGCCCACTTCTCGCCGCGCATCGAGCCGGATCGATCGAGCACGATGGTGACCTCGCGCTTCGCGATGAGGCGATCGGCGGACTCAGGAAGGTTGGGCACTCCCCCGAGCATGAGGAAGTAGCCTTGAGACCCCGCCTTGCCCGGAGTATCGAGATCGGGGTAGAGCATGAGCGATGTCGGGATCGGATCGTTCCCGGTCGATCCCAGCACGCTGCTGATGCGGAAGATGCCCGGCGCATTGCTGGCCAACGCAGGAACCTCGAAAGTCATCTCGGTATCCGACACGCGCTCGGTGTGGAGCGGGTGGCTCGGAGAATAGATCGTGCCGACCGGACGCTGAGAGCGGACACGCCCCTTGACGGTCCAGGCCGTGGCGGAGGCTTCCAACGAACCCGATCTTGGAAGCACATAGTCAATCCTCGCGCTATCGCGGATCGCGCCCGCATCGGCATCGAGGATGTTCTCGTATGTCAGTGTAATCGTGCTGTGCCCCTGGGCCGGCACGGGAAAGACGCTGGACCGCACGAACGAGCAGTTGACAAACTCGAGGAGCGCCGGATCGAGGCTGCGCCGCACGATGTCCTCGTAGATCCGGCGCGCCTCATCCCGCGGCAGCACCTTGGCCGTTGGCTCCTGGCCGGGGCCATCGAAGCCGAATGAGCGGATCGCCGCGCCGTGCGGCACGGGGATCAGCATCTCCGCCTCCTGCACGCTGGATGACGGGTTCTTGACCGTCATGCGGAGCGTCGTCGTGGCGACCGACTCCCGCATATCCACCTCGGCCTCGACGCTCGCGATTTCGATCGCGGTGATTCCGGGCCGGATGGTGATCGCGCGGCCGCGAGAAGCCTGCGGCACGATGATGTTCGACACCCGGATATCGACGCTCGCGCCGGGCGGGACGGTGATGGTCGTTGCGCCGGGTTGTGCGGCGACCGCGAGCGAGACGGATCCGACGGCCAGAACGAGTGAGGCCAGTACGCGTCGCATCGAAAGCCCTCCTTGGAGACTTGGGTCTACATGCTGGATGGCCGGCGGGGACGGAGTGTCTATGTAATTGCGATAAACACGAATGAGTCATGCGAACAAGGCGCAAACGCGGCACGGGGAGGAATTGTTCTGCTCGTCAGAGCCCTGAGCGCAAGCCACAGGTTGGCAGGAAGCGTTGCCACCGCAAGTGTGGGCGGTGCGCCACATGGGGCGCAAGCCGACGCTCGCGTTCCGGGCTCCGATGGTCTTGACTACACCCGCGGCCGGATCGCCGTTGTGAACGAGATTGGTCCGCTCATCGATCAACCGCTTCGCCGTCGCCTGCCCGCAGAAGCAGGCACAGTTTCGACCATCGCTGGCGGAGCGTGGCCGGCCTCGCACCCATCGAACGGGCAACTGTCTCGTAAGGCGTGCCACGCAATCGCCACAGGACCAACTCGCGGTCTTCATCGCCCCGGAGCGACAGGAGCAGCCGGTGCAGTGCCACCGCTGCCTCATCCCCATTGGTGCAGGAGTCGAAGCACGCGCCGAGGCTGTCGCGTTCGCCCTCCCCGGATGCGGCTTCGCGGCCGGCCGCGCCGAGCCGATCGAGGAACAGGTTGTCGGTGATCGCGACGACGTACGCCCAAAACTCTCGCTCCGAGTCGGTCCTGAGGAATCCGCGGAGCATGGCCAGATCGATGCGCCGTGTGACGGAACTGGTCAGGTCATCGGGGTCGAGGTGGAATGGCGATTACAACCCCGCGGCCCGCAGTTTTCCACAAATCCTCCGATGGATCAGCGCTCGATGCTCGAAAACGTACGACGCGATGTCATCGCGCGATGCTCGAACCGGCCCGAAGGGGTTGCCACGGCCCTTCGCCGGGCAGAGATCAGGTTTATTTTTAAGCACGCTCACACGACGGCTCCGCGGGAGTACATACATAGTAGACAAGCGTGGGAAACGGCCGTGGCCTCTGCGGAAGTGAGCGGCGCAGCGGGTTTCACGCGGGTCAACTCGTGTTCGACCCGGGCTGGCATCCCTGTGATCGCTTGCGGAGGTATTCACAATGACTACTCGTTTACTTTCGGTTCTCCTCGTCGCCGTCTTGGTGCTGGACAGTCGAGCCGAGGTCGCAAACGCACAGGCCAGCTCGGGGGCGTACAACAAGACGCAAGTCGGTGACTGGTATTTCGCACCGATCTTCCTTGAAAGCGAGGGTGTCGTCGACGGGTTCCTGGCGTATTACGCTGGCGCTCAGGCGGTTGGCGACAACATTGCTGCCGTTCTTTATGAGCGGGAAGGGGACGGCACTTGGACGGGGCGGGTATGGCCGGGGACGCAACTGGGCGAGACGGCCACCTACACCCTCGCTCGATGGGGTCAGGCGGGTAGCGCAATCCTACGCGACCCGGTGATCGCTGCGGCTGTCGCCTAGGGCGGTGGTCAGCCTCCGGCGGGCGTGCCCGAACCCGCGTACTTCGCCTTCGGGATGTCGAGTTCCGACCCTCTGTTCGTCATCGTTGAGAGCATGGCGGAGCCGGGGGAACTGCTCGAGGATCTCCGGAAGTCAGGTTGGCCAGTCGCGCCACAATGGTCGGCGATCACGACGGTGACAGACATTCTCGATTCCGGCGATCAAAAGGCGATCGACAAGGCCATCAGCATTGCCGTCGGGGGATTGGAGCCAATTGACACCTGCGACGAGCGGGTGGAGACGATCAGCCTGGCAGTCACGACAGTCCAAGGGGACTCCGACGGTGCCACCGCTCTGTTCACGAGGGTCGCCACCGTAGTCGAGGACGCGCTCTTTGGCACCGGGGAGAATGCGGCACTCGCTATGTTCTGTAGCGGATGCTCTAACACCTACAGTCCGTGCGTGGGTGCCGGAGCGTGGACCTTCAGTGGTGGCATTGTGACCTTCGGAGGCTGGAACTGCTCGTGGTCGCGCCCGGGTACCAATACATGCGCGAGCGTCGTAGGATTGACGTGGCTCTGTTGCAAGGCCTGCCCTCCATGTCCGACGGGCGCACTTGCCTGCGAAGAGTTCACGGGTTGCACAGTCGAAAACCCGGCGGTGTGTCCCGCAACACCGGCTGGGTGCCCCTGAGAACGAATCTTTCCTTGCAGATGTCGCCTCTGAAACTCCAATCTCCGGAACCACCGTGCGGGCACGGGCCGGTGTGGCTCCGCTTCGTCAAAGCGAGCGTGCGGATCGTCGGCCCTGCGGTTGTCGCGGGCATCCTTGCCCAATGTATACGCCTGCCGCCGGTCTCAGACGCCATCGGCTGGGTGGCCGTCCGGTTGGGCCAGCTGCTCCCGCGGGGATCGACGATCCACCTGTCCGATCCAACGGATCAAGTTTCAGGTCCACTTTCTGCACACTGGGGCTTCTGGTATTACTGGCTCGCTCAGCCGCCCACCTTTTTGGTTTACATCGGCGCGTTCCTACTCGCGCGAGTGGCGTTGTGCGCAATCTCGGCAAACGCCGTCTCGCCTCGACCGCGACACGCTTGTGTGCGCTTCCTTGGTTCCTTCCCCGAGTTCTGCGCAACACTCACATGGACGTTGGCCGCGGCGTGCCTCTGGCGATTCTACTGGGGGCTTTCCAGCGACCTTATGAGGATGGGTTTGCAGACTGTGCCCGTGGCTCTTGGACCCGGTTCATACGGCCTGGTCTGGTTCGGCGCAGCCATAGGCTATTTCTGGTCCGTCCGTCAGGTTCTTGCACGCCAGGCCCTGCAATCATCGACGGATGCGCCGGTATGCGCCTCCTGTGGATACCCGCTCGGACCAACGGCCAACTGTCCGGAGTGTGGGCAAGACCGTTCCTTGGCCATCTCCCGGTCTCTGTGGAGCAAGGTTCAGCGGGTCACATGGGCGTACGGCCCGCTCGTCACGGCGATTGGCCTGCTTGGCTGGCCGTACGTCTTGCAACTCTTCATGCTGATGCTCCCTGACGACTGGATCAGGTTCATGACGCTCCGAGTGCTGCCAGGCTGGTGGTAGCGTGCGCCTTCGGCAGTCCGCCCGCGGCATTATCGCGGCCCGTTGCTCGCCTTTCCTTCCCTCGGTTGCGGCTGCCAAAGCCACCCGAGGGAAGGCAAGCGGACGTACCGTTCCGATTCGGGAGGTCCATGGCCAACACGATACGGCAGACGAATATCCGCTGCGGGGTGCTGATTCCCTGTGGTGGCCCGCTCCTGCGAGTAGCTTTCGCAGTGCTTGTGGCGATTTCACTACATCATGGCTGGGGGGCATTGGCCTTGATCTCGGTCGGCCCGCTCGGGCTGATTGTCGGGTACGGTCACCTTGACATCGAACGCAAAGTCAATATCAACACCAGCATCGCCGCGATGGGCGAATGGTCTCGACCGTTCCTGGTGGTGATCGGCGTCATACTAGGTACCGCTCTGGTTGCGGCGTCATTCCTCCTTCGGAGGATGCTCATCTGCGCACTGGGCGTTCTTGTCCGCAGCGCACCGCCGCGCTGGCAGGCGGTCGGCTCCCCGTCACCACTCGACGCGGACAGCGCGATGGATGCTTGGGCCGCGTGCGCAGCGCTGGCGGTGCTGACGGACTCGCCGCCGCCGCCCGCGCCGCGACGCAACGCCGAGTGCGCGGAGTGGACAGTTTGCCTTACAGCACCGCCGGGCGAATGGCGAACCGGCGCATCCGCGATAGTGGTGGGGGGCGGGCGGCTGCGCGCCTGGCTGACAGCGGCTGTGTTCCGCAGCGCACCCGGTGAGGTGGAGCCAGCGGTAGCCGGGCCGATGTTCTCGCAAGTGACCGCACTGTCCGGCTTCAGCGCGACGTTCCATTTATACGCCTGGTTCAAGCTCGGCGAGATGTGGACAGTTCACAACTCGCTTAGCCTCGGGGCTGCGCTTGCGTTGGCGTGGCTCGCCCTCTGGGAAGCCGGGCTATTTGGTTTCGTGGCGGGGCGTGTCTACGTTGGCCCACGGCTTTGCGTCCGGCATCCCTGGGGCCGCAAGAGCCGCCGGATCGCCGACAACGCCTGTGCGCTGGTGCTGCTGCGCAACTGGGAGACGCCGGTAGCGGATGTCCTCGTGGCGGCAGTGCCATCGGACTGCCCAGACCCAGGGCGCGGCGACACGAGATGGATGCGCTTCCGCGCCATGGGGCCAACCGTGAGGCCCGACAAAGGCGGCATCGGAACCAGGCCCGGCGGCCTGCCGCACCTGCTCGCGGCCTGGGGAGCCGGCACCGCTGTCCCTACCGAGCCACTGGAAGAGCGCACCTAGCGCGGCCGGATCGCCGTCGCGTGTACGTCCTTCAACTGCTCATCGGTCACCGGACCCGGCGCGCCGGTCATCAGGTCCTGGCCCGTCTGCGTCTTGGGGAAGGCGATCACATCGCGGATGTTGGATGTTCCCAGGAAGTTCATCACCAGCCGGTCAAGGCCGAAGGCGATTCCCGCATGGGGCGGCGCACCGAACTGCAGGGCCTCAAGAAGGAAACTGAACTTCTCCTTGGCCTGCTCGGGCGTCAGGCCCAGCAGCGTGAACACCTTGGACTGCACGCGCGGATCGTGGATGCGCACGGAACCGCCGGCGATCTCCTGACCGTTGAGCACGATGTCGTACCCGGCCGAGACGATCGCCTCGATGGTCACCTCGTCTTCGACATCGGCGTTCACGAACGCGTCGGCCTGGTCGTCCCGCGGCCCGGTGAAGGGGTGGTGCATTGCGACCCACTTGCCCGTGTCCTTGTTGCGCTCGAACATCGGGAAGTCGATGACGATCAGGAAGTTCCAAGGCCCGCCCTCGGCTCCGCTCTTGGGGATCAGGCCCATATCGCGCGCGACGACCTGACGCAACTCGCCCAAGGCCTTGGTGCAGACCGAGTATTCATCGGCGACGAACAGGACCGTGTCGCCGGGCTTCAGCCCCAGCGTCTTCACAAGTTCGTCCTTCACGCCGCCGAGGAACTTTGCGATGCCGGTCTCAAACTCACCCGCCGCGTTCATCTTCACGACCGCGCAGCCGCCCGCGCCAAAGCCGCGCACGAACTCGTGGTAGCCGTCGGTGATCTTCCGCGTCAGTTTCTCCGCGCCCCCCGGCACGCGAATGGCTTTCACCACGCCGCGCTTGGAGTTGAACTGGGGCCTCTCCGCGCCTTTGGCCAGCACGTCCTTGAAGAACCCCACATCGGTCTTCGCGGCGATCTCGGAGATGTCCGTGACCTCCAGCCCGTAGCGTGTGTCGGGCCGGTCAATGCCGAACCGCTCCAGCGCCTCGCGATAACTCATCTGCTGGATCGGCGGCACCTCGTAGCCGGTCATGTCCCTCCAGAGGCGGCGCACGAACCCCTCCATCATCTCGATGACGTGCTCGCGCCGTACGAATGACATCTCCAAGTCGATCTGGGTGAACTCGGCCTGCCGGTCGGCGCGCGGGTCTTCATCCCGGAAGCAGCGGCAGATCTGCATGTACCGGTCGCAGCCCGCGACCATGAGGATCTGCTTGAAGAGTTGCGGAGACTGCGGCAGCGCGTACCAGTGGCCGGCGAGGTGACGGTTCGGGACAAGGAACTCGCGGGCACCCTCGGGCGTGCTCTTGTACAGGACCGGCGTCTCGATCTCCAGGAACCCCTGTTCATCGAAGTACCTGCGGGTGGTCTGGTACACCTTGTGCCGCGTGGCCAGCGCTTTCTGCATCGCCGGGCGGCGCAGGTCGACGTAGCGGTACTTCAGCCGCAACTCCTCGTTGGGCAGTTTGCTCAGGTCATCGGGCAGGAATGGCGGGTTGGCCGTCTTGTTCAGGACTTCGAGTTTCGTGACCACCAACTCAACCCTGCCCGTGGCGAGTTTGGGGTTCTCGCCGCCCGTGCGGACGCGCACCGTGCCCTCGACCGCGATCACATCCTCGTTGCGGAGTTTGTCCGCCTGGTCCATCGTCGCGGCGGCATCCTCGCGATCAAAGACCACCTGGGCGAGGCCGAAGCGGTCGCGCACATCGATGAAGATGAGGTTGCCGTGGTCGCGATAGGAGTTGACCCAGCCGTTCAGGCGGACGGTCTGTCCGACGTGCGAGTCACGGAGTTCGCCGCAGGTGTGCGACCGACGGAGCATTGGAGGTCCTTTCGAGGCCGGCCCACGAAGTGTGGCGACCGACTTTGGGGCGGAGTATAGATCGCGTGCGCTGGACCCGAACCAACAGCCCGAGAGCTGGACCTGAGCACCTGAAGTTTGTCGGAAAAGCGATTCGACTCAGCGCAGAGAGGCAGGCCGAGGGGGGTCAGGCCGCGCGGGCGCGGGCACGTCCAGCGCCGCGTAGCACGATCGACGAGGCGGCATTGAGAGCCATCCCCCACGCCTGCTCGTGCTGCGGGGACCATTCCTGGCCCATGGTTTCCTGCATCGCCCTGAGCATCGCGTCGCGTGCCATGCCGTAGTGATGCGGCAGGATGCCCGACAACTGATTGCGGGCGCCAAACTCCGTGAGCAGGTGTTCAATCGCGCCCAACCGGTGCGCGTTCTTGACAAGCGTGCCGAGCGCGGCCATGAGGTCTTGGTTACGCCGTGTCAGGTCGGTCGGGAAGAGCGGGCGCAGTGGGGGGTGGGACTTAAACAGGCGGGTGAAGAACCCCGTGGAAAGCCGCTCGCCGCTTGGCGCAAGTGTCCTGAGGCTGGTTCGCAAGGTGTCGAGTTGGTCGGTCGTGAACATGGCGCCTGCAACTCCTGCCTCAGAGCCCTCAGGTCCGGCGGCCACCGCTTACGGGCCGTTCCCGGACTCAATAAGAATCGGCCCGCGAGCGGGCAAGGCTTGACGCGTCTTGTCTCGCAATCGCAAGAAGTTCCCGCAATCAAATCGAGGGAGAGCATTCCTGCGCCTCGCTGGCCGAACTTCATTGCCCCCGAGATGATCACCTGATACCTCCCGTGTCCGACCGTCCGGTATTATCGCCCCAGATTCGACGGGAAACCCCATACGCCTTATACGCAGGAATCCGTTCATGCCCTCCGCCAGACAGTTCGGTTTTCGCGACCTGCCCTTCATGGGTGTCATCCACGTCAACAACGAGGCAATGAAGGCCGGTTGGCGCATGGGCGACCCGGAGTGGTCGAACCTCGGCCAGGGCCAGCCGGAGGTCGGTGAAATCGCCGGGGCACCCGCCCGTCTCTCCTACCTGTCAATCGACCCCTCAGACCACGCGTACGGCCCGGTGGAGGGCATCTCCGAGTACCGCGAGGCAATTGCCGCCCACTACAACCGTCTCTACCGACGGGACCAGGCGTCGAAATACACCGCGGAAAACGTTTGTGTCGCCCCCGGCGGTCGGGCAGCGCTCACGCGCCTCGCCGCGGCGATGGACCACACGCGCGTCGGCTATTTTACGCCGGACTACACGGCATACGAAGACCTCTTCGTGGCGTTCCCCCGAATCGAGCCGGTTCACATCCAGTTGAAGGCCGAGCAAGGCTTTCGGATCGACGCGGAATCGGTCGATCGCCGCATCCAGCGTGACAGGCTGGGTGCGCTGCTCGTGAGCAACCCCTGTAATCCCACTGGGGTTGTTCTCGCGGGCCAAGAACTCGGGGCGTGGGTGGAAGTTGGCCGACGCCGCGCCTGCACACTGCTCATGGACGAGTTCTACTCGCACTTCGTGTACGGCTTGCCTGGCCAGGCGTCCGGTAAGGGCGTCAGCGCGGCCGAGTTCGTGCAGGATGTCAACACCGATCCCGTACTCATCATCGACGGCCTCACCAAGGGCTTCCGGTACCCCGGCTGGCGATCCGGATGGGTCGTCGGGCCGAAGCCGATCATTCAGACCATGACCGCCGCCGGCAGTTTTCTCGATGGCGGCGCAAGCAGGCCGGTGCAGCGGCTGGCGATCCAGGCGCTCCAGCCGGCCCGCGCCGACCAGGAGACCGACGCGGTGCGGGCGGTGTTCGCGGAAAAACAGAAACTGACTCTGACTCGCTTGCGGGAGGCGGGCATCCGATTCCCGGTGGTCGAGAAGATGCCCGCGGGTTCGCCCTCCGGCACGTTCTATGCGTGGGGCGATGTTACCGGCCTGCCCGCGCCGCTCAACGAAGGGCAGGGGTTCATGCATGCCGGATTCGGCGCGCGGGTGCTGACCGTGCCAGGCGAGTACTTTGATGTCAACCCCGGCAAAGCCCGCGAGGGTCGATCGCCGCTCGCTGGAATTGTGCGATTCAGTTTCGGCCCGCCGCAACGGAATCTTGAAGCGGGGTTGAACCGGCTTGTCGCGATGATCGCATCGCACAAGCGATCTTGACCGCCATCGCATACTTCAGCATCCTGCAAACCACAGCGACAGGAACGCGAAGATGTCCGGGACGCCGATGCCCGGAGTGCCATCGAAGTCCGCGCTCGGATCTTCCGCGAACCACGCGCTCAGGAACGCGAAGATGTCCGTCACTTCGCGGGCCCCGTTCTCGTCAAAGTCCGCCTCGCAACTTATCGCAAAGTCGGCTGGGGACTCGTCAAACCCTGTGTTCCCGAGCGCATCGCGCGCCACCACACGCACCCGGGCCTGCTGCGTAATCACGCTCGGAACGATCCAGGTGTGCGTGCCGTCAGGAGCGGTCGCCGCGGCGATGGTCGTCGGGTAACTCGCGCCGCCATCGGTCGAAAGCAAAATGTCGATGCTGCTGACCGAGACATCGTCATCGCTGATCCAGCGGATGTCGATACTGCCGCCCGAGAGAAGCGAATCGCCGCCGCGCAGATTACGGAGATAGGCCGTCGGCGCAAGCCCGCCGCCGGGCCCCGCAGCGCCCAAATGCCGCGGAACGTGCATGGCGATGCAGTGTATCGCGCCCGCGGACGGGATGATCAACTGGCAGTCGAGTTGGAAAATCTGCTTGCCGGGCATGTGCGCCTGCCAGGCGGCGAGTGCGACGGCATTGTGCCCCGCGGCGACAATGGTGGCATTCGTGTACCTCGGCACGAGCACGATGTCGTTGCACATCACGGCGTTGGTGTAGGTGTAGTGGACACCGCTGAGCGAACGGCCGGGCACGCGCGCGATGGTCCAGCCATCGGCGGTCATCGCCGCGGCGGTGTTGTCGCAGATCACGTCCTGCGCGGAGCCGATATTGCTTGGCCAGTCGGCGATGATCGCGGAGTTGTCCCCGGTGATCTGCATCCACATGTCGATGTGCTGCGTCAGGTCCACCGTCGTTGGGAACGGAGTGGTGAGTGTGGTGCCCACGTTCTGGAACTGGTTCCAGTACGCGATGATCTGAGGCTCGGTCAGCGACGGGTTCTCGTTGGCGATCAGTCGCGTAGCCCAGGAGTCCCCGATGCCGTTGAGGTGATAGTTCCCGCCACCGTGGATCAACGGCAGTATGTACCGAGCCTGGTTCTTGAGCACTCCAAAGTATGCAGGGAACACGTTATCGATTGGACGAGGCCGGTTGTAGGTGTGATCGATGATGGCGCGGGCATTGCCCTCGTAGACATACCGTGGGCCGTAGTCCCGCATCCACACGCTGTCGGTCAGTGGGGGGGGGATCATGCCGGGATTGAGCATGAACTCCACGCGGGACATGTTTGCGCCCGCGTTCGTCAGGGCGGTGGTGGCGCTCGTCCGGGTCGCCGCGCTGTCGCACGCGACATAAAACTTGGCGTTGCCTTCGTTGGTGATCCGAACGCCCATCTGCGTCAGCAGCGTGGTGAACGACTTCCAAGAGACGAGGATCCCGTCACAAGGCTCGTACTCGCCGGGGCAACGAACCTCGCCAGTCGGGGCAGTGTACGGCCCGCGAAGCATCCCGCCCCCACCCCCGTCCGCTTGGCCAGCGACCAACGGGTGAAGTTCGAGGTAGCGCCGCTCGCTCTCAGTCAGATACCGGGGCACCGGGAGCGCATCTTCACCTTGGGGGAAGACCAGCCGCCCATCAACGAGCGAGGGTTGACCCAGCGCCAAACGCGACTCGAATGGAGGCCGCGACAGCGTTCCGGTAGCACGGGTCTGGTCAGCAGCGAGCAGCAGGGGAGCCGCCGCCAGAGCGAGAATTGTACAAGTTCTCATCAAAGTCTCCCGCCCGCCCGATCCGAATGGTCGGGGTGGCAAACGAACCAAAGCCTACCACAAATCTCAAAGACTTCAAACAGTTCGCACTTTGACGCCGTAGGTTCCCTCAGGTCAGGCCACGATTGCTCGCCGGAACGGGGTGCGCCAGAATCAGCGCCCCGATTCACCCTTTAGCCTGCCTCTCCACTTCGTCGGGTGGTCATTGGGGGAACCGGAGTTATGGTTGGAAGCCGAGTGTCCACGCGGCGATGCGTGTCCGATAGCCCATGTGAGGAGGGTGTGAGTGTGAATCAAGCAACGAGAGGCGTGTGGTTGTCCCGGGCCGCGGGAGTGTTGGCGATCGGACTTGGCTACTCCGCGGCGTTTGGTGGCGGCTCGTCAGAACAGTCGATCTTGATCATCGATCCAACAGACTCGGATTCCCTTGCCGTCGGGCATCATTACGCCTCTGCGCGAGGTATCCCTGCCTCAAACATCGTCTACATGAAGGCTGGCGCATCGACTTTCGCTGAGTTCGGGACTGTGCTTGCCGCTCTCCAGGGGGAGTTGGCCGTACGCGGGGCCGAAACCACGGTGGACTTCATCGTGCTTGCCCCCACTTCGCAGTTCTATGTCTCGGCACCGGGCCTGGTGTCTGATTCCTGCTCGCCCGTCAACAGGTTCAGCACGCCGAGTTGCTACACGATGGCGTTTATTCGCCCCGAGGTGCTCGCCGGCACGCTGAGCAGCCAGCAGCCAAACCGCTACTACAACGGCGCGTTCTCGCCGGTCGCGCTCGACAGCCAAACCGCGTATTCGGGCGGCACCCCCTCGACCGGCCCGGCTGCTCGCCGTTATTACGTCTCGGGCCTGCTCGGATACACCGGAGGGCAGGGCAATACTGTTCCTGAACTGATCAGCATGATTGATCGCTCCGTTGCCTCCGATGCAACCCGCCCGGCGGGGACGTTCTACTTCATGTCGACCTCGGATGTTGACCGCAATGTGCGCCAGCCGCAGTTCGCGACGGTGGTCTCGACGATCAACAGCAGCCTGGGCGGGACCGCCGTATCGCTCTCGGGTGTTCTGCCCCCCAGCGCGCCGAGTGTGATGGGCGTGATGACCGGCATCGCCAACTTCGACTGGGCGACTTCGGGCTCGACCTTCCTGCCGGGCGCATTCGCCGATCACCTGACCAGTTACGCCGCGACATTCGACATCTTCGATCAGACAAAGGTCAGCGCGTGGATTCGCGCCGGCGCAAGCGGTTCGGCGGGGACGGTCCAGGAGCCCTGCAACTACCAAGGTAAGTTTCCCCACGCCCGGCTCCACGCGTACTACCGGCAGGGACTCAGTCTCGGGGAATCGCATCTACGGAGCCTGCAGTTCGTGCCCTTCCAGGGCTTGTTCTACGGCGACCCGTTGACCCGAGCATACTCGTGGCCACCCAATCAGAATATCGCTGGCGTCCCGGGCGGCCCGGTCTCGGGCACCTTCACGATCACCCCCAGCGGGACGGCCACGCTTGCCGGTGCCGTCATCCTGAGCCACGAGTTGTTCATTGATGGGGCGACGCGTGGCACAGTTTTGCCCGGGGGCTCGTTCATCGTGAACACCAACACACTCGATGACGGCTGGCACGAACTCCGCGTGCTTACCTCGGACAACTCCCCCGCCCGACACACGCGATCCTGGACGGGCTCGATCAACGTCACGAACGATGCCACGGTCGCCGGTCTAACGCCGCCAGGCGACCTGAACCCGGCCTTGAACACTTCGCTGACCTTCAACCTTACCGGAGCGGGATCAGGTCTGACGGAGTTGAGACTGCTGGCCAACGGCCGCGTCGTCGCGTCCCGCACGACCGGCGGACCTTTGACACTCTTTGCGCGAAATCTTGGCCCCGGACGCGTGCGCGTGCAGTGCGAGGCTCTCTTAAACGGAAACTTGGCATCCCGCTCGGCACCGGTTGAACTGAACATCTCCGGCGAGGGCTCCTCCCCGGCCCCGACGGTGCCGGTTGCTTACGACTACCGCAAGAAGATGCTTCGCACGCGCGGTGCCGTCGTCGAACTGCCGACCTCGTTCTCCGATGCGCTCGGGACCGCTGTTTTCACTCTTGTAACGCCCGCTGCGCACGCCACGGTCACGATCGCCGGCGCGACCGCCATCGTGATTCCCACCACCGGGATCACAGGCAACGACAGTTTCCAGTATCGCGTTGTGACCCCTTCGGGGACATCCAACACCGCGACCGTGACGCTCTGGTACGCCTGTGCTGGCGACTTCGACGGTAACGGCGCGACCACCGTGCCAGACATCTTCGCGTTCCTCAGCGCCTGGTTCGCCGCCGCCCCCGCGGCCGACTTTGACGACAGCGGCGGCGCTCCGGCCGTTCCGGACATCTTCGCGTTCCTCAGTGCCTGGTTCGCGGGCTGCAACTAACCAGTCTGCTTACACGAGCACGACCTCGTCCTGACTGCAACTCGTCACCACCGGACCCCGCGCTGGGTCGACATACACATCGATCTCGTTGCGGCAACCGAACCGTCCGTCAAGGTACGCTCCCGGCTCGATTGTAAACCCGGTGCCCGCGAGCATCCGACGCGTGTCCCGCGTCTCAAGGTTGTCAAGGTTCATGCCCACGCCGTGAACCCGCGCGCCCGGTGAGAGGCTGTGCCCGGTGCGGTGCTTGATGTGCTCGGCGTGCCCCAGCTGCTCCAGCGTGTGCCGCGCGGCATCATCGAGTTGCCACCCCTCGACTCCGCCCGCCTTCCAGCCCGCAATCGCCCGTTCCAGCGAAGCGTCCCTCGCCGCTTTCACAGCCTCGAATACCTGTCGGTGCTCATCGGGAACCCGCTCCCCCGCGTACGCCGTCCAGGTGATGTCGGAATAGATGTTCTCATCGCCGGGGACGCGGGCCCAAAGGTCCAGCAGTACCCAGTCGCCCCGGTGGATAGGGACGGGCTTGTCAGCGCTCGGCTCGTAGTGCGGGTCCGCAGAGTTCGCGTTGACGGCGACGATCGGGCCGTCCGGCCACTCAAGCCCATCGGCCTTAAAGCGTTCCCGGACAATGTCCGCAGCCTGGTGTTCGAGCACGGGCTGGCCCGCCCGAAGGCGCTCGCGAATGAACGAGAACGCCGCGTCCTTCGCGGATGCAACCTTACGGGACGCATCCGCGTGACGCGAGACCGCGCCCGCCGACCAGCACGCCACGCTCGCCTGAATCAGGTCCGCCGAAGACACCACCTCAACGCCCGCGGCCCGGATGAGTTCAATCGTGCCGGCATCCACCATGCCGACGACGGGGAGCGCATTGCCGGGCGAATACTCCATCGCGATGCGCCGGAAGGATCCCAGAGCATCATTGATCCAGGCGTGGAGTTGCTTCCACGACACGAACCGGTCTCGGGCGATCCCATGGGCCTCCGCATCGTCGTACTGCCCCGCGTCCAGCGCATGGACGAGAAGTCGCGGCTGGCCCTCGGCGGGGATGAGCAGTGCCGTCCGGCGCGTCGTGTGCCGCTTGCCGGGAAGGAGCAGGCCCAGCACGGAGTTGCTCGCGCGGAAGTCGAACACCAGCCACGCGTCGATCCGAAGTTCCTTCATCAACGCTTGGGCGGGTGCGAAGTCCATTGGCCGAGTCTCCGTGGCACGTTCGTGGCGGCACAGCACCTCCGAACGCGGATCGTAGGTCCGGCACACTCCGCCTCACTCGCCCTGAACTGCATCCGCGTTCCGGCAATGGAACAACAGGCCGCTTGCGCGACCTGCTGTATGTTGCTCAGGATGTCGAAACTCGATCAGCGGCGGCGACGGCGTGCGATGCCCATGCACGCCATGCCCAGCGCGGCCAGACCGGCAGGAGCCGGAACAACCGTGGCAGACGATGTGAAGGAAGCGCTGGCCCGGTAGCCCGACGGCGTGGAAGACGGGTTGGCGAAACTGAACCCGAATGCTTCCTGGGTGAGGATGGTTCCGCCGAGAAGCGGTCCGGAGAACGTCACGTTGTTACCTTGGAACTCGCTGGAACCGAAGCCGAAGGAACTCGAGAGCAGGCCGCCGGAGAACGTGATCGTCATCTGGAGCACGCTGCTGCTGTCCCAGAAGTCGATCTGCCCGGGCCCGAGGGTCGCGGAAGGCAACGGACTCAGAATCGCGACGGCGCTCATGACAAACTGGGCGTCAACAAGGTCCGCCGCGGCCAGGCCGGGCGTCTGAAGCGTCAGACCGGACGCAGTCCAACTTCCTGTGAGGATGTTGGTACTGGTGTTCACCTCAAACAGCGGCTCCGATGGCCCCATCGCCGGATCGGCAAAGGTCACGATCGTGGCGGCGTGCGTGGAGGCGGCGAGTCCGGCTGCGGCGAGTGCCGCGATGATGGCAAATGATTGCTGGCGCATGTCTTGGGTTCTCCGCGGGAATGCCTCCCGTGGGCCAACCATGCAACATGCGTAAACTTCTGCAATCAAACAACTTGCAAGCAGTCATCGATTCCGATTACCGGACTGTACTCTCGTCACGAAGGATGCCCAGATTCACAGCCCCGGGCGGTGGGAGACCCTCTGGCCGCACTGTCTTTGTTGAATCACAACTCTCAGGGGAAAGGGACGGGAAAGCCCTCGGGCCGATAATCAAAGTCATCCCAGCGCGACAGGCGCGTGATGTCCTCGGACAGCACCAGCACCGCGTGCCCATCGAGGAACACCCCGTTCGCCCCCCGCCCGTGACGTTTGGGCGAGATCCGCTGCGAGCCCTGCGGCGTCTGCACACCGCCCGTCACGTTCGAGGCATGATGCATGTCGTATGCAACCGCAACCGAGTAGTTGCTCGCGCCCGCGGCGTACCAGTTGTTCGCATGGACCTGTGTGGTGTCATCGGTGAAGCAGGAGAGGTACAGCGTGTCGTGCGGCCGCGGATACTTGTGCATCATTGTCGGGCGCTTGGCGTAGGTATTCACGACGCCGGCCGACCGGAACGAAATCCCATTATTCACATAGTGGATGTTGTGCCGGTCCTTTGGACGGGACGGGTCCAAGTAGTACTTCGCGTGCAGGTACAGGTCGCCGATGCCGCCGCTGAGATCAACGAGAGGATCGACCGTGCCAGCCCGACTATCGACGAACGGCCTCAGCACCCAGGCCCACGGCGGATAGAGCCGGTTCAGCGGCGTGCCGGGCGGCTCCGAGAACCCGCTCTCCCGCGGGGTGTACTCCCTGTAGGTGTCGGCGTACATCATCAGCGCCATGCCGATCTGGCGCTGGTTCGACAGGCACACGGCGGTGCGGGCGGCGTTGCGTGCCCCCTTCATGGTCGGCAGGAGCAGACCGACCAGGAGCGCGATCACGGCGATGACCACCAGCAACTCGATCAACGTAAACCCCGCCGCCGGAGCGGCCATCGTCCGCTGTGCGCCCTCTTGAGACGGGTTTCGACGTTGCTGCCGCATACCTACAGAATACTCGAATGTCCGGGGGATTGACAACTATTGCAGGACCGGGGCTCGAAAGATCGCCAACGGCCTATAGAATGCCATCGGACAGGGGAGCCTTTTCCGTGCAACAACAGGCCATGGGCAAGTGTAAGGGTTCGGATCAGACCACCGGGGGCATCCGCGTGCAGGTTGTGCCCGCGTATGTGGGCGACCAGTCCGACCCGTCCCAGAACCGCTACGTCTTCGCCTATCGCGTCCGTGTCACCAACCAGACCACCGGACCCGCACAACTCCTCGCACGGGAGTGGACCATCGTCGATGCCGACGGCGAGGTGAACATCGTCCGCGGCGAGGGCGTTGTCGGCCAGCAGCCGACAATCGGCCCGGGCCAGGCGTTCGATTATTCGAGTTTCTGCCCGTTGACTACGCCCTGGGGCACCATGGAAGGCTCGTACTCGATGGAGTTGGCCGATGACCAGCGGGTGACGGTGCCGATCGCCAGGTTCTTCCTCGTTGCGCCGGGCGCGGAATGAACCTCGCGCGACGGGCGGGCTTTTTCAGAAAGCGGGCGAAGGGATTCGAACCCTCGACGTTCAGCTTGGAAGGCTGACACTCTACCACTGAGTTACGCCCGCGGACGCGAATCGTAGCCGCGCGCTCGCCCGATCGGCCATCGCACATACGGGCGCAGGTTCAGGTCTGCGCGCGCAGCAAGTCCCATTCGGGTCGCGACGCCAACCGTGCTGCCGCACACGGCGGCTCCGGCGCGCTGCCCTCGCCCAATGCAATCTGCCAGAACGCCACATCGTGCCAGCGCCCGAACTTGTATCCGGCCTCTCGCACAATGCCTGTGGACTTGAACCCCGCCGCCTCGTGCAGCGCGACACTCGCATCGTTGGGCAATGTGGCACCGGCAACGGCGGACCTGAATCCCTGCAGCCGCAGTGCGCCAAGCAGCACGGAGTACAGTCGCCGCCCTACCCCCATCCCCCGGAGCGACTCATCCACATAGACGGTGGTCTCCGCAGTCCAGTCATACGCCGCGCGGGCTCGGAACTGCGAGCCGTACGCGTACCCCGCAACGCTCCCCGTATGCTCGCACACGATCCACATTGAATGGCCCAGAGCCTTCTCAATCCGGCCCCGCATCTCCGCGAGAGTGGGGGGCTCAAGTTCAAACGAGATCGCCGTGTGCTCGACCACCGGCGCGTAGATCGCCAGGCACGCCGCGGCATCGTCGGGCGTTGCCATTCGGATCGAGAAGGTCATCGCGCAGTTTCCCTTTGAGGGCCTTTGGTGGTCCGGCACTCCGTGCCGGGTCTGGCCCTGCCGCAGCCGGTTCGCTCCCAGTGTACTTGGCTGCTCATTTCGCCGCACTCTCCCCCCACCGGCTGTTCCCCCGCCTTATGCTTGGCCGAAGTTGCCGAGACAAGCCTCGACCCCCGACTAACCACGCCAGACCCAGGCAACGGAGTGCCCATGGCCAAGAGCAGAACTTCCACGTCCTCAAAGGTGGCACCGGTCTCCAGACCGGTGCATGCCTTACGGCCCCGCCCGCCCCGCAAGCAGACCGCCGCGGCGTCCAAGCGTGACAAACTCACCCTCGGCAAGATCGTCGAACTCGCCGACCGCGTCTCCAAGTCTGCCTTCGCCGGGCGCGAGCCTAGGGTCGATATCCCCAGCCGCACACGCACCAACACCAACTGGAACAAGAAGCGCGGCATCCTCGAGATGGGCGATGCCACCGCCGCGCGCGAACTCTTCAACCTCAACCAGGCCAAGCAGTTCATGCAGACCATGCTGCACGCCAGCACCATCAAGGACCTCATCGAGGCCGACAAGACCTCCAGCCTCCGAGGCGTCTTCTACAAGGCCAAGCACACCGTCGCGGGCACGAAGGAGAACACCTTCGAGGGGCAGGACGAGTCCGACCCGATCCTCGAAGACCTCGAGGTCGCGCTCGGGTCGCTGCGCGAGGAACTGCACATCTTTGCCGAGCCGCGCGGCTCCATGGTCGGTAACGTCACCGTCATTGACAAGGGCGATGAGATCAACTGCCGGCGCATGGGCACAGGCGGCTACCAGATCCCCAGCATCGTCGAGCCCGACATCCTCCAGTTCGGCAAGTGCGAGGCCAAGTTTGTCCTTCACGTCGAGAAGGGCACGGTATGGCAGCGTTTCAACGAGGACCGATTCTGGGAGAAGAACAACTGCGTGCTCACGCACGGCGCGGGCCAGCCGCCGCGGGGCGTGCGCCGCCTCCTCCAGCGCTTCAACCAGGAACTCAAACTCCCGATCATCTGCGTGCTCGACTGCGACCCCTGGGGCCACTACATCTACAGCGTCATCAAGCAGGGCTCGATCTCGCTCGCGTTCGAGTCCACGCGCCTGGCCATCCCCGAGGCCAAGTTCCTGGGCATCCGCGCCAAGGACTACGAGGCGTGCAGTCTGTCAGAGGCGGTAAAGATCGAACTCTCGGACAATGACATCAAGCGGGCGAAAGAGATCGCCGCGTACCCGTGGTTCGAGGGGCACAAGGGCTGGCAGAAGGAGATCGCTCACCTCCAGAAGAACGGCTTCAAGATGGAGGTCGAGTCGCTCATCACCAAGGACATCTCGTACGTCACCGAGACGTATGTGCCGCAGAGGCTGAAGGCGAAGGACTGGCTGGATTAAAAGTACACAACATAGGTCGGGCGAGCCGCGATGCCCCGCCGATTTCGCCGCGAACCGCAACAAGATATCGGCTGCGGATCGGGTCTCGTTCGAGTGAAGCCCTCGCACACAGGCTAATGCGCACTGGGCGAAATGGCTGATCCGGGGTTCCCGGGCAGGCTCGGCACGCGGAATCTCCTCATTCCCGCTTGTGAAACCGGTCGTTGGCGGTATGGTGGTGGTTGCAGCACTGCCGCGGCGATCAACGGCGACTCGTCACCCGCCTCCGCCGGCGGCACCCACTCAGCGCCAAGTTCTCCGGCGGAGCCGCACTCCCCACCCACCCCGCACCC
>Ga0163152_10000158_pt1 | contig 112740 bp, 105 predicted proteins | sample OliLakLV19MP8IB2_FD_148635 | JGI IMG/M metagenome (GOLD analysis project Ga0163152, IMG submission 148635) | Freshwater microbial mat bacterial communities from Lake Vanda, McMurdo Dry Valleys, Antarctica - Oligotrophic Lake LV.19.MP8.IB-2 | ecosystem: Environmental > Aquatic > Freshwater >...
GAATGTGATGATGAGTTTGCTCCTCCAGGCTACAGCGCTACGGACAATTGTGATGATGACATAGAGGTTACAACTTCTGTTACATCATTTACTGATCCTGACGGTTGCATCACTGTGTTGACTTACATCTATACTGCCTATGACAATTGTGGGAATACAGACGCTTGCAGCACAACGGTAACTATCACGGATTATACTGATCCAATAGTTACAGCTCCGGCTGACGATGAATTCTCTTGCGATGAGCCAGTGATTTACGGAATGGCAACTGCTACAGACAACTGTGACGAAGTGGTTGATATCACATTTAGCGATTCAATCATTCCTAGCGATTGTCCTCAGGAGTATGTAATTGTTCGTACATGGTACGGTACTGATAACTGCGGAAACGTGGGTAGTGATACTAACACATACACTATTTACGACAATGAGGCACCGGTTCTGGTAAATTGTCCTGACGACCTCGAACTGGATTGCGAGGACGAGATTCCGGCACCAGCCGTTTGTGTTGCTACAGACAATTGCGATCCAGATGTTGTAGTTACCTACTCTGAACAGTGCTACGGTGAATGTCCGATTCCTGGTCAGGAAGAGGATAGCACCAACTGCGATCTGCTTACTCCGGCATTCCCTGCAGTGGAGTCCGATTGCAACTATCCTGTAAACTGGGCAATGGTTCTGTTCAACGTACCAACTGCTTACAAGTACTGGCAGATTGATCCAAGTGCACCGGGCCAGTTTGTTGACAACGGTGACGGCACTGCTACCATTACAGCAAGCATGTTCAACGTGACCAACCCTAATGGCGGTTTCTTTGTGAGTGTATTGCTTGAGAACGGTATGGATTGGCCAACATTTGATTCTCAGCCTTATTACACCAATTACAAGTCAGATTGCGTGGATGTGGGTACGAACTATCTTGACTGGTTGTACTACTACATGAGCAGTTCTTCAACCCTAACCGGTTGGGGCGACTACGAAGGTTCGTTCATCAACTTGGCGCATGCTCCATCTAACCTGGCATTTGCATACCAGATTGGCTTGGGTGCCAACAACTTTAATGAGAACTATGGTTCCGGTGGTTGGTTCACGCATGATGGTGTTCTTGTGGATGATTCAAATGAACTTGAGTTGGACGTAGATGGTGCAGGTGACATTGCATTCGAACACAATTGCTGCAACGATTACACTCTAGTTCGTACTTGGTGTGCTGAGGATTGTGCTCATAACATGGATTGTTGCACTCAAGTTATTGTAGTGGGCAACGGTGGTACTGCTAATCCTCCGGTTGTTGATCCAGGCGTTGAGAATCCAGGTATCGAGAAGCCAATTGATGGCAACTTCGAAATCATGGGTGTTAGCCCGAACCCAGCTAAGGATCAAACTACAATCGAGTTTACTGCTGTTGTGAACAACACACTCACTATGGATGTGTACGACATGGCGGGACGCAAGATTGCGCAACTCTATCACGGTAAGGTTGAAGCAGGCCAGACTTACAGGGTTAGCTTTGATACCAACTCCCTCGAAGATGGATTGTACAACATTCGCTTGTTCTCACTGAACGATGCAAGAGTGAAACGCCTGATCATCGCCCGCTAAACCGGGAGACGATTAAGCCGAATAGTCTTAAAAGCCCCTGCGAAAAAATTTCGCAGGGGCTTTTTGTTTAATTTATCAGGAGATCCAGATATTTTGTGTGACATATAGTTGGCTAAGTTGGATATGTCTACTGTGCGATAATGATTGACTCGCTGCTGAAGAATGAAACCTTCGGACTTGCTCAACGCGATATTCAACTTAACTCCCGACTATCCAGGAGAAAATGCTAATTATTGAAATCAATTCGGGATTTTTGGAACGTGCTACTTATTGCCAGTGCTCGTCTTCCTAGCCGTGTTGTGGAGGAACTGCGCGAGGCCTACTCCCTTTCAAAATTCGGATAAACCATTTTCATCTACAATTCAAAATGAAATTGCATCAGTTCATTAATGATTCACTCTGGTTCGCTCGGTCTCCGTTTTCTGCGATACTGGTAAACGATTAGAGTAAAGATTCCCGCCATGCCGAAAATTCCCAGTGTTCCCCATAACCACGAAACTGAATCTTTCAATACTACCAGAAATACTATGGCGACCAGCAGAACGGTGGCAACTTCATTAAGCAGTCGCAACTTGATGGATGAATACCCGCGGGGGTTATCTTTTAGTTGAGTGAAAATTTTCTGACCGTAAAGTTGATAGATGATGAGCAGAACAACAAGAAACAATTTCATATACATCCACGGCTGGTTGAGGTATTCAGGCAGTTTGATAAGCAGCCACGGCCCCGCAATCAACGTGAGAATACACGAAGGCCAAGTGATGAAATACCATAGCCTGCGCTCCATTATTTTGTATTGGTCAATAAGTATGGAACGGGCTGGCTCTGTTTTTCTTCCGGCTTCTGCATGATAAACAAACAGCCGGAACATGTAAAACAACCCGGCAAACCAGGTGACGATGAAAATGATGTGTAATGCTCTGATGATGTCGAGTGTCATGTGTGTCTGATTATTCTAGTTTGTAATGGTGCTCAGTTGTAATAAAAATCACTTGCTGTTCGAGTGTAGAGATGCAGAACCCACCCAAGCCTTATTCCCACCAGTAAATCAAACCTTCTTTCATGGTCGGTGGTCATAGTATCAAAATTCAAATCGCGCCTTCCTTTTGTAAAAGCTTCATACGCTTCTACGCCCACAAAGAAATTAGCTAGTTTGTTGTTGGCCATGTGGAAATACCCTGCAAATTGGTACAACGAAAGTCCATCAGTCAGCCTGTCGTATCCCTGCAAATAGTCGCCTTCCAGTTGTGCGACTTCATTCTCTTGGTGTTCAATCCGGATTTTATGTTGAAGCATTCCCACACCACCCATCAACAACAAACCACTGTTGCGATTGGGGCCGATAAAATCGAGAATTTTTCCGCCATTCAGAGTCATAGCAAATCCTCTTTCTTGTAAGGAGATGATGGCAACTTGTCCCTGGTTGTCGAGGATTTCCCCGTTTTCCGTGTACAGATTTTGAAGAAGTCCCGGCTCGTTTACTTTATTGCCGAAGAAGTAAGTGCCCTGCACTCCGTAGTACCAGTTCTTTTTTGTTTTGATGTGAAAAGCGCATCCTACATTCAGGTTACTTGAAAAGCGGTTAGCCAAATCTCCTCCCGGTGTCTGGTAAGCAAAACTGATGGAGACATGAGGGTCGAACAATGCACTGTCGCGAACCTGGAATTGCGCGAATGAACAAGATGAAATTAAGATTGCGAGAAGTGTAAGACCAAAAATTCTCATTGGGAGCGAAAGTAAGTTTTTAGACCCAAGCACTAGAAAGGTTAGAACCCTTGTATGGCAAGGTAAATTCGGCACCTGAAAGAAAACAGCATGGAAAAAATCCACATGGTGGACTTGCACACGCAATACATCAACATTAAAAATGAAATTGACCAAGCCATTCTTGATGTGGTGCAATCAACTGCATACATCAACGGACCTGAAGTAAAACTCTTCCAGGAAGAACTGGAAGAATACCTGAGGGTGAAGCACGTCATTCCATGTGCAAATGGAACCGATGCATTGCAAATTGCCATGATGGCGCTGAATCTTCAACCGGGAGATGAAGTCATTACTGCATCGTTCACTTATGTGGCCACTGCTGAAGTGATTTCATTACTGAAACTGAAACCTGTTTTAGTAGAAGTGGATGAACAGACTTTCAATATTCTTCCCTCAGCAATTGAAAAGGCCATCACGCCAAAAACGAAAGCAATTGTTCCTGTTCATCTTTTTGGACAATGTGCCGACATGGAACCGATTCTCGCCATTGCCAGAAAACACAATCTCTATGTGATTGAAGATGCCGCTCAAGCCATTGGTGCGAAATATACTTTTTCGGATGGTCGTGTGGAAACCGCGGGAAGTATGGGACACATTGGGGCAACAAGTTTTTTTCCTTCCAAGAATCTGGGTTGTTACGGTGATGGTGGTGCTATCTTCACCAATGATGATGAACTTGCCATATCAATGCGCATGATTGCCAATCACGGGCAAACTGTTCGTTACTATCATGATTCAATTGGAGTGAATTCAAGACTTGATTCAATCCAGGCTGCTGTGCTAAGAATAAAACTTCGCCATCTCGATGAGTACAGCGCAGCTAGAAACAGTGCGGCTGACTTTTACGACAATGCATTTGCTCCAGTCAAACAATTGACTACTCCATTTCGTGCGAAAAACAGCACGCATGTTTTTCATCAATACACATTGAAGACGGATGGTATTGACCGATTCAAGTTGCAGGAATTTCTTGCAACGAAGAATATTCCGGCCATGGTTTACTATCCGGTTCCGCTGCACATGCAGAAGGCTTACATAGATGTGCGTTACAAGGAAGGAGATTTTCCTGTGACAGAAGATTTGTGCAGGCGGGTGATTTCACTCCCGATGCACTCGGAGTTGAGTGAAGAGCAGATGGAGTTTGTTGCAACAGAGGTGAAGCAATTCTTGGTGTAAGCTTTATAGGTTGTAAAGTCTATAGAGTTTGTGTAGCCACAGATTCCATCCAAGCCTGCACCATCTTCAACTGTCCATATCCAAATTTTCCTCCCAACTTATTGAATACATGCCCCGAAGTTCCATCAGGAAATTCGTCAAATGTTTTTCGGATAAGGTTTAGTGATTCTTCGTCCATGACCTTTAGGATGTCTATTTCACCGGAGGCAATGAACCGAGCAAAGTGACCTTCAATGGTTCCTACTGACAATGTGCGTTTCTCTGCAATCTCTTTTATGGTAAGCCCTTCTTTGTGTAGCGCGATCGTTTCATCGTAAGTGGTTGGTTTACCCGCTTTGCTCTTTTTGGATTTGCGTTCTCCGCGCTCCTTCCGCTTGCGGCCGCTTTTGTTCATGCCTTCCTTCGGATGTGCTTCTACATGTGCGAAAATTTCTGTGAGCATTTTTGCGCGTTCTGTCCTTCGTTGTTCCTCATTCTTCACCAGTCTTTCAATTTCTTTTCCACCTAAAATGCACTCTGCAATGTAAGAAGACTTTTCAATTTCTTCCAACCGCTTGGTCATCACCAAATCAAGACCAATGAGGTGGGTTAGATACCCTTTAGTACCCGAAAATCCTTTTACTTCTTCAAGATGTTGCAATAAGTGCCGGAGTTGTTGTTGGATAAATTTCTTGTAATAGTTGCTTCCCTTCTGTATCCGTTCCAGTAATTGCGAATGTTGGTTGGTATTGAGCAATGCGGCAATCTGGTACCTGAACTTGTGGGTGTTTTCATTTTCCTTACTTATGTTTTGCGAAAGCACTTGCATGGCGCTTCGCATGCTTTCATCTTCAAACTCGTTTGTGCTATCATCATCTTTCATCACATAAGAAATTTCTTTGCTGATGTCTGCAAAATCGAAAGTGCGCGTGAGCAATTGGCGAAGGAAAGTTTGTTGCTTTTCTTTCAACATGGTTTGCAATTCACGTTGAACATCTTTCCGCTTCGAGAATTGAACCACCTGGTGGTCTGTGGCAATTACGTTAGGGTCAATGCGGGTGCGCAGTATCAAACCATCAAGCGATTTCAACCGCGACAATGCAACATAGACCTGGCCTGCTGCGAATGCTTGCCCTACATCAATGATCGCTTTTTCAAATGTCAGTCCCTGGCTTTTGTGTACCGTTATAGCCCACGCTAGTTTGATAGGATACTGTTTGAAAGTGCCAATAATTTCTTCATCCAGTTCGCGGGTGGAAGAATTCACTGTGTACTTTTTATTTTCCCAGGTTTCGTGTTTTATTGTGTAATGAATTTTTGAACCGGCCAACTCTACTATAACGTCAGTGCTAACCATTTTCACCACCCGCGCAAGTTTTCCATTGAAGTAGGCTCCGCCATCTGTATCGTTTTTAATGAACATGATTTGGGCACCCACCTTCAATTCAAGATTTTCTAGTACAGGATACATGCTCTCTGGAAATTCATCTTCAATTTCTGCCTTGAAGAATTTGGAAGGTTCCGGCAGTTGTTGCAATGCAAGTTTATTTAGTTCTTCCGTGCGGTAGTTATGCGTACTCACTGTAATCACATCTTCAATATCCTTGATTTCCGCAGGTGTTTTGTAATGAGTGTTCAGTTCAGTTATGTCTTCGGTAGTAGTGATGTTGTTGCGAAGATTGTTTAGGATGTGAATGAATTTTTCGTCCTGTTGCCGAAAAATTTTGTCGAGTTCTATGTATACGAACCCATCGGATTCCAGTGCTTTCGCTTCGAAGAACCAGGCACTGTTGTAATACCGCTTCATATAGTTTTCTTCATCGCCCTTTACTATAGGTGGCAACTGAAATAAATCGCCAATAAGAAGAACTTGAACTCCACCGAAACTCTGGTGGTAATTTCCTTTCGCTGCCCTCATCCTGTAATCAATGGCATCGAGCACATCGGCTCGCAGCATGCTCACTTCATCAATAATGAGCAAGTCAATATCGCGCAGCACTTGCTTGCGCATGCTGTTGAGCGGATGTTTTCGCGCAAGCGTGTTTTGGGTGTAAACATTCGAGAAGTTGGTGAACTCTCCGGTAGGATTTCTATCCGGGAGAAAGGTGCCGAAGGGCAGCATAAACTGTGAGTGAATAGTAACGCCTCCTGCATTGAGCGCTGCGATTCCGGTGGGTGCCACAATTACATATTTCTTATGGGTAGAATCTGCAAGATTTTTTAGGAAAGTGGTTTTCCCGGTGCCAGCCTTTCCGGTAAGAAAAATATGGCTCGATGTGCTGTTGACGAACCTCGCGGCAGTGGAGATAAGTTCTGTTACTTCGGTAATCATGGTAGAGTTTGTTTTGCGGAAGGCAAGGTAGCAATCCGGGTTACAGGGGCAAACCTATAATTTGGGTTTGTCCAAAATGAAAAGCATGGCAGCAGAATGGAAAATAGAATTGACCAAGCGCCTATTTGAGTTGAACGATAACTTCCTTCTTAATAGGATTGAAAATTTGTAGCATGATGAATTGAAACAGAGATTTTCAAAACTTACCAGAGAAGTGCCGGTCAACTTATTCCTAACTCTGAAGTGACATAAAAGATTAGAAACAAATGGCAGTGGAAGTCAAGTGGACCTAAGAAGCGGAAGAAAGCTATGAAAACGTAATGGGGTATTTGTTTCGGGAATGGTCTCAAGAAGTTGTTGATTCATTTATTGAGCGCATCGAACAGGGGCTTGTACAACTTTCTTCCAATCCGAATATCTGTCGAATGAGTTTTTTTGAAATGTGAGAAATCGTGCTCATCAAACCCATGATTTTAATTACCCATTACCGCACTCTCAGTTTTCAATTCCCTGCTCATCTTAGTAAATAAACTCTGGAGCACTTTTCCAGGACCCACCTCCAGCACCTTGGTGCACCCATCGGCTAGCATTGCATTCATGGTTTGAGTCCAGCGCACCGGTGCAGTTAGTTGCTTAATCAGGTTTGATTTTATTTCACCGGCATCTTTCACCGCGCTTGCTGTCACATTTTGATAGACAGGGCAAAGCGGTTTTGAGAATTGTGTTTCACCTATTGCTTTTTCCAATTCAATGCGTGCCGGCTCCATAAGTGGCGAGTGAAAAGCTCCACCCACTGCTAGTTTCACCGCACGTCTTGCACCTGCTGCGGTAAGTTTTTCGCAAGCTCTGTCAATGGCAGCTATTTCACCCGATATCACCAATTGGCCGGGACAGTTGTAGTTGGCAGGAACCACAATGCCGTCCACTTCGCTGCAAATTTTTTCTACCACTGCATCATCCAACCCAAGAATGGCAGCCATAGTGGATGGTGTGGCTTCACATGCTTTCTGCATGGCGGTGGCACGGGCATACACCAACCGCAGTCCATCTTCAAAAGCAAGGACGCCATTGGCAACCAATGCTGAAAATTCACCGAGGCTGTGCCCCGCCACCATCGAGGGTTTAAAACTTCCACCCAGGCATTTAGCGAGTATCACTGAGTGAAGAAAAATGGCGGGCTGCGTAATTCGGGTCTCCTTCAATTCTTCACCGGTTCCATTGAACATGGTATCAGTAATCCGGAAACCGAGAATTTGATTGGCTTGCTCAAAAAGTTCTTTCGCTAACAAAGAATTTTCATAAAGGTCGTTGCCCATTCCTGGGAACTGGGAACCTTGCCCGGGGAAAACATATGCTGTCATTTTTGATGTATTGAATTGTTGAGTTTGACAATTGCTGTGTTGGAGTTCCGATACCTGCCTGTCGGCAGACAGGCCAATCGGGATGTTGATTCTCCAAATTCGGTCCTAGAAATTGTAATTAATCCCAAGTGCAGCCACTTCGCGAAACTGAACACCGGGGCCGGTTTTGGCAGGTGATGTAATGATGCCCAATTCATCTGTCACGGCAGCTTCCTTCTGTACATGAGTATTGTCATCATAAATCAATTGCGTAGCAATGCTAAATGAAAAATATTTGTTGATTTTCATGGCAATCAGATTTTCCCAACTCACATCAACGTTCTGCGGATTTTCCAGGTAGTTGGAAAAAAGTTCGAGCTTGGTTGCGAAAGTGATGTTTTCCATCAACGTGGTTTTGTATTCAGTTCGGGAATAAAAACCCACTTCGTGGCGGATGTTTTCCCCGCTGCCTGCTATCGCAAGTCCTTCGCTGTCCACTTCACGTGTCACTCCAAAAGCGCCTGCATCGGCCAGAGTTTGATCCATCACAAAAATTCCCCGATAGGTAATGGGTGAAAGGAATGCTGTGAACTTGTCGTTGGGTTTGTAATCCATACCTAACGAAATGAGCAAACGCCCAGGTGACATGAAGTCGGAAATTTTGTTGGTGTAATCAGGTAGCCCGTTCGCTGAATTATAACCAGGGCCAAACTGCGTCTGGAAATTTAGGAGCACTGCGTAGAACCAATTTTTGCTTGCCTGCATTCCGTACTTGCTGGTTAAGTCCAAACGATCATCTATTTTTATGGCACGGCTGTTCACGTCTTGTAGCAAAATTCCATAGGCAAGATTTAGTGAATTGTCCCAGGCAATTCTACCCCTGCGGTAGTTGCTGAAATAATTCACCAACCCCGTCACGGTGATGGCGCTGTTACCACCTGCCGCCCACTGGTAGAGGTAAGTCTGTGTGTTATTGAGGCCAAGAGTTCCGCCACGCTTCCAGCCTACTGTATCTGTAGCCGCAAGTGCTTTCATGTTTTTCTCTTCCTCTTCGCTAAGTGTTTTTTGCTGCGCATCACCAGCACTGTAAAGAGATACGAATAGCATTAAAAGTGAAATTGTTTTCTTCATAATTGTTGCAGGGTTATACATTATTAATTGAACTAAGGTGCGGTGCAATATCAAGTGGAGGTCTTTTTTCCGGCCAAAAATTTTGCTGCAAGCGGCATGTACCAGGCAGCCAGCGACAACAGCCCGGTGGCAAAAAATAGAACAGCAATCGGTCTTGAGGCGTCATCAAAATAAAACTCTCCTATCATCCAGGTGGAGTTCGCACATATCCACATAGTGACCGCAATGTTGTGAGCCAGTTCAGATGCACTGCTGCGGAATTTCCACGTAAGCCATACGGCCACAATGAGTGTGGGCGCAATCATAACGATGCCCTGCCACTTATAATCCATCAACCAGCAGGAGTCCTTTACCAGCCAGAATAGGATGTGGAGATTTTCAATCTTGCGGAAGCGTTTTACCATGCATTATCATATTGATTGTGGTGCAAATAAAATTCGATTTTAAAAGGGTCTAAGCAAATATCCTAGGTTTAGTTTTCCCGATTCTTCCCAAGTGGGTGTTTGAAAAACTATCCGTATGTTTTAGTCCATAGCCAAAAACCCTGTCCATGCCACTGTGCCCAAACATGATAATACCTGCAAGCAAAAGAAGATTTGCATCCAGCCACCAGCCGCCAAGTATCATAGCAATTGCAATGGCTTTATGATGTGTGAGGTTGTAAGTTACAGCGCCCACTTTACTATTCACTGCGTATCCAATCATCCCTATATCAGGCACAAGAAGCCATGCGAAGAAATGCCACCACACATCTCCGGTGTGGATGTAAAGCACAAACGCCAGCACAAATTGGGCGAGTTCTTCCAGTTTGAGTAAAAGTTTCATGTAGTCTTCGGATTTTGATTAGGCAAAGTGTATTTTTTTAATGCAATCACCACTCAAGACACAGCACTCCTTTTCATTTCAACCTGAAATGTGCAACTTCCTTTTCAAAATGCATAGTCACCAATTGCCACCTTATCAAGCGGGCAAGCAAGGCAACTAGAATTTTTCTTTGGATGAGTGTGGTTTTTGAAAGCGAGCTTAATGAAAGCCCTGTTGATTTTTCAAGTGCCGTGAAAATTCTTTTTTCCTTTTCGGTATGAAAATATTTCTGTGGGCGTAAACTTTCTTCACTCTTCCACACTTCCAGCAACACCGCTGGTGCTACTAGGTTCTGGTCGCCCACGCGGAGGTATGCCTTTAGTTTCATGTCCTGCTCCCGCACAAGATGTGGACGCTTGTCCGATGGCCGGACAATCACCTCCAATACATACCGGTTTTCCGTTTTCCAGATATGTGCTTCGAACCCGACTTTCGGAGTGCAATAGATTTCTGCTGCGGCTTCCATCATGTGCAGTTCTTCTTCCGGTTTCACTCCGGCTATGGCACCATTGTCTTTTACACCAATGAGCAATGTGCCGCCTTCCGAGTTGGCAAACGCACACAAGGTTATGGCAATTTTGCGCGAATCATTCACTGCGAACTTGAAGTCCTGTTTTTGATGTTCGCCTTCGGCAATTTTGTTTTCGATGTACGGCACGGGCGCAAATGAATTCTAAAATGACGATTGAAAATTAACGGATAATGGTTGCCGGTGACGATTCGAGCGATGAGTGGGGATTGTATAATCGCAAATTATCACTCGTCTTCAGAAGCCAGGTACATCAAATCTTTTTTTGTTTTGCTCAGCAACATTTCGAGTTGGCCACCTGGACGTTCATAGCCAACCACAATTTTCTGTGAAAGAAGTATTATTAGCTCGTTCTTGATGAGCGCTGTCTCTTTCGTCATTCGGGTGATGCTAGGGCGAAAGGGGCTGACAACCAGAAGTTGGTTTTTTTCCAATGCAGTCTTTATCATGTCATCCAGCGTAAGTGGAATGCCTCGCGCAAGCACCAGCACAATAGGCTGTGTGCCTGAAAGCAGCACCTCAAAAACTTCTTTTTCCACAATGCTTTGATGACCGCAAATAATTTGGTTTCCCGACTCGCTTTGCATCAAAGCCCACCTCTTACACATCCTGTTTATGTCATCGCCACCATCGTTACTGCAAAGGAAACCAGTGGCAGGTTGCCGCAGCAGGTATTCGTTTCCAAGTGTATGCAGTCCATTCATGTCCATGCGCTCATCATTTGCCGATACAGAAAGTAACTAAGTAGCCTAAACACTTTATTTATAAGGCTTTACTAAAATCAAATACTTTCGAGGTACAAATAGGGTACAATACCCTTCGGGAAATTCACTTTTGAGGGGTTTAACAGCTTTACTTTCCAGTTCGGGAAAAGGGAAACTTTCCGTTCAGCATTTCAGCCCATCAAAGCCCTTTCAATTTCATGGGATGGTATGCTTTCGGCTCTTTGTTTTCATATCAATTCAAGTTTGTTGTTAATATTTGTTTCAATTCCTGTAATCGGTTGAGGTATGGTAAAAAAGTTCGATTACCGTTGTTCGCTTTCACGGTGGCAAAGTGGCTTTCAATGAATAGTGGAACGTTTTCGATTTTCTCCCAAGCAGTCAAGTTAATCGGTTGGGTTGGTAGTGTTATTCCCGCAAAGTAGTTTTCAAGTTCTGCAACATCATCGCTCCAGTTTTGGGGTTGCTCCTTTTTTATAGTGTTCAAACTGTTCAATTTGCTCAAAGGCTTCACCTCAACCAATGGCTGAACGGCTGGGGGTGGTTCGGTGGCTTCGGGTTCAGGTAAGGCAAAGGCTTTGTAATCAAACTGTATTAAATAGTCAGCAAGGTCAAACCCTTGTTCCCTTTCGGCTTCGGTCGCCTTGCGTTCCAATAAATCGGAAACGGTAAAGTTTGCAAGGTGTGAAAGTTCCTTTGCTTTACTGCTCCAAATTTCAAACGCTGTGGGTTTGCCGGCAATTTTAGGTTTTGATAGGTCGGGAAATAGGGTAACATTTCGCCCCTTTAGTATGCTGCACTTTTCAGCGTTCAGGTTGGTAAGGCTGCCAACGGCTAAACAAATAAACTGTGGTAAATAAACGCTGGCAATAACAGCCGTTTTTTCGCTTTCAAAAACCGCACAGGGCTTTGTTTTATTAATTAGTAAGTGTTCACCAAACAAACATTGCCTTAACTCAAATTCAGGCTGCTTAATGGCTTTATGTACCCAGTAAACAGGTAGTTCAAGGTTCTTTACTCTTTTGCCTGTGGCGGGGCTGTAAAGCATTATTTTGCCCGTTCTCACTTTGCCCTGTGTATCTATTTGCCAAAATACCGTTGCCCCGTCCCAATGTTTTGAGGTGGCAATAAAATAGCGGCTTACCGTTTCGCTGGCAACCTCAACCCCGAACAGGGTAACAAGGAACTTTACAAAGTGGTTAGCTTCATGCCCTTTCAAGCTGGCTCTAAATACCTCAACGGGAATAAATGAAACTGCCTTTGGGGGTGCAATAGGTCGGGGCTTGTATGCTTTGGGTTGGGTTGTATCAAACGAAATATTGTTATCCTGAAAATATTGTTTCGGGGTGCAATGGTAACTGCACTTACTTTCACGGTTGCACCTGCCAACGCTGGGGTGTATGTGTTCGCCTGTTTCCGTATCAATGTAAAGCGAAAAGGTTTTATCCCTTTGCTGGCAATCGGGGCAACGGTAACGGGTATTCATTCCCGTGTATGGTTCTAATGTGTAACGGTGGTTATTCATTTTCTTAAAAACTGTTTGGCACTTGGCACAAGTGGCATTTGTGGCACAAGTGGCATTTTATTCGTGCCGTTTGTGCCGTAAATGCCAATGCCATTTGATTAAATACGCTTTTCATATTCGCCCCTGCTTATCCATTTGAATAAATCTGTTTCGTTCAGAAACCGTTTAAATGTCCTTTCAGGCACTCCCAAACTTTCAGCAACCTGTAAGCCTATTTCAGTTGTAAAAGTGTTCGGCAAGGCTTTGTAAAGGGCTTGTTTGTCGGCTGGGTGTTTATCCAACGGACTGGCATTTGAAATTATAGAATGAACTTTTAGGGCTGAATTTTTGAAATACTCAACCAACTTTAAAGCCCCTTGTATTGCCTCAACGTTTACCGCTTGTTTGTCGCTTTCATTACAGGCGTACCGCATCATTTCAAGTATTAAAGCCAACCGAACAGCGTACATTTCCAACTTGCTATAAATACCGCTTACTGCTTCATTTTCGGCATCATTACTTTGGTCGGTGTTTGCTTTCTGCCATTCAAACAATATCCGTTTGGCTTCGGGTGTAAACTTTAATATTTCAGGGCTGGGGTTGAAAGTGTCATCATTGGTAATTGATATACTCAACAAGTTTGAAACAATGCTTTGCCAAGTTTCAGAAACAACGGGGTTTAAATCTGTATCACTCCAGTACGGCTTTTGTATGTTATCGGGAATAACAAAAAGTATTCGATCAATAAACCCGTTTTGGGTACGGCCCTCTTTTGCAAGTTCGTTCAGTATTCCGTTTTGAATAGTTCCGCCAACTGAAATAAAAGGCAAGGGAATAAAAACGGGTTCGCCTGTTTTTCGGTCAATATTGATAGGCTTGCCACTCCATACGCTTAACCAAAATTCCATTTCGCTGCCTTTGTTGTATCGGTTGAAATTCTTAAACCAACCTGCCAACTCATCAACGTAAACCCCGATACCCCGTTTATTGAATTTGTGAACTTCGGCAAGTGCTTCGGGGGTGAAGTCCGATAAAAGAAATTTTTGCCAATTGGGCTTTATTGGTTCGTCAATGGCTTGTTGTTCACGTTCTTTTTTTGATAGGCTTACCGCCTTTTCGTATTCCTGCCTTTGCTGTTCGTATTGCCTGTAAGTTCTTTTATCCTGCTCAACTATTGGTTGAAGTGCAAAACTTAACGGGTGGCTTTTATTCGTTCCTGCACGGGCTACAATAGCAAGGTATAAAACCGAACTTTCCAGCCAACCTTTTTTTACTTCAACCCTGTGAGTATTACCAACGGCAACCGAAACGGCATACAGTAATGAAGCCCCGATAAAATCAATAGGGAAATTCAGGTTTTCGTTTGTGGCTGTAATTATTTGCTGAACTGGCAACGGGAATACCTCAACTGGGAAACGGTTTGTTTGCCTTTCTTTGGCTTCATTGCCTAGCTTTATTAGCTGTTCGGCTGCGGTTTTAATATCCTCAACCCCGATACCGTATTTGTCAAATTCAAATTGTGGTTTCAGCTCCATATCAAAACAGTTTTAAGGGTTGAGTAAATAAATTCGTGTCGGTGCTGTAATACCCTGCACGGTGTTTTGATACTTTACAAAGCCCCTGTTTCAATAGGTGTATGCTGTTGCTCTTTTGCCATTTAGCAACGTAACGGCAAATGTTCGCCCTGAAAATGCCTGTTTCAATAGCTACCATTAACATAGTGGAGGGCTTACGTTTGAACGCTGCAAATACCCGTTTCATTTGCACCTCAAAATGTTTATCTTTGCCCTGTCTTTTATGCAAAGAATTGGGGGTGTTCAATGTCTTAACCATTGTTACCCCCTTTTTTCTTTAGATAGGTGTCGGCTTCGCTGGCTGTTTCTGCCAACGTCTTTTTTCTGCCTTGCTTCATCCAGTCATCAATTTCAGATTTTAGAAATCTCAACTTTTTACCGCCTTTGTGGTGGGGTATTAACCCACTATGTACCCAGCCATAACAAGTTGCTCTTGCTGGTTTGTCGGGGTGGTAATCGCAAAGTTCGTTTAGGTTAAACCAACGGTCGGTTTCGGTTGGTTGTTCGGCTTGTTGAGTGCTTAAAACTTTCTTAATTGAATTTTCAATAAGTGTTTCAAGTTCGTGTGCTGAAATTTGCGTTATTGTTACTGCTTGCATATTACTTTGTGTTTTTAAATTTCACAAAGGTTCAATCACAAACGGGGCAAGTACATTTCGCTGTACGTTCAATTAAGCGTACAAATTTTGCTTTGGCGGGTGCTTGCTATCTAAATATTTTTGAATTAAACTTTTTGTTTCAATATCAATTAATGGTAAAACCTTTTCAGTAAGTTCCTGTATTGGTTTTTTGTTTTCATTAACATTATAATTTTGTCTTACTCTATCAGTATAAGGTAGTTTGTATTTAACGCAAATACGCTCACAATAAATAGTTGCACTTTCTGTTTCCTCTTTTTTGTCAATTCCAATCTTATTTATTAAACCGCAAAACAAACCCAATACTGGGGCTGTAGGTTTTTTCGTTTCAGTTTGTTGAGGTGGTAAGGCTTTCAGCAAAGGGGTAATTTCTTTAAAATAATCTTTGTGTAATTGCAGCCATTTTTTTAATGCTTTAATGTATTTCAGCTCACCTTTTGAATAGTCTTTTGTTATTTGATTAGTCGCTATTCGCAAACTTTCGCTTTCAATTTCAAACCTATGTTTGTTGAGGTCGGAAATAATACCCTGCTCAACCATTTCACGAACATTGATTTTACTCAATAGTTCTTTGGTTAAATTTATCAACGCCTCAATCAAGCTGCTTTTGGTGTGCATCTTTGCTTTTGCCATTCCCGAATAAATATTTGTTTCGGGCTTACCGTTCAGTATTGGTAACTGCTTTTCAAAATGATGTTTCAGGTTTCCGAAATAGCCGTTTAACTCAAAGGGAAATTCTTTAAACCATTTTTGGTAAGTTGAGTAAAGAATGTTAAAATCTGTTTTCTCTGTTTCGTTGGGTTGGTAACAACCTTCAATAAATTCAGAAAGTCTTTGCCTTTGCTCTTTACTTAATTCGCTTTTTGTGTTTTGTATGTAATACTTTACGTTACCTAAATACAAATTCATTCCAACGGCTGGGTGTCCAAAACTTGAAATATTGTATTCAATGTAATCCGTTATGTCCTTATGCCAGTCGGGCTTTTTTATCTGCTCTGAAATATGGTGTTCAGTAAATGAAACCTGCTTAACAATCTTTTCGGCTATACCGTTGTAATTAGATTTTTTAAACCACCATTTACCAATAAATTTTGTGTGTGGTTCACAACAGTTTGGGAATTTTTCAAACCACTTTTCAGCCCCTTCAAATACGCGTTTATGGAACGGGCAACAATTGGGGAACTGTTCGCCTGTTTCTTTATTTACGGGTATTTCGTAACCTCCAATCGGTTTTGTTTCAAATGCTGGAAGAGTAACGTTTTCAGCATCAATTTCAATAAACGGTTTAATCATTTGTCTTTTATGCTTTAAGTTTAAAAATCCAGTTTGATTTTGTCGGCTGCTGTTCTTTTGGTTTGGTCAATAATCTTTGCGTAAATCTGTGTGGTTTTCAGTTCACGGTGTCCCAGCATTTTACTAACTGTGTAAATATCTGTTCCCTTTGATAATTGCAAGGTGGCAAACGTATGCCTGAAACAATGAAAGGTTATATCCTTACTTATTCCTGCTGCTCCAATCCATTGGTATAGGTGTTTGTTGCTGTATGCTGAATAAACAAGCCTTTCAAATACTTTGTCGGTTGGCTCTTTACGTTCACCCAGCAAACTAAAAGCCTGTTCAGAAATAGGCATCATTTCAACTCCCTTAGTTTTTTGTTGTTTGAATTGAATAAAATATCCGTTGCCTTCAATGTATTCAAGTTCGCCCCAAACCAGCTTTTCAATATCCGAAAACCTTAACCCTGTGAGGGCTGAAAATATGGCTGCACGTTTCAGCAAAGGGTTTTGGCAATCGGTTCTTACAAGGCGGTTCAGTTCCTCAATGGTTAAAAAGTTTCTTTGTGTTTCGGCTTGTTTTATAGGTTGTATTTTGCTGTTAAAATCGGTTTGTAAATACCCGTCTTTATAGGCTTGCTTTAAAGTTGCTTTCAGTTTGTTGAAATAGGAAACTGCTGAATTTTGGGCAAGTGTTACTTTGCTGCTCTTGTTGCTTTTGGTAGTGAGTAAATACTCTTTGAACTCATTACAAAACCTTTCGTTGAGGTCGGCAAACTTCAAATTTCCCTTTGTAAATGTTTCAAGGTAATTGAAAGCTGAAACCCAGTTATCGTGGTTACTCGCTTTGCGTTTGTCGGCAAGTGTTTTGAAATAGGAAACAAAATTTTGTTCGCCCTGCTCTTTTATTTTTAGTTGTTCCTTTTCGTACCCTGTGTAAACTTCGGGCTTGTTTAAGTGGTTTTCTTTTTTTTGTCTTATCTGTTCGGCAAGCTGTAAAGTTTCTTTGTTATGCTGCTTATCAATAGGGTTCTTTGCCTTATCAAAAAGGTACAGCCCTAAGAATTCCCTTCGGGTGGGTTCGCCTGTTTCGGGGTGTGGTATGGCCGGGTAAAAATCTAAATACAGGCTTTGCCGTCCCTTGCTTATTTTCTTTTGTCTTAATGTTGCTTTTGTTGTCATTGTCCTTTATGCTTAGTTACTAAAGTTACTTTTGTTACTGCCTGAAACAATCTTTATTTTTCAAGTCAATAGTTTATCAATAATGGTTTTCGGAACGTACGCAAACCAGCCCTTTTTTATTTTGGGTATGCTGTTCCGTTTGATAAGGTTCTGCACGGCTGTTTCTGAAATACTGTATTTGTTTTGTACTTCGGTAAGGGTGTAACAATCTGAAATATCAAACTGCTTTTGTTCGGGCTGGCTTTCGGGTTGAGGTGTAACGGTTGGGGGTTGCTCAAACAAAAGTTGTTCGAGGTCGGAACGTCTTATTATGGTTCGCTTTCCTGCTTTGCCTGTAATTAGTTCGCCCCTTTCAATCATTCGGTAAACCGTTCGCCTACTTATCCCTATCAATTTACAAGTGTCGGCTATGCTTAAAAAGGCTTTTGCTTTTAGTTCCTCAATAGGCTGTGTTTTTATTCGCTGGGTTTCCTTATTGCTTACCTCAACTTTTCCAGTTCTTATTTTGGCTTTGTATGCTGCCTTATTGCAACGATTAGAACAATACCGGGTTACGGTGGTTCGGGCCGCGAACTCATTACCGCAATGCTGGCAAATCCTTTGTACCTTAATATTTGAACTCATGTTTGTAGCTTGTTATGCCTCTATGTGTCTATGTGTGCCATCATTCGCCCTTAAAAAGGGTTGAGGTACAAAATCGACCGTTCAACCCTATTGAGGTACAGCAAAGGTACAAACATTTACGAAACAAACAACTATTAACGCAAAACAAACCTATACTTGTAAGCATTAAAAAGCCCTGTATTAGAGGGCTTTATCTGGGTTTGGTAGTGGTTTGGCGCTTGGTTGCTTTGTGTCGGTTACTTTCCGATACAAAACTTAGAAAAGATATTGTGCAGCAAATCATCGGCATTCACTTCTCCTATTATTTCTCCAAGGTGAAAAAGAGTTTTACGAAGGTCCACAGCAAGTAAATCGCCAGTCAAGCCGTTTTGCAATCCTGTAAGAACTTCGTTGAGCGAAAGGGCGGATTGGGTCAATGCCTCGTAATGCCGGGCATTGGTCACAATGGTTTCACCCGACATGATTCGGGTAGCATTCACTAACTCAAGCAATTCATTTTTCAGTTCTTCAATGTGCAATTTGTTTTTTGCTGAAATCAGGACAAGGTTTTTAAAGCCTGAGAATTCTGATTTGAATTTTACTTCATCAAACCGCAAAACATCAATTTTGTTAGCCAGCAGAAGAATGCGCTTTTCATCACCCGTTTGATTTTTGATTTGACCCAGCATGTCAGAAAGTTGTGCGGCATTAGTTTCAATTGAATCGAAAAGAAGAAGAATCACCGATGCACTCTTCGCCTGGTCGAATGCCCTTTCGATCCCCATTTTTTCAATGGAATCGGAAGTATGCCTGATGCCTGCAGTATCTATGAATCGAAAACGAATTCCACCCAGTGTGATGTAGTCCTCAATGGTATCGCGAGTGGTTCCTGGAATTTCAGAAACAATCGCGCGTTCTTCATTCAGAAGTGTATTGAGCAAAGTGCTCTTACCGCTGTTGGGCGCACCGAGTATGGCTACAGGTACTCCGTTTTTAATTGCATTGCCCAATGAAAATGATTCACGCAGGCGATTCACCATTGCCAGAATCTCTGTTACCAATAATTCAAGTTGCGGGCGATTGGCAAACTCTACATCTTCTTCCGCAAAATCAAGTTCCAGTTCAATCATGGATGCGAAGTGAACCAGCCGCTCGCGCAGGGATTTTATCTCGCGTGAAAATCCTCCGCGCATTTGGTGCAATGCCTGCCGGTGCGAAGCTGCGCTTTCACTGGCAATCAAATCGGCAACAGCTTCCGCTTGGGACAAATCCATTTTGGCATTGAGGTAAGCCCTCATGGAAAACTCTCCCGGCTTTGCCAGGCGCGCTCCGCGGGATAGAAGTAATTCAATAATGCGTTGCTGGACATAAGTCGAACCATGACATGAAATTTCAACGGTGTCTTCACCAGTAAAACTTTTTGGCGAATGGAAAAGAGTCACCACCACATCATCCACTTTTTCTTCTTCGGATAGTATCCAACCATGATGTGCGGTGTGAGTTGCTTTTGAAGAAATATCCTTTGAAAAAACTGCTGAAAGAAGTGCCATGCAGCCGCTTCCCGAAAGTCGGATGATGGCCAGCGCACCCATGCCGGGTGGCGAACTGAGCGCACAAATGATATCTGGTTTTCCTTTCATTGATGGGTTCAAAGAATCAATACATCATTCCGAAAAGCCACAAAGGGATTTGATTGCCGTGACCAGTTACAATATCATCAGCCACCACAAAACTGTTTTTCACGTTACTTATTTGATTGAACTTTTTGTTCTTGCCACCCACTTCGAAAGTGAATTTGTTGTCCACATAAAAATCGGAAACAGGGCTTGCGTCTACATCATGTAAATGGGCAACCTGGCTCAGGAAAAAAGTTTCTCGTTGTGTGCCCACATTAGGTTCTTCCATGCAAAGCGCATGAGCAAGGTTGGTGTTTTCTAAAAAGATTTTTTCAGGTTTCGACATGGGGCCTAGCGATTTTCCGGCAGGCGCAAGCAAGTGTATTATACCTGCCCTGCGGAGGTATTCCAGATAGAGCAATGCAGTCTCGCGCTTGGCCTCAATCCTTTCAGCCAGTTGAGTGATGTTGGGTTTGAAGGGTGCCGCCTGCGCAATAAAAGCGAGCAGTTTTTTCATTTTGGAAATGGAGTTGTAAGGAATATTTGTAACGGCTGCAATATCCGTTTCCAATACCAGTATGACCGTGCGCATCAATTTGTGATGGTAGTTTTCGAGGTTTTCCTTGTAAAAGGGATAACACCCGTGTGCGAGGTATTGCTTGAAAAACCGCAAAGGGCTCCCAAGTTTTTTGCTCAGTGCATTGGCAAGAACGGTGTGGTTCTTCAGGATGTCGGGCAACGTGAGTTTTTCCAGTTTTATTCCCTGTTCAAATTCGATGTACTCGCGCAGCGACATCACAGGCAGGTTGTAGCTCACCGCCCTGCGGCTGAGGTCAGCTTCTGCCTTATAAATCTGGAGTGCACTGCTGCCAGTGAAGATGACTTTCAGATTCCTGTATGAGTCGTAAAGGTTTTTAATTTCTCTTGACCAATTGTCGTATTTGTGCACTTCGTCCAGTACAAGGGTGTGGAAACCCTGCTGGTAAAGTTCACGTGCGGTTTCATAAAGTGACCTGCTCTGGAAATAGAAATTATCCAGGCTGATATAAAGGCTTTTCTTCCTGTCAGTTTTTAGTTTCAGGTATTGAAGAAGCAATGTGGTTTTTCCTGTACCGCGATGTCCCTGGAGAGCGGTCAGCCTGTCCTTCCATCCAATGCGCGATACTTCAATGCGCTGGAATTTTGTGTCCGTCTCGTCTATGAGCGCTTCGGAAAGTTCAATAAGTTCATTCATTGTATTGTACTTTGATAAGGACAAATGTATGTAAATATTGCTCTATTGAAAGGACAATTATTTATTTTTTCAATTTTCAACAATAAATTGCGGTCTGAAGGGTAGCCCTTTTAAAAGGACAAAAATGGCTTCATAATGACCAGTTGAAAGGACAAACTGCGAGATCAAGATGCACCCTATTTTCGCCCGGCAAAATTTTCATTCATGGGCGTACTCGTAGGAAAAAACTCAAAAGTGATTGTGCAGGGATTCACCGGCAGTGAAGGAACTTTTCATGCCGTCCAGATGATAGAGTACGGCACCAACGTGGTGGGAGGAGTTACCCCTAGCAAAGGTGGACAGGTTCACCTCGACCGTCCTGTGTTCAACACTGTGGAGCAAGCAGTGAAAAAAACAGGAGCCGATGTTTCAATCCTTTTTGTTCCTCCTGCATTTGCAGCCGATGCTATAATGGAAGCCGCTGATGCCGGAATCAAAGTCATTGTCACCATCACAGAAGGAATTCCTGTGCTCGATATGGTGAAAGTGAAGGAGTACATCAAGGATCGCGGATGCACTCTTATTGGCCCCAATTGCCCCGGAGTAATTACAGCAGGTGAAGCCAAAGTGGGCATCATGCCGGGATTTGTTTTTGTGCCCGGAGAAATTGGTATAGTTTCAAAAAGCGGTACGCTCACTTACGAAGCGGCTGACCAGGTGGTGAAGGCCGGGCTGGGGATAACTACAGCAATTGGAATAGGTGGCGACCCCATCATTGGAACAACAACGCTGGATGCCGTTCAGTTATTGATGAATGATGAGGCCACAAAAGGCATTATTATCATAGGTGAGATTGGAGGCGAACTCGAAGTGAAGGCGGCACGATGGATAATGGAAAATGGAAACAAAAAACCGGTAGTTGGATTTATTGCAGGTGAGACTGCACCAAAAGGGCGCACCATGGGACATGCTGGTGCAATAGTGAGTGGTGAACACGAAAGCGCTGCCGCAAAAAAGAAAGTGATGCGTGAGTGCGGAATACACATTGTGGACTCACCAGCACTCATAGGACAGAAGATAAAGGAAGTGATGGGGTGAGCGCTGGAAGACTTTCAAATCCGGTGAACTCCCACAGGATATTCGGCTAGAATATTTTTCTTCATGTTCAGATAGTCTGAATTTTTATTCACGAAATCCAAATTATTGGTATCCAGCACCAGCACACGCATGTGCTCGTGTTGCCTGATGAATTCCAGGTATTGCTGCTGGATGTTATCGAGATATTCATCCGTGATTTTTTTCTCATACTCCCTTCCACGCCTGCGGATGTTGCGCTGCAGATTTTCCACATCGAGGTAGAGGTATACGAGCAGGTCTGGCTTTGGAATTTGTGCCTGCACCATCGAAAAGAGGCGGAGGAATAATTCATATTCATCACCATCCAAATTGTTTTTCGCGAAAATCTGGCACTTATTTATAAAGTAGTCCGACACCACAGGCTGCCCGAAAAGTTCTGGCTGCGATATCTCCCTTGTAAGTTGCGAGAATCGTTCAGCCAGAAAACCAAGCTCCAGTGGAAATGCGTAGCGTTCAGGCTGATCATAGAACTTGGGGAGGAATGGATTGTCAGCAAATTCTTCCAGCACAATTCGCGCATGAATATCAGCGGCAAGTTTTTGCACAAGACTGGTTTTGCCTGCACCTATGTTTCCTTCAATAACTATGTAGCGGTAAGGAATCAAAATTTTTTTACCAGTGATGCGTCATTGCATTCATTTAAAAGTATTGCGGTATTTTTTTTCAGGACTGGATGAATGAAATCCGGTGCAATGTCATTCAACGGGGTCAGTACAAATCTTCGCAAATGCAACCGGGGATGAGGCAGGGTGACGGAATCTTCATTCATCACCACATCATCATAAAACAGTATGTCCACATCCATGTTGCGCGAGAGGTATTTGCCGGCACTGCGTTCCCGCCCGAAAAATTCATCCAGTTCTTCCAGTTCAGAGAACAACTTCTCCACGGAAAGTTCAGTCGAAATTTCAAGGACCTGATTCAGGAATGAGTCTTGGGTTTCCATCTTCCACGGTTCCGTTTCGTAAACCGGTGATACCTGAACAATGTCGCCCAAATTAAAACGGATAAACATCCTTGCATCTTCAAGGTGGCCAAGCCTGTCACCTAGGTTTCCACCAATACACAAAAACACGCGATGCAATTCTGCCATAGTTGGCCACGAATTTAGTTGCAGTTCAATTTGTCTTTTGTATTCAGTTGCCTCCCTTTTGTCAAGAGAAACATTGGCAGTGTTGCCTGAACATTAGCTTCGCGGCATAAACAAATCAATTTCGAAAAATGAATTTCTGGAAAACACTTCTTGCATCCCTCATTGGCTCCTTTGTGGCCTTCGGACTGGTGATGCTTATTTTCATTCTCATTGTGGTGGCCGCTATCGGTGGAGCTATGAGTTCAGCCACTTCGGGTGGCGGAGGCGCGGCTGTTTCAGTAAAGGAAAATTCAGTGTTGCACATTGAAATGGACAGTCCAATTGTGGAGCGCGGAAATGAGAATGAATTTAATTTCAATCCTGCCACATTCGAAAGTGAAACTAGCATCGGCCTCAATCATTTTGTAAAGGATTTGGAGAAAGCAAAAGGTGATGACCGTATCAAGGGAATTTTTCTTGAGGTGAAAAATTTTTCCTGCGCGCCCAGCACCTTGCTCGATTTGCACAATGCGCTGGAAGCTTTTAAATCCTCCGGTAAATGGATTGTGGCGTATGGCGAGAATTACACACAGGGCGGATACTACCTCGCCTCAGTGGCTGATGAAGTACATCTCAACCCGGAAGGAATGTTTGATTGGCGCGGACTGAATGCTGAATCAATATTCTTCAAAAAGATGCTTGACAAACTTGGGATTGAGGCGCAAATTATTCGTGGACCTGACAATAAATTCAAAAGTGCTGTGGAGCCTTTTATGCTCGAAAGCATGAGCGATGCCAATCGTCAGCAGTTGAAAACATTCATTGATGATATCTGGAATGTGATGTTGGGTCACATTTCTGCAAGCAGAAATGTAACCATCAATGAATTGAACGCTTATGCCGATTCGCTGGTGTTCATTCAAAACGAAAAGGCGCTTAATGCAAAACTTTTAGATGCTCTGAGTTACCAGGACCAGGTGATGGATATCTTGAAAGAACGATCGGGCGTTGCTTCCGATTCCACCACCACCGCTCGTGATGAAAATTCTTCTGATTCGAAACTTCGTATGGTTTCACTTTCTGACTACCACAATGCAAAAGTGAAAAGAACCAATGAGGATGAAAGCACACCTGATTTCAAGAAAGAAAAAATAGCAGTGGTTTACGCTGTGGGTGATATAATGAGTGGCGAAGGAGATGACCAGACCATCGGCAGCGATCGCATTGCAAAAGCGTTGCGTGATGCTCGTGAGGATGAAAAAGTAAAAGCCATAGTGCTGAGAGTAAACTCTCCCGGTGGCAGCGCATTGGCTAGCGAAGTTATCTGGCGCGAAACACAACTCATTAAAGAAAGTGGAAAACCCCTGGTGGTGTCAATGGGCGATTATGCAGCCAGTGGCGGCTACTACATCGCGTGCAGCGCTGATAAGATTTTCGCAAACCCCAACACTATCACAGGTTCCATCGGAGTTTTTGGAATTGTTCCCAATATGCAGAAATTCTGGGATGAAAAAGTCGGTATCACTTTCGATCGTTATGAAACGAATCCTCATGCCGATATGATTAGCACGAACAAACCCTTGGATCAAAAAGAAATGGAGGCTTTTCAAACCATGGTTACTGATATTTATGATTCATTCATCACTCACGTTTCGGAAGGTCGCGGCATAGAGAAAGCCACCGTGGACAGCCTTGGCCAGGGGCGCGTGTGGAGTGGGGAAGATGCATTGGCCATTGGATTGGTGGACGAACTCGGCAATCTGCAGGATGCCATAGAAGCCGCGGCAGAGATGGCTCAACTCACTGACTATGCAACAAGGGAATTACCTGAGCTGATTGACCCGTTTAAAGAACTCATCAATGATTTGATGGGCCAAAAACAAACCGCGATTCTTAAATCATCACTTGGAGAAAACTTTACCTTGTACCAATTCATTGATTACGTTGCGAAGATGAAAGGTGTGCAAGCGCGTTTGCCATTCATAATAAAGATTGAATGAATTCAAGTTCATACGTTGTGTCCCGTTAGCTATAGGGATTGAGTCTTTGAGCCTTGGTGGCCTCGAATGTGTGCGCGAGGCCAGCAAGGCTCAAGACCCTACGGCTCACAAAGCTCCAATCAACGGTTTCGCGGTTTTTACAAGATCATGTCCGACAGAAAATTGACGATGCTCGAACTGAACCGGATGACAGAAGCGGAATTCAAAACTGCTGGAAAAATTCATGTGGTTCTCATTCTCGATAACATTCGCAGCGGGCTTAATGTCGGCTCCATTTTTCGCAGTGCTGATAGTTTCAGGATTGAAAAAATTTTTCTCTGTGGCATAACTCCAACGGCAGAACATCGCGATGTTTTGAAGACAGCGCTGGGTGCAACACGCACTGTTAAATGGGCGCACCATCCCGATGCAATTCTGCTGATTGAAGAATTGAAAAGGGAAGGATATCAAATTCTGGCGGTAGAACAGACTATTAATTCCGTTCCGCTCCACCATCTTGAATTGAAGCAAGCCACAGGATATGCACTGGTATTGGGCCATGAGTTAAGCGGTGTTTCCCAACCTGTAATTGATGGTTGTGATGGCGCAGTAGAAATAATACAGTCCGGCACCAAACATTCCCTTAATGTGGCGGTGTGTGCGGGCATTGTCCTCTACGAATTCAGCCAGAAACTCAATTTCAGAAACGTTTAATCAAACAAAGGCGGTGGTTATAGCAGCTGTCCTTCTATTTTTGTGTGCCTTTATCAAAACACGTGAAGCATTTTACAGCTATACTTTTATTCGTGATGTGCACATTGCCAGCCAGTGCGCAACTTTACGACTTCTTTCCCGAAGACAACGATTGGAAATACCATAAGCATCATCTCGAGTTCGGTGTGGGTACCGCTAATTTTCTGGGGGATCTGGGGGGTAAAGATGCCATTGGCACCAATGATTTAAAAGATCTGGAGTGGACAGAATTCCACCTGGCCGGTATGGTGGGCTATCGTTATGCGTTGCGCAAACACCTTTATGGCCGCATTGATTTTTCTTATTCCCGAGTGGCCGGTGATGATAAACTTACACTCGAAACATTCCGCCACAATCGCAATCTTCACTTCCGCTCGAATATTTTTGAAGTGAATCTCATGCCTGAATTCCACATCAAGCTTGGAAATAAAAAGGGACGCCAATACAAACTTGACCGCGAGAATTCAAACTCAAGTCCCTGGCGTATCCGCGGTACCTATTTCTCAATTTTCGGTGGAATCGGTGTTATGCATCACAACCCCAAAGCGTTTATTGGCGAACAGTGGATTGAACTAAGGCCATTGCATACCGAGGGTCAAGGTTTGCCTGGCGGCCCCAAAGAATATAAGTTGTGGAGACTCAATGTACCTGTGGGGGCTAACTTCCTGGTGAAGATGCATAGGCAGTGGAAATTCGGCTTCGAAATCACGTATCGTTTCACCTTTACCGATTACCTGGATGATGTAAGTACCGTGTATTACAATCCATACGACATTTCGCTTTACCAGCAAGAAAGCGGTATGAGTGATATTGCAGCCTATCTATCTAACCCAGCGCTGGGTTTGGCCAATGGCGGATTGTCCGATATTGCCACCGCACCCGGCCAGCAACGTGGCGATCCGCGTGACAACGATTCCTACTTCTATATAATGTTCAAGGCCGATTACATGTTCATAAAGAAGGATAGTTTTAAGAGGGCTAAAACCAGACTGTCCAAAGGTGTCCGGAAATTTAAACGGCCAAGACCTATGAGATTTTAGATTCCAAATTCCAGACTCACATCGCATTTACTTAGTTCATACAAATCGGAATTTGAAATTTGGAATTATCTTGCCACAACCAATTTGCCTTTTAGCCATTTTCCATTCCTGTTTGCAAGTATGTGATAAATCCCCGATGGAAAATCCGTGAGGTCGAATTTCACTTGGCGGTCCACGGGTTGTGAGCGAAGCAAGAGTTTCCTGCTGTTGTCGGTCAAAAGAATTTCATCCATTACTTCAGTGGTTTGCACATTCACATCAAAGCGTGCAGGATTAGGCCAGAAGTTCATTTCAATCATGGTTTCAGCAGGAATGGTGTCCACACCAATAGTAATGTTGGATGGAATGCTCACCGAGGTAGTATCGTTTTCTTGACCAGACTGCAATTCAGGTTGGCACTCGGGCACATAAGTGAACTGATCAATGATGCGAACAAGCAAGTCGTTCAATAACTCCACTTTGTATTTGTCGGTACTTGGTGCTGTATGGCTTCCTCCTATTCCACTGTGATCAGTAAGGAAAGCGTAGGTTCCATTGGTGGCAAGCGCCAGCGAACGCATCAGGTACTCAAGACTTTTATCCAACCCGAAATTGACACCACTTGAAACAAGCGGAATGATGCGGATACCTTTTTTGGCTGCTTCTTCTGTCGCCTTGTGAAGTTTTTGAATCACTTCATTTTCCAATCCTGGGGTTTCATCCAGCACCATGAACATGAGTCGTGCGCGTGCTCTGGTACTCCACTGAAAATCATTGATAGCTTCGTGCAATGCAATTTCCACAGCTTCAGTTCCGCCTTCATCCGCATTTTGTTGCTTAATGAAATCAGTGGTGGTGCTCACCGTTTTTGAAAAAGGTGATTTGAGTGTAGTGTAAGAATTTCCAACGCAGCGATAAAAAATGCTTGCAAGGCGGATGTCGAGTTCAGGTTTGCTCTTCGCGGTTTTGTTGATGATATCGGCAAGTTCAGCTTTCAGGTAATCAATTTCGTCACCCATAGAACCGGTTGCATCTACGCAGAACATAATGTCGAGGGCTTCGGGAGCACCGCAGGTTGTGATGAGTTTTACGGAGTTCACTCCTTTGTTTACGGGTTTTATCTTGTCCAATGTTTGTGCTTTTCCGGCTTGAGTCACACGGATTTTTTTATCATCAGTGCTATTCCCGCTATGGAAGAATCCATTCCATGATTCTGCTTTACCGGTGTTGTCGGTTCTTGATGTCCATAGAACTTCGCCAGCTTCGGTCAACAATTCGACTGTTGCATCCACTACCGGATCACCGTCTTCGGTTTGTACGGTGGTGCAGTAGCGCTCCTGCGGATACATCTTCCACTGGGCTTGGTAGATGTTCAAATCATTCTTTGCAATGTCTTCCCACAGTTTCCATTTAGAGAAGTCATGGATTTCTCCGGCCGTGAGTTTTCCTGCGAGGGATTGTGCAGAGGGAATTGTTTCATCGTATTCCGCTGTAGTTTCTAGTTTTCGGGCACTTCGTACTTGTGTTTGGTTCGAAGAGGTTGTCACGGATAAGTTCACAGCCATGAGAGATCCCAACTGTGGCTGATAATTGTAATTGAACATTCCTCTATTGGTGTTTCCGATAGAGGAGGGAATTCCACAGGCGATCGCTGTTATTTGTTGGGCCTTGTCAGGTAGAGGCGTGATACAATAAAATGGATCTACTTCAAATTGCACTTCTTCTTCGGTCACTTCATCATCACAGAAGTTGATGGTTTTGAATTCGGGAGGAGTCGGTGGTGCATTTTCGGAATTGGGAATGGCGGATAAATCTTCTGTGCTCTTTTCAACGGCACTGGTACTACCTCCACTTGTGGAAATTTCCTTATCGTTTTGTTTGAGTGATGTTTCATCACTTACCTGTGGTTGCACTTTGTGGTTGCAGGCGATGAAAAACAGTGCAGAACAGATTGCGAATACGAGTGCTGTTGAACGGTAAACTTTGTAATTCATGATGTGATAAGTTTTGGGTTATTGGATTTTGATCTCTTGCTTTTTCCGGCAATCATTTTTCCAATGATGCAAGTGAACGAGAAATTCACTATCCGTAAATTTTAGAATATTACAGGTCAAAATGCCGAGGGTTCATCTGGCGTAATTAAAGACGCAACTGATTGGCAATTACCAGCCATTATTTCTCCCAACTGATTAAAAACAAAAAGCCCTTGTGCAAAGGCACAAGGGCTTGAATATTATTGACGATGATGGTCTATCGCACTATCATCTCTTTGGTCAAATTGATAGCTCCTGCATTTAAAGTATAACTATAAATTCCGGAAGCCATTTCTACAACGCTCAATTCAATTCTGTGTTGACCTGATGGCATGCTGCCTTGGTCAAGAACCGACACTACCCGACCAGTAATATCTCTGATTGTTAGTGTCACCTTTGACGCATTTTCAAGATTGTATGTGATGTTCGTGGTGGCGGTTGCCGGATTCGGTGAATTCTGGAACAATTCAATTCCACCATTTGCAGCTACCTTACCTATTGCCACACTCTCATCCATGTTTAACCTAACGGAGGGTGTCCAATTCCAGGAGACAAACCAGTTAATTGCGTTATCAGCTCCGAAAGGACCGTAGTTCACTGTTGCGAAATCTTCGTCCAATACGTTGGCCAGTACATACAGGCGATCACTACTTTCCTCCTTGCGGATTTCTACAACATATCCCAAACCTGCATCAACAGCAACCGCCCCATCGAAGGGAATAGTCACATATTCTCCAGTGTTGATCATGTCACTTGTAATGGTGAATGGTTGACTGCTTCCAACGGGTTCATCACCCAAATCCTGTATGTCAGCCCCTATTAGCCAAATTAATGCTGTCACTTCCTGATCAGCATCCGTATTTGAGCCAAACATCACATTAACACCACCGACCATATCATCATTGTTCATGTAATAAGTGGTGCCGATTCCCACTTCATCATCCTGATCGAATCCACGCTGTACCAAATCGGCATCGGTGTTATGACCATAAACATCATCGGTAATTTCGTAGGTCTTAACTAAAGTATTGCCCTCCGGAAAATCATCAGCAGGCACCGTGGCAGTTACAGTATAAACATCAATGTCTTGAGGAACACTGATAGGCTCAGTCCAAACGGTGTCTACAGTGCTTGCGTTGATGGATGCATTGGCTCCAAAAGTCAAACCGCCTGGCATGATTTCGAAGTTCACTTCAGCCCCGGGCTGGTCGGTATAACCCCAATTGGCGGTGGTGGCACCAAACACAAGATCACCAATTTGAGTTTCGGGAATGGCGTAGTATTCATAATCATTAATGATATCACCATTGTAGGTCTTCAACAGGGTTAGGTCGATTTCAGGAGTTTCGAAAAGTTCCACATCATCCACCATCCATGCGTAGCCCCATGTACCCTTCCATCTGAAACGCAAGTAAAGTGTTCCCTCATTGGCTGCACCTTCAGTGATGTCAAAAATCTTAAGGGTTGGATTGGCAACTGGATCTTGTGTGGACATAGTTGGCCACAATTCGTAGCGCATACCTGGGTCGGCTTCATCAACTTCATAAGTTTCCAAATCGGGCCAGGTAACACCATCAGTAGAAAGTTCTACCAGGCAGTATTCATTGCCATCACTGCTGCCGTTATCCCACATGTAGTAGAAGGTTTCAAACTTCAGGGATACATGATCATAGAGGCTGCAATCAATGGACTGCACTGTTTGGAACCAGCAGTTTTCAATCCATGAGCCACCGGTTTCACCGCCAAAAAGGTCGGAGTCAACCATCATAAAACCATTTTCGGCAGTGGTAGAGGCAAGCGGGTCAATAGGAGCAGGTCCTGTAGGCATCAAACCTTCGCCACATTGAAAATTGATTCCTGTGATGTAATCGGTGTAGCCTTCATCAAAAGCATTGTAGGTATCCCATTCATTGCAATCTGAAAAATCGCTCTCCCATATGGTAACACGATCTTCGGAAAACTGAACTGAGGTAGTAGGCTCACCCCTGTGTGTCTGGCGACCCAGCGCTGAAGGTGAGTAGTTGAACTGGGCGTTCATAGAAACACCCAGCAATAGAACAAGTGCTAGCAAGTAAATTCTTCTCATGTTTGTTTGATTTAAAAATTTGAATGTATTATTTTTTGAAGCCGCCAAATGTAAAAATTTCGAACGTCTGTAAATTGGTATCTCACCAAAAGTGCTGATGGCTGAAATTCCAACGATACAAAGGCAGATTAGGCATGGCTTACAAGGGTGTGGTAAGAATCCCTACCAGCCTGACCTCTCCATTTTTTCCTGAAAACCTGAAAGGTCTGAAATAGGCTAAACCGCTTCCTTCTCGTACATCTCAATCGGTGGACATGTGCACACCAGATTTCTGTCACCAAAAGCATTGTCCACTCTTGCTACGGATGTCCAGAATTTGTTTTCGCGAAGACCTGCAACAGGGAATGCTGCTTTCTCGCGTGAGTAGCCATGATTCCATTCGTCAGCAATAAGTTCCATTGCGCTGTGCGGAGCCATCTTCAGCACATTGTCCAGTTTATCGGCAATACCTTCTTCCACTTCTGCAATTTCCTTGCGGATAGAAATCATGGCATTCACAAAGCGGTCGAGTTCAAACTTCGATTCGCTCTCGGTGGGTTCAATCATGAGTGTGCCCGCCACAGGGAATGATACGGTGGGTGCGTGAAATCCATAATCAATCAACCGTTTTGCGATGTCTTCAACTTCGATTCCTGCTTTCTTGAAATCGCGGCAATCAAGTATCATTTCGTGGGCCACCGTCCGGTTCGCTCCCTGGTAAAGCACATCATAATGTCCTGCAAGTTTTGCTTTGAGATAGTTCGCATTCAGGATAGCGTATTTGGTTGAATCCGTAACACCCTCAGCTCCCAGCATTTTTATGTAGCCATAAGAAATAAGAAGGATGAGTGCGCTGCCCCAGGGTGCCGATGACACACCGTGAATGGCTTTTTCACCACCTGTAGGGATGTTCACATTACCGGGAAGGAAGGGTACAAGATGTTTCGCCACACCAATAGGCCCCATGCCCGGGCCACCACCGCCATGAGGTATCGCGAATGTTTTATGCAAATTCAGATGACAGACGTCAGCACCAATGTTGCCAGGTGATGTCAATCCCACTTGAGCATTCATGTTCGCTCCATCCATATACACCTGTCCACCATTGTTGTGAATGATGCGTGTGATTTTCTGAATCGCTTCTTCATACACACCGTGCGTAGATGGATAGGTGACCATCAGCGCAGCGAGGTTGTCTTTGTGTTCTTCAGCCTTAGTTTTTAAATCCTTTACATCCACGTTTCCGTTTTCATCGCATTTCACCACTACCACATTTAACCCGGCCATCACTGCGCTCGCTGGATTGGTTCCATGAGCAGAGGATGGAATGAGGCAGATATTGCGGTGACCTTCACCACGACTTTCATGGTAAGCCATTATAACAAGCAATCCGGCAAGCTCCCCCTGTGCACCGGAATTAGGTTGTAGCGAAGTGCCTTTAAAGCCAGTGCATTTGCACAGGTCATCATGCAATTCTTTGATCATCTTCTGATAACCTTTTACCTGGTGCAGTGGTGCAAAAGGATGAATGTTCGCGAACTCAGGCCAAGTGATTGGAATCATCTCGCTTGTAGCGTTCAGCTTCATAGTACATGAACCTAGCGGAATCATAGCGTGTGCCAGCGAAAGGTCTTTGTTCTCCAGTTTCTTCATGTACCGAAGCATTTCGGTTTCGCTGTGGTGCATGGAGAAAACTGGATGGGTCATGTAGGATGAATTCCTTTCAAAAGAATCAATTGATGAAGATGCGGAGTTGTTCGCTGACGCAGAACTTCCTGAAATAATTTCCACGATTTCATTTACATCAGCAGCAGAAGTTGTTTCGTTTAATGCGATACCGATGTGGCCGTTCCCGAAATAACGGAAATTTATGTGTGCTTTTTCCGCACGGATGCGAAGGACATTTTCATCACTCACCTTAATTTTCAAAGTGTCGAAGAAAGTGCCGTTGAGGTTTTGAAATCCTTTTTCAGAAAGTGCAACGGCAAGAGTGCAGGTGTGATGATGAATGCGCGTTGCAATGTGTTTGATTCCCTGTGGCCCATGATATACTCCGAACATCGAGGCCATTACTGCAAGCAATGCCTGCGCAGTGCAAATGTTTGAAGTAGCTTTTTCCCTGCGGATGTGCTGTTCGCGGGTTTGCAGCGACATGCGGTAAGCTGTATTGCTATTCCTGTCCTTCGATACCCCGATAATGCGCCCTGGCATATTACGTTTGAAATCATCTTTAGCACAAAAGAATGCAGCGTGGGGTCCTCCATAACCCATCGGCACACCAAAGCGCTGTGAGTTTCCGAAACAAACATCGGCACCCCACTCGCCCGGAGGTGTGATGAGTGCAAGTGCCATCAGGTCGGTTGCACATGCAACAAAAGCACCCACTGCATGGACCTTATCTGCAAAATTCCTGAAGTCATTTATCTGGCCGCTGTTATTTGGGTATTGCACAAGCGCACCGAAATATGAATTGTCGAATGAATGTGAGTTGTAGTTGCCCACAACCAATTCCACTTTGAGGTGTTTTGCTCTTCCCTTCAGTACATCAAGCGTTTGCGGAAAAACTTCCGTGTCCACAAAAAATTTGTTCGCACCCGAAGCGTCTTTCTCCCGCGAAATGGAATGCAAAAAGAGAATCATTGCTTCGGCTGCTGCGGTGCCTTCGTCCAGAAGCGAGGCATTGGCAACAGGCAGTGCGGTGAGGTCGCTCACTATAGTCTGGAAATTCAACAATGCTTCAAGCCTGCCCTGTGCAATCTCCGCCTGATAAGGTGTGTAAGCCGTGTACCATCCCGGGTTCTCCAGCACGTTGCGCAGAATGACGGTGGGCACATGTGTGGGGTGGTAGCCCATACCGATATAACTTTTTGCCACTACATTTTTTTTCGCCAGCGACCACGCGTGTGCGAGGTAATCACTTTCACTCATTGCTGGTGCAACGCCCAGTGGCTTCTTCAGGCGAATGTGTTCAGGAATGGTTTTATCAATGAGTGCATCAATGGAGCCGGCACCAATGGTGGCCAGCATTTCATTTACATCTTCATTACGCGGGCCGATGTGCCTCGCTGCGAAACTGGTACTTGACATTTTTGTTTGAAGTTAGATGACCGGTGACCGAAGACCATTGGGCAAAAGCCTATGTCTGAAGGATGCGGACTTGTTGTGGATTTTTTTTCGGAGGCCAAACGTACATGATTTCATGAAAAGAAATTCGTGTACGTTTGGCCGCATGACCAATATCAAGGCTTCAGTAGTTTTCAGTTTTTTATTCTTCATTCTAATTTCCATTGTTGCAAATGCACAGGACAAAGTGCTGCTCATGAACGGACACGAATTCGATTGCCGCGTGGTAAACGACAGCGGAACCGTGCTCATACTGGAAGTGACTAAACGCAGCGGTAAAGTGAAGCAAAAGGAATTTCACAAGAACGATGTGTTCAGCTACACACTGCTCAACCAAAACGAAAAAATTCTCTATGCAAAGGACACCATGCTGGGAGATATTTATACCGTGAGCGAAATGCGTGTTTACATGGCGGGTGAGCGTGACGGAGGGCGGAATTTCACGGCACATCCCACCATGGTTGTTGGGTTTTTGCTTTGCGGTGCAGCTTCCTATTCAGGGGGTGATGGTGTGTTGCTAACCATTCTTCCCACGATTGCTTACACCTGCCTCCAGTTGATTCCCAAAATCAAGATTCGTGAAGCGACAATGAGCGACCCAGACTATAAGTACAACGATATTTATGCAGATGGTTACGAGCCTCCTGCCCGAAGCAGAAAACTGATGGCGGCCATGGCAGGGGGTGCAGCAGGTGCGGCCGCGGGTGTTTTGTTGTACATCGTCCTCAACTGATGCTTGGATGAACATCATCCGCTTTCTCAATCATTCCAATTTATTCGTGGCACTGGGAGCAGCATGTCTTACTGCGGAAACTTTGCTGGTAAATGATTTTTTGTTCAACCCGTTTAGTATCGCACAATCTTTCTTCCTGGTGTGGTGTGCGTACCTGTTTTTAAAGCGTGATGATGGGCATTCTCAGAAAGGGATGATTTATACTTCTGTAACAGGACTCTTGTTGACAGGATATTTCACATCGCATTGGCTGTTGATAATTCCCCTTGTGCTGGTAGCGTTTTACAAAACAGAATGGATGAAAGAAGCGGGTGTTAATTTGAAATTTTCGCTGCGTTCCATCGGTTGGTTAAAACCAATGGTGATTGCCTCGTGCTGGTGTCTTGTCACCACCTTGATTCCAATGATAAACTCCTCCGCTGAACTGGAAAAAAACGAAATTCTCTTCTCTCTTCAGAATTTTATTTTCATCCTTTCGCTTGCATTAGCAGGCGATATCCGTGATGAAAAACTAGATCGCGATGCGATCAAAACACTGCCCGGAATTTTTCGTCCAGGAAAACTTTTAATACCTGTCGTTCTTCTGGTAGTCCTTTCCGTTTTTATTCTTTTCCTTTCAATTGGAACTGCGGTAACAGTTCCCATTTGCATTGTACTCATTTCTATCTTGGCAATTGTGATGATAAGGTTGACCAATTGGAACTGGCACTTTCAAACTTTTATTCTCGATGCATTGCTGCCCATTCGTTTGATCATTTTTCTTTTGATCATGAAATAAAAGAGTGAGCGATTTAGTTCATCCGGCATTTCATGTGCTAATGAAGTTCGCGTTACTCGCCATCATTCTCATGTTGATTTCCCTTCGAATTCATGCACAATCAAATTCCGTCAAAGTTCATTTTCAATATGGTTCAAAACCGAAACGAGAATTCAGGGAATCGGAATCAAAATGGTTTGGTGGAATTCATGGGGGGCATGTAACGATTGAAATGAATGGATATCTAAGCGGGTTTATTCCTTCCGGTGATTTTCATGTTATAGGACGGAGAAAAAGTCTGCACTCTATGTTCACGTATCAATCTGCCGAATCTTGGGCGCTTGACACTTCCGGTGAACAATACCTGACTATCGAAATGGCATTGGGTGAAAACGAGTTCAGGAAGCTCGACTCACTTCGTCAAGCTTGGATTTTACATCCACCTTTTGATTACGCCTTCTTGGGGATGCGATACGCGGCTGCCACTTATGAACTGTTGAGTAAAACTGGGGTTGTGAAAAGGAAAGCGCGTCTCACCAATGTTCTTGCACACTTCTACCCAAAACCCTTGCGCAAAAAACTTTTGAAGCGCACACTGAAAGAACTTCAATGGAGTTTCGAATTTCAGCCGGGACGCACCACACGCAAGTGGGAAAGCGATGGCAGAGTGTGGAAAAAACGCAGATTTGTCCAATTTGCATAGCCGTTGAAAAGTTGTGTATGAACAACATACAGACTTCATACAAGGTTTACCCACACTTCTATTTTTGTCCGCATTCATTATTAAACTCTTCAACCATTGGAAATTCCAAAAGGGCGATTGATCGCCATCGGGGGGGCGGAAGACAAGGGCACCGAGAATGAGGGCCATTACGCGCAGCACACCAATCTTCATTTTTTTGAACTGGGTATCCTCACCCGCGTGGTGCAGGAAATGGGCGGCATCGCATCGCGCATCGAGGTCATTACCACCGCAAGCAGCATCCCTCGCGAAGTGGCAGACAATTACCTGAATGCCTTTGCCAGAATTGGTGACAACAATGTGGGTGTGATGAACATCCGCAACAGGGATGATGCTCGCCAACCCGAATTTCTTGAACGAATAAAAAAGGCCGATGGAGTGATGTTCAGTGGTGGCGACCAGTTGAGGCTCACCACCATTTTTGGCGGAACGGAATTTCTTGAAATTCTTCAAAACCGCTACAGGTACGAAGGTTTGGTGGTGGCCGGAACCAGTGCCGGTGCCATGGCCATGAGCAATACTATGATTTACCAGGGCAAAAGCGACCTTGCACATTTGAAAGGTGAAGTGAAACTTACTTCGGGGCTTGCTTTCATGCCCGATGTGATTATTGATTCGCACTTCGACAAGCGCGGAAGATTTAACCGCCTCGCACAAGCAGTAGCGAGCAATCCATCTTGTATCGGTATTGGCTTGGGAGAAGACACTGGCGTAATTGTCACCAATTCAAATCATCTTGAAGTTATAGGAAGTGGGGCATTGGTGATTGTGGATGGCAAGGACATCCGTCATTCTAACATCACAGAGGTGGGAATAGGCACCCCCATTTCAATTGAAAACCTGCGCGTAAACATTCTTGTTCATGGCAATTCGTATTTCCTGAAAGAACGACATTTTGTGCCGGGCGTGGGAGTGGAAAGCGAAGTGGAATGAATTTCCAGCACCAAAAAATGAGCGCTTGAAAAACAACTACCTCATTCCCTCATCAACTCTGCTCCGTCCAACACCTTGAAATTTTCATCCATCAAAAGCGTGGTACTTTCTGTAGCATTGTTCGCTGAGCCATCAATGGTCTTGTTGAGGAAAAACATTGCACGATAGAATTTTTTCTCTTCACCTTTTGCAGAAGCGAGTCGTTGCCTGATAGTTTCAAGGCGTTTAGACATCATGTTTACAGAATCGCCATAAGCAGTCATTTCTGATCTCAGTTGATCCACGTTCACTTCGCCAGTGGTGTACCGCGAGTCGTTACTTTCTTCCTGTACTTCAATCTTCAGTTCGGCATCCTCCACTTGTTTTCCCTTTATTTCCCTCATCTTGGCGTACCTGTTAAAGTTGAATTCGGTGAAACTGAGTCTTGCGCTGTCAACAACACTTGCTCCTACTTTGATCAATTCGAGTTCGGCAACTTCGTAAATGGGAATTGCTTCCTCCTTCTTTGCAGCATTGCCTTCGTAATAATTCACGATGCTCTCTATAGCCTTTGGGTGGTTGTCTGTGCAGGCTTGAATAAGAAGACACGAGTACATAATCAGGAAGAAATAAAATTTTTTCATTGCGAAATTATTTTGATGTTCCAAAACTATAGCCTCACAATAAAAACGCTTGCATCAGGTTTCCACCCGTTTTAAAACCCAACCAATGAAAGCACATTATTTAGTTACCTGCACTGTTGAACTTATGGTGCAAAGCGGGTGTTCGCAAAATGCGGATTCACAAACTGAAACTGGAAAAATCATCGTTGCCCTATCGGAAAATCCGCTTGAAGTGTTCCTCACTTTGCCAACTGCGACTTACGATAAAACCAATGCAGCAATCCATCTCAAGAGGGATGAACTTCGTTCGCGTTATGAATCTGCAAACAGTGATTCAACACGAAACTCGATACTCGATGAAGCAGGAAATGAATTTACGGCAGCGTTGGTTTTCCAACTCATGCCTTATTGGTACGGCACCACCTGGGCCTTTGAAGGACATACCGATATACCTGGCCAGGGAGAGGTGGCCTGCGGTTATCTGGTTTCAACAACATGGAAACATGCGGGCATGAATATGAACCGTTACAAATTCGCTCAGCAGGCTTCTTATGTTGGTTCCAAAACGTTGGCTAATGGCAACAAGCCCGAAAAACTTTCCGGCAAAACACCCGCAGAAGTGGAAGCATGGTTTGTCGCAAACAAGCGGGATGGACTTTACTCTGTGGGTTTGGATTATCACACTGGTTTTGTTTACCTGAAGGACAAGGCACTTTACTTCATTCATTCCTCGTTTGCCGCACCAGTGGCGGTGACGGTCGAGCGTGTAACTGACTCACCAGTCTTTGGTAGTTCTGCCCATTACTTCGTTGACCTCACCCGCAATCGTGAATTGATGAAGAAATGGATTCTCGGGTTGGAGTTGATCATCATCAAATAGCAGTGAGCAATGAGCAAGGCGAATCAAATGCCAGTTGCCTGTTGCTTATTACGGGTTGACGCAGACTGCCAACGCCACACCCCACGGCTTGAGTGGCTCGTATATATTCGCGCCTCAAAAAAAATCTAACTCCCAATAAAATCAAAGCATAATGGCAAACCAATATCAGGCTGAGATTGACGCTTTCATGGCCGACATCAGGGCAAAAAATCCAAATGAACCCGAGTTCCTGCAGGCGGTGCTCGAAGTGGCTGAAGCAGTTATTCCATACACTGAAGAAAATCCGAAATACAAAACTGCAAAAATTCTGCAACGCATTGCAGAGCCTGAACGCACACTCATTTTCCGTGTTCCGTGGACCGATGATAAAGGAGAGGTACAGGTGAACCGGGGTTATCGCGTGGAGTTCAATTCCGCAATAGGGCCTTACAAAGGCGGGCTTCGTTTTCACCCCACAGTAAATCTTTCGGTGTTAAAATTTTTGGGCTTCGAACAGATCTTTAAAAACTCGCTCACCACTCTACCCATGGGCGGAGGAAAAGGCGGCAGTGATTTCGACCCGAAAGGAAAAAGCGACCGCGAAGTGATGGCATTCTGCCAGAGTTTTATGACCGAACTCGCACGGCACATTGGTGCGGATACTGACGTACCAGCCGGTGACATTGGAGTGGGAGGACGCGAAATAGGTTTCCTCTTTGGCCAGTACAAAAGGTTGAGAAATGAATTTACCGGAGTGCTCACAGGCAAGGGCCGTAACTGGGGAGGTTCGCTCATTCGCCCGGAAGCGACAGGATACGGCACTGTGTATTTCGCGCAACAAATGCTTGCCGTAAAAGGGATGGACTTCATAGGCAAAACCATTGTTGTTTCTGGCTCAGGAAACGTGGCACAATACGCAATAGAAAAGGCAACACAACTTGGAGCTAAAGTGGTGACAGCCTCTGATAGTGACGGATATGTTTACGATAAAGACGGAATCAATGCCGAGAAACTTGCATTTCTCATGGAACTGAAAAATGTAAAGCGCGGACGCATTAGAGAGTATGCTGATAAATATGACTGCGACTACGTTGCAGGAAAAACTCCGTGGGGCGTAAAATGCGATATCGCACTGCCGTGTGCTACCCAAAACGAACTGAATGGCGATGATGCAAAAATGCTGATTGATAACGGTGTCATCTGTGTGGCTGAAGGTGCAAACATGCCATCAACTCCTGCGGCAGTGGAAGCATTCCTGCATCCCAAAGTTCTATTTGCACCTGGCAAAGCATCTAACGCAGGTGGTGTTGCAACAAGCGGATTGGAGATGTCGCAAAACTCGCTTCGCCTGTCATGGACGCGCGAAGAAGTGGATGCAAAACTTCATGGCATAATGAAAAGCATACACGCTTCCTGTGTTCAATACGGACAAGAAGGCGACTTCGTGAACTACGTGAAAGGAGCAAACATTGCAGGCTTTGTGAAGGTGGCTGATGCTATGTTGGATCAAGGGGTGGTGTAGAGACTGAGTACAGAAGAGGAAAAATACAAACCCACTTTGCAGGCATGCAGGGTGGGTTTTTTGTTTTCGATGTAGGTTAGCTTTGTCTCATGTCAATTCTGAAAATTCCAATTCGATATGAAGGCGCCTTTGGCGAAGAAACTTTACTGAGCTTGTTCGACAGTGGTTCTTCCTATTCGCTTATGCATAGGATGCCTGCTGAAAAGCTGGAAACCCTTGGCGTTCTGAGAAAACCTCTTGAATTGTCTATGGCTTCTGAGAACAGTTACCTGAAAGTGAACAACTGGGTGCGGCTCGATTTCTACTACAACGACATCAGGATGTCTGATGAGTTTTTAGTGGTATCCAATCTTTCTGAGGATGTAATTATTGGAACGAACACCCTTCAGAAATGGCGCATCAAAGTCGACTTGAACATGACACGGTGATTGTGGACCCTAAAGTGGCGAAGGCCATTTTGAAGAATCATAAGTAACATGATTTCAAAGTTCAAAGAATTCCCTTTGGACTTTGAAAGTGCGGATAATTGATAAACCCACTTTGCAAGGATGCAGAGTGGGTTTTTTATTTGTTGCAAGGACTATAGTATTCTACATGAATGCCTTCACGGTTCGCATAGCATTCATTGCAATATGTTTTTTCATCGCAACCACAAACGCCAGGACAATCGTCAAGGCAAATACCTGAATGTTCATTTTTCATTCTTTGATCATAACAATCAGGCTTATCGCAAGACGTTATTGTAAAAATGGCACAGAATCCAAATACCCAGTAAGTGTGGTTTATAAAGCGATTTATTTTAATCGTCAGACATTAAGACATCTTGATTTACTGAATTGCTGCCTCTTGCTATTCACTTACTTACTTCGGGTTGGCAGCATCATCGGAAACCCTTTGTAAAGCGCATTATGCAAAATAGTTAGATGATCCTCCTCCGGCATCGGAATAAAATTCACATTCCAATTATTTGCTTTTGATTGCTTTAGAATCTCTGCAAGTTTTATCGCTTCTGCTTCCATCTGGTCATCTTCATTTCCAACAGTGATGAAAATGTTTCTTTCCTCCACAGATTGTTTTGCAAGCAATTCATTGCATTGTTTCAACAGCGACTCATCGTCCCACCAAAGGCTTGGACTTACAATGATGTAGTGGGTGAAGAGTTGCGATTTCTTCAGCAGAATTTCTGCTGCAAGCAAACCTCCGAGCGATTGACCAACTATGGTTTTACTTTCATTCACCTTGTATGTTTTCTCTATGAATGGTTGCAATTCCTTCTCAATGAAAGAAATGAAATTTTCGGAACCGCCAGTAGTAGGATAATCTTTTTTGTCCTGCGCATTATTGGTTGGAAAAGTGAAGTCGCGTTTGCGATCCACATTGGCAATACCCACCACAATAGAAGGAAGGATTTTTCCAATCATGGTCTGAAACTGTACCACACCAACAGTATGCACGAAATCTTCATTGGCTGATCCGTCAAACAAATAGATTACGGGATATGTGTATGAAGAATCAGGAGAATATCCATCGGGGAAGTAGATATTGAGTGTACGGGTTTCGGAGAGTATTGCGGATTCGAGGTGTTGTATTTGCGCAAGTACGAATGGTTTGACTGTTTTAGGTTGTGTTTCTATTTGTGCCTCTGTGCAGCTGAAAACCATCAGCAAAAGGTATATAAGCGTTGGAATTTTCATGTGTACAAATATGCATACCATCCTATGCAAGCATTGGTCACAGTTGAACTGCGTTGCTTCATGAGAAATTCCATCGGTTCTATGTTGGAACCGGCATTCTTTGTTGGATCCAAAGCGATTGGAATTCTGGGATGACCTCGTACAATAATCTTCTTAACTCCGTGATTGAAAGAGTTGCATTGCGTTGCCATTTCCACCCTTTCAAAACCATCTTTTGAGCGAATACCTAGATGAAGGTATTGCTTGCTCATCCCGGTAATTTTCTATTTGCGGCCTCATTCACGGTTACTCCTAAAAACAGATTTGAGCGTATGATTTTCACATCCCTTCAGAAACAGATGGCATGCACAGCCTTTATCACGATGTCATTTACCACGTTAGCACAACAGGAAATTGATACTACTCACACGCACCAACTTTCGGAAATCCAGGTTGCCGCGGATGGGCAAAAACCCGCTATCGGTAGGATGGAAGCCATTGAAGGCACCATCATTACTTCAGGAAAAAAGAATGAAGTGATTCGACTTTCTTCCATGAATGCCGATTTATCTTCCAACAATGCACGGCAGATTTTTGGGCGCGTGCCGGGCATCACAATTTGGGAAAACGATGGCAGCGGAATACAGTCGGGGGTGGCCGCACGCGGCCTGAGTCCCAATCGGTCGTGGGAGTTTAATGTACGTCAAAATGGTTGCGATATTTCTCCCGATGTATTCGGATATCCTGAAGCGTATTACACACCACCGTCAGAGGCGCTGGAAAAAATTGAAGTCATTCGTGGTGCAGCTTCATTGCAGTTTGGGCCGCAGTTTGGCGGATTGCTGAATTATGTCATAAAGAAAGGAGTAGCGGACCAAACTATTGTGGTTGAATCCAACCAAACTATGGGTAGCTATGGATTGTTCAACTCATTCAATGCAGTTGGCGGCACAAAAGGAAAGCTGAATTACTACGCATTTTTTCATCACCGCAACGCTGAGGGCTGGAGGGAGAACAGCCGATACTTTACCAACACGGGATATATCTCGCTGGATTACAAACCAGGCGAGAAAATGAAGGTAGGCTTTTCATTCACGCGCAACTATTATGTGAGCCAGCAACCAGGCGGGCTTACTGATGAAATGTTTGAAGCCGATCCACAGCAGAGTGTTCGCGAGCGCAACTGGTTCAGTGCGCCCTGGAATGCGGCAACACTTTCATTCGATTATGAAATTGCTGACCGGACTCGCATCAGCGCAAAAGCGTTTGGCAATCTCAGCGAGCGAAACAGTGTCGGCTACCTGAAAGCAATAAACGTGGCCGACTCATTTAATGTTGACTTGGGAAGTTTAAATCCGCGACAGTTGGATCGTGATGAATACCAAAGCATCGGTGCGGAAGTGAGATACCTGCAAGAATATTCCTTCATCAGTGAATTGAGTGCCTTGAGTTTGGGCGTGCGCGTTTACCGGTGCAACACCAGACGCAACCAGCAGGGAACAGGAACAACAGGAAACGATTTCAATCTTGAACTCACTTCAAAGCAATACGGCAAGTCGTTGGAATATGAAACATTCAATTATTCATTCTTTGCTGAGAACTTGTTTCAGTTGACGAAGAAAATCAGTGTTACACCCGGCATCCGTTACGAAACTATTCAAAGCACTTCAGGCGGTTACATCAACGTTGCAGACGGGCAACTTGACACATCAGCTATGGAGCGCAATGTTTTGCTTGCCGGAACTGGTGCACAATTAAACTTTTCTGAAACCACTAACTTTTATGCAAACGCCAGTCAGGCCTATCGCCCTGTCACTTATTCCGAACTTACACCATCTGCAACAACAGATGTTATTGATCCTGATCTGAAAGATGCCACAGGCTACAACGCTGACGCAGGATTCCGTGGTGCAATCAGTACTTTCCTGCACTTCGATGTGGGAGCATTTTATCTGCACTACAACAACCGCATAGGAACTATCTTGAAAGACGGTGTGAACTTCCGCACCAACATTGGCACCAGCGTGAGTAAAGGAATAGAAGCCTATGTGGATATTGATCCGTTGCGCGCATTGTGTTCCGGGACACCATGTGGTTCACTCAGTTTGTTTGCTTCATTGTCCTTCATTGATGCCAGGTACACTCGATGGAATAATCCCGGAATTGTTGATGATCCTGCCAAAGCCATTGCGGGCAAGCGTGTTGAAAGCGCCCCAAGGTTCATTCATCGTTTTGGCGCAACCTATGCTTTGAAAAAATTTTCTGCAACCTTTCAATTCAACAAAGTGGGCGATGCGTTTAGCGATGCCGCCAATACAATTGAAGCAACTTCCAACGGGCAAGCGGGACTGATTTCGGCATACACCGCAATGGATTTCGCAGCAGCTTATTCATTCTCCCAAGTTTATTCTGTAAAAGCAGGAGTAAATAACCTTGGCGATGAAAGATATTTCACTCGAAGGGCAGGTGGCTATCCTGGGCCTGGCCTCTTGCCTGCGAACGGGAGAACGTGGTTTATGTCTTTTAGTATGAAAATTTGATCAGGAGCACGAAGAGTTTATAAGCCCGGTTGATCTTTGCTCCTCATGCAGGATCACATCATCATAGTTGCTGGAGGGATTGGTTCACGAATGAACAATGCCGTTCCCAAACAGTTTATTCAATTGGCTGGCAAACCCATCGTGGTTTACACGATAGAAAAATTCCACCGCTTCAATCCAAAGATCAACATCATTCTTGTGTTGCATCCTGAGTATTTGGATTTCTGGGCCGGTCTGGGTAGAACATTTTTATTCAACATTCCTCACTCAGTCATTACTGGGGGCGAAGAGCGATTTCATTCTGTCCGCAACGCGGTGATGAGTATTAAAGATGAAACAGGTATCGTTGGTATTCATGATGCCGTGCGGCCGTTCGTGAGTATGAAAACACTTGAAACTTGCTATGCAACAGCTCGCGCTCATTGCAATGCAGTGCCGGTGATTACAATGGATGAATCGTTGCGAAGGGTTGAAAAGGATTCAAGCGAACCTGTAGACAGAAACGTATTTAGGATTGTGCAGACTCCACAATGTTTTGAACTTTCACTTCTCAGAAAAGCTTACCAACAGGAATACCAATCCGGTTTTACAGACGATGCATCGGTTGTGGAATCACTGGGCGAACAGCTTCGCCTTGTGCATGGCAACCGCGAAAATTTCAAGATTACACATCCGGAGGATTTGAGAATGGCAGAGGCTTTGCTTTCACTCTAAATAATGAACATGACAAAAATTATTTCCATCCTCATTGCAGTTATTCTGATTGCATCTAATTCACTTATTGCACAGAAACACCACAGGAGGGATCACAAGCACCAGCGTAAAACCGAAAAAGAATTGGCGGAAGCAAAGAGCGAAGGAAAAATCAGCGCAGAGGAAAATGCCGAAATCAACAAGAAGCTGGAAAAACTTGATAAGCGCGAACACAAAGCCCATCGCGATGGAAGAATACGAGATGGTGAAGACCGCAAAATTCACAGGGCACATCGCCAATTAAAGCGCGAGGTTCGCAAGTCAAAGAAGAATTCTTAACGAAACTGGTCGGGCACATCGGTCCTCGAAACTTCATCAGCCTGATGCTCATCAATTCCGAGGTAAGCATTTTTATACCAGCCCCATCGGCTGTTTCTTACAAAAACATAAATCAGCATGGCACATGTGATAAACGACATCAGATATGCGGGCACGGTTGAAGCTGTGCTGTCTTCCGGTGTTTCCAGTTGGCCTCCCCAAATATGAAATAGAAGAATGGCAAGACAGTTATTAAAGAGGTGTGCCAATATGCTTGTCCATAAACTACCAGTCCAGATTACCAAATAACCCAGCAAACCGCCCAGCAACATACGTGGAAGAAATCCGTACATCTGAAAATGAATAAGGCTGAAGAAAAATGCGGTGACCCAAATGGCGACATGAATATTTTTTGTGGCTTTCGCAACCAGAGGCTGCATGGCACCTCGGAAAATCAATTCTTCACAAAAGGCAGGAATAATTCCCACGGCAAGTATGGTAGTGAGGAGCTGCCATGTGGATTCGGTGGTGAGCATTCTGGTGGTGAGTAGTTCGGCACTATCCTCTGCTGGTTTAAAAATCGCTTCAAGCGAACTGCCTTCCGGAATCAGGAAATGGTTGAGTTGGTAAGACAGATCAATGGGTGCACTTGCGCTCATGACAATGAACGGAACCATGATCACCATCCAACCGGTATCGTTGAACATAAAACCATTCACACTTTTCTTTCCAACCAGGTAAACCAGAAAAAGAGGTGGGAGGGCAAACATGAAGATCTGCGAAATGTTGTTTAGCCATTTCACCACTTCAATAGTTCCCGGCTCGGAAACATTCATCAACCAATTTTGTATTTCATCAAATGGCACATCGTATTTCGAGGAAATGAAAAGGAGCATGATCCCAGAACCTATGAGGCCAAGCACAAAAGCAAAAACCAGAAGCAAAAGAATTTTAAGTGCCGGGTGAATTGATTCAAGAAGTTTCATAAAGGCAGGTGGTCGGCTGGCTTGGGGTAGTTGGCACCTTCATGTCCTTGTGCGGAAAGGAAGGTCTGCGCGAGGTTTACCTTTGCGTCCGTGGTAAAAATAGCCGACATAGAGTTGCCTGATTTTCCCTTGCTGCTTGCTCCAATGGAAGACGTAAGCGATCCGCCCTTCCGCATGGTGTGCAAGGAACACGGTGCTGATCTGATGTACACGGAATTTATTTCGAGTGAGGGATTGATTCGGGATGCCGCCAAAAGCCTGATGAAACTCGACATATTTGAATACGAGCGGCCTATTGGAGTACAGATTTTCGGCAGTGATATTGACACAATGGTGGGTTGTGCAGAAATAATAGAGCGCACAAATCCTGACCTTCTTGATATCAATTATGGATGCCCGGTAATGAAAGTTACGTGCAAAGGCGCAGGCGCTGGCATCCTGAAAGACCTGCCGAAAATGGTGAGCATGACCTCGGCAATTGTCAAAGCCACAAAACTTCCTGTCACAGTAAAAACAAGGCTGGGGTGGGACGATGCGAGCAAGAATGTGGTGGAAGTTGCAGAACGTTTACAGGACATCGGCATCAAGGCGCTCACCATTCACGGACGGACACGAGTGCAGATGTACAAGGGCGAAGCCGACTGGACACTCATCGCCAAGATAAAAGAAAATCAGAGAATGACCATTCCTGTTTTTGGCAATGGTGATATAACTACTCCTGAAAAAGCACTTGAATACAAAAACCGCTATGGAGTGGACGGTATTATGGTTGGTCGCGCAAGCATTGGCTATCCGTTCATCTTTCGCGAGATAAAACACTTTTTGAAAACGGGAGAACATCTTCCTCCACCCACCTTAGCAGAACGTGCCGAGGCTTGTCGTAAACACTTCGAGTTTTCACTGAAATGGAAAGGCGAGAAGTTGGGTGTGCTCGAAATGCGCAGGCATTACACGAATTATTTCAAAGGCCTTCCACACTTTAAGGAAGATCGTATGGAATTGGTGACCACCATGGAACCGGAAATTATCCGCCAAAAACTAGATCACATTCCTAAGAAATACGAAGGGCTTGAGTTGATGAATTAGGCCGCACACAATCCGAATCGTGTGGTAGATTTATAGAAATTCTGACAACAGAAAAATTTTGAATTGAATTTGATGTTCAACCAATGATGAAAAAACTGCTTCCTCTTTTTCTCTTTGCTATGTTCATCGGTTGCAAACCCGACCATGATCAGGTTCCTTATGTGCCGGTGGACATCTGGATTGACATCAACTTGCCGCAATACCAGCAATATCTTTTTCCTGTAGGCGGATGGATTTACATCACGGGAGGTTCACGCGGAATTATTGTTTACCACAAATCCATTGATGAGTTTGTGGCTTTCGAACGACACGCACCATTCAATGTGGACCAATACTGCCAGGTGGTGGTGAACGATGACAATGTGATAATCGAAGACCCGTGCAGTAATTCTCAATGGGTGATTACGGACGGCTCACTGGTGCGCGGCCCGGCAGCAAAATCATTGCTGGAGTACGATGTGGCGTACAATAATCCGAACATTCATATTTTCAATTAGAAATCAGTTTAGAAAATTCATTGCAAACCATTCCTTTTGAGAGTTGGCCTTGAATTCATTCTTGACTTTCGAATCTAGTTTTCGCTGAGCATGGCCTATGGAAGATGAAATCATTTTGTGTTCAAGATATTCATCTTCGTTCATCCCCGTTTTTTTCATCAGGGGAATAATGTTTTCATTACCGAATTGCACGAGCAACGGTTCCTCCAAAGAATTCAACACGACAATTTCTTTCGCCTTCCAGTTGCGCAACATTTCTTCTTCTATTGAAAGAAGCGGATAGTGCTCAAGCAAAATGAGTCGCTTACTCTCCACCTGCGGAGTGCGTATTTCTTTCACAAGTTTCACATCCAGTTGCTTTTCCGATTCAGCGAAAAACTGCTCATACTCTTGTGCAGTGTTTTCAAACCACGCAACAACAATTGCATCAGGCATTTCATCACGCAGTATTAAACAACACTTCCACTTTGCCTCGCTGGTCATCCAAACCAAATTGCGAATTGTTGGTAATGATTTTTTTGAGAACAGGTTGAACATACTTGGCCGGATAAAGTCAATTGAAAATTTTATTCGCGTGAAGTGTTACGTCCTGGATGCGCGTCACTATTTGATGTTTCGAAAGTAGTTTGAACATGTTGGGAGGATCCATGTTTTCGTCAATATCATCGAAGTAACAGATGGCACGCAAAGCAATCAGCGGATTTACGTCTGGATATTTTTTTTCGAAAAACCCAAGCATCTGGTTCACTGAAAAATGTTCGAGCAGGAGTAGAGGTCAATAAAATCTTTCAGCCGTTTGCCGTTGTGCCAAATCACCTGGGGTTTCATTGCAGCAATGTCTTCAATGGAAAGAAAACGGATTCCTTCTTCAGTGATTGGAGGTTTCAAATAAGCGTAGTCGTGACGCACAATGTCAACCTTCACATCATCAACCCTGCATAGGAGGGTACTCCTCCTGGAAAGAGTTACTACAATTTTCAGGCTGTGTGCCAATGATTCAAACAACTCTTCAGCATGAAATTCAATTCGCGTGAACAAGTCAATGTCTATTGAATTTCTGTGACCAAGTTGCAGCGCAAGTGCAGTTCCAACAACAAGATGAAATTCGCGCAACTCAGGCATCTCTTGCAGTTTCTGAATCAACCCAAAGGTTTTTCGGGCAATGATCTCTGGATTTTTATGCAGCACTTAGTATGTCGGAGTTTAGAAAGAACTTCGCAAAATTCTTTTCCCGTTTTTGCAATTGTGCGGACCATTCAATGGTTTCAAGTATTTGTTCCCTTGAATAGAATTGAACCATTTCTTTCCACTCTTCAATTGTTCCTCTTTCGAGCACACGCTCGATCACAATCTTGTAAGACTTCTTCCAGTTGAAAGTTTCGAGATCGTACTCCTAAAGGAGATGAGAGCCAATTTTTGGTTTGTCAATCATTCTGATGAATTATTTATTGCCTAAAAATAGATCATAATTCCACAGATTCATTCTTGCGATGCAAATTTTTCCACAATAAAAAAGGGGGAATTCTCCCCCTTCAATACTTCTCGATTTCAATACTAGTACCGGTAAGTCTCGCCCTTGTATGGTCCGTTTACACTCACTCCAATGTAAGAAGCTTGCTTCTCACTGAGCTCGTCTAGCTCCACACCGATTTTGGCTAGGTGAAGTCGCGCCACTTTTTCATCCAGGTGTTTTGGAAGCACATACACTTTGTTTTCGTATTGGGTGCCGTTGGTCCAAAGTTCAATTTGTGCAAGCGTCTGGTTTGAGAATGAGTTGCTCATCACAAATGATGGATGACCCATGGCACAACCAAGATTCACCAAGCGCCCTTCAGCAAGCAGAAGAATGTCTTTACCATCAATATTGTACATATCAACTTGTGGCTTAATGATGTCCTTGGTATGACCGTAATTCTTGTCGAGCCACGACACATCAATTTCATTGTCGAAGTGACCGATGTTGCACACAATCACTTTATCCTTCATCGCCCTGAAATGGCGTTCAGAAATGATGTCGCAGTTGCCGGTTGCAGTCACAACGATGTCCGCAATCTTCACCGACTCTTCCATTTTCCTTACCTCGAAACCTTCCATGGCGGCCTGCAATGCGCAGATAGGATCAATCTCTGTAACAATCACTCGTGCACCTGCCGCGCGAAGTGATTGTGCACTTCCTTTTCCAACATCACCGTAGCCAGCTACAACAGCAATTTTTCCTGCCATCATGATATCCGTTGCCCTGCGAATCGCATCCACCAGTGATTCCCGACAACCGTACTTGTTATCGAATTTGCTTTTCGTAACAGAGTCATTCACGTTGATGGCAGGCATCGTAAGTGTTCCGTTTTTCTCGCGCTCGTAAAGGCGAAGAACACCGGTGGTCGTTTCTTCGGTAATGCCTTTAATGTTTTGTGCCAGTTCGGGATATTTATCGAGAACAAGATTGGTGAGGTCGCCACCATCATCCAAAATCATGTTCAGCGGCTGGTCATCTTTAAATGCAAAAAGAGTTTGTTCGATGCACCAATCGTATTCTTCAATGGTTTCCTCTTTCCACGCAAAAACCGGGAATCCGGCAGCAGCGATTGCAGCGGCAGCATGATCTTGTGTAGAAAAGATATTGCACGAACTCCATGAAACTTCAGCACCGAGGTCGCGCAGGGTTTCAATCAACACTGCTGTTTGAATGGTCATGTGCAGGCAGCCCGCAATGCGAGTCCCCTTCAACGGTTGCGTTTTTTCATACTCCTTGCGAATGGCCATCAGGCCGGGCATTTCGGCCTCAGCAAGTCGGATTTCTTTGCGACCCCATGGGGCAAGGGTCATGTCTTTTACTTTGTAGTTCAACTTCTTCTCGGTTGGTGTAGTAGTACTCATTGTTTATGTATGGAAATTTATTTTCGTTTAGAAAAGCGGGCAAAGATACCAGTGCTACTTTGCCCCGCCAAACATGCATATTCGCCTTGATATGGCTCAACTTTTTCATGAAACTACCGGCAAGTCCGGGACCATCTACTTCTGCCGGTTTGAGGATTCAACGGACGATCTCGTTGCGCAAGCAAAATCAAATGGGATTGCGGTGATGTTCCCTCCGGAAATACATCACGAAAAAAGAAAAAGAGAATGGCTTGTGCTGAAAATGCTTTTAATGGAAGCAAGAATTGAAAGCGTTTTTTACCATGAAAATGGCAAGCCTTATCTGAACGATGGCAGGTACATTTCCATTTCTCATGGTGAATCGTTAGCCGGAATTCTTGTAAGTGATAACAACGTTGGTCTCGACATCCAGAAGCCGGATGAAAAACTGAAACACATCAAACACAAATTCTGCAACGAAGTGGAAATGAAATGGTGCATTGAGGATAAGGACGAACTTGAAAAGCTTGCCATCCTGTGGACTAGCAAAGAAGCAGTGTTCAAGTATTTTGGTGAGCAAGTTCACTTCGCACTTGACATCACGGTGGATTCATTCAGCCTTGAACAGGCTGAAATATTTGCATCCTACAAAGGTGTTCATGGGAAAAGGAAATTCCCTTTACATCACGGACAAATTGCGGACTATCATTATGTGTTCACAACTGATTGGCGCAACAATGACGTCATCACGCAAGTCTTTATATAACCAACTTATCATTGCTTTATGAAAACATTTCTACTTGTAGTTCTCACGTTGTTTATCACGCTCACGTCAATCTCACAACTTGAAGTGAAATTAGGCAACGCGCCTGTGTACATCAAACATGGATCGCAGCCCAATGCGCAACCAAAAGAAAACACAATCTGGTCAGAAGATTTTGCAAACGGAATTCCTGCGGACTGGACCAATACTGAAAGCGGTGGCGTGGCTTATTGGGAATATCGTGGGCCGGATACTGACCCTGACATTGATACCGGAGCGCGCGGTTCATGTTTTCCTGATGGACTAACAGGAGAACCGGTTGAGAGTGTAACGTGGGCCAATGGTTTTGTGATTTTCGACAGCAATTGGTGGGATGATCCTAATGGGCCTTGCGGGAACCTTGGTTCAGGTCCTGCGCCTGCACCACACGTTGCAGTGCTTGAATCTCCTTCATTCGACCTGTCGGTTTTTCCTCGCATTGGAATTTCTTTTACACAACACATCAAAAATAATCTGGCCGAACAGAGTGTGGAAATATCGTTGAACGATGGGCCGTGGCAGGAAGTTTTTCAGAACAACATCATTATTAACCAGGAAACGGAAGACGCCCAAATCATCCGCATCAACATCACCGATGAAGCTGCCGGACAAGCTGATGTGCGTTTTCGTTTTGTTTTTACCGGCACTTATTACTACTGGATGCTGGATGATATTCAGTTGCTCGAACTCGATGAAAACAATTTGCACTTCAACTCAACAACCTACGGTGATTTCGATTTTTATGCCCCCGAACATCCCACCGGATTCGAGGACATGGAGTATGGACAATACCCAAATGAGCTTGCCCCGGTATTGCGGTTCAGTTGCATGGCAGAGAACTATGGAGCGGAAGTACAAACGGAAGTGGGATTAAACATCAAGGTGGTGCAGGATGCCGGAGGTAATGTGATTCACAACGGAACTTCTACAGAGACATTCAACCTACAGCCTGGTGGCGAAGCCGAATTGCGCGCTGGAGAATTTCAAATGCCTGGCACACAAGGATGGTATAGCATACCATACCAAACCTTCCAGAACGAGGAAGAAAACACTCCCGCAGATAACCGGGACACGCTGCACTTCGCAATCACCGATGCGACTTATGCTCGAGACAAAGGTCCTGTTGCCGGTGTGTTTGTTCCGGCTGAAGAATTTAGCGACACACAATACGAAATTGGAAACGTGTACCTTATTACCAATAATGGAATTAACGCGCATTCTGTTTCCGCAGCAGTAACTATTGGCAGCTCCGTGGGTTCAGAAATCTACGCAGCTATTTACGAGTTTGGAGTGGAAACCACCATCAATGCAACATTGCTTGCGACCACAGAACATATTCTACTTACTGCTGAAATGCTCAATGATATTGGCGAAGCCAACCTCGTTCATCTGTACTTCGATTCTCCGGTCGCTCTCGAAGATGGACATGCCTATTTGGTGGTGGCTGGCAGTGATGCCGGCCCCTCGGCAGCATTGTTTGGATCGAACGGCAAAGCGGAAGATTTCACATCATGGATAAGATTTTTTCCAACCGATTGGTTCTATCTTTTAGAAACCGCCATCGTGAGATTGAACATAGGGCCTGTCGTTGGTGTTGAAGAATTTCAGATTTCAGATTTCGGATTTCAAATTTGGCCTAACCCAGTTGCTGATCAATTGCATATTTCATTTGATGTGCCGGTCAATGATATGTCGTCTATTGCAATTCTTGATGTAACAGGAAGAGTTGTTATGAAGGACGAGAGGGTAAACATGAACACCAACTCTTTTTCAATTGATGTTTCAAATCTCCCTGCCGGATGTTACCAGTTGAAAGCAGGAACGCTGCAACCACAGAAATTCGTTGTGCAGCATTAAAGAGCACTTTCACATTATGAAGTGTCTTGTTGACTGAAACATTATATCTCCATACATGAAACAAGACTTTCATCCTCGCTTTATCTTTCATCACATTCATCGCCTCGCCCTCATGTAAAAGAAAGCGTGGTGAAGGCGAACGCTGCAAACTGGTGCCAAACTCCGGGCAGTGTGAAGCCTAGAATCCCCGCTACTACTGCGAGCGGGATGCACGGAAGTGCAAGGAATTTATTTGGGGGGGATGTTCAGGGGTTCGAGTGTCGTTCCATTCGAAACAATGGAAGCGTGTGAAATGGAGTGTGGATGTAAGTGAACGGATTTGATGGTGCATCTATTTTTGGTCTGAAATATTTTCGATGTCCTGGAAATCTTCCCTCAGCAAACCCTTCGCAAAACTTGTTGCATCACGCCTGAGGAAAATTGGAGATCGTGCTGTTTATTGCCAGGAACGCACCATGCGTGTTCTCATCAGGCAAGCTAAAGAAACCGCATTTGGGCGCGATCACAAGTTTCGTCACATTGATTCGCACAAGGACTTCACGGATGCAATTCCTATTCGCGACTACGAAGCACTTGCGCCCTACATCGAACGTGCGAAAGGCCACGAACAAAATGTGTTGTGGCCTGGCCGTCCATTGTACTTCTGCAAAACTTCGGGTACAACAAGTGGCACCAAATACATTCCACTCACGCATCATTCACTTCCAAATCATATCAACAGCGCACGCAATGCTTTGCTCAGCTACATCGCTGAAACAGGTCGTGCTGATTTCGTAGATGGTAAAATGATTTTCCTGCAAGGCAGCCCGAAGTTGGAAAAACTTGAATCGGGAATTCCATTCGGAAGACTTTCGGGAATTGTTGCGAATCATATCCCGAAGTATTTGCAGAAAAACAGGATGCCATCCTTTGAAACAAATTGCATCAGCGATTGGGAAACAAAAGTGAATGCCATTGCACAAGAAACTTTGCGTGAAGACATGAGCCTGATAAGCGGCATACCAAGTTGGGTTCAGATGTATTTCGAAATGCTGTTGAAGAAATCTGGGGAAAAAAACATCAAGAAAATTTTTCCCAACTTCAATCTTTTTGTTTATGGTGGGGTGAACTATGAGCCGTACAGAAACAAATTCATCCAACTGATTGGTGAAGATATTCCGAGCATCGAACTCTATCCGGCAAGCGAAGGATTTATTGCATTTCAAGACACACAGGAGAGTGATGGTTTGTTGTTGAATGTGAGTTCAGGAATCTTCTTCGAGTTCATTCGTGTGGATGAATTCTACAATGAGAATCCAAAACGCATTTCAATGGCTGATGTGAAAGTGGGTATCAACTACGTTTTGATTCTTTCCAACAATGCTGGATTGTGGGGCTACAACATTGGTGATACTGTTCGCTTCGTTTCGCTGGAACCACCGCGTATAAAAGTGACAGGCCGCATCGCACATTTTACAAGTGCGTTTGGCGAGCATGTAATAGCTGAAGAAGTGGAACGCACTATGAGCGAAGTGTGCCAGCAACAGAATGTGCGTGTTTCAGAATTTCATGTTGCTCCACAAATCAATCCGCAAGAAGGATTGCCTTATCACGAATGGCTCGTGGAATTTGATGAAGTGCCAAACAACATTAACGAATTTTCAGAGGCATTGGATCATAAAATGGCGGAGCAAAATGTGTACTACAACGATCTTGTCAAAGGCCATGTATTGAAACCATTAGTTCTCACAGTGCTGGTTCGGGGCGCATTCAACAACTACATGAAAAGCGTAGGTAAATTAGGAGGACAAAACAAAGTGCCGAGGCTGGCTAACGATAGGAAAATTGCTGAAGAGTTGCTGAAGAGTTGAGCATACTATTCGCTAGCCATGGGCTTGGACATGTTTTCCATTTACTCACGATAGCTATCGGGATTGTCCTTTCTTAATTTCTATCCAGTGGTTGTGTGTCATTTCAAATTTTATTTCTCCTTTTCCGTGTGTACCCACTTCAATCCAACCCGATTGTCTATAAAAGGTTTCTGCTCTTGTATCGGGTGCTGTCCCCAGCCACACTTTGGCTTGTGTTTGGTCAAAATACCAATCAAGCATTAAGTTTTGGAGCTGCCTCCCTATTCCTAGCTTTTCAAATTCAGGACGGATGAACAATGCCCAGATATTATTTTCTTTCAGGTCGGCTATTGCAAATCCTACAATCTGTTGGTCAATTTCGCAAACCCAACCTTTACCACGGAGGGTCAAAAATTCCTCACAGTCTTTGTCAGTCACCAGGTCGGGATTGGATAAAATGTTTTCATTTACGGAATGCCGCACCAGTTGAATTTGTTTTATGTCGCCAATGCGGGCTTCTCTAAAAGTCATTTCCTAAGGATTCGTTCTAATATGTTTTGAAGGCAGACTCGTCAAGCGCACAAACATCGCTGTTTCATTCAATTGTGGGCATGTATGAAAGATGTCCGTTTCGCACATGGCATTGTCAAGCCAATTGAGGATATCGTAAGCACTAATGCATGTCGTGCGTATGCACGGCTGGCCAAACATCTTATTGGGGTAGTTGGATATTATTTGTCTGATGATTTATGCTCACACATATATAGGAATCAAATTTTGCTGACGCTAACTTCGCCTGCTAGTCCAACACGCATTCATGTCCAAGCCGCAAATTGATTTAGAAGCCGAGAAACGTGAACTGCTGCGGAGGTATCGCGGCCTGTTGCGCGTTTGCCACCGTTCGCGCAGTCGCGCGGACAGGGCACATATCCGCAAGGCCTTCGAAGTTTCAGTGGATGCGCACAAGGACATGCGCAGGAAAAGTGGTGAACCTTATATCTACCACCCGCTTGCCGTAGCCAAAATTGCTGCGGAAGAACTTGGACTCGACACTACTGCTATTGTTTGTGCCCTGCTTCATGACACGGTCGAGGATACCTACATCACGCTGGAAGACATCGAAAATCTTTTCGGGAAAAAGGAACGCATAATCATTGATGGACTTACTAAAATTTCTGGCCTTGCTGATTACAGCAATAGCAGCGATCAGGCAGAAAATTTTCGCAAGATGCTGTTGACCATGAGCGATGATGTGCGCGTTATCCTTATCAAAATGGCCGACCGTCTGCACAACATGCGCACACTCGACCACATGACTCGCGAGAAGCAGTTGAAGATTGCCAGCGAAACACAATTTATGTACGCACCTCTGGCTCACCGCTTGGGATTGTACAGCGTTAAAACAGAACTCGAAGACCTTTCGCTCAAATACAAACACCCTGAGGAATACCTGGACATTGTAAACCGCCTCCAGAAAACACAGGCCGTGCGCACCCGGTTCATCAACCAGTTCACATTGCCCATACAACGCGCACTGGAAACACAGGGAGTGAAGTTCGAGTTAAAGGGACGCACCAAAAGCATCTTCTCCATCTGGAGTAAGATTCACAAAAAGGGCGTGTCGTTCGAGGAAATTTATGATGTGTTCGCCTTGCGTGTAATTCTCGATTCTCCGGTGGAAACCGAAAAGGCAGATTGCTGGCGGGTGTATTCGGTGGTCACCGATTTTTATCAGCCGTCACCTGAAAGATTGCGCGACTGGATAAGCAGTCCAAAAGCCAACGGTTACGAGTCGTTGCACACCACCGTGATGTCACCCTCCGGCAAATGGGTGGAAGTACAAATCCGTTCGCGCAGGATGGATGAACTTGCCGAGAAAGGATTTGCAGCTCACTGGAAATACAAAGACACACCGGACACACCGGAGAGCAAACTGGATCGCTGGCTTTCACAAGTGCGCGAAGTGCTGGAGAATCCGGGAGACAGTGCTATCGAATTCATTGACAATTTCAAGCTATCCCTTTTTAGTGAAGAGATTTATGTCTTCACCCCGGACGGTGATTTGAAAACACTTCCCAAGAATGCCACAGCACTCGATTTTGCATTTCACATTCACTCGCAAGTAGGTTATCACTGTATCGGGGCGAAAGTCAATTTCAAACTGATGCCACTTTCCCACCAGTTGCGCAGTGGCGATCAGGTGGAAATTCTCACTTCGAAAAAACAACACCCGAAAGAAGACTGGCTCAGCATCGTGATTACCGCAAGTGCGCGGCACAAAATCCGCGATGCGCTGAAGGAGGAGAAAAAACAAATAGCCGAGGACGGAAAAGAAATGCTCAAGAGGCGTTTCTCTAACCTCAAGGCCGAATGGCAGAGTGTGAATGTGGACGAGTTCGTGCGCCACTTCGAAACCGACAACGCCACCGAACTTTATTACCGCATTGCCAAGGGCAGGATTGACCTTACAAAATTGAAAGGCCACACCGTTGAAGGCGGCAAAGTCAAATTCGAGCGAAAGGAAGAACCACCCAAAAAGGCAGAACAGAAAATTGTCACTGCCACACCTGCAAAAGGCGAAACACTTCTCATCGGTGATGAAAAGCAGAAGATGGAATTTACGCTGGCAACCTGTTGCACTCCCATTCCGGGAGACGAGGTGTTCGGGTTCATCTCCGTGAGTGAAGGAATAAAAATCCACCGCATCAATTGCAGCAACGCGCAGGAACTGATGAGCAAATACGCGTACCGTGTTATCAAGGCGAGATGGAGCAGCCGCGAAATGGTACAGTTCGAAGTGGGTTTAAAATTTTCGGGGATTGATGATGTGGGCATCGTGCAAAACATCACCAACATAATTTCCACCGACATGAACGTGAACATGCGGGCCATTTCCTTCGAAGCCAACGATGGAATTTTCCAGGGCAAAGTGATGGTGTTGGTGCATGATACCTCCCACCTCAACTCGCTCATGGAAAAACTGAAAGCGCTGGAAGGCGTGCTTACGGTGGATAGGATTGAGAGTGAGTTTGCGTGAAGATTCTACCTTCGCTGACACAATGAGTATTGCCGTTCAGGACAAAGTCAAAGACATATTCACCGCCTACATGGTGCAGCACATGCACCGAAAGACTCCCGAGCGCTATGCTATTCTCCACGAGATCTACGAATACCCCGGACACTTTGACGTTGAGTCGCTCTACGTTCGGATGAAGAACAAGAAGTACCGTGTTTCGCGCGCAACTCTTTACAACACCATTGACCTCCTGGTCGCCTGCAACTTGGTGCGTAAACACCAGTTTGGCAACAACACTGCGCATTTCGAAAAGTCCTACCAGAACCAGCAGCACGATCACATCATACTAACCGACACAGGCGAAGTGCTCGAGTTTTGTGACCCGCGCATACAGAATATTAAAGCAACGCTCGAAGAAATTTTCGGAATCAGGATAGAGCATCATTCACTGAATTTTTATGGAAGGAAGCAGAAATGAATGTTTATTTTTTCAGCGGCCTCGGTGCAGACCAACGAGTATTTCAGAAAATCAATCTTCCTGAAAATTTTCATCCGGTATTCATTAAGTGGATTGAACCTATTGCTAATGAAGCTCTCACAGACTATTGTAAAAGACTCTCTGCTCAAATCGACACAACTGCAAAATTTTCATTCATCGGATTATCCTTCGGTGGAATTGTAGCCAGTGAGATGAGTAGGATTTATGCGCCTGAAAAACTCATCCTTATTTCAAGTTTCAACTCATCTTCACAATTGCCTCTGCTATTTCGGGCCGTGGGAAAACTGAGGTTGCACTCCCTCATGCCTTCATCATTCTTGGCAAAAGCAAATACTATTCTCTTTTGGTTTTTCTCTATCTCAATGCATGAGGAAAAAAAGGTTGTGAGAGTTATTCTCAACGAAACGTCACCGGCTTTCATGAAATGGGCGATTCACACATTGCTGAAATGGCGTGGTATTTCAGCAATTGCAGAAATCATTCGAATTCATGGCGATTGGGACAGAGTGATTCCCCTCAAGCGAGTCAAGGCGAACTTTGTTGTTGAAGGTGGTGGACATTTTATGGTCTATCAGAAAGCCGAAGAAATCAATGAGATGCTGAAGTTCATTTTGCCTAATCCATAAACTAGGACAACCATTTGGAGTTGCTACATTCGCCCGTTCTTTTTGAAAATCAGCAGTGACAAACAAAGCAGACATTCTTCTCGGCCTTCAATGGGGTGACGAGGGTAAAGGCAAACTCGTGGATGTACTCACTCCTCGTTACGACATCATCGCACGTTTCCAAGGCGGCCCCAACGCTGGGCACACGCTTGAATTTGAAGGAGGCAAACACGTACTTCACACCATCCCTTCCGGCATTTTTCACAACCATGTTTTGAACCTCATTGGCAATGGTGTAGTGATTGACCCGGTGGTATTTGTCAAAGAAATTTCAGCGTTGCGCGAAAAAAATGTTCCCGTTGAAAAACGCCTGCTCATCTCGCGCAAGGCACACATCATCGTTCCCACGCACCGTCTCCTTGACAGGGCAAGCGAAATTGCAAAGGGCGAAGAAAAAATCGGATCCACACTTAAAGGCATTGGCCCGGCTTACATGGACAAGACCGGCAGAAACGGTTTGCGTGTGGGTGATTTGCTGGAAAGTAATTTCGAAAAAAAATACAGCGCACTTGTCCTGAAACATAAAGGACTTCTTTCCATGTACGATGGCCACGAACAACTTCTTGCTGAATTGCCAGAAATGGAAAAAGCTTTTTTCAGCGGTGTTGATGTCTTGCGTAAACTCACTGTTGTTGACAGCGAACACTTCATTAATGATGCGTTGAAATCCGGAAAGAAAATTCTGTCGGAAGGCGCACAAGGTTCATTGCTCGATATTGATTTTGGTAGTTACCCGTTTGTGACATCCAGTAGCACAATTGCGGCAGGTGCCTGCACAGGACTTGGCATCGCACCTTCAAGAATTGGTGAAGTGCTTGGAATCTTTAAAGCGTATTGCACTCGCGTGGGGAGCGGCCCGTTCCCCACAGAACTTATGGATGAAACTGGAGAGCTCATGCGAAAAAAAGGAAACGAGTTTGGCTCAACCACCGGACGCCCACGCAGGTGCGGCTGGTTGGATTTACCTGCGTTGCGTTACGCCTGCATGCTTAACGGAACTACACAACTCATCATGATGAAGGCAGACGTGTTGAGTGAATTTGAATTCGTCAACATTTGTACACATTATCAATTCGAGGGAAAAGAAATTGACTACCTGCCTTACGATATTGACCCACAAAAAGTGAAACCCGTTTATGCAAAACTACCTGGATGGAAACAAGACCTCACCGGTATACGTGAACAGGAAGAACTGCCAAAACAATTGATTGACTACATCGTCTTCATAGAAAAGCAAATGGAAATCCCCATCACCGTGGTTAGTGTCGGCCCCGACCGAACGCAAACTATTGTAAGGGAAAAGGTGGTGGCATAATCTTTTGATGTCCCACGGAAGCAGATGCGGACTAAAAAAATGATTTTCCGAACTTCATTCAGAAAACAAATCAATGCTGTCTCGAAAGTGACGGCCCTGATTCTTTTTCTTTTCACATCGTTACCATTCATTGCCCAGGAACAAAAGAAAAAGGTAAAGTACCATCATTCCGATGAATTGCTTTACGACAAGGAATTGGTGGATGCTCAACGTCTGATTGGAAACGTTCATCTGGAATACGAGGGAACACATTTTTACAGCGACAGTGCTTATTGGTACGCAAGCGAAGACTTTGATGCGTTCAGCAATATCCGTATTCAGCGCGGTGCTGATTACACGGTGACCGGTGATTTGATGACGTTCAATCGCAAGGAGAAAGTCGCAGTACTCACCAACAATGCCCGCCTGCGCGACCGCGAAATGACACTCACTTCCGACCATCTCACTTACAACACCGAAACTGAAATTGCCAATTACTTCGGTGGAGGGAAAATTGTTTCTAATGCAAACAAGAATGTGCTCACCAGCGAAAAGGGATTTTACCACGGAACAACCCAAAACTTTTTTTTCAGGAAAGATGTTGTGCTGAAAAATCCGGACTATACAGTGAACTGTGACACCATGCAGTATAACAACGCTACGGAGATCACTTATTTTTTCGGGCCAACAACCATTCGCGGTGAGCGCACAACTATCTATTGTGAAAACGGATATTACAACACGCGCACCGACCAATGTCGCTTTGGGAAAAATGCAACTGTGACTTCTGAATCAACCGTACTCTCAGGTGACAGCATTTATTATGATGGCAGAAAAAAGATCGGAGAAGTGTTTCGTAATGTCGTGATCCGGGACACCACACAGAGTTACATCATCAGCGGTGATTATGGAAAACATCTTGAAATGACAAAGGAAAGTTTTGTGACCGGCCGCGCATTGATGACACAGGTATTTGAAGATGATTCACTCTTCATGCATGCCGATACATTGAAATCAATTCCCGATTCTCTGGGGCGTGATGTAGTATTTGCATTTCATCATGTAAAACTTTTCAAGACAGACCTTCAGGGTAAATGTGATTCGCTGGTTTATGCACAAACAGATTCAACGTTGCGCATGTTTTCTTCACCTGTGTTGTGGAGTGAAAACAATCAGGTAATGGGCGACAGCATTTCCATCAAAACAAGTGACGGTGAACTTGAAGCTCTTTTGGTGCGCGGCAATGCTTTCATCATTTCGGATGCAGAAATACAAAGTGACACGTCATCCGCATCATCCAAATACAACCAGGTAAAGGGAAGAAGAATGACAGGACATTTTTCAGATAATGAATTGAACTCGGTTTATGCAGAAGGCAACGGGCAACTCATTTACTTCCTCACTGATGAAAAAACGGGGACAGCACGTACAATGGGATTGAACAAGGGAGAATGCTCCAACCTCAATATCGAAATTCATGAAAACCAAATCACGCGCATACGTATGGAAAAAGATGCGAACTCGGTTTTTAATCCCATGAGGTTTGTTGGAGAAAATGATTTCCTGCTCGAAGGATTTATTTGGAGGGAAGTTGAAAGGCCGACAAACAAAGAAGAGATTTTTGAGTGAACTCAAAAAAGATTTCCGCCCCAGAAAAAAGCTTGGAATCCATCTTTGGGCACATACCTTCCCACAAGCATTCTTTTCTTTATTCCCAATTCTTTCGAGCGTTGCAAGAGTGTGTTCGCATCCGGTGCAAGTGCAGTTTCTTTTACCTCCACCGCAAGTTTTTCCTTCACGATAAAATCAATTTCCTGCCCGGTTTTTTTCTGATAGTATTGGAGTGTGCCCATAGGTTTCAGTTGTGCCGCAATGGCGTTTTCGAAAAGTTGTCCGCTCGAAATTTTATCGTCCGCCAATTCATTGAGGATACCTGTATCAGAAAAATAAAATTTCGGCTGGGTTGAAATTTCGCGATCAATGTTTTTAGTGAAAGGTTTCACTTCGTACAACAAATAAGTGGAGGCAAACAAGGCCAGATAGTCCTTCACCTTGAAACGGTTTAGGCCTGACACGCTGCTGAGTTTGCTGTAATCGGTTTTGCTTCCTGTACGTGCAGCCATAAGTTTCATGAGCTTGTACAAATCTTCACTCACGGAATAATCGGAGAGCAACTTCACATCCATCTCGATGTAAGAATTGATGATGTCGCGAAGCAATTCTCTTTTGTCTGTTTGTTTTTGTTGTAGAACCACTTCCGGAAAACCACCATACCTAATGTATTCTTCGTAGAATTTATTGTACTTATTAAACCATGCTGGGTTGTAGGGTTGCAGCGAATACTTCTGAATGAGATTCAGTGGCTGTTTCCTAAATTGAAGGAACTCAAGAAACGTGAGGGGTGTCAGTTCAAAAATTCTTTTCCTGCCCGCAAGACTTTCCGAGAAATTATTTTTCAGGTAGTACGAACTCGATCCGGTGATGATGAATTTTGTTCCATAGGTGTCGTACACATACTTAATAAAACTGGGCAGGTTCGGCACGAGTTGCACTTCATCCAACGCAATGATTCCCTTCCTGCTGAAATCAAATCCAAGCAGTTCAAGTTCGTCAATGATGGTTTGGTAATTCGGGATATTGAACAGTGCGCGTATTTCAATCCGCTCGCAATCAAGACTCAGTTTGTTGTTCGTTTTTGCTTGTTGGAGAAGGAAGCGCACAGCAGTGCTTTTTCCCACCCTGCGCATTCCGGTCAACACAAAAACCAGTTTGTTCTCAAGTCCTGGAAGTAATGATTCATATTGTTTGCGCAGTATCATCTGTCGGCAAATGTAACAAGAGGCATTACTTTATGTTGAAATTATTATCATATAGTAATACTTTATGTCAAAGTACGCATTGAGACAAGCTCATGGAAAAACACAACATCTTGAAAGAAATTTAATTGAAAACAGCCATCGGGTCAAACAAACATCAACACCGGGTTCTCAAGATTTGCTTTAAGTGTTTGAAGAAAAGCCGCGCCTGTTGCGCCATCCACAGCGCGGTGGTCGCAACTCAAGGTCACTTTCATCACATTGCCGGGAACAACGATTCCGTTTTTCACAACAGGTGTTTGTTTGATTGCACCCACAGCAAGAATGCATGAGTCTGGCGGATTGATTATGGCCGTGAATTCTTCAATACCGAACATGCCGAGATTGGAAATGGTGAAGGTGTTTCCTTCCCAATCCTGCGGCTGGAGTTTTTTTGTTTTTGCCTTTTCTGCAAGCGTTTTCACTTCTGAATTTATCTCTACGAAAGATTTTGTGTCCGCAAAACGAACTACTGGAACCAGCAATCCTTCTTCTACTGCAATGGCAACTCCAATGTGAACATGGTCATTGAAACGAATCACATCACCAAGCCAGGATGAGTTCACCTTAGGATGTTTGTGCAATGCAACTGCTGCGGCTTTTATCACCATGTCGTTGAAAGAAATTTTCGAGCCTGCTTGTTCCAGGATAGCGTTTCGCGCACTCACAGCATTGTCCATGTCAATCTCCATAGTGAGATAGAAATGCGGTGCAGTGAATTTGCTTTCAGCCAACCTTCGTGCAATGGTTTTGCGCATTTGCGAAACCTGTTCTTCGTGAAAATTTTCTACTTGTGATCGTGATGCTGACGAGAAACCAGGGGCAAAATTTTCCACATCGCGTTTCACAATTCTTCCACCATCACCACTGCCTGCGATACGGGTGATATTCATTCCCTTTTCCTCAGCCATCTTTTTTGCCAGTGGTGACGCCTTGGTTCTTCCGTTGGTTGATTGAATCTTTGCAACGGGAGCGGCAGGTGCTTTGGCTGCAATGGGGGCAGCAACAGGTTGTGGTGCAGGAATGGATGCCTCAGCTACAGGTAACGCAATTGGTGCTGATACATTTTCAGAAACTTTCGTTTCATTTTCGAGGATGGCGCTGATGTCTTCCCCTTCTATACCTATGATGGCAAGAAGTGCATTCACCCTTGCCGTTTTCCCAGATTCAATTCCGATGTGAAGCAACATGCCGTTGTATGGCGATTCGTAATCCATCGTGGCCTTGTCAGTTTCTATTTCAGCAAGCAATTCGCCCACTTTCACTTTGTCACCAATTTTTTTGTGCCACTTAGCCACGGTTCCTTCCGTCATCGTATCGCTAAGCTTTGGCATTCTGTCAATCTCGGCCATGATTTTCTATAAAGGGATTAGGGTAAAAAAGAAGTGAAAGAACTAGTCTTTCACATAAGGATAGTCAGGTTGCATGTAAACATCTTTGAACAACTCATCAGCCGGAGGATAAGGAGACTCTTCCGCAAACTTCACTGATTCATCCACAATGTTTTTGATTTCAGTTTCCACTGATTCAATAGCTTCTTCACTCATCCAGTTGTTTTTGCGGATCACCTCAAGCACGTAATCAATTGGGTCGCGGTCCATGTGTTCCTGTACTTCTTCCTTGCTGCGGTACTTCTGCGGATCGCTCATACTATGGCCTTTGTAGCGATAGGTTTTGATATCTAGCAGTGTGGGGCCTTCTCCTTTTCTTCCACGATCCGCAGCACGCTTAATCGCTTCACATACTGTTTCTGGCCTCATGCCGTCAACCGTTTCCGAGGGCATTTTGTAAGATGCTCCAAGTAATGATAAGTCAGTAACATTGGAAGTGCGTTCCACTGATGTTCCCATTGCGTACTGGTTATTTTCGATGATGAAAATGACCGGTAGTTTCCAGGTCATCGCCATGTTGAACGTTTCATGCAATGCTCCTTGTCTCGCAGCGCCATCACCAAAGAAGCAAACCGTCACGTGGTCTTCACCGCGATATTTATCAGCGAACGCGATTCCGGCACCCATAGGAATTTGCGCTCCGACAATTCCGTGTCCGCCAAAAAGATTTTTCTCTTTATCGAACATGTGCATGGAACCGCCTTTTCCTTTCGAAAGTCCTGTTATTCGACCATACAACTCGGCCATTACTTTTTTCGGGTCACTGCCCATTGCAAGAGGATGAGCGTGGTCGCGGTATGCCGTAATCACACGGTCAGTCGGGCGGATAGCTTCAACCATTCCGCTCAGCACAGCTTCCTGCCCAATGTAGAGATGACAAAATCCTCCAAATTTCTGATTTAAGTAAAGGTGGCCGCATTTCTCCTCGAACCTTCGCATGAGTAACATCTCGCGATACCACTTAACATAAGTGTCTTTTGTGTAACGGGGGGGAGCGCTTTTTTTCATCTCACCATTGGTTGCGGTTTGCTTGCTTGCAGAAACAGTGGGCATAGGAATTTCGGATTGAGGAGGACAAATATAAAGGCGTGTATTGACTTGACTTTTGCCTTGAAGGGTTCAATCACTCCTTCTTTAATCCTGATTCATTAAAGAAAAGCGGAAGCAGACTTCCGACACTTTCGGCTATCCACACCGGGCCGGTTTTTCCCTGCATTATGATCTGGATATTTTCTCCTTGGTTCATTTCATACTCCAGCATGGATTGGCGGCAAGCACCGCATGAAGCTGATGGAGTGTTGCTATCATGATCGGCATGGGTGGCTACTATGGCAAGGGCTTTCATTTTCATTCGGGGAAACCGGGATCCGGCTGCAAACACCGCTACACGTTCTGCACAAAGTCCGGAAGGATAGGCCATGTTCTCCTGATTGGTGCCAGTAACAATTTCACCATTTTCCATTAACACCGAGGCAGCAACCCGGTATCTGCTGTAAGGCGAATAGGAATTCACCAATTGGGCATGAGCAGCTCTCAACAGAATGTTTACAGAGTTCTCAAGTTCATTCGCTGAGTCAAAGATTGATATGGATGTAATTAATTTTTGTTGTTTCATGGAAAAAAATCGAAGTGTAATCTTCTTTTTTCAATAACTCTTGCCGAAAGTAAGTCTTAACGGAAACTTTACATTTGCCCACCACTGCAATGGAAAATCTTGAGCAAATACTTCAGGGCTTCAAGCCCATTACCCTTTCCGAGATGGACGGTGTACAACTGATGGACAGGACGGACACCAAATTTATGCTTTCGCGGGGAGAACTTGAAGATATTCTCAAAGCCCTTCCTCATACCTACCGTGTGCTCGAAGTGAACGGCATCCGCCAGAGCCATTATGAAACGCTTTACTATGATACGGAAGATTTCCACCACTTCATCCTCCATCAAAACGGCAAGCGCAACCGCTACAAGATCCGAATGAGAAAATATGTGGACAGTGACCTTACATTTCTGGAAGTGAAATTCAAGAGCAACCGCGAACGAACCATCAAGAACAGGATGAAACTCCCAGAAATTGGTGAGGTGCTTGAAGAAAAATCAATGGAGTTTTTGGGAAAGCAACCCAACCTTGATGAAAACAAACTGGTTCCCAAAATCTGGAATGCATTCAAGCGCATCACTCTTGTGAATGAAGAACTAAAAGAAAGATTGACTATTGATTGCGAACTTTCTTTCCGGCAAAACGGCTCTTCAGTTTTGCTTCCCAAAGTGGTAATTGCAGAAGTAAAACAGGAACGCGCCAACAGGCATTCGCCTTTTATGGTAGAGGTGAAAAGACGGATGATTAGACCGGAGAGCATTAGCAAATACTGCCTCGGTGTTGCGCTTCTTTTCCCACACGTGAAATCAAACAATTTCAAACAAAAGATTCTTAAAATAAAACGACTTGAAAATGGAATGGCTGCTTAACGTAATTGAGGCACTGAATAACGGTATTAATGTGTTTGTGCAGGGAGCAACCCCAGACCCCAATCCTGTTGCCACAGGCTTTAATCCCCTTGGCAGCATTGATCTCGCGCATTGGGAAGACCTGATTGGGCTCGTCATACGTCTATTAATGCACATGGCGTTTGTGACCGTGCTGGTTCGATTTATCTATTACCCTATTGCCCGAAGGAAGGATTTCCTCTTTACCTACATCCTTATGGGTGTTTCAATTTTTCTGATGTGCCTGATACTTTCCAAGGTGAATATTGACACGGGTCTGGGCCTTGGACTTTTCGCGGTGTTTGCCATTATCCGTTATCGTACTGATGCCATTCCCATCAAAGAAATGACTTACCTCTTTGTGGTAATAGCCATGTCAGTGATGAATGCTTTGATTAATAAAAAAATCAGCATGGTAGAATTGGTATTTGCAAATGCCGTGATCATCGGAATTGTTTATGGTCTTGAAAAGGTGTGGTTGCTGCGGCACGAATCACAAAAACTGGTGGTCTATGAAAACATTGACTTCATCCAGAAAGGCCGCAGACAAGAGTTGATAGATGATCTTGAAAAAAGGACTGCCATCAAAATCAATCGTGTTGACATCGGTAAGATTGACTTCCTGCGCGATGTGGTTACCATCCGCATTTTCTTTTATGAGGATGAACAGAACAGTCACATGGACGACAGCTTCAGTGGTCGCGGAGGCAGTGGCGATTAACATCAAACCAGTCTCGCTTCAATTCAACCGACTTCCATGAAGAACTTCTTTGTTTTTCTTTTACTCTTTAGTCTCAGCATTCTTTGCCGCACCCAAACTTATGTGTACGACAGTGAGCGCATGTATTATGACCAACTCCGGTTCACTGTCATTTCAGGTCATATAATTCCGGGCAACTCCACCTTTTGGAGCGAAGCAATACTGACAGCCCAGAACCAAAAAATATTTGACGGCTTCAGCACCACCACTTTTGATGCACTCTTCACTTTGAATAACGGTAAACTCTACATTGGGAATAGCCAATTCTCGTTCGACATCAAGTACACCATTAGCAATGGAAAAATTTACAATGGCGATAGCACCTTGCTCATGGATACACTGTTCACATTCCACAACGGCATTCTTTATAAGGGTGACAGCACTTTTTACACCGATGCGTTGCTGTGGTGCCAGGGAGAAAATCTCAAGGAAATTGAGTTATTTGCCTTGCTGCTCGCCCTGGGATTGTTGTAATAATTTTCCCGCAGCAGTCCCAAAAACGACTTCATACTTTCTTATCCTGGCACAATTCAACCAGCACTCCGTTGGATGATTTGGGATGGAGGAAGGCAATGAGCTTTCCATCAGCACCTTCCTTTGGTTCTTCGTTTATCACTCGGTAGCCGAGTGATTTCAAACGTTCAATTTCCGAATGAATGTCATCCACCTCGAATGCGAGGTGATGGATGCCTTCGCGGTTGTTCAGAAGAAATTTTGCTATGGCACTAGTGTCATCTATGGCCTGCAGCAACTCAATCTTGCTTTCGCCCATTTGGAAGAATGAAGTAATAACGGCTTCACTTGCCACGCGTTCTTCTTTGTAGGGTGCAACACCGAGCAAATCTTCAAAAATTTTGTTGGATGCAGCAATGTCTTTCACGGCAATACCTATGTGTTCTATTTTTTTGAGCATAGTGCAAAAAAACAAATCCTTCTCAAAACGTAGGTTTGAGAAGGGTTGAATTTCATTAGTAAGGAAAATCTTAGATCGCGTTCATCGAGTCCACAACTTTTCTCATCACTTCAAGTTGCTGCTCATTGAAACTGCCTTGTGGTGCTGTGCGGACCGTATAATCCTTTCCGGCCAATTGTATGTGCTGGATGAATTGCATGAGATAGGCAGAGCCATCGGGCAGATGGCGCTGGTAAACAATTTTCCTTGAATCGTTTTCAACCATTTTGACTTTCCACATCAGGTCTTCCTCCAAATCTTTTTTGATGTAGGCCAGGTTGGGTTTTCCTTCGGTCATCACCAGGCCGAAGTCTTCGCCAGCTTTCATCTCAAGTTCACCTGAAGCATCATTGAAATGAATATCCGCTGGATTCGCTGAAAGAAATTCTTTCGGGAAGACACAAGAAAACTTAAACACAGATTGGCTCACTGTAATAATAGAGTCGGTTGTCGAAGTAGTTGCAACCGCAAGTGGAACACCCGGAGGCGTTTCGTTGCATGAAAAAAGTATGCTTGCTGTAGAAAGAAGGAAGAAAGAAAAAAATTTTGTCCTAATGTTTTGCATGGTTGAATATTGGATTAGTGCGTGTTTACGATTTGCGGCAAAAATTGGTTCAACTTGCAGCCCATAATAAATAATTTTTTGAACATGAATCTCGATCTTACCGGAAAACGTGCGCTTGTTTGTGGAAGCACTCAAGGCATTGGCAGAGCCTCGGCCAGGGAATTGGCTGAACTGGGCGCCTCGGTAGTGCTTATGGCCCGAAGTGAAGACAAACTAAAACAAGTAGTTGCAACTCTGGATAATTCCCGAGGACAGCAGCATGAATACCTCGTGGCTGATTTTTCGCATCCACACCTGGTGAAGGAAGCCATCGAGAATTTTGTATTGAAAAATTCCGTTCACATCCTGGTGAACAATACTGGCGGACCCGATCCTGGAAAAGTCATTGATGCTGATGTGGAGGAATTCCGTATTGCCTTCAACAATCATTTGGTATGCAACCACATTCTTGTTCGGGCCTTGGTTAGGGGAATGAAAGAAGCAGGCTATGGCCGTATCATCAACATCATATCTACCTCAGTAAAACAGCCTTTGCCCAACCTTGGAGTGTCCAATACCATTCGTGCGGCAGTAGCCAACTGGGCTAAAACATTGGCGAATGAACTTGGCCAATTCAACATCACGGTGAACAATGTGTTGCCCGGTGCCACGGAAACTGGGAGATTAGAAGCCATCTTGCGCAACACATCCGAAAAAACAGGAAAGGCGTTGGATGAAGTGAAATACGAAATGGCCGCTGAAGTCCCCATGAAGCGCCTTGCCAAGCCGGAAGAGATTGCCTCGGCTGTTGCATTTCTTGCATCGCCTGCGGCATCCTACATCAATGGCATCAACCTGCCCGTAGATGGTGGCCGAACCAAAAGTCTTTAGGGGTCTCCTTTAAAGTGCTACATACTAAAGAAGATACTTTTGCGTTCGCTCCCGGCTGAACAGCATCCTTCTCAAAATGATTAAACGATTTCTTTTTCTTTCACCCGTAATTTTTTCATCCCTGCTGTGCGCACAAATTCCTGTGGGCCAATGGCGCGACCATCTTCCGTACAGCAAAACCATTGATGTGTGCCTGGGCGAAGGCCATGTGTATGGAGCTACTGCCACTGCGGTTATTGATGTGAACACCGCGGACAACAGCATGACGCGCATCAACAAGGCAAACATGCTTAGCGATGTGGGAATTTCTGCCATTGAATATGATATACAATCGCACACACTGATAGTGGGATTTGATAATGGAAACCTCGACCTTATCACCTCCGGTATTCCTTTAAACCTATCAGACATAAAACGCAGTAGCCTTATCGGTGATAAGGAAATTTACCATATCCTGCCTTACAGCGGCATGGTTTACCTGGCCTGTGGTTTTGGCATCGTGGTTATTGACATCTTAAAACAGGAAGTGGCCGGCACCTACTTCATTGGCGAGGAAGGTGTGCAGGTGAAAGTGCTGGACCTCGATGTGTTCGAAAATCATTTATATGCTACCACTGCGGACGGAATTCTTTTTGCTGATTTGGATGAGCCGTTTATAGCCAGTTTTGAAGTATGGCAACAGGAAACTGATTTGCCAACCACAACGGGAGAAATCACAGACCTTGAATTTTTTGCCGGCACCCGTTTCATTAACGAGGTGGGCGACACTAACAGGCTGTGGAAAAAAAACCCTGGCAACCTTGCCTGGGAAGTGATGCGTGAAGACACTATTTATGAAGTGCACGATGTGTGGAGCAATTCCACGCGCATGGTATGGGCCGCCCGCAACAATGTGTTGCTGTATGATGCCGAACTGAATCTTGTGAATGAAAACCCCTATCACTTTGGCCAGCGGGTAGACTCTCCTGCTGCGGTGGCTGACGAAAATGACGTGTTTTGGTTTGCCAATAACAAATTTGGATTATGCAGGCACAGCGCCAACGATGGCGATACCAACTACCAGCCTCCCGGACCGGAAATAGCAAGCACACGAAGGCTTGCAGCCTACAACAATAATTTGTGGATTGCCCACGGTGGTGTTGATGCCTCGAATGGAAACCTGTGGATGGTAACAGGAATTTCATCTTTGGTGGATGAACAGTGGAACATAGTTCCCAACCCTGTAGGAATAAACGAAGACTCAGTCACCCGGGATATGATAGATGTAGCCATAGACCCACTTGACAATTCGCATATCTACCTCGGCTCGTGGGAGGAAGGTTTAATAGAAGTAAAAAACGGGCAGACATCTGTTTTCAATACTGTGAATTGTGACGATACCAATTTAGATTTGGGTTGCGAGTTTCAGAGTCCGGAGTTCACCTGGTTTTCCGACTTTACGGCTGTGGCCGGTGTAACATTCGATACCGAAGGAATACTTTGGTGCACCAACTCTTTTTCCACAAAACCACTACATGCCCGCGATCGCAGCGGTAATTTTTATGCGTTTGATTTTGCACCCGCCATTACGGCAAACGAAAGAGTGGCCGATGTGATGGTAACCTCCACAGGTTATGTGTGGGCTATCATTACCAATCGCGGTTTATTGGTGCTGAACACTGGCGAAACGCTTGCATCGCAAAGTGATGACACATTTAAAATACTTACAGATGTGGAAGCAGAAGGGGGCTTGCCGGTGCGCGATGTGCTTTGCATGAAAGAAGACCTGGATGCCGAAGTGTGGGTAGGAACGCTGCAGGGCATCGCTGTGTATTACAACCAGGAGTGCCTCTTTACCGATGAACCCTGCGATGCCGAGCAGATACTGATTTCGCAGGATGGCAATATCCAGATTCTTCTTGAAACCGAAGCCATAACTGCTATAGAAATTGATGGCAGCAACCGCAAATGGGTAGGAACTCAAAACAGCGGTGTCTATCTTTTTAGTGATGATGGACTGCAACAGATCTATCACTTTACCGAAGAAAATTCCCCGCTGCTTTCCGAAAATATTTTTGACATTGCAGTAAACCACCTCACCGGTGAAGTGTTTTTCGCCACCGAAAAAGGCATCGTATCATTTCTTTCCGATGCCACCAATTTTTATCCCGACATGGAAAGTGTGCGCGTGTTTCCGAATCCAGTGCGCCCGCTGTTCGAAGGAGTTATTTCTATTGATGGCCTTGCTTACGATACCGATGTGAAAATTACCGATACTGCCGGCAACCTTATTTACACCACCACCAGCCAGGGTGGCCGCGCTACCTGGAATGCAAAAAACCTTAGTGGTGAAGATGTGGTGAACGGACTTTACTTCGTGTTTGCCGGAAATGCCCTTACAAAAAATGCGGCTGTGGCCAAGATTGCAGTCGTTAGATAAAAAAAGAAGTCGAATTACGTGTGCTGCATATTCGTAACTCGTGGTTCTTAATCTTCAATTCCATCCGGCTCTGAAATTAAAAAGCCAACCCTATTTGAGTTGGCTTTTTTGTTGCCCGACCTGGATTCGAACCAAGACAAACAGAACCAAAATCTGTTGTACTACCCTTATACTATCGGGCAAGGGTGCTGATTTTTTAGCGGGCGCAAATTAAACCCAGTTTAGTGCGTAGTACAGCAATGACTTTTATCAATTTTCTATTCTACGCACTTATCTGGGTTAATCCCGACGAAGAAAATCTTCTCTTCTGCTTTTTGCAAAAGGGTTAGATTTTCTCAGTCGTTTGGGTTAACGGCATCCAAATCCATTGGGCAAACGGTTTTTTGAAGGGAGAGCAACTTCACGACAACTCTACTTTTCGACCTCTATTTTTATTATTTCACATGGAGAAAATCCTCAATTACATCAACGGACAATTGCGTGAGCCGGTTTCCGGTCAATGGCTCGACAATGTGAATCCGGCTGTGGGCAAAGTTTATTCCCTCATTGCCGATAGCGATGAGCGCGATGTGCAGCAAGCAGTGGAAGCTGCTGAAATTGCTTTCCCGATATGGAGCACCACTGCCGCTGAGGAACGCTCCCGCATCATGGTTCGCATGGCAGACCTGATTGCGCAAAATCTTGAAAAACTTGCATTGGCTGAAACAATTGACAATGGCAAGGCCATTACTCTTTCCCGCACCATTGATATACCGCGGGCTGAAAGCAATATGCGGTTTTTCGGCACTGCCATTATGCACTGGAGCAGCGAAGCGCACGTGATGGAAGACAAAGCCATCAACTACACCAACCGCAAACCCATTGGGGTAGTGGGTTGTATTTCTCCGTGGAATCTTCCGCTCTATCTCTTCACCTGGAAAATTGCACCCGCCCTTGCCGCAGGAAACTGCGTGGTTGCAAAACCATCGGAAATAACACCCATTACCGCTTTCTTGTTTTCGCAATTGTGCATGGAAGCGGGCTTGCCTCCGGGTGTGCTCAACATTGTACACGGGCTGGGGCCAAAAGCGGGGGAAGCCATAATCCGCCATCCTAAAATCAAAGCCATTTCATTTACGGGAGGGACAAAAACAGGAGAACACATTGCGCGCATTGCCGGCCCGATGTTCAAAAAACTGTCGCTGGAACTGGGGGGCAAAAACCCCAACATCGTTTTCGCGGATTGCGATTTTGAGAAAATGATGCGCAACACCATTCGCTCTTCGTTTGCTAATCAGGGACAGATATGCCTCTGCGGTTCGCGCATATTGGTGGAGAGAAGTCTTGAAAAAAAATTCACCGAAGTTTTCGTAGAAATTGTTTCGGGCATGAAGGTGGGCGCTCCCCTGGATGAGAAGACCAAGTCGGGGGCTATGGTGGGCGAGGCACACATGAACAAAGTGCTTGAATACATCGAACTCGCCCGGCAGGAAGGTGGAAAAATTCTTTGCGGTGGAAACCGGGTCCATCTCGATGGAGAAAACAGCGGAGGCTATTATATACAGCCAACAGTTATTTCCGGCCTCGGCCCAAATTGCCGAACCAATACAGAAGAAATTTTCGGGCCTGTGGTTACCGTTCAATCTTTCGAAACGGAAGAGGAAGCACTACAACTGGCCAATGCCACGGAATATGGTTTGGCTTGTTCACTTTGGACAAGCGACCTCAACCGCGCACATCGCATGGCAGCGAAAATCGAGAGCGGAATTGTGTGGGTGAATTGCTGGCTGCTGCGCGACCTGCGCACTCCCTTTGGGGGCGTGAAAAATTCTGGTATTGGACGAGAAGGTGGCTGGGAAGCCTTGCGGTTTTTTACTGAAGCGCAAAATGTGTGTGTGGATTTGAGTTGAAATTCTCACGCCCCGGCAGAAATGATTACCGTTGTGCTCGCCACGTTTTCCTTCGCAATGTCTTTGATGGTGAATACGCCCAGGATAAATAACATGAGCAACTCATAGTCTGGAATTTTGGTGTCACCCAATTTGTAAACGACCTGTGGTCTCCATTTTTTTGTGTCGAGGCGGTAATGTAAAATTTCGGTGCCATCTTGTTTCTGGTATACAATATTGACCAGTAAGTTGTTCTTGATGACAACGCGATACATGTTGCCTCCGGCAAATTGAATATCAGAAGAGGTTCTCCAGAAATTAGTCTGCGCTGACAGCACTTCTTCCTTCGCACTGTTCTCTACCGTCAGTTTGGGCATCCAATAACCCGAAGATGCAATGCGATAAGTCTCACTCTGCCATTGGAACGTGGCTCCATTTCTGAACGATTTTTCTTTAAATTCAAGAATTTTTTCATCGGCCAGCACCAGGGAGTAAGTATTCCCCTTGAATTGCCATTGCGGTAGTTGCACAAGAATGTTTTGAAATGTTATCATGAATACGTGGTGATGGGTTAGAATGAAATAGGCTTTACTGTAAATCCTTTATCGCGGAGTTGTTGCACGAGGCCTTCTTCGCCCGAAAGGTGTAAGGCACCCACCGCAACAAATACCGGTTGCTTCTTCATAAGGGGTTGAAGTTGTTGTATCCAACGGTCGTTACGATCCTCCAGCAATACCTCAATTTCTTCCTCGGTGAACGATCATCATCATACATCATTTCTGCAATCGATTCGAGGTTCTGATTGCGGTAGGCCTCATTAAGTTGAAGCATCATGGCCGACATTTCTACTTTGCGGTTTATAAGGTCTAGTAATTCGGTTTGCCTTTCGAGCGAGTATAGGCCATAGAGGACTTCAATTTGAGTCTCAATGGTTTCAAGGCCCATCACCGTTTTGTTTTGTGCTGCACCGAGAGACTGGAAGTACATATCCATAGAGACAGAACCCTCTGGCATAGGAAAATTTTGTTGTTGGAAAAAGGATGAGATTGTCAACTCCACTGTCATCGGGTTCATGTTATTAAACATGCTAAGGTCGTAACCCGTAAGTTCCTTCATCCACACTGCGGTGCTATCGTACATCCTTCGGAAGCAGTTTGTCCAATGTGGTTTCAGTCATCATGGATGCAGCCATCATTTTTGGAACCATGGTGCTGTCCATCACCATTTCACCGGCCACTGTTTTGCATGTTTTAAATTTTTCAAGGATGATGGGGTTAGCATCAATGAACTCATTGCCCATTAAATGGAAGGTTCCAAACAAGTACGATGGTTGTTCGAGATTTTTCCCGGTCACTTCCCAAAAGATGGCGTGGCTGTTTGATGTGTTTTCGTTTTGTGCCGAAACAGTGTGCACAAGCTATACTGACAGCTCGGTGATGATTTTTTTTGCGATTTTCATTTTTGATTGTTGTTTTGAAGTTTGAGCTATATTTCGCAACGTGTTTTAAATCATTACACGGATTGATAAAAAAAATTCAATTTTCGTCCAATTGATGAATAACATCCTGCAGGCGGGTGATGTGCCGTCCATAAAGTTTGTTCAGGTACCAGGACAGCAACTTGTCGGAAACAACTATGAAAATCAAGGTGGTGGCAATGAGCGCTGCAATGATCAAGGGTCGCTGGAGAAAATGAAAGATGGTATCGCCCATGGTGAATCTACCGCCCACCACCATACCCCAAACAAACGAAACGGGAATAAGAATCCGGTAGGCAAGGCGGTAGTGTTTAAGGTAAAGACTAAGACGTTTATGCAATGCAGTGATTTCAGATTTTACGTCACCGGAATAAAGTTGCACAGTGCGCAATTGTTTCAACTGGCCTTGGTAATACCAGCCAAAGAAAACACACATTACCAATACGAAGCTGGCCAGAATTTTCATGTCGGTTCGGGGCGCGAAACCGGCAAACGGAATGGCCACAACAAAACAAGCAATAGTGACCACGTACTCGAACAACAGGCTTTTTCTAAGTGCTGTGAGTAGATCCTTGGTCCGGTGTTGCATAACATTTTGCAATTCTTCACCGCTCAGCTTTCGGCTGTTCTCCGGCTGTGCGTTCTGCTGCCATATTTTTTTCAATTCATCTAGTTCCATGTTCAACGCTCCATCAGTTGATTGATTTTGTCGCGAATGCGCGACATCTTTACTCTAGTATTGTTTGTCGTTATACCCATCACTTTTGAAATCTCTTCGTAATCCATTCCATCCAGATACATGAGTATGAAGGCGCGATCCACTTCATCTAATTTTTGGATGGCGCCATTAAGTTGTTGGAATTGTTCCTCGATATTGTTTTCGTCTTCGGCCATGTGATGATGGCGCTCTGAAAGTTCCGCTGTAGGAATTTTGGAAGTTGACTTCCGCAGTCCGGAGATGGCTGTGTTCAGCGCTACACGATACATCCATGTTGTCATCTTCGACTCTCCACGGAAGGTGGGAAATGCCTTCCACAGGTTCAATGAAATTTCTTGAAAAAGATCCTGGCGGTCATCGGCATTATGCGCATAGCACCTGCACACTTTGTGCACAAGGCCTTGGTGCGATGCCAGCAGTTGAACAAACGCAGTTTCACTTCTATCAGAATCCATCCTGAAATGTTTGTCGCGCGAAAGTGGAAATCATTACAGGACTGAAGAACTTCTCGCCATATATGATTGCAAGTATATCAGACACGAAGTTCCGAAAAGAATACTAAAGTGGCTCGCGCAGACGGTGACAACGCACGAAGAAATAATTGTGAAGTTGTTTCAATCACTCCCCATACAAACCAATGAACTCCATTATATCCGGGTGAAGGCGTTTTTTCAGTTACTCAAAACTATTTCATTTCGGGCTTAACACTTTTGCCCTTTGCATTTTGATTTCAGATACCCATCTTTTTTCTGATGTCTTTCGGCAGCGCATCCTTGTGTACCACAATGCCTATAGTCTTCATGCGGAAGTAAGCCTGCGAAACTTGCTGGTAACCATTCCATGCATTGCCGGTTCCCCAGGAGTTTTTGGTGGTATAATAAACTGTACCATTCTGGTCTTTCGCCTTTCCGGTAATGTGCATCAGGTGATCGTCAGTGGTTTGAAATGAATCGAATCCATACTGGCGCATGGGCTGGTCCACATTTTTTTCCGATACCATTTTCTTGTACAAATCTTCTTTGGCTGTATCGTCTGTTGGAAAAACAGCAATGCCGTTCTTGAATGAAAATCCCTTTTCACTCACATCGGCATCCCAAGCCACGGTGTATCCATTTTCAATGGCATGGTCAGCAATCTTTTGCAAGTCATCAAGCGGCACGTTGTAAAAATTTCCCTTCGCCCAGTTGTCCGGCACCTCCAGCACGAATTGCGAATAGAAAGGGTGGTGCGAAAAAGAAGTGATGCTAACATAATCATCTGCCTTAATTCCCATTGCATCTCGAAACGATGCAGGAGTGTATTGTTTTCCGGCATATTCAAATTTGGAAGGAGCCACTCCAAGGTATTCATCGAGGATGGCGTCCACTGCTTTGCGCCATTCGTTGTTCTGCTCGTTCAGTTTTTTGTCGAGAACAGTCTTCACAATGCTCTCCAGCATAATGTCGAGCAGGCCGTGGTCATGGTTTGTCTTGCCTGAATCCAGCCCGGTGTAAGCGGGTTCGGGTACCATACCGTAGTCGTGCACGGTATTCAGCACATCATGCATCAAACCACCCGGGCCAAATTGTTGTTTGCCCTGGAAGCGCACGTAGCTCTCGGTTTTGCGCGGATACATCATGCGCACATTGTACATCTCGCTCAGGTCCACTGGTGCATTTCCCTTGCGTATAATTTCCGATTCAAGAAATGAAATGGTGGCGAAACTCCAGCAGGTGCCACTGGCACTCTGGTCTTCGGTAGCCGTCACATCAAGGTTTTTTACCTGTGTGAATTGGTAGGGAGAATCCTGCGTGAAGGACGGAATAGCGAACGAAGCCGCAAAGGCAAGAACAATAATTTTTTTCATCGTCTGTTTTTATTTTGAAACGCAATGATAGCAGTCAGGGGCAATTGTTTTAACCCTGATGTGTTCAAAGGCTTCACGGTTCTTCCATCGGAATTGCCCACCACATCTTTTTTTTGATGCGACAGAAAATTCAAACTCAAATCCTGAAAGATGAAAAGAATTGCAGTGGTATGTGGTGGTTATAGTGGCGAGTCCGTGGTTTCCATGCGCAGTGCCGCCATGGTGATGAACAACATTGACCGCTCGAAGTACGAACCGGTGAAGGTGGTTGTACTGCACGAGCGCTGGTTTGCCGAAGCGGATGGAAAAGAATTGGATGTGGACAAGAATGATTTCTCATTCACATTGAACAGGAAGAAAATTCTGTTCGATGGTGTGTTCATGATTATCCATGGCACACCCGGCGAAGATGGTTTGATGCAAGGTTATTTCGAGATGCTCAACATTCCGCATACCACAGGAGGAGTGTTCAACATGTCGCTCACGTTCAACAAAAAGGCTACAACACGAACACTTGCATCGCTTGGATTTACTGTGGCAAAATCAACAGTGTTGAAAAAATTTGAACCGTACTCCTCATCATTCATCGGGCAGATTGTGGGGCTGCCCTGTTTTGTAAAACCCAATTGTGGTGGTTCAAGCATCGGCACTTCACGCGTGAACAAGGTGGAAGAACTACATCTGGCCGTTGACAAGGCATTTCGCGAAGACGAAGAAGTGATTATTGAAGAATTTATTTCCGGAACGGAAGTGACCTGCGGAGTGATTGTCATCAGCGGGAAACCCACTGCACTGCCCATTACCGAAATTGTTTCCAAAAAAGAATTCTTCGACTTCGAAGCAAAGTACGAGGGCGCTTCAGAGGAAATAACACCGGCAAGAATTTCAGAACAGCTTACTTCAAGGGTGCAGCAGATTGCAGAAGACATCTACAACAAACTCGACTGCCGCGGAATGATTCGCATAGACTTTCTGCTGCCCGGTTCTGAACCCTATGTGGTGGAGGTAAATACAGTTCCCGGGTTTTCCGAAGCATCCATCATTCCACAACAGGCAGAGGTTTATGGCATGAGTAAGAAAGAACTGGTAAGCGCGGTGATTGAGAGTTGTTTTTGATCGCTCAGAAATTCACCACCTTCAATCCGCGTACATGTTTGAAGTGACCATCGTTAGTCATGATGGGAAGTTTATGATAGCGGCTGACGGATGCAATCCATATATCGTTCTCAGGAATGGGTTTGCCCTTTTTTCTAAGTTCAAAACGGGTGTTGGCGTACTCCATGCAGGTCTCTTCATCGGGAAAAGAAACTGATACACGTTTCAGAAACTTGTTAACCTCGAGCAAATTTTTTTCTGCCAAAGATGAATTAACTGCACCAAAGTAAAGCTCGCCTACAACGGGAAGAGGAACGACAAGATCATCGTATTCGGAGAGCGCCTTTGCCAGGTCAAGACTGCCATTAATGAAAGCAATGGCTGCGTTGGTGTCCAGCGCAATTCTGTTCACCACTCTCCTTCAATGTGATTGAATTCTCTGTCTACAATTTGTTTCATTTCTAGAGCGGACTGGTCGTCAATCGTTCCAAATGATTTCATTGCTGCGTTCATGTTTCCACGGGATTTTGTTTTACCAGTTTTCAATCTTTTGACGTACTTCAACAGCTTCTCGAGGTCGGACTTGTCCCTAATGGATAACATTTCTGATATTATTTTTTGCCGCATTACCATATTTCCGAAGGTTGTGAATTTTAATTCAAAAATAGGTGAATGTGCACAGCAGACGTCATTTGACCCTCTGGGGGTTTTGCGTCAAAAACGCTTTCCACCCTGTGTAAGAATTTGCACCGGAAAGTGGTGATGAACTTTGGTAAAAATGACAAACCGCTGCTGCAAGTCCATCGGTGGCGTCCATCTTTTCAGGCATATCCTTTTCGGGAATGTTGAGTACACGCTGAAGCATGGCCGCTACCTGTTCCTTCGCTGCATTTCCGCTTCCGGTGATACTCTGTTTGATTTTTCGCGGGGCATATTCCACTACAGGAATTTGTCGGCTAAGTGCTGCGGCAATTGCGGTGCCTTGAGCACGACCGAGCTTCAGCATGGATTGAACGTTTTTTCCGAAGAAGGGAGCTTCAATGGCAAGTTCATCGGGGTGGAATTCGTCAATCAACCCGATGCAGCGTTCAAAAATTTTCTGGAGTTTGAGATGATGGTCTTTGTATTTGTCCAGTCGCAACACTCCGAGTGCAAGCAACGACATTTTCTTTCCTTCGACTTTAATCAGCCCGTAACCCATCACTGTAGTACCCGGGTCAATTCCCATGATGATTTTTTCAGTTGGCATCAACACACGTTTCTTTGACGGGCAAAGTAATGTTTCATTCCTTCCTGTTCATAGCACCATTATGCCTGATTGTAATCTACGCATGGTTTGTTGTTTCCATATACAGGGATTGGAAGCACGTCAGGCCTTTCCAAAGATCATCCATCATTCATCCGGGAATAAAAGTCTCAGTGATTATTCCTTTCCGGAATGAAGAAAAGAACATTCGCGAAACACTTTTGAATGTGGTGGGATTTAATAGTAGTGATGTGGAAATTCTTGCGGTGAACGACCATTCAACAGACAGCAGCGCAGCCATTATCGAAAGTTTGGTTTCGGAGTATCCGCACCTCAAATGTCTATCGTTGTCTAACACATTAGGTAAGAAAGCTGCGCTACAATTCGGAGTTGAAAATTCATCCGGGGAATTGATTGTAACACTAGATGCGGATGTGCGGGTAAGTCCCGACTGGTTGCAAACGATTCTTCAATTCCGCCAACAGACAAATGCCTCCATGATTGTGATGCCTGTAATGTTCGAACATGAGAAGTCGTTGTTTCATCGTATGCAGACGATTGAGTTTGCATCGCTCATGGGAACAACAGCAGCTTTGGTTGAGCGGGCAGTTCCTGTTATGTGCAATGGTGCCAATCTCGCTTTCACACGCGAAGCATACGAGCGTGTGAAGGGACAAACTGGTCATGAAAATCTTTCCTCCGGTGACGATATGTTTCTGCTTCACAAATTGAAAAGGGAGAATTCTGAACAGATAAAATATCTGCTCAACCGGGAAGTAATCGGCTGGACAAAACCCTGCGAGACGGTGAGTGAATTTGTGAGCCAGCGTGCAAGGTGGGCTTCAAAAGCACCGGCCTACCGAGATTCAGATGCGATTGTTGTCGCATCTCTCATCTGGCTTACAAATGCATCCATCGTGTTTAGCTTCATTGCTGCCCTGGCCGGAAAAGTTTTGCCAATTCAATTAGCGATACTTGTTCTTGTCAAGATGTCAGTGGATTACATATTGATTCAATCAGTAATGAAATGGTTTGGAAAGAAGTTGTCTTTCGTGCTTTTTGTAATCACAGCTTTAATCTATCCACTCTACTCAACACTGATTCCCATTCTTGGTTTTTTCTATCGCCCCAAATGGAAGGGTCGTAAAATTTCCATCAGGCGATAACCATACTTGCAGCCGATTGTCACCCGGAAAAAAAGATAGCGACAAAAACTCACCTGCCCGCATTGCATGGCGAAGGTTTCGAAAGAACCCGCTGGCGATGTGCGGCCTTGCATTCATTACTCTCCTTGCATTGATTTCATTCCTAGGTCCATTCATCCGGCCTGACAAAACAGTGAATGCAAATGACCAGAACTTGTTGCTTGCCAGGCAAAAGCCAGGATTTTCAGTGGATGTAATTCGCACCAGGAATAATGTGGAACGCACTGGCTTCTTCAGGGCATGGCTCAATGGCGGTTCAAACAAGCTGTTTGATGAATTACCAGTAACATCAGTGCAATTGATTGGCGATTCCCTCTCGGCTGAACTCTATTCACCCAACAACACGCCAGGTGAGAAAAAGAAATTCAGCTTGAAAGAACTTGAAGCCAATGATGACGGACAATATGTCTTCCGCAAAAAATTTCTTTTAGGTTCTGACAAGTACGGCCGTGATATGCTCTCGCGACTAATGGCCGGTTCTGTCATTTCACTTTCAGTAGGTGCTATTGCAGTGCTGATTTCATTGCTTGTCGGCCTCACGCTCGGTCTATTGGCCGGATATTATCGTGGCTGGGTGGATGCCATCATCATGTGGTTTACCAATGTGGTGTGGGCCATCCCTACACTTCTGCTTGTCATGGCTATCACGTTTGCTTTCGGCACCGGCTTCTGGAAAGTGTTTCTTGCAGTGGGTCTAACTATGTGGGTGGAAGTGGCGCGTATTGCACGCGGTCAGGTGTTGAGTGTTCGTGAAAAAGAGTATGTAGAAGCTGCAAGAGCACTTGGCCTGGGTGAAACGCGGATCATATTTCGCCACATACTTCCTAACATTCTTTCTCCCATAATTGTCATCAGCGCAGCCAACTTCGCATCAGCAATTCTCATAGAAGCGGGGTTGAGTTTTCTTGGACTCGGTGCTCAAATCCCAACCCCCTCGTGGGGCAACATGATTCGTGAGCATTATGCGTTCATCACCACCGACCTTGCTTACCTCGCCATAGTTCCGGGTGCGCTCATCATGCTTCTTGTGTTGTCATTCATGATGGTGGGAAACGGGTTGCGTGATGCGCTGGATGTTCGTCAGTAGGTTTGATAAAATTCATCATTCAAATATGCGTCACGCATCAATGCGTCACGCATCCACGCGTGATCACGAAACCCTTACCGTTCCCGAATTTCCGGCCGTTTTATTCTCCAAAAGTGTTGCTTAAATAGACCCTTTTAAACCAAGCTTTGAACAAGGGATCAACAAAATCAAACGTGGGTTCCATCCTGTCTATCACTTCCTTTTCCTCCAGGGCGTCTTTGATGCGTTTAATGTTGGATGAAGCACCAAGTTCATACTTGCGCAAAGTTTCCACAGAACTGAATTTTTCGACTCCTGCGCACACCGCTTTCATGAAATTAATTTGCAGTGTGGTGAGCAGGTCCACTTCCTTTTGGTAGAGGATGGTCATTTGAGTGAGCAGTTCATTGAGTGCTTCATCCACTATTTCATCAGTACAGATTTTAGCCGTTCGCTGCCAGCATTCATGCGCAAGTTGCTGTACAAAGTAGGGATGGTTCTCCATCAGGTCGGCAATTTTGCCTGCCACCGCTTCACTTATTTTTTTCTTCGTTGACAAAAATCTTTCAGGAATAAACTTGAGCCAGTATTTCCGTTCAATTTTCTGGAGCAGCATGATATCCCCGAATTTGTAAAAGGGATTTTTCTGTTTTTCAAACAACTCGGACAGCATCTTTCGCTTGCTCCCATAAATGAAGTAGGTGACATGCCTGTGTTGCTGCCAGTGTGCGCGCAACTGTTTCTGAAATGCGAGGGGATCATCAAAATATGCAATGTTCTGGAATTCGTCCACACAAACCACCAGTTGAATGCCTTTTGCCTTGGCTATTCTTTCGGCCAGGTCCAGCACTTCATCGGGGTGTTGTTTCAGTTCCTCCCAATTGAAGCTGATACCGATTTCAGAGCTGGGGTCCGGGCTGAAATTTATCTTGGGCACTATCTGCCGAAAAAATGTTTTCACTACGGCAATCCTGTCGTCCCATTTTGTTGCAGTGCCGCGCACCACAGCGCGGGCCAGGCGCTGGTAAAAAACTTCCTCGCTGCGAACATTGAACAGGTCAATGAAACAGAATTTTATTTTCTTGTTTTTTTTCATGAGCGCCAGGGCCGCATGAGCCACCAGCGAAGATTTGCCCCATCTGCGGGGAGAAATCAAAATGGTATTGATGCCGTTTTGTGCGTTCTGCATTATGCGCAATTGTTCCTTTTCGCGATTGGTAAACGTGTCCAGGGTAGCTATTTTTCCAAACAGGAAGGGTGATTTCATGATTATTGAATTTCAAGATCGCGCAAATGTAACATGTATGCGTGACGCATTTATGCGTCACGCATACATGCGTTACTCCATTTGCTTTTATGTTGTGGTCACTTTTCCGGGTGGAAGGAACTGTGCGAATACCTTCGCGCCATGCAAAAATCTTCGCGCATTCATATAGCTGGTCACCGGGGTATGGTGGGCAGTGCCATAGTGCGTAAACTTTACGCGGAGGGATATTCTAACCTGATCCTGAAGACTTCGGCAGAGTTGGATTTGCGCGATCAGTCAGCCGTCAATGATTTCTTCAAAAGTGAAAAACCCGAATATGTATTTCTCTGCGCTGCCAAAGTGGGTGGCATTCATGCAAACAATACTTACCGCGCTGAATTTTTGTATGACAATCTGGTGATTGAATCCAACATCATCCATGCATCTTACCTCAATGGCGTGAAGAAATTATTGTTCCTGGGTTCGTCCTGCATCTATCCCAAACTGGCATCCCAGCCATTGAAAGAAGAAAGCCTTCTGACGGGATTGCTCGAATCAACCAACGAACCTTATGCCATTGCAAAAATTGCTGGAATAAAATTGTGCGAAGCTTACCGCGACCAGTACGGTTGCAATTTCATCAGCGCGATGCCCACCAATCTCTACGGCCCGAATGACAATTACGATCTGAATAATTCGCATGTGTTGCCTGCGCTCATCCGCAAATTTCATAGTGCAAAAATCAATGGAGAAAAAAGTGTAGAGGTGTGGGGCACCGGTAAACCCCTGCGCGAATTCCTGCATGTGGATGACCTTGCCGAAGCCTGCTGCTTCCTGATGTTGAGCTACAACGAAAAACTTTTCGTGAACGTTGGAAGCGGTGAAGAAATTTCGATAAAGCAACTTGCTGAGCTTGTAAAAATTATTATCGGATTTGAAGGCGAAATAATTTGGAATACCGAAAAACCTGATGGCACTCCACGTAAACTCATGGATGTTTCCAGAATCCATAAAATGGGGTGGCAACACAAAATTTCTTTGTGTGATGGAATTAATTCCGTGTATAAAAACTTCAGGCATCTCGATATGGAGGCAGTAAGAGTGAAGTAATATGAATTGCAAACTCCCGACCCGAATATGGACAATGAACTTCACAGGAGCTGTGCTACTGGTTCTTATTTCCGGATGCAGCGCATGGTCGCAGAAGTGGATGATTCCTCTTCATCACGATTTCAGTTGCGAGATTGAACGCAGTGTCGCAGCTTCTGATTCCGCTTATCATACATCACTTAAGCCGATGGCCAGGCACAGGTTCTACCTGGACAGTACCAAGTACTTCGAAAAAGACACCAACAAGTATTACTATAGGATTTCCGCCAAGTTGTGGCGCGACCATCTATTCAAGATAGAGGAGGAAGACTTCCTTGTCACGATTGATCCCATCTTTGATTTTTCATTTACTTACGATTTTGCCGATACATCGGCTTACCAGGATACGGTGCGTTTATGGACTAACACCCGCGGAGTATTGCTCCAGGGTGCTATCGGAAAAACAGTTTCGTTCCAGTCAAGTGTTCTCGAAAATCAATCTTACTTTCCGCAATACCTCCGCTACATGGTGGATAGCCTTGGAGTGAAGGAACAACTTCCATACTATGGCCTTGTTCCTGGTTTTGGGCGCACCAAGGCATTTCATGTTTCGGGTTACGACTACAGCCTTGCAAGCGGATGGGTGTGTGTTCAGCCATGGAAATGGATGGATATACAATTTGGTCATGGCAAAAATTTTATCGGACATGGTTATCGTTCCGTGTTGCTGAGTGACGTGGCTTACAACTATCCATACCTAAAAGCCACAGCATATTTTTTCAAGAATAAACTCCAATACACCGCCATTGCTGCACAGCTTCAAACTTTAAAACGCTTACCACTTGGTGAAGTGCCAGAAGCCTTGTTTTCCAAAAATATCGGGAGATTTCATTATGTGAGTTTTTCACCCGATCCAAGAGTTGAATTAGGTGTGTTTGAAGGAACAGTCTGGCAACGCTGGGACTCCACCGGTGTAAAAGCGCTACCTATTATGGCTTACATCCCGGTGCCAGGAGTTTCATCTGCCGTAAACTCCACCAGTAAAAAACACCATACAGTGGCAGGAGCAAATCTGCGAATCAAACTGAACAGGCATTCATTTGTTTACGGACAGTTTGCTTACGATTTGCCGAATACAGCAACGGCACAACAGGTAGGAGTGCGGTATTTTGGTTTCGGATTGAAAAACCTCGATGTACAGGCAGAGTGGAATTCCACCTCTGATTATTTCTATTCGAATCATGAAACCGCAGAAACGTTTGGACACATGAACCAGCCGTTGGGCTATGTGGCTGGAGGAGCAACACAGGAATTCATCGCTTCGGGAAGTTTGCAGCATCGAAATTTTTTCATTCGGCTAAGATTCAATTATCTCGAACAAAAAACAGGAAACGAAGCGCGTTTGGTTATGGCTGATTTAAGTGACACACTCTCGTTTCCACTCAGGGTTGTGAACCAATACAACGCTGAAACCGGCTGGACATTCAATAGGAAAACCAATTTGCAACTGGCCTTTGGCCTCACCGAAAGATTTGACCGGATGGGGCTTTTCCACAGGCATACATCTGCATTCTACGTTGTATTTCGCACGGCATTGTTCAACAAGTATTTTGATTTCTGAAAATCTTTTGAGAGTAAAGAAACGTGGCGGAAGCGGAACAATACATTTGACGGCACGGTCAGGTAGCAATGGTTGCACTTTCATTGCTCCGGCACCGTCCCCTTAAACCCACACTGTTGCAAGAACTTTTATTAGCTTTTCTATCGGCCTTTGTGCTTGTTCTCGTTGCCACACCTTCACTTATAAAAGTGGCGAAGCTTAAACACCTTGTGGACGAACCCGGAGACAACCGCAAACTTCACCGCAGGAGTGTACCCACTATTGGCGGCATCATGATTTTTGCCGGAACTATCATCTCGTATTGCCTTTGGTTCCCGTCAGAGTATGCTTCCCAGCTTGGTCAGAATTATAATGTGCTGGGGGCACTCCAGGAATTCAAATACCTCGTGGCTTGCATGTTTATCCTGTTCTTCCTCGGTTTGAAAGATGACATTATTGGAGTGAGTCCATCCAAAAAATTGCTTGTTCATCTGGTGGTGGCAGCCATTCTCGTTTTCATGGCCGACATTCGAATTACAAAATTCTGGGGCTTGTTTTATGTGGATGATCTTCCCAACTGGTTCAGTGTCACTTTCACATTTTTCACCTATATAGTTATTGTGAACGCCATAAACCTGATTGATGGCGTGGATGGTCTTGCTGCTGGGGTGGGGCTTATTGCCAGTATCACGTTCGGCTATTGGTTCTACAAAAACGGAGACCTGCCGCTTGCTCTCCTAGCTATCGGGCTTGGTGGTTCACTACTCGGATTTTTGTTTTTCAATTTTCATCCTGCTAAACTTTTTATGGGGGATTCAGGCTCATTGATAATAGGTGTAGTCTTTTTTGTTCTTGCGGTCAAGATGATTGAGTTCCCGGTACACCGACTGCCTGTCACCATGAATGCGGTTTCAAAACCTGTGCTCGCAATGGCTATTCTCAGCTACCCGCTTATTGACACCCTTCGCGTTTTTTTCATTCGCACCGTGCGCGGTCGCTCACCTTTCAGTGCCGACAAGAATCACATTCACCACAAACTTCTTTCACTTGGGTTGAATCACTGGCAGGTGTCACTGGTACTTTACGCATTCACCATCTTGATTATTCTTCTCACCTTCCTCACCCCCGCCCATTCCCCAAACAGATCGTTCTTGGTTGTAGGCATTATTGCAGTGCTGTTTTCTCAGTCTGTTTTCCTTATCAAAAAGAAATCTCCCGCGAATTGATGCAGCAATTTTTCAAAGCATGCCTTGCTTCTTTTAATACCGGGAAGAGAATAACAACCATTCTCATTTTATTTTGGAGCATCAATGAATTCAAAGCACAACATCCATCGCAGGGTTTTTCGCGAATTATTCTTTCCCCTCAGGAGTATTCATTAAACCAACGCATTGTCCCGGAACACCAAGGCTTGCAACCCGCAGCATGGGGATTGGAAAGCTTATTTCATGATTTACTCGATTCATCATCCATCACAAAAAGATATGCTTCAAAAATTCATGTCAAGCCGAGTTTCAGTTTGAATACCGGGTTAAACTATGGTGACAAATTGGATTTTGCGGCTGGTCATCATGCCGGAATATCCGCCTGGTGGAACAAGGAAGATACGTGGTCAGCATCCCTGGGATATTCGCTGGTGGGTGGACTTCCCGTTCCTTACCTCGCAGACCTAGCCGACTCCCTGAAAATTATTCCCGGTGCTGGTTATGCAACGAATGATGGCGATGGAATTTATCATGCACATTATACACATGGACACATTTCGTACAAGGCAGGAAAGTATTTTCATTTCGAAACAGGAAAAGGAAAACACTTTTGGGGGGACGGCTACCGCTCGCTCATTTTGAGTGACAACTCAAATTCGTATCCTTATTTCAGGCTCACCACAAAAATCTGGCACATCAAGTACACGAATCTGTGGGCACAACTGCGCGATATTTCATCGGGACAACAGATTCAGAATGCAAGAAAAAAATACGTTGCACTTCATGCACTAAGTTGGAATGTTTCAAAAACCGTGAACCTCACAGTGTTTGAAATGGTAGTGTGGCAGGATCGTGATTCACTCAGTACACGAACCCTTGACATGAACTATCTCAACCCCATTATTTTCTTCCGGCCTGTTGAATATGCACAAGGTTCGGCAGACAATGAAATACTCGGATTGAGTTTCCGCGTGAAGGCTTCCAGCGATATTCAGATGTATGGTCAAATGGTGCTTGATGAGTTTTTGCTTTATGAAATCAGGAGAGGCTTGGGATGGTGGGCCAATAAAATTGGTGGGCAGGTGGGAATAAAATCATTCAACACTTTCACTCCCGGCCTGGGTTTTCAAACGGAGTTCAACGTAGTGCGTCCATTCACTTACACACACGGAAGTCAGGTGCAGGCGTGGGGACATCTCAACCAGCCGCTCGCACATCCGTGGGGCGCGAATTTTTACGAATGGGTGAATTTCTTTCGCTACAAATGGAAGGACTGGACTTTTGTTGAACAATTTACATGGGGTGCATTTGGAAGAGATCGCGATACCAACCCTGAACGACCGGGACTCGAAAATTATGGCGGAAATGTTTTTCACTCATACAGCAATCCTGAACTTCAATACGGAAATAAAATTTTGCAGGGCACAAAGAGTACCTTCAATTTTCATCAACTCGAAGTTTCAAGAAACATTTTACCTGAATGGAATCTTGAATTGTTTTTCTCGCACACCTTTAGGTTTGAGAAGAATGAATTCGCACGAAGTTCAGAGCACTTTTTGATGATTGGAATAAGGACAAATGGAAGTCTTCGGAATGTGGCAGATTTTTGAACCTGTCTCTACGTCCTGAAATCAGATTTCAATTTCTGATAGCTTCTATTCCCGGAAGTTCAATTCCCTCCAGCGATTCCAGCATCGCACCACCACCGGTTGAAACGTAACTCACCTTATCTGCAAGTGAAAATTTATTGATGGCTGCAACACTATCACCACCACCCACAAGTGTGAAGGCTCCATGTGAAGTGGCTTCCACCAGCGCATTGGCAATTTCGATTGTACCCCTCGAAAAATTATCCATTTCGAAAACTCCCATAGGGCCGTTCCATAAAATGGTTTTTGATTTAAGGATGCACTCGCGAAAATCTTCAATGGATTTTTTTCCAATGTCGAGTCCCATCCAGCCTTGTGGTATGTCGTTGCTTTTCGATGTGGTGATGGTGGCATCGTTAGCGAACTTATCGGCAACCACGGAGTCTTCGGGCAGTAACACTTTTACTTTTTTTCCACTCGCTTTCGATAGAAGACTTTTTGCAAGTTCCAGCTTATCCTCTTCCACCAATGAATTCCCGACCTCACCTCCGAGCGCTTTGAAAAAAGTATAAGCCATGCCTCCACCTATGATGAGGTGGTCCACACGACTCAAGAGATTTTCAAGAATGGCAATTTTTGAGGAAACTTTACTGCCGCCAATGATGGCGGTAACAGGCTTTTCGGAATGATGGAGTACGCGATCAATGGCTTGCAACTCATCTTCCATTAAATAACCAAAGAGTTTGTCGTGTGGAAAAAATTTGGCAATCACTGCTGTGCTTGCGTGTGCGCGGTGTGCAGTGCCGAAAGCATCGTTCACATACACATCGCCATTTGCTGCAAGTTGTCCTGCAAAAAATTCATCACCTGCTTCCTCTTCCTTGTAGAAGCGGAGATTCTCCAACAATGCCACTTGGCCATTTTGCAATCCGTCAACCACAGCCTTTGCTTTTTCACCGATGCAGTCGTCTGCAAATTTCACATCGGTTCCAAGCAGTTTCGATGTGTGCTGAACCAAATGCTTCAGCGAGAATTTTTCGTCCGGCCCTTTCTTCGGCCTTCCCAGGTGTGACATGAGAATTGCCTTGCCACCATCAGCTGTTATTTTTTTGATGGTCCTGAGCGCAGCACGAATGCGTGTGTCATCAGTGATTTGAAAATTATTGTCAAGAGGTACGTTGAAGTCAACGCGAACAAGAGCGCGTTTATTTGAAAAATTGTACTGGTCAATCGAATAAACCATTACACCAGTTTTGCAAGTAACGTATTCATGTTCACCCCAGCATCAATTATGCTTTGCAGTTGTTCAATCCTCACCCTGTCCTGCTTCATAGAATCCCGTTCACGAATGGTAACTGTGTTATCATTCATCGTATCGTTGTCCACAGTGATGCAGTAGGGTGTTCCAATTGCATCTTGCCTGCGGTACCTGCGGCCAATTGCATCCTTGGCATCGTATTGCAGATTGAAATCAAGCTTCAGTTTGTCCACAATTTCACGCGCCTTTTCCGGCAGGCCATCTTTGTTTACTAACGGAAGCACTGCAACTTTTACAGGTGCGAGTGCCGGTGGAATTCGCAGAACGATTCGTTCAGTTCCTTCTTCATTACCTGTTTCTCCGTCCGCCTTCGGGCGGGCAGGCAGTTTTTCTTCTTCATAAGCAGCACTGAGTACAGCGAGAAACATGCGGTCGAGACCTATGGAAGTTTCAACCACATAAGGCACATAACTCTCGCTTGATTCCGAATCGAAGTAGCGCAATTTTTTTCCGGAGAATTTTTCGTGTGCTCCCAAATCGAAATCGGTGCGGGAGTGAATGCCTTCAATTTCCTTAAAGCCCATCGGGAAGTTGAACTCAATGTCACATGCAGCATTGGCGTAGTGCGCAAGTTTCAGGTGGTCATGAAATTTGTAGTTGCTATCGCCAAGACCAAGCGTCTTGTGCCATTTGATCCGTGCATCCTTCCAGTATTGATACCAATCCATTTCAGTTCCGGGCTTCACGAAGAACTGCATTTCCATTTGCTCAAATTCCCTCATACGGAAAATGAATTGCCGTGCAATGATTTCGTTTCGGAATGCTTTGCCGATTTGTGCAATACCAAAAGGAATTTTCATCCTTCCACTTTTCTGCACATTGAGGAAGTTGACAAAAATTCCTTGCGCGGTTTCAGGCCGTAAATAAATTTTGGCAGCATCTCCTGCCACGGAACCAATTTCAGTGGAGAACATCAGGTTGAACTGCCGCACCTCAGTCCAGTTGCGCGACCCAGTTTCAGGATCGGCAATTTCACAATCTTCTATCAGTTGTTTCAATGCAGGCAGGTCGCTTGCTTCGAGAGCAGCTTTCATGCGGCCGACAACAGCATTTATTTTTTCATTGTTGCGAAGCACATTGGGATTCGTTGCGCGGAATTTTTCCTCATCGAACGTATCTCCGAATTTGGCTTTGGATTTTTCAACTTCCTTCGAATTCTTCGCTTCGAATTTTGCCAGGTAATCTTCCAGCAGCACATCGGCACGATACCTTCTTTTCGAATCCTTGTTGTCAATCAGCGGGTCATTGAAAGCATCTAAATGTCCACTTGCTTCCCATGTTTTAGGGTGCATAAAAATTGCCGCATCAATACCTACAATATTTTCGTGAAGGCGGGTCATGGCCTTCCACCAATATTCTTTGATATTGTTCTTTAACTCAGAACCATATTGGCCGTAGTCGTAGGTTGCAGAGAGTCCATCGTAAATTTCAGATGAAGGAAATACGAAGCCGTACTCTTTGGAATGGGAGATAATTTTTTTGAGTTTGTCGTCAGAATTTTGCATTGCGGGCGCGAATGTAATCTCAGCCGCGAGGTGGGCAAAGACGCGAAGAAATCGTGCCTCACCGATTTATCAATGCAGTCCACACCGATAATTTTCCATCAACACATCTTGTCCAGATGGGGCGGATAATTCCGTTGTGTGCCGAGATGTTGTTGTAGTCGCCAAAGAAAACTTTATCGGTTGGCTCAAATGCAGATTCGCTGATGCGTTCATTATTCCATGATTTGCCACCATCGCCAGATGAGGCAAGGTAGACATCGGTTTTAGTGTCGCTGAAATTTCTGCGATCATAAAACACAATGTGCAAGCGACCGTTGGACTGGTCAATGGCAAGCCATGGAAAGAATTGATGTGCCGGAGTTTTGTCATCATTCACACGAACCGGTGTTGTCCAGGTCTTTCCTTTATCATTCGATGATGTGATGAAAATATCAGAATTGGTTTCACCATTTCGCAAATCGGCCCAGCAGATGTATATCGTTCCGCGGTTTGGGCCTTCACTCAAATCACAAACGGTGACTGGCATTCCATTACAGCGCATTATACCGGGAATTGCCATTTCCCATCCGCCAGAAATACTTGCGGCAATCATGTCTTTCTCCAACCATGTTTTTCCCTTGTCGAGCGAGCGGTCGAAATAAATTTTATCGCCCAGCGCCCAGGCAACATAGATTTCTCCTTCAGTCCCAAATGCCGGCACCGCGCCTTCCACGGTGTTGTCACCATCCAGGCAATCGCCAGCAATTTGATTGATGCGTGTGGCCTTCGTCCATTTTTTCCCCTTTGCATTGGAGCGCGAAAAAAGAATGTTGGTGCTGTCGCCTGGTGTTGTGCTTTCGTATTTGTCAAATTGTGTCCAGGTACAAATCATTTTCTTTCCATTGTGTGCTGCCCAGTGTTTGTCCTGATCCTTGGTGGGGTGATAGCCGATGCCAGAACCGCTCGACCAATTCAAACCATCTTTGGAATGTTGAATAACGATGCGGTCAAGAAAAGAATCATCGCCCCATGCTTTGTTCTGCGGATTGCTGAGGTGGAGGTAATAGAAGAATTGCTTTTTCGGGTTGGAAACAATTACGGGGTCGCCATACACTCCAAGGTCCGAGTATAGTTTTTTCTTCATCCAGGTGGCCCCGGTGTCAGTGGAGAGATAGACATTGTCAAGCACAGAACCAGCCACAATCATCGCAGGATTTTTTGGGCTGATGGCAATGGAAGGTTCGCAGGGGGGATAAAATGACAACATATCTTGTCCATCAATGCGAATGTTTTTATGAGAAGATTGTGCACTGGAGAAAAAAACTCCGCACACAAAAAGAAATGTGAGAGCAAAATATTTTGCAAGGATTTGCATGGAGGTTGTGGGGATTTCTAATTGAAGCGGACGAAGCAAATGAATTTTGCTTTAACATCAACTACCAATCATCCTTTCTTCAAAAGTTGTGCGTACTCTTTCGTGAAATAGGTGAGGATGATATCAGCACCCGCACGTTTTATTGAAAGAAGCATTTCCGACATCGCACGGTCTCCATCTAACCAGCCGTTAGCGGATGCTGCTTTCAGCATGGCATATTCTCCGCTCACATTGTAAGCAGCGATGGGTAGTGTCGTATTTTCCTTTAACAGGTGAATTACATCGAGGTAACACAATGCCGGTTTTACCATCAGGAAATCTGCGCCTTCGGCTTCGTCAAGTTCAGCTTCGCGAAGTGCTTCAAGTTTATTTGCAGGATCCATCTGGTAGGTTTTCTTGTCACCAAATTTCGGTGCAGAATCCAGCGCATCGCGAAAGGGGCCATAGAAAGCGCTGGCATATTTTGCAGTGTAGCTCATGATACTGGTTTCAGAAAAACCTGCATCGTCCAAAGCATTTCTCAAAAACCCCACGCGACCATCCATCATATCCGATGGACCGATGATGTCAATCCCGGCTTCGGCCTGAGCCACGGCCATCATTGCGAGAATGGGGAGTGTTTCATCGTTCACGATTTTTCCATCGCGCACCAGTCCATCATGCCCATCCGAACTGTAAGGATCCATCGCCACATCGCTCATCAAACACACTTCAGGGAAACGCGATTTGATAAGGCGAATGAGGTGGAGATAAAAATTGTCCTTTGAATAACTGTAAGTCGCGGTGCTGTCCTTGTGTGAGTCTTCAACAGCAGGAAACAGCACAAATGATTGAATACCGAGGTTCAGGCATTCGTCAATTTCGTGCAACAACAAATCCGATGACCAGCGGTGGATGCCAGGCATACTAGCGATAGGAATTTTTTTTTCCTTTCCATCCACTACGAACAATGGGTACAACAAACAAGAAAGGGAAACTTGCGTTTCCCTTATCATGTGTCGAATAATTTCAGACTTTCTGTTTCTTCGAGGTCTGTTAAGCATTGTCCTGCTTAGTTAATAGCATCCACTGAAGCTTTCAGCGCTTCAAACTCTGACTGGGCTTGCTTCTGTTCAGCGAGCACATCCTCAGGCTTCTTCTCACCCATTGCATCGTCAGCAGGAATTTCAGGAGCCATCCAGCCTGATAATTGCCCTTTGGCAGTTTTCAGCGAAGCTACTTTGCCTTCCCACATCATCATGGTGGTACTGTCGGGCATGTTGGCAGTGTCAGCCATCATGGTTCCCCAGGTGGTAGAGATGGAAGCAATCTTCGCATCAATGGTTGAATCAAGAGCAGTTTTTTCCGTCATAAGACTGGCGGAAATGTCACGAGCTTCCTTAATCATAGGATTCTCTTCAGCAGTACATGCAGCCAGAATGGCTACAGAAAAAATAAACGCAAAAATTTTAAAATAGATTTTCATATTGAATTGGTTTTACATGGATTACGTGGTACAGGATCGAAGCCTTTGGTGCCCCAGGGGTGGCACTTCGCTATTCTTTTCATCCCTATCCAAATTCCTTTTATGACTCCCCACTCCTGGATGGCCTCAATGGTGTATTGAGAGCAACCGGGCTGGTGCCTGCAGCTTCCTGCAAACCACGGTGAAATGAGCCACTGGTAAAGGCGGATTGGGATGATGAACAGTTTTTTCAAAGACCACTTCCTTTTTAAAAAAGCGCGCAAATGTATCCGAAACTAAACTTTAAAATCTGCTGTCGTAAATTTTTGAGTGATGAACCATCCCGGAATCAGCAGAAACCTGCATAAACTCAGAGTTGTTCCGAAGGAATTTTTTTATCGTACCGGAAAATTTGGAAACCGATAACATTGGAGACATCTCGCTGAAAATCGAGCAGTAATTCCCTGGTCCAATCCTGTTCATTAAACGCTGGAAAAAAGGTATCGGCATCGGGAAAATCTTCGTCAATGTGGGTAATATACATGCAGTCCACTATGCTATTGTTCAGCGCTTCTTTGTAAACCTCCCCGCCACCAATTATAAAAGTTTCTGGCTCTTCATAGTCCAGTGCTATTTGCAGAGCCTCATTTAGTGAGGTAACTACAAAACATTCCGGTGCTTCGTAATCGGGATTACGACTGAGCACGATGTTGGTTCTGTCAACCAGCGGACGATATTTTGAAGGAATACTTTCATAGTTCTTCCGGCCCATCACAACATGATGCCAATAAGTCGTTTCGCGGAAAAACTGCATGTCGGCTGGAAGATGCCAAAGCAGTACATTGTCCTTGCCTATTTCGCGGTTGCGCCCTATGGCGGCTATGATTGAAACTGTCATTTGAGTATAGAGGGTTAAACGTGTGTCTCGAAAATTATACTGCAACGGTTGCCTTGATATGCGGATGCGGGTCGTAATTCTTCAATTCAAAATCTTCAAACCGAAATGAGAAAATGTCTTTTACTTCGGTGTTAATAATCATTTGCGGTAGAGCACGAGAGTCGCGCGTCAGTTGCAGCTTTGCTTGTTCAAGGTGGTTGGTGTAAAGATGAACATCGCCTCCTGTCCACACGAATTCTCCGGGAGCTAAATCACAAACTTGAGCAACCATAAGAGTGAGCAGGGCATAGCTTGCAATATTGAAGGGAACACCAAGAAACGTATCACAACTCCGTTGATATAGCTGGCAGGAAAGTTTTCCTTTTAATTCTCCTTGGGAGAGATCGGGCGGGGTAACATAGAACTGAAACAGGCAATGGCAGGGAGGCAAGGCCATCTGGTCAATGAATGATGGATTCCATGCACTTACTATATGTCTGCGTGAGTCAGGGTTGGTTTTTAATCCCGAAATGAGATTTGCTATTTGATCGGTGCTTGTTCCGTCAGGATTGGGCCACGAGCGCCATTGGTAACCGTATACCGGGCCGAGGTTGCCCTCTTCATTGGCCCACTCGTTCCAGATTCCCACACCGTTTTCTTTGAGGTATGCAATGTTGGTGTCGCCCTTTAGAAACCATAACAATTCGTGAATGATGCTTTTGAGATGAAGTTTTTTGGTGGTGATAACTGGAAATCCATCTTCGAGATTGAAACGCATTTGATGACCAAAAACACTTAACGTTCCTGTTCCCGTGCGATCGCTTTTTTCAACTCCATTGTCTAGGAGATGCTGGAGAAGATGAAGGTATTGTTGCATGTGGCGAAATTAAGATTCCAAATAGTCCACCTCAACTGGTTCAACCTTCCAATATCCACGATAAATCAAAACCAATACTTTCGCTACTTCATGTCAGGCCTAAAGTTTTTCACCAGCGCACTGAAAACATTCCGAACCACAGGTTCCCTTGTTCCATCTTCTCAGGCACTTATCGGGAAAATGATAAGCCCCGATGAATTTCAAACTGCAAAAACAATTGTTGAACTTGGGCCAGGCAATGGGTGCATTACTGAAAAAGCATTGTTGAAAATTTCTCCTGATGCACATCTAACTGCTTTTGAAGTCAATGATGAATTCGTGGAGATTTTGAATCAATTTCATTCGAATAATTTTTCGGTTCTTGCCGAAGGTGCGGAGAACATCGGAAAACACTTCGCAAAGGAATCGGTGGATATTGTCATAAGCAGCTTACCGCTTGCCAATTTCAACAAGGAAATGAAAACAGCAATCATTAGTGCGGTGAAAGAGGTGATGAAACCTGATGCGCTCTACATCCAATACCAATACTCGCTGCTCGATGCGAAGTTTATCAAAGCATCTTTCTCGCGGGTGAAGCGTGTACATGTGATGCGAAATGTTCCGCCCGCATTTGTGTATTTCTGCAGGAAGTGAAGAAAGGCGGCAGGCTGATCTGCTGATAAGACGATGTAACGATATGCCGATGACTGATGCCCTGATTTGTTGATGACCGACTACGGCATAATGCGCCCACTTCTAACTCTCAACTTTTGAAGAACTTCCTTCGCTCTCCTCTTCGCAACATCCAAATCATCGTCAGTAACAGTAACATGCCCCATCTTGCGAAAAGGCTTTGTTTCTGTTTTTCCATAGAGATGAACATGAACTCCCGGCCAGGCCATCACTTCTTCAAGGCCATCGTACTTCACTGCCCCTTCCATACCCTTTTCACCAAGCAGGTTCACCATCACTGCGGGTCGAAGCAAAGTTGTATCGCCTAGCGGTAGGTTTAGAATCGAACGCAGGTGCTGCGCATACTGCGAATTAACACAGCCTTCTATGGTATGATGGCCGCTGTTGTGCGGACGTGGGGCGATTTCATTCACCAGCACTTCTTCTCCTTTCGAAAATAATTCCACCGCCAGAATTCCAACGAAGTTTAATGCTTCGACAATTCGTGTAGCGAGATCAACGGCTTTCTTTTCAACTGCTTCGCTCACGCTTGCCGGGCTGAAAAGAAATTCAACCAGGTTGGCTTCGGGATTGAATTCCATTTCCACCAATGGAAAAGTTTTTACTTCACCTGCTTCGTTTCTCGCAATGATAACTGCTATTTCTTTTTCGAAATCAATCATCTTCTCCAATACCGATGCAGCATCAAATGCTTTTTCTAAATCAGATTCTGTTCTTAGAATTTGCACACCACGACCATCATACCCGCCAGTTCTAAGTTTTTGAACCAGCGGGAACTCATGCACAAATTGTTTCACCTGCTCAAGATTTTCCACAAGATGAAAAGATGCTGTGTCAATTTTGTTTACGCGATAAAATTGTTTTTGAAGTCCCTTGTCTTTTACAATTTTCAGAATATCAGGTCTTGGGAAAATTTTCAATCCCTCTGCCTGCAATTTTTCCAGCGCTTCCACATTTACATGTTCAATTTCGATGGTGAGCACATCGCATGTCTTCCCGAAATCAACAACTGTTTGGTAATCGGAAAAATCTCCTTGAACAAAGTCATTGGCAATGGATGCGCACGGTGCAACGGCAGACGGATCCAGCACTGCTGTGCGGATATCGAGATCAATGGCCTCCTGCAACAGCATTCTTCCCAACTGGCCGCCACCGAGTATTCCAAGACGGAAATTTTTATCGTAGAATTTTTTCATCGCTTAATTACGGAGGTAAAAGTATCGGGCGAGTTGCTCTGCCATGAGCCAAGTATTTTCACCACCCAAATAAATCATACAATGAAATTTTTACTGATATGTTTTCTTGTTAGTCAGGCGGGCTTTTCATTCTCACAAATTCTGAGTAGTGTAGAATCCGTTGAATATGATGCTGACAACAACAGGTGGCTTGCATCCAACGGCAATAACGTAATTGTGGTTGATGGAAATGGTGACGAGGTGGATTACTTCGGCAATGATCCGGAAAGTGATTACGGAATGGAAATCATGAATAGCATCCTTTTCACCATTGCTGGCAATCATGTGAAAGGATTTGACCTAAGCACTGGATCGGAAGTAATGGACCAAGCAATTTCCGGGGCGCAATTCCTCAACGGATTGGCTAGTGATGGTGGCAGCAGATTGTGGGTTACGGATTTTAATGCTGACAAAATTCACGAATTGGATGTGAGCGATCTTGCCAATGTGGTGGTGACAGAAGTGGTGAGCGACACACAATCCACTCCCAACGGAATTGTGTTTGATGAAAGCGGTAATCGCCTCGTATTTGTGAATTGGGGAAGCAATGCCAAAATCAAGTCAGTTGATCTCGGTAACGCTTATGAAGTAATGACTTTAGTGACTACATCACTTGGAAATTGCGATGGAATAGATCATGACCTCAACGGAAATTTCTACGTATCGTCATGGAATCCTACCCGTATCACGAAATTCTACAACGAATTCACCGCGAATGAAATCATCACCGCTCCGGGGCTTTCCGCTCCGGCTGACATTTGCTATGCAGAAGAAAACGACTCGCTGGCCATTCCCAATTCCAACAACAACACCATCACTTTTGTCGGCTTCGGCATAAACAACGTTTTTGAAACATCTGAAACTGAAAATGGTTTTTCGTTTTTCCCCAACCCGGTGAATGAAAAAACAGTGATTGAATTCGATATACACTCGGAAGGGAGCGTTGTGCTCGATATTTTAGATGCATCAGGCAAGATTGTTTATTCACTCATCAATGAAAAACTTTCTCCGGGACATCACAAGGTGCTTATGGCAGGAATTGACCTTGCTGCCGGCAACTATTTCTTTGCACTCAAAAGAAATGAAGTTGAGCTGGTGAAGCCATTCTTATGGTGAGGTATTATTGTTGTTGGCCAGATTCAAAATTCACATTCATATGAGAATCATCATCATCCTGCTGTTCACTTCTTCGCTGTTGCACGCTCAATATGTAGAGGAAGAAAAGGAGGAGAAAAAAGAATCGTTCGGCCAACGCCTTGTATTTGGCGGAGGCTTGGGTGCCAACTTCAGTACAAACTATACGGTGCTGGAAATCTCCCCGATTGTCGGTTACAAATTGACGGACAGATTCATCCCCGGAATAGGGGTGAGCTATACTTACTTGTCCTATTACGGCCAATCGTTTTCCATTTATGGTTACAGCACGTGGGCGCGTTACCTGATTGCTGAAAATTTTTTCGCACACACGGAATTCCAGCAAAATAATTTTCCTGTATTTAATGATTTTGATCGTGAAGCGGGACGTGCCTGGATTCCGGCATGGCTGGTGGGTGGCGGCTATCACACGGGCCGCGAATCAGCGGTTGGATTTTCGATAATGATTTTGTGGGACTTGATAGATGATATCCGCTCGCCCTACCAGAATCCTATCATCCGGGGTGGAGTGATGATTGGATTCTGATCACCCAGTAAACCGATGCTGTCTCAAGAATAGTTGAAAAAATAGAGGCTGTCTCAAAAGCAATAAGTCTCCGTGCCTCCGCGCGAGATATTTTTTTCAGGGGCTTTTAAGACAGCCTCAGAATCGCGGAAGTTGAGGACAAGTAAATTATTCTTCGCGGGTTTGTGTGAGATTTCCCTTGTGGTCAATTGAACGGCTTCGCCAATTTCGCAATAGCGGTTATGCCCTCGGCTAGCTTGTCCAGTTCGTAAAGTGAGGTGTAGACGCTGGGTGTAATCCGAACCCCGTTCACCTTTTCCCACTCAATGCCAACCGCATGTATCTTGAACAATTCCATCAGTTTGGCATCCACCTGTGTTCCTTTCCAGCCTTCCAGCCCAAAGTTGGCAATGGCACAACTCCACTCATCTTTAAGCGAAGTGTAGAATTGGATGCCCGGCACATCCAATACTTTTTTGGTCCAATAATTCTTGAGATAACGCAGCCGCGTCTCTTTGCGTTCGCTTCCAATCATCTGGTGGAAGTCAGCCGCCTGTCCTATGGCCATTTCGCTGGCAAAGGAGCGTGTGCCCAGAGTTTCAAACTTGCGGATGTTGTCGCCATCTGGTTTGTCGTTGCTAAGCAAAGCCCACACGCCCGATATCTTCTCCTTCTTTATGTACAGCAATCCTGAACCAAAAGGTGCGCACAACCACTTGTGCAGACTGGTTGCGTAATAATCAGCCCCCGTTTCGGGGATGGTGTCTTGTACATGGGCGAACGAATGTGCACCATCCACTATCACCTCACATCCTTTCGAGTGAGCTAAATCCGCAATTTTTCTTGCAGGAAGCAATTGTCCCGTCCAGTTAATGATATGGGTAATGTGCACCACTCGTGTCCTCTCCGTCAAGGCATCGCGGAATTGTTTCACTGCATATTCTTCACTTTCTATGGGGAGTTCCAGATCAATCCACACCAGTTTTATTCCTTCCCTTTTCTCGCGTTGTCTCCATGCGTTCATCATGTTGGGATAATCATATTTATTCAGGATAACTTCATCACCAGCCTTGAGATTGAGCCCGAAGATGACGGTATTTAAACCCTCGGTAGAATTCCGGTTTATAGCAATTTCTTCTGCATCACATCCCGCGAGCGAAGCGATTTTTTGCCTGAGTGGCTCACGTCCCTGGTCAAGTATGCGCCACATCCAGTACGATGGGCCTTCGTTGCATAGCTGATAGTTACGGATGTGTGCTTCCTGCACCACGCGCGGTTGTGGACTTACTCCGCCATTATTCAGGTTAATGATATTGGGAGAAACTGTGAACTGGTCGCGCAGATGCATCCAGAAATCCTCGTCCGTTTCCAGTTCCGATGCAGTTTTGGAATGCGCATAACTCCTCAGCTCATCACATCGAGCTTGAGATGCTGCCGAGATTATTGGTTGAAGTGAAAGTGCTCCGGCCAGTGTTGCCGTTTGCTGTAAGAAATTTCTGCGTGATGACATAATGGTTGGAAAAGGATTTGCCCGAAAAGTAGAGCACCACAACCATCTACCTGAAAACAAAAAAGGCAGCCGGTACTGCCGACTGCCTGTTTTTTTACTGCCAAATAGTTTGAGGTCCCGTGCGGATTCGAACCGCAGTAGCAGCTTTTGCAGAGCTGAGCCTAGCCACTCGGCCACAGGACCTTTTTCTAAAAAAGAGGCGCAAATATAAATGGCACACTTGAATGTGAGCAGGCTATCGACAATTGGGGTTGCCGCCATTGAGGCCTCGCTGGCTACGCCCCGTTTTTGATCGCTAATACATTTGCCAGGAAAAAAAATTATCATCATGAATCAGCATGACTCGGTCATTATAGGCTCCGGCCCCGGGGGCCTATGTATGTGCCATCCGTTGTGCACAATTGAGAATGAAAACCGCCATGATTGAACGATATAAAACATTGCGTGGAACACTTCGTGAGGCTGCGTTAGATGCCAACGGCAGACGTGCAATCCACAAATGAAAAATATTAGTTCCCTTCAAGCGAGTGCGAATCGAAAAATCTGATTCCATCTTTATTTCATGAACAAAAAAACCGCCATCCTCCTCATCAATCTGGGTTCACCGGATAGTCCAAAGCCCGGTGATGTCTTTCGTTACCTAACGGAGTTCCTCAACGACCCGCGCGTGATTGACTTGCCGTGGGTGTCCAGAAAAATTCTGGTGAACGCCATCATCGTTCCGTTTCGTTACAGGAAAAGTGCAAGGCTTTATGCGCAGCTCTGGAATGCCAATGGCTCGCCACTTATTCATTATGGGAAACAGGTTCGCGAGTTGCTGGAAAAGAAAATTGCCAACCCCTGGACTAAAGTTTTTCTTGCCATGCGATACCAAAATCCTTCATTGGAAAATGTGATGACGGAAATCAGGAAGTGGAATCCCTCGCATCTCATTGTGCTTCCGCTTTTCCCCCAATATGCCTCGGCAAGCACAGGATCAGCGCTGGAAAAAGTTTTTCGCTTGTTGAAGCAGTGGCATGTTATCCCTGATGTAAAAATTATTTCCCAGTTTTACAATCATCCTAAATTTATTGAATGCTGGGTTGATCGTGCACAGCGTTTCGACCTTGCATCTTACGATCACGTTTTATTTAGCTTCCACGGTTTGCCTGAACGGCATCTGGACAAAATTTATGAAGACGGTTTGTGCAGCAATCATCCCTGCGAAACTGAGATCAACGATGAAAATGAATTCTGCTACAAAGCCACCTGTTATGCCACCGCGCGATTGATTGCATCACGCATCGGCTTAAGTAATGACCAGTACACCGTTTGTTTTCAGTCGCGGCTTGGCAAAGGGTGGATTGAACCTTTCAGTGATGCCGTGATTGAGAACCTGGCCGAAAAGCGAATGAAGAAATTGTTGGTCTTCTCGCCATCTTTTATTGCTGACTGTCTTGAAACTACTGTTGAAATTGGTGAAGAGTATCTAGAACTTTTCCGGAGACATGGTGGCGAAGAATTGCACCTTGTGGAAAGTTTAAACGATCATCCAATGTGGATTGATGCGCTAGCGGAAATTGCGTTGACTTGAAAATGGACTTTGCACTACCGAATACAATCTTTTATCTCAATAGCGGAAGTTCTAATTCTACCTCTTTTCTTACCTGGGGCTCCTCTCAAGAGCTTGTTGTAAATTGGGATGATGCATCGGCAATGCAAAGACTCCGCAACTTCACCGCACCCCCGCCCAACTGGATTTTCGGATACATCAGTTATGATCTCAAGAATTCAATCGAGAATCTTTCCTCAAAAAATCTTGATCGTCTTCAAGCTCCGCTGGTACATTTTGTTAAAACAGAGTTCGTGGTTAAAATTGTTTCAGATGAAATTCAGGTGCTGGCCGGTAATGAAACTGTGGCAAGAGAATTCACACAAAAGTTTCTGATCAAATCAAAACAGACTTCAGGACTATCAGCAGGAATCGAACTGGTTCCGCGCATTTCAAAACCGGAATACGTCACGGTGATGAACCAACTTAAGCAGCACATTCATCATGGAGATATTTATGAAGTGAATTATTGCCAGGAGTTTTTCGCAGACGAAAAAATAAGTGACCCTCTTTCTGTTTATTCAAAACTCAATTCGCTTGCCAATGCTCCCATGTCTTCCTTCGTCCGGCTTAATAATTTGTACATCATAAGCGCATCGCCCGAGCGGTTTTTAAAGCGTGAGGGAAATCGTGTTTTATCACAACCCATTAAAGGAACTGCACCGCGCGGAAGCAATGATGAAGAAGACCAACGATTAAGAGAAGGATTGTTCAACAGCCAAAAAGAACGAAGCGAGAATGTGATGATTACGGACCTTGTGCGGAATGACCTTTCACGCATAGCAAAAAAAGGTTCGGTTAACGTGGATGAACTGATGGGCATTTCCAGTTTCAAAACGGTTCATCAGATGATCAGCACCGTGAGTTGTGAAGTGGACTCGAAAACAAGTTTCGCTGATATTCTTGCCGCAACATTCCCCATGGGGTCCATGACTGGTGCACCAAAAATCCGCGCAATGCAATTGATTGATGAGTTTGAAAAAACTTCGCGCGGCATCTACTCCGGGTGCATCGGGTACATTGCCCCAGAGGGCGATCTGGCTACCGGACATGCAGATTTCGATTTCAATGTGGTGATCCGCTCCATTCTTTATCGTGATGATGTGCCATACATTTCTGCATCGGTGGGCAGTGCCATTACAGCCTTGAGCGATGCTGAAATGGAATATGAAGAATGCCTGCTGAAACTCCAAGCGCTTCAGCAAGCCCTGCTCTAAGTAATTTTCGCGTGTGCAGCAACACATAAAAAATTTCTTTGAAGAAAAATTTCCGGACGGGAATTGCAAACCGCTGCTTGCCCTCAGTGGCGGTGTGGATAGCATGGTGCTAGCCCATTTATTTCTTGCTTCAAAAATTCCATTCGAAGCAGCGCATGTAAACTTTGGGCTACGCGGTGAAGAGAGTGATGGTGATGAAAAAATGGTAAAATCCTATTGCCGTGAGCGAGGAATTCTGCTGCTCGTGAAAAGAGTTGATGCACAACGTGAATCACTATTGCTAAAAACGGGAATTCAGGAAACTGCCCGCGCCCTTCGATACCGGTGGTTTCGCCAATTGCTGAGCGAACGAAAGCTCACACACATTTTCACGGCACATCACAAAGACGACCAAGCCGAAACTATGTTGTTCAATTTCATTCGCGGAACTGGGATAAACGGATTGTATGGTATGAAGGAAGTGGACGGTGATTTAGTGCGTCCGCTGCTTTCAATTTCCAAAAAAGAAGTGCTCGACTATGCACGGCATCATAAAATAAAATACAGGGAAGATTCCAGCAATGCGTCAGTTAAGTATTCACGCAACAGGATACGGCTGAATGTGATGAATGAACTGCATGAAATAAATCCGGGACTGAGCAACACGTTGTTTCATTCATCGAAAATTTACCATGAAGCCGCACGTCTCATTCATCAAAGCATCAGCGATGAACTCGGCAGAAAACTTCGGATTTATGCTGACCGGCAAGTGTTGGAAATAGCTTGGTTGTCCGGTTATTCTTTCCCGCGACTGCTGTTATGGCATTGGTTGAAGAGTGCAGGATTTACTTCCCTGCAAATGGAGGATGTTCTCGATTTGCTGACTTCTCAACCTGGAAAATTTGTGGAGTCAACCACCTACAGATTGTTGCGCGACAGGGAATTTCTTTTACTTCACCAAAAAAAGGCCAACGCATTTATTGAGGTTCCCATTAATGAGAACGATGCGGAAATTCTTCAGCCGGTTCATCTTATCATTGAAAAAAAAACTGCTGATGAAATTTCTTTCAACACCACATCCCCTGAAGCGTGGCTGGACATTGATACGCTCACTTTTCCGCTTGTAGTAAGGAGGTGGCGCGAAGGCGACCGCTTCCAGCCTCAAGGCATGAAAGGTTCAAAAAAAATAAGCGACTTCATGGTGAGTCAAAGGTTATCATCGCTGGATAAGGATTTCACCTTCGTTCTGGAAAGTGCAGGTGAGATTGCCTGGTTAATTGGTCACCGGATATCGGAAAAATTCCGAATCACAAACCTCACGCAACAGGCTCTCCATTTGGTTCTCACGAAATAGCTGAAACTAAAAAGGAAGTGCTGCCGTTAGAAAGTCAGTTACACTCACAGACCCAGCATATGAACCTAATCTTGTTTCCAGTATATATGACCATGCTCACTTTCGGTTCCGCAGCAGATGTGGAAACCATTTCCCAACTCAATTTCAAGAATGAAGATGTTTTGCCCTCGAACCGCGAGCGCATAAAACGGAGGGCGGGACTGCTGATGGCCGTTGCTCTTGAATCCATAGATCATAAGGAGGTAGTTCTTACGGTAGAAGACCAAAGTTCAACTAAGAAATTACGCTCACGCATCCTCGGCACTTCGGATCATGATGTGCTGCTTGAAAAAGGTTTGCGGATTCCTATCCGTTCCATTTGGAGCGTAGAGTTTCAATCGTAAACACCTTGACTAAATCATTGATAATTGTGCTCCCTTCTGTTGCAGAACAGAAGGGTTTTTTGTACTTATTAACGGTTGTTTTCAGTTGTTGGCAGTAGTGAAAATCCAAGCCCGGAGCAGATTGCCTCCACAGCTCAATTAAGGCTGCGCCTAAATTTGGCTGCGAATTCAAAACGGAAAATTCAAGGATGAGATTCAAAGCATTTTTTGCCGGCCTCACGGCATTTTTCTTCTTCCATACGGTGTCATCACAAATAGTTGACCCTGTGAAATGGAACTTCACGGTGAACATGCTGGCCAACAACGAAGCTCAGGTAGTGGCCACTGCAACCATTGAAGAGAAGTGGCATGTATATGCGCTGAAAGTTTCTGAAGACCCCAATGCAATAGGCCCCATTCCGACTTCATTAAAGTTGGAAGTTTCATCCAACTATCAGACTATCGGAAAAGTTTCAGAAGGAAAATTCATTACGCACTTCGACCCCAATTTCGATTTAGATCTTAACTACTTCGAACAATCGGCCACCTTCACGCAGAAAATAAAGATCAAGGCAGGCAAGCCGTTCAAGATTTCCGGAGAAATTGAGTACATGGCTTGTGATGAGTCGAAATGTATTTTTCCGCCTGTCCTGAACTTTTCCGTCAACATAACCCCCAATGCAGATCAGGAGCAAACCGGAACTTCACAGTTGGAAACCACAGGCAATGTTGAAATTGAAACAACTGAAAATGTAGCTGGAGATGCACCGACCGGAATAGTTAATCCTGCTACATGGAGTGCGGGCATCGAAAAAATTTCTGACAACACATTCGATTTGATATTCAATGTGAAACTGGAAGAGGGCTGGCATATCTATTCCACAGTTCCAAATAAAGATGTTGAGGTAGCCACCATTTTTTCGCTCGATACACTTGCGAATGTGAAATTGGTTGGTGGAATTAAGGAGGGCAAATCCATCACCGCTTATGATCCAAATTTTCTCACTGAACTGAGCTACTTCGAACACGAAGCAACGTTTCGCCAAACAGTTGAAGTGAATGGTGCCATGCCTGTGATAAACGGATCGGCCGATTACATGGTGTGCAACGAAATAGGTTGCCAAAAGGGTCATCCACCCAAATTTAAATTCGATCTTGCCACTATGCAGGCAGGGCTTGCAGGCGACAAGGCAACTGGCAATGGAGACTACAAATTCCGCTATTACATTCCATCGGTGAATGTGGATGAGGCGTATGTGAAGGATTGCTCGATTTCGCTAACAGCGCAAGGCAAAGGCACAACACTATGGGAAATTTTCATACTTGGTTTCCTTGGGGGATTGCTTGCGCTTATCACTCCATGCGTATTTCCAATGATTCCGCTAACGGTAACTTTTTTCACCAAGGGAAGTGAAAACAGGAGAAAGGGAATTCGCAACGCGGTAATTTTTGGAATGTTTGTATTGCTCATTTATTTGCTTTTCAGTTTGCCATTTCACCTCATCCAGAGCATTAACCAAAACATCTTCAACGAAATTTCTACCAACGTTACTCTCAACATTTTCTTCTTCGTCACCTTCGTGGTGTTTGCCATTTCGTTTTTTGGTTATTTCGAAATCACCCTTCCTTCAAAGTTTGCAAACAAGACCGATTCGAAGTCGGACCTTGGCGGAATTGTGGGCGCATTTTTCATGGCACTCACTCTGGCTATTGTTTCATTTTCGTGCACCGGACCCATACTTGGATCGCTGCTCGCAAGTTCACTTTCTACTGATGGTGGTGCCATGCAACTTACTGCGGGCATGGGTGGTTTCGGTCTTGCACTGGGCATTCCATTCGCGCTTTTTGCCATGTTCCCCAGTTGGCTTCAGGCATTGCCCCGGTCGGGCGGCTGGCTCAATTCAGTAAAAGTTGTGCTTGCATTTCTAGAGGTGGCTGCCGCTTTGAAATTTTTCTCGAATGCAGATCTTGTCAAACAATGGGGTGCGCTGAAATATGAATTGTTCCTTGGTCTCTGGATTTTACTTTCACTGGGCATCGTTCTCTATTTATTGGGATGGATTCGTTTCCCTCACGACAGTAAGATCAAAAAGTTTTCGGTCTCGCGCATTGCATTTATCGGTGTGTTCAGCGTTATCACATTTTACATGTGTACCGGTTTCCGCTACAATGAACAAACAGGAACCTACCATCCGCTTTCGCTCCTGAGTGGACTTGCGCCCCCAGTTGGCTACAGTTGGTTTTTTCCTATTGAATGTCCGCACAACCTCGATTGTGAACACGATTACCAAACCGCGCTGGAACGCGCTAGAAGAGAAAACAAACCGCTGTTCATTGACTTTACAGGCTATGCCTGTGTAAACTGCCGCAGGGTCGAAGAGCACATTTGGATTGATGAAAAAGTACTCAACATACTGAAAGAAGAGGTGATTGTGGTTTCGCTTCATGTGGATGATCGCAAAACGTTGCCCGATAGTTTGCAGGAAACTGTGATCCAGCATCGCAACAAAGACATACCGCGCGACATAGTTACCTATGGTGACCGATGGTCGGTGTTACAGATAGAATCTTTTGTTGCCAATACGCAGCCTCAGTACATCATGATGCATCCAGGTGATGAAATGGTGCTCACCACACCAATAAGTTATGGACCCGACTTAACACCGCAGAAATATGAGCAGTGGTTGCGTTGCGGTCTCAATGCGTTTGCTCAGTACCAGCAAGAGCAGGAGTGAATTGATCGTCATAAAAATTGGTTCAACGCTTTTGAAGGGGCAGATCGCCATCAACCTCCGTACTAACAATGCCAACCTGGTACCGGCTTTTACCAGCCTGCCCGAGGCCGTGGCCGATTTCACAGCCTACCAGCAATTGCTGGAACTACACCAGATGCTGCTGGAACTGGCCGAAAGTGTGGACGATGCCATGACAGCCCGCGGCAGCGAAGTAATGAGCAAGTACGTGAAACCTCTTTACAAAAATGTGAAGGAGGCCCGCGAACAAAACGTGCCCGGTGCCGATGCAGCTTTCGATGCCATGAATCCGTTTTATGATCTTCCCGATCAGCCAGACGGAGGAGAACCTATCGTGCCGTAAGCAACAACCACGGGATTAGTTCCAAACCCTCCCGACCTCCCTGGCCGGGAGGGTTTGGTTTTATCGTTTCACGATGAAAATTTATCGTTCAGCGATAATACAATTATCCTTTAAGGATAAAACTTTATCAGCCATCGATGAAACTTTATCGTACAGTGAACAAACTTTATCTCTCAACGAACAAATTTTATCCAGTGTTACCAAAGTGATTATCCATTCATGATGAAATTTTATCTAATAGCGATAAAATTTTATCGTGCAACGAACAAATTTTATCGCAGAACGATAATACAACACCTATAAACAAAGGGAAGTACCCCATGCCCTACGCCAACATAAATACCCCGATCTCCGCAGCTGACCTTACCCTTTTGCTCAGCTACTTCACGTCTATCGAAGCCAGAACCACTTTTGCCGTAAACCTCACCAAGAAGGAAAACAATGAAGTGGTGAAGTTGCTTGGCAAAAAATCCAGCGAGTTCCTGTTGCGTGTTCAGAAAATTGCCGGCAACAATCCCAACCTCGTACCGCTCCATGTCAGCCTCACCGGTTTCCGCAGCGATATCACGCTCACCAATGACCTTCTGAACCTGGTAGTGCGCTCCAGCCAAATAACCGAGCGACTGACCGATACCCACCGCGCGGTAAAGAACGAAGCGCTGCGCACGGCATTACAGCTATACAATATCGGGAGTACCACCGCTGAATCTAACTACCCCGGCATAGATGCCATAGTGCAGGAGCTGAAACCCTTCTTTCCGCGCACAGGCAAACGCAAAAAAGGACCTTCCGAAACTGAATGAAGTGCTCGGCAAAATGAATTTGGAAGAGGTGAAGAAAAAACTGGGGGAGGGTTAACCCACCGTATTTTGAAAACCAGAAAAACACCGCGACATCAGGAAAGTAAAAAGCCCATTGGACAGTTTATGACACATGCGCATTTCCGTTATCTTCGACCCACCATCAGACATGCGCATTTTTGTTATCTAAATCATATATCACTGTTTTACATGGAATTGACAGAATGAGTGAGGGAGGAAACATGCGGGTATTTATGAGTTAGGCAACATTTTACCATGACAACTCTCGACAAAATAATTGGACACAATTTCACCCAAAACCTTCTTGGGGACAGTGAAATAATTTCTAAAGGGCGAGAGTTTAAAGCAAGTGACATTGAACTTGAAAATGCTGATTTTTCAGAGTATGAATTTTATATACACAATTCAGGTTTCTATTTTGTTCATTTTCTAGAGCTCTGTAGACAACTTGAGAATGCACCAGAATTACTTTCCAATTTTCGCCATGACAGCAATTCAAAAATTAGCCGTGGTGACCATCTCACTTACAATCTGGAAAATTACATAATTAGACTTACATCCATTTCGGACAGGACGCTACAGACAATTAATGCTGTATTTCACTTATGCATTGACGAAAAAGATGTAAACGAGCGAGTAATATTAAATAACCTAAAGGTCTCAAGAACTGAATTATCTAAACATTACAATGAATTCAGAAAATCATTGAAAGAATATACTGGTGACCGAAATACAATTGTTCATAGACATTCATTTTTAGACAAACAACTAAAGAGAATTCAAATATTTTACCATAAAGAACTAACCCAAAAAATGCTTGCCGACAGTGAAAAAGCAAGTGGGTTCAAAGAAATAAGGAAAGGAGTATTAACTAAGTTTTTATCCGACAGAAAAAAGGAATTTCATTCAACAAATGAAAAGTGTTTTAAGACCATAATTCCAATTTTAGACATCTTAGAAGAGCAGTATAAAAAAATGAAACTAAAACTGAAATAGAAAACGTTGCCTAACAGCACCTACAAGAAATTGGCGGTTCAGTGGTCAAATGAAACTTTGTGCTTCGTATCAAGTTTTACTCATGCTCGTTTTATTTTCAATGGAATTCGTGAGCCCTTCGGGGTTGTGGTGGCAGACAGTTTTGTACTTCGAAATCGCCAACTTCTTGTAGCTGCAAACCGTCAAACTGTCTAAGAACTCACAATAAATTGTTTATTACTTTTAGTAGAATAGCAGTATAAAAAAAACTGTATTGTTTATATTTGTACATGCAATTTATAGAAGGTAAAAACAGGACACAAAGTGTATTGTTCCCAGAAAATTTAGACCAAATAATAGA